>Ga0157380_10000710_pt1 | contig 20822 bp, 22 predicted proteins | sample S35metaG_FD_119757 | JGI IMG/M metagenome (GOLD analysis project Ga0157380, IMG submission 119757) | Switchgrass rhizosphere microbial communities from Kellogg Biological Station, Michigan, USA - S3-5 metaG | ecosystem: Host-associated > Plants > Roots > Rhizosphere > Soil | place: USA...
CCTTGCCGCAAGCACCACCGCCGCCCCGCTGGCCAGCGCAATCATCAGCACCAGCCCCAAGGCCAGCAGCGTCAGGCCGCGAAGCGCCTGGAGCAGCGGGGCCAGGCTCGCCTGATGAGCGACAAAGCGCGCCGACGGAACGGCGCGCTGGACCGATCGGGCCACCACGGCGGGATCGGCGCCGGGGCCTAAGTCGACATCGATGATGGCCGGCAGCGGCAGGTCGGCTTCGGCCGCGGACGGACCCAGCCATCGCGCAAGCGTGCGGCGAAGATCGTCGGGATCGACCTGCTCGACCCTGTTCACCCCGGCAGCCGAGCGCGCAGCGGCGATCGCGGCCGGAGCACCGGCCGACCCATCGGCGATCTGGATCGAATAGCGATGCTCGACGCCCGACCTCACCACCGAGCCGGCGTTGGCGAGCGCCAGTCCGGCGGCTGCGACCACCAGCATGACGAAGCTCATGATCGCGATCAGCAGCGGCACCGGGCCCCGCACGCCGCTCGACGGGATCAGCCGCCGTTCGGCGTCGGAGACGGTCAACTGGCTCAATGCGCGGCCCTTGGCGGGTGCTTCAGCAAACCGGTCGGATCGACCAGCAATCCGTTTTCAAGGCGAATCAGCTGCGCGCCGGATGTCGCCGCGATCAGTCCGACGTCGTGAGTGGCGACGATGACCGTGGTCCCCAGCCGGTTCATCGCGGTCAGCAAATGAAGGATTCGCTCCGCCATGGCGGCGTCGACGTTGCCGGTCGGTTCGTCGGCAATGACCAGCTCGGGCCGGGCAATCACCGCGCGGGCGATCGCCACCCGCTGCTGCTCGCCGCCCGACAGGGTCGGCGGCCGCGCGCTGGCGCGATCGGCAAGGCCGACCCATGCCAGCATTTCGCGAACCGGGCCCTCGACCTCCGCCTCGCTATGCCCGGCGATCCTGAGCGGGAGCGCGACATTGTCGAACGCTGACAAATGCCGGATCAGGCGAAAGTCCTGGAACACCACCCCGATGCGGCGGCGGTAACCCGGCAACGCCTCGCGGGGGGCATGGTCGAGCTGGTCGCCGAACAACGACATTCGGCCCCGCGTCGGCCGCTGGGCGAGGTAAAGCAGCTTCAACAGCGAGGTCTTGCCCGCGCCCGACGGTCCGGTGAGAAAATAGAAGCCGCCCTCGCTGAGGCGGAAATCGAGATCCCGCAGCACTTCGGAGCCTGTGCCGTAGCGCAGTCCCACACGGTCGAATTCGACGATTGTCCCCGCCAAACGCTGCTCCCTTTGCCCCAAAAGGGTCCTCGGCTGGTTTGGCACGGCGCGGCCCGTCTTGCCAAGGCGCGAGCATTGCTGCTTAACTCTCTTATCCGCTTTCGGAAGGCTTCCAGCCGAGATGATCCTGACCTGCCCCGCATGCGATACCAAATATGTGGTGAAGGATGACGCCATTCCGCCAGGCGGGCGCCAGGTGCGCTGCGCGTCGTGCAAGCATAGCTGGCATCAGGACCCCGAAGGCTTGGTCGTCGCAGCCGAGTCGGTCGCGGTCGATTTCGCCGCGGTGCCTTCCGGCGGCGTTGCCGAGGAGGCTTTGGCCGAAGCGCCTCCGCAAGCGATCGAGCAAGGCCTGATTGCCGGAGAGCCTCAGCCCGAGGAGTCCGGCCAGCCGGATTGGGGCGAGGACGTGCCGCAACCGGCGATGGAGCCGGCGCCGGCCGACGAAGTTTCGATGGAGGAAGCGCCCGCAGTCGCCGACGAATGGCGGCGCCCCGAGCCGGAGACGGCGCTGTCCGTCGAGGACGAAACGCCGGTGCTCGTTGATGAATCACCCGTGGCGGTGGAGGAGACTGCGGGCGCCGTTAACGAAGCCCCGGTCGCCGCCGAGGAGGAATTCGCCAGTTACGCACCGATCGGCGATGATGGTGAGGAGCCGCGCCGGCGCTGGCCGCTGATTTTGGGCTTGCTGGCGCTGATCGTCGCAGCGGCCGCCGCCTTCTGGTTTCTAGCTCCGCCCGAGTGGAAGGCGCGGGCCGGGATCGCCCAGGCGGGCGCGACGCCGCTGCAGCTGATGATCACGACCAACGACCGTCAGCCGCTGGAAAGCGGTAACGAGCTGATCGCGATCAGCGGCCGGGTGATCAACCCGACCGATCAGGAGCAGAATGTGCCGCCGATCCACGCCGAGCTGCGCGACAAGCAGACCAAGGCGGTGGTCCACCGCTGGACGATCGCTCCTCCGGCGCGGGTGCTCGCGCCGCGCAGCAGCGCCAGCTTCAACAGCGCCGAGATCGATGTCCCGAAGGGCGGCGACGAGCTGACCATCACACTCGGGCAGGTCGGCTCCTAAGCTATTGAAATTCCAGTAATTCTGCTGGTCTGACCTGCCCGTCATAGTCGGTCAGCAGACCCGACCGGCGAAGTGCGCTTGGCGGGACTTGGACATGGTCAGGTCCGAATTTGACCCCGGAGATGATCTGGACCCGGGCCGTGGCATGGGCGGTCGCAGTCGGCCGAAAGGAAGGCGCCGGGGCTGCCGCTTGCGGCAAGCCGGCTGCTGCCAGGAAGATCAACGGACCGATCATCGTGCAAGCCATAACCGGTCGCGCGGAGGATGGTTAGCGGCTTGTTTACCCTCTGTCCCGAAACGGGCCAATGGCGAGGGCGGGCGATGCCCGTTGCCAGCGCTGACATGCTTTGCTAGAGGCCGCGCCCTACCCAGGGCAGCGCCCCGTCACGGACGCGCTGCTTTTTTCACGAGTGCGGTCGTGGCGGAACTGGTAGACGCGCAACGTTGAGGTCGTTGTGGGCGAAAGCCCGTGGAAGTTCGAGTCTTCTCGACCGCACCAGCTTGCAAACCAGGGCAATCCCGGGGATTGCCTGTTCGCGAGCTTATCCGATTGAAATAGCCAGACTTTCGCAAAAGTCGTCTTGGACGACTTTTGGTTAACGCGGGCTTTGAATCCCACTGCCGGCCGACCCGGCCAGCGCCATCTGCGGCGTCTTCAAGACCCGGATCGCCCCTAGCCGCACGACCGATTTCTGGGCGCTGATCTCGATCGTTCGATCGATTGATCTGGCGACGCCTGCGGCCTCAGCGGATTCAGCGGTGAGGCGAAGGCCGTAGCGGCCGTAAGGGATCCGATCGAACAGGAAGAAACCGTCATAGTCGCTTCGGCCGCTGGCGACGACCTTGCCCGTGGGATCGACCAGCTCGACGTCGAGACCTTCGAAGGCGCGGCCGTCGCCTTGCACCAGCATGCCTTCGATATCGCCCGATCCGACCAGGCCAATTTCGATCTTCGCGGCGACGCCCGGGCGAGGCACCACCACCTGCAACGCCTTTTTCGGCGCCAGCGACGGATCGCCGAGGCTCGACGTATCGATGCCGACCGCGATGGCCTGGAATGGCTGCAGTCCCCCGACCCGCACCATGCCCTGCTTGTCGGTCGCCTGCTCGGAAACGCGCTGGCCGGTGGTGATGGTCGCGCCCGCTTCCCACGGTTCCGACGGATCGCGAACCCCATTGTCATTATTGTCGCGATAGACCCGCGCCTCGACCAGTCCGGTCGACGCCAGGCGCTGGTTGGTGAGCTTGAACCCGCCAGCAGCGGAATCGAGCGAGAAATTGAGGTTGATTCCGGCGGCAACGCTGCCGTCCGTTCCTGCCTCGATCGAGGCGGCAGCGGCCAGACTGTTGAACCGGTGGATGTGCGAGATTCGCGCATGCCCGCGCTTGGCGGAAGCGTCATAGCCAAGCGCACCCTCCCAATCCGCCGTGTCGGACGCCGACCAATAAGCGCTCAGCTCGGCGCTTCGGAATCGGCTTTGCGGCTGGACCTCCCAGCGCGCCTCGCCGCGCAGGCGGACGGAATGGATATGCCCGGTGCCCATCACGCCGAGCTCCAGCCGGTCGTCGTTGAACGTCGAGGACTTGCCCAGGCGGTTCTGCCATTCGACCAGGGTGGTAAGGTTGAAGCTATTGATATTGGTTGATATTCGTCCAAGGGCATTGAGCGATCGGTTGCCGTCGCCGCGGTCTGTCAACCGAACGTCGCCATGAGCGACAACGCTCTGCCGGCCGAGCTTGATCGGTGCGTCGAGCGACAGTCGGCCCTCGCGGTAGCGCCGCTCGCGCTCGCCGTTGATCACGAAATTATTGGCGGCCAGCGCATCGGCGCTGAGGTTGACCGGCCCCAATTGCGCGACCGCCGCGAAACGCCCGGCCATTCCGCCGCGGCTGTCACGCGCGATCGCCGCCTCGATCAGCGACGGGCCGACCGATTGGCGCACCGATCCTTCGACGAAGGTCAATTTTTCATGGTCGGCCAATAGCATGGCGGCAAGCGCCCCGATCGAGGTGCGCTTGCCAAGGCCATGCTCGACCTGCACGGCGGCCTGGAAGTCGGCACGGGAGAAATCCGCGGGCCGGTCGGGCGCATGGAAGCCTCCCCCATCGTCGCGGTCGAGGAAATTGCCGAGCAAATTGCGCTTCGGTTGGCTGATTCCGGCCCAATACCAGGTATTGCCCGCAGGAACCTGGCTTTGGCCGACGTTGATCGTCTCCAGCCGGCTTCGCCGCTGGCCCTGGGGCCCATAGAGGACGATTTCGAACCGGTTATCGCCGTAGAGCAAAGCTACATCCTCGAACGCATAGCGTTGCGAACCGGCCGAATGGCTTAATGCAAGTAATTCTCCGTTGCGATAAAGCTCGGCATCCCATCCGGAGGGCAGATCGCCGTCGAACCGCGTCCGATCGAACGCCACCGGGTTGAACAAAGGCCGGTTGGTGACCTCGATCCCGCGCCCGGTGGAGCCTGTGACCAGGCGATGCGACAGGGTTTGCACGTCGCCGACTGCGAAATGGGTCGCGTTGAGCGGTCCGAGGAGACCGCCGTCGGGATCCGAGCGATAGGCCTTGATCCGCAGCGACTCCGGACGGCCCTTCTGGTCGGTCGACAGCATGCTGTCGTAGGACAAATGCGCGATCTCGCCAGCGGCCAAAACCGAGGCATTGCGATCGACCCTCATCCCGGTCGACGCCTGGTAGGCGACTCCGGCATGGACGATGAAGTCGAGCGCCGGCGCGCGCCACATGCGATAGGGCAGTTTGACGGTGGGCAGGCCTTCCAGCGGCATCGACGCCGGGCGAAGCCGGGCAGCGCGCTGCTGACGCTCGCGAGCCAGTTCGACCGGTAATTTCGCTTCGGATTCAAGCATCAGCACCGATCCCTGAGTGACCGGCTTGACGCCAAGCTGGAACCAGCGGCCGAGCGCGGCACTGTCGACGCACCAGCCTTCCGGAGTTTCGCGGATCGTGCCTTGGGCGATCTTTTCCTGCTGGTCGCCGAAGCGGGCGGTTGCGGCTGCCTGGTCGATCTCGATGCGATGATTCTCACGGAAGGCCCAGCCGGACGCCTTTTTCGCCGCCAGGTCGATCTTCATCGGCAGGTCGAGGGTGGTTAGAAAGTCGCCAAACACCACGCAGGTACCCTCGGGAGTGGCATAGGCGCGGACTCCGTCGCCGAGGCGCAGCTGGCGAATGTTGACGTCGAGCAGGAATTGTTCGTCGGGGTCGGCGGTCCAGGCCGGACCGACCGGGCTTGCCGCCCATGCGGCAACGGCGCCGGCCACCGCCAGCGCCGCGCCTGCCAAGGCGCCGCCTATCCAGCGGATGGGCCGCTGCACCTTCGTTCCTGCCCCCCGCGCCTGCCGGACCGTTAGCGGAGGACCGCTGTGGTCTCGGCCAGGGTTACCGGGCCGGTATCGGTCGGCTCGACATATTGGACTGTAACCTGGCCGCTGGCGTTGGCGAGCTGGGCCGGGTCGATCGGAACGGTGACCGAGCGTTGCCCGACTTCGGTGTAGACGGCGATTCCGTTGACGATCGCGATCGGGTTGGCGACGCCGGCCTTGAACACCTTGACCGCGCCGAAGGTCGAGCGGCCGCCGGCCCGGCTGATATCGAGGGCGATCGCCGGCTTGCCGTCGGCGGTCACCTTGCGAACGTTGGCAATCGCCGCCGTCGCTTCAAGCCGGCCGAGGCGAATGATCACCGGGATGGTGACGCCGTAGATCGGGCGCAGCTGGAAGGCGACGCCCTCGACCTTCTCCGGCGCGACCTGCGGCCGGGGCGGAGGGATGGCGCGGAACAGCATGTGCACGCGATACTCGCCGTCGGGCAGGCCTTCGGGCGCCCGGGCGGTCAAGCGGATGGCCTGCGGCTGGTTGGGCGGCAGGGTGATCCGCCGGGGGGCGTAGAGCAGCATTTCCTGCGCTGCTTTCTCTCCCGAATTGGGATCGGTAACGTCCACCAGATTGCCGTCGGGGGTCATCCGGCGCAGCTCCGCCGTCACCCGGTAGGTGGCGACGTCATCGCCGATATTGTTGAGGATCACCTCGGTCCCGCGCCGTCCGTCGAGCACCACCCGGGTCGGCGCGACCAGCAGATCGCCGACCCCCGCTTCGGCGGCCGGCGACACGAGCATGAGCGCGGGCGCAAAAATCAGGGCGAACGCGGCGAAACGGCGAGACAGGATAGGGGCCATGTAGATTCCTCCGAAACAGTGGAGGGGAAGATGGCCCCAAAATGGTTATTATTCGGCTAACCATGCCCAGAAACCACGGGGCATAAGAAAATGGGGGCCGCCGATCGCTCGGCGGCCCCCTGTCCAAAGCGCCCGGCGGACCGGGCGCTTCACCTTCCACACATCAATATTCGACGGTGACGTTGATATCGCCGACGTAAAGGCCTTCCGGCGCCGAGGCGAGGACGGCGACGGTGCCGCCGACGTTGAAGTCGGCACCGTTGGCACCCGAGTTTGGCAGGGTGATGTTGACCGGCGCACTCGGCGTAAAGGCAAGCGTCGCCGCGCCATTGGCGAGGGTCGAGCCCGTGGCGGTGATCTTCACCAGCTGGTTGTTGGCGCCGGTCACATGGAAGCGAGCCGACTGAGCGCCGGTGGTGTCGCAGGTGACGTTGGCCGCGGCGCCGCAGGTGACGGTCCCGGCCTGGCTGATCGAAACGCTGTCATCGCCGGTGACGACGATGGTGCCGAAGTGCAGGTCGCGGGTCGCGGCCAGAGTCAGCGGCTTGACGATATTGACGCGGGCCTTGGCGACCGGCGTGGCAGGCAACGGCGCGGCAACGGCCGGCGCGGCGATCGTGACAGCGGCGGCCAGCGCCGCCAGGCGTACGAAGTTGGTCATGATGAATTCCCCACTTGATTCAAACCATGGCGGCTGGCCGAGCAAGGCCGTCCAATCCGTGGGCCCTCATTAACCTTGTCCGCTTACGCTTTTGCTCAATGTTATGGTTTCCACGGCGTTAACGATCGCTCCGATCCGGAGCGATGGCTGCCGACGCTCAGAGGTAATCGACCTCGATCGGCACATCGCCGCGGAAGGTTCCGCTGAGATCCCCGGTCACATGCAGCACGCCGCCAACCCGGAACCTCAGGCGGCCGGTGCCGTCGAGACGTGGCATCTGCGGCAAATCGGAACGCACCGATTCGAGGCGAATCACGCCGCCGGAGAAGCCCTGCAACTCGATATGCCGCGGCAGCTCGATCCGGACGAACCGGCCAGGCTCCCCACGAATAACGACTTCGCCGACCATTGCCCGGGCGCTGATCGCGGTGATCGAGCCGGTGACATTGCGGGCCCCATCCGGGCCGAGCTCGGCGCTGCCGTCGCCGGCGCCGGCAAGGACCAGCCGGTCGAAGTCGAGGTTGACCTCGACGTCGAGTTTGACGGGGTCGGACGGCTTGTCGGCGGCATCATCGGATTTCGGCGTGCACAGGCTGCACGGAGCCGTCACGTCCTGCGTCAAGGCAGGCGCGGATGGCCCCAGGGCGGCAAATAGCGCCAGGGCGAAATGGGCGTAGCTTCGGCCCGTCATGCGGCCAACGCTAGGCGGGCGGCGTTGAAACAAGGTTAATGGCCGTTTCATGCTTCATTCCGAACAAGGGCATGCGGTTGGAACCCGCCGGCTCCAGCGCGCTTGTGGGAAGCAGCCGAAGCCAATAGGAACTCATCGCCAATGGCCTCTTCCTCCCCGTCCCGCGTCAAGGGCATGTTCGTCTCGACCCTGAAATGGGGCGCAGCCATCGGCGTTCTCGGGCTGATCGGCCTGCTCGTCGCGGTCGCCGTCGCAATGACTCAGCTGCCCAATTACGAGCAGCTCAGCAAACGCTCCGACCTCGGTCAGATGGTCCGCGTCCGCGCCGCCGACGGTACCTTGCTGGTGTCGCTGGGTCCCAGCTTCGGCCGCTGGCTGGCCTATGACGAGATCCCGCCGACGATGCGTGCGGCGATGATCGCGGTCGAGGACAAGAGATTCCGCAGCCATATCGGCGTCGACCCGATCGGCATCGCCCGCTCGTTCAAGGTCCGCTTTGCCACCGGCAGCTGGCGCCAGGGTGGATCGACCATCACCCAGCAGCTGGCCCGCAATATCTTCCTGACCAACAGCCGGACCTTCGGGCGCAAGGTCAAGGAAGCGGTGCTGGCCCTCGCGCTGGAACGAAAGTTCAGCAAGGACCAGATCCTCGAACTCTATCTGAACCGGGTCTACTTCGGCGGCGGCGCCTATGGCATCGATGCGGCCAGCCGCACTTTCTTCGGCCACGGCGCGGAACGGTTGAACCTTGGAGAGGCGGCGATCATCGCCGGCCTGGTCAAGGCGCCCTCGAATTATTCGCCCACCGCCGACGTCGAGGCCGCGCGCGGACGGGCCGGCGTTGTGCTGAACTCGATGGTCGAGAATGGCTTCCTGCCGGCGTCGCAGGCGGTCGAAGTGCACCCCGCCGAGGTCAAGGTTCAGCCCGTGGCGAAGCAGAACAGCGCGCGCTATTTCACCGACTGGACGCTGCCGCAACTCGATACGTTGATCGACGAGACCAGCGAGCCGATCGACGTCTTCACCACGCTCGATCCGGCCATGCAGGGGGCGGCCGACCGGGCGATCAATGGCTATAGCCCGCCGGGGACTCAGGGAGCACTCGTCGCGCTCGACCGCGACGGGGCCGTGCGCGCGATGGTCGGAGGCCGCGACTATGTCGCCTCGATCTACAACCGGGCGACGCAGGCCGAACGGCAGCCGGGCTCGGCGTTCAAACTGTTCGTTTATCTCGCAGCGCTCGAATCGGGGATGAAGCCGGGCGACACGGTGGTCGACAAGCCGGTGACGATCGATGGATGGACCCCGCGCAATTCCACGCGCACCTTTGCCGGGCCGGTCAGCCTGCGCGAGGCCTTTTCCCGGTCGATCAACACGATCAGCGCGCAGATCGGCGATTCATTGGGCTTCGGCACGATCGCCGACATGGCGCATCGCTTTGGAATCTCGGGCAAGATATCGACCTTTCCCTCGATGGTGCTCGGGACCAGCGACGTCCGGCTGATCGACATGACCCGCGCTTTCGCCTCGGTTCAGAACCGCGGCGTCAGCGTCGTTCCCTATGCGATTCGAAAGGTGGTCACCGCCGACGGGCGGCTGCTCTATCAATATCAGGCCAACGAGCAGCGCGTGCTCGTCGCGCCCTGGGTCGCCGCCGAAATGACCGACCTGCTGCAATCGGCGGTGCTGTCGGGCACCGGCCGAGCGGCGCAGATCGGCCGGCCGGTGGCGGGCAAGACCGGAACCACCTCATCCAACAAGGATGGCTGGTTCGTCGGTTTCTCGAGCGGACTCACCACCGGTGTTTGGATGGGCCGGGACGATGCCCGGACGGTCTCCGGCCTGCAGGGCGGAACCGCCCCGGCCCGGGCCTTCGCAGCGTTCATGAAGGTGGCGGTGGCCAAGCGGCCGGTCGAGCAGTTCGAAACGCAGGCGCCAATGCCCAATTGGCAGCTTGAGCCCGACGAGGAATCGTGGGGCTTCAACATGGAAGATTCGGCGCCGCTGGTCGATGCCGACGGCAACCCGATCGGGGAGCAGCCGGCCGATCCGCTCGCGCCCGAGCGGGAGGCGCGGCCGCAGGACAGCGCCCAAGTCGACCAGCAATGGCTCGACGAGGTGCTCAGGCGCAATCCCGAGAACCGGCCGCCGCCCGCTCAGCGGGTGCCGCCGCAACCCCGGCAGGTGCCGCCGCTGCCGCGGCAGCAACCGCCGCAGCAGCAGCCGCCATCACAACCCCCGCCCGACCCGCTTCAACCGCGGCCCTAGGGCACGCAATTCGGCGCGCGCGGCGGCGACATCGCCGCCGTAGAGCTCGGCCTCCAGCGCCCGGAAGGCTGGGCCGTGGTCCATGTGGCGGCGATGGGCGACTTCGTGCGCGACCACCCAGCGCAGCAGATGCGGCGGCGCCAGGATCAGCCGCCAATTGTAACGGACCGCGCCGCTCGACGAGCAGCTGCCCCAGCGACTCGAAGCATCGCCCACGGCTACCGACTTCACGCTAACGGCGGCCCGGCGAGCGGTTTCGGCAGTCGCTTGGCTCAGTCCCTGCCGCGCTTCGGCGCGCAGGAAACGCTCGATCCTCCCGGCAAACGCATCGGCCGGCCCCCCGCACGACAGCACATCGGCCGAAAGCCGCGGCGTTCGCGGCAGGCTCGGCTGCCAGTGAAGCAAGACGTTCCGGCCTTCGAACGGGATCTCAGCCCCGGGGAGGAAAGGTTCGCCCGGCTGTAGCTGGGCAAGCTGGGCCTCGACCCAGTCGCGCTGAGCCTGAGCCCAATCGAGCGCGGTTCGCCGGCTCATCCGGCGCGGAAAGGTCAGGATCAGCCGTTCGCGCGCTTCGTCGAGACGCAGCCGCATCGCGCGGGCCCGCGGATGGGGCCGCAGCTCGATCGGCCAGCCGACCCCCGAAAGAGCCAGTGGCTCAAAGCGGCCGGTCGACAAGATGCCATTCCAGGTCTCCGGCATCGACCTCACTGACCGTCCAGCCGCGGGTCGATTGCCCGGCCTCGTGCACCGTCTCACGGCTGCCCGAGATCAGATAGTGCCACTCAGGTAACGGTTTCCCCTCCCAGCGCAGCCGGTAGGCGCAAGTTGAGGGCAACCATTCCAGCTCGTCGAGCTTGGCCGGGTCGAGCTTGACGCAATCATCGACCAACTTCTTGCGGTTGGGATAGTCGGTGCACTGGCCGGTTCGACGATCGAGCAGCTTGCAGGCGACGTTGGTCGGAAACAATTCGCCGGTCTCATCATCCTCGAGCTTGTGCAGGCAACAGCGCCCGCACCCGTCGCACAGCGCTTCCCACTCGCCACGGTCGAGCGAAGACAAAGGCTTTTCCCAAAAGGCACTTGCATTATTCATGCTCAACTCAGACTTGGTCCGCCAAGGCGGCGAGATCAAGGCGCGAGCGCAAGGGGAATGAAATGATGCCGGGGTGGTTGAAGGCGGGACTGGTGCTGGCGTTGCTTGCCGTGCCCTTACCGGCGGCGGCGCAGAATTTGATGAATGGCTCCGAAGGGGAAGCCTTTTTGAAAGCCATCGAAGACGGCGATGTCGGAAAAGCGCTCCCCCTGCTGAACGAACCGGGATCCCGGGTAACCAACTATCGCGGCTATAAGGGCGATACCGCCTTGCATATCGTTACCAGACGCCGCGATCTCACCTGGGTGGCTTTCCTGCTGACGAAGGGCGCCGATCCGAACGCGGGCGATGCCCGGGGCGATACCCCGCTGATCATCGCCGCCCGCATGGGCTTTGAGGAAGGAGCCCGGGAAATGCTGGTGAGGAACGCCAGGCCAGACGCCACCAACCGGCGCGGCGAAACCGCGCTGATCATCGCCGTTCAGCAGCGCCAGCCGCGCCTGGTCGAGCTGCTGCTTCAGGCCGGCGCCAATCCCGACAAGGCCGACCATGCCGCCGGTTATAGCGCGCGCGACTATGCCAAGCGCGACACCCGCAATCCACAAATGCTGAAGCTGATCGAAAGCGTCAAATCGACCAAGAAGGCGATCGCCGGCCCTTCGATCAACTAAGACGCATCGCCCAGGGACGGGTCGATTTGGGCCGACAGCCGCCGCGCCGCACGGCGTGCGAACCGCAGCGTCTCGGCCTTGCGCCTGGCAGGGGCCAGCGGCCGGGTCGAAGGTTCCCGAATGACCGCGGCATCATAACGGTCGGCGATCAGCAATCCGGCTTCGCCCGGCAAGAAGCGATCCTCCTCGAGAAACCGCGCGAGGGCATGGGGCACTGCCCAGAAGAAGCGGTCGCAATAGTCGAGATAGTCGACCCACTTCTGATCGCCCAGCAGGTCGGCCTTGCTGACCTTGATCTCGACGATGGTCAGTTCGCCTTTGGGGCCGATGGCCATCAAGTCGGCGCGACGGCCATTGGGCAACGGCACTTCGCACATCGCAAACAGGTCGTGGCGGCAGAACAGCCGGGTGACCCCGCGCGCGACCTCCGCGGCGATCGGCGGCCCGTCGATGAAGCAATCGGGAATCGGACTCGAAGCCATTTCGACGAATTAGAACAAAAGGAGGCCGCCGTGAAGGCGGCCGCTTAGCTGGAAATGGCGATCAACGATAGAAGACGTGATTGCCGAGCGTCCCGACGCGCGACATGCGCCAGCCCGGAGATACCCGGCGGGCATGGAAAAACAGCGCCTTGCCCATCGGCGACGGGTGAAGCTTATGGTCGACGATCTTGGCGATCGCCACCGCGTCCTTCCAGTCCTGGCTGGAGCGCGGGATATAGGGCAGCGCATGGCCGCGAACGAAGCTGAACTGGCTGCGCTGGAACACCACACCGCAATAGCTGGAGGGGAAGCGGCCGGAGGCAGCGCGATTGGCGATGACATGTCCAACGGCGAGCTGACCAGCGAGGCTCTCGCTCTTCGATTCGAAATAGATCGCGCCGGCGAGGCATTCTAGCTCGCGGCTGCCAGGATCGCTGCTGCGCAGCTTGGCGACGGTTTCGGCGAGCGTCGCGCCCGGTTCGATCACGTCTTCCTGGGGCTGGACCGATTCGGCCTCGGGCGCCGGCGCCAGCGGGTCGACATTCTCCTGAAGGAGTTGCTCGACGGACACTTCCGGAAGCGGAGTCCATTCCGCCGCGGGCAGAGGCGCGGCATTCGGATTGACCTGGGCCGGGGCGACCGACGATGCGGTCACGGCGGCAATCACCAAGAAGGTGGAACGAAACGGCACGAACATGCAGACCATCATTTGGGCGGTGAACCGGCCGTTCGGCGAGCTTGCCCGAAGGCATCGTCGCCGAGGGTGATTCCCCGACTGCGTGGCATCTCAAAAGCGGCCTACATGCCGATAAGCGGATGCCCCCCGCATTGGTATCGAGGACCCTGATTTCGGATTGGTTCCCTAGGGTCAACCCTGAGAGGTCGTTTCAGCGATGAACCGTTCCGGGTCCGGGACGTCCAGTTCAATTAACCATAAATCTTCATCGAAGCGGACTCGTTTTTGGCTCCAATCCGCCAACGCCGCGGCGTTCGCGCCGGCCGGCGGACCGACTTGCTGCCAGCGATATTCACCTTGAAGCCCAAGCTGGCGTTCAAGACAGGCCGAATGTTCACCCCGATGGGCGATCATCAGGACCAGCGCGCCGCGGTCGCCGTCGCCGCGCTTGAGGATGGTGCCAAAGCCGCCCTCCGCCTCCGCTCGTCGAAGCAGGCCGGTCGCCTCGAGCCGGGCCGGTAGGCGATCGGCCATCAGCGGGCGCGATAGCCGTCGAGGCCGGACAGCGTGATGTGCGAGCGCATGAAGGTGCCGGTACCGCGAGCGCATTCCTCGCCTTCGCAATCGACAATCCGCGCCTCGGCCACGAACACCCGGCGCTTGCCCGAGATCCAGCGGCCCTCGGCGCGCGCCGGACCCTCACGCATCGGCTTGGTGAAGTGCAGGTTGAACGCAGTGGTCAGCAGGAAGCGATCGCTGACCAGGCCATTGGCGGCGTAAAAGGCGGCATCGTCGAGCATCTTGAAATAGAGCGTGCCGTGCGCTGCTCCCGCGGCGTGGAAGGTATCGGGGGCGACGTTGAAGCGGATTTCGCTGCGGCCGGCCTCCGGCAAGGTCAAATTGGATTCGAACAGTTGATTGACCGGCGCCGAGGCATAGAGCGCCTCGAGCGCCCGCAAATGCGCCTCCTCCCCCGTCAGCGGGTCAGGCGGCATCGCGTTCCTCGGCCCCGATCAGCACCGCGGCCATCGCATCCCGGCTGCGCGCGCCACGCAATTTCTCGACGATCCCGGCATGACGCACCAGCCGGCTCACCGCGGCCAGTGCCTTCAGATGTTCCGCGCCTGCGTCGGGCGGCGACAGCAACAGGAAAATGAGGTCGACGGGCGCTCCGTCGATCGCCTTGTAATCGATCGGCGCGGCCAATCTGACGACGAGCGCATAAACCCGGTCGAGCTCCAGCTTGCCGTGAGGAATTGCCACGCCGCCGCCAAAGCCGGTCGAGCCGAGGCGTTCGCGGTCGGCAATGGAGTCGGCGATCTGCGACGGATCGAGCGACAGGCGCGCGGCGGCGATCTGTGCCAGCTGATTGAGCAGCTGGCGCTTGTTGCCCGCCGGCAGGTCGACGCGGATCGCTTCGAAATCGAGGAATTGGGAAAGCTGCATCGCAAATTATCCAGGACAGGCGGCTACGCGCGGACAGGGGCTTTCCGCGCCGTTAGCGGCGCGCGCGTTCCTTGTCACTTCGACGAAGGTTCCACCCAGCCGATGGTTCCATCATCCCGGCGATACACCATATTATATTGGCCGCTGTTCGGATTGCGGAACATCAGCGCGTTGGTGTTCCTGAGGTCGAGCATCATCACCGCGTCGGAAACGCTGGCTTGGGGAATGTCGACCTTCGTCTCCGCGACGATCGCCGGCGCGGGAGGGACCGGCTCCTCATCGTCGGCCGGGGCGGCAAACACCGTGTAGGCGGCGCTTTCCTCGACGGCCGCGCCATCGCCCTCGCTGCGCCGTTCGCGAAGCCGGTCCATGTAGCGCTTCAGCTGGCGCTCGATCTTGTCGGCGGCGCCGTCAAAGGCGACATGGGCGTCGTCGGCGCGATTGGACGATTTCAGCACCACGCCCTGGTTTACCGGCGCGACGATGTCGCAGGTAAAATCCTCATATGGTCCCCGGCCGAACGTCACATTGGCAGCGACGGCGCGAGAGAAATAGCGGTCGGCCATGGCCGACATGCGGTCAGAGACATGGGAACGCAGCGACTCTCCGGTAGCGACCTGATGACCCGCGACCCGAATGTCCATCTTGGCTCTCCTTTCATCTCCATCACGGCGTTATCGCCCAACGGAGTCAGGCGGCGCCGCGTTCCGAAGTGGGACCGAAGAAACGATCCCACAAGGGATTGACGATCTTGGCCATGAAGGCGCGATGGCGCGCGACCTCTTCCGGCGCGGCGGCGTGCGGCCGGGGCGGGCGGACCGCGCGCGGGACGGCATCAGCCGACGCCTGTTGTGCGGTTGATGTCGCCGGCGCCGCGGCCACCAGCCCAAGACCGATCTGCCGACCGCCGGTCAGCTCGATATAGACCTGGGCAAGCAACTGGGCATCGAGCAGCGCACCATGCTTGACCCGCTGTGAACGGTCGACTCCGAACCGGGTGCAGAGCGCGTCGAGGCTGTGCTTGGCGCCAGGATGGCGAGTGCGCGCGAGGACCAGAGTATCGACCATCCGGCTCATGCAAATCCCGGCCCGTCCGCACTGATCGAGCTCGTGATTGAGGAAGCCGAAGTCGAAGCTGGCGTTGTGCGCGACCAAGGGCGAATCGCCGATAAACTCGAGCAGCTCGTCGGCCTTGTCGACGAAGCGCGGCTTGTCGGACAGGAAGATGTCGCTGAGGCCATGGACCGCCTCGGCTTCGCTTGGCATCGACCGGTCGGGATTGAAGTAGCAATGGAAATGACGCCCGGTCTCGACCCGGCCGATCATTTCGATGCAGCCGATTTCGACCATGCGGTCGCCCCCCGCGGGCGACAGGCCCGTGGTCTCCGTGTCGAAGACAATTTCTCGCATGCCCTCCTTAAACACCCGTCGAGAGGCCGAGACAAGTCAGGATATTACGAACCTGGGCGCGGGTTTCTTCCAGTGTTCCGGACGTGTCGACGACGAAGTCGGCGCGCTCCCGCTTTTCCTCGTCCGGCACCTGGCGGGCGAGAATTTGCTCGAACTTCTCCACGGTCATCCCCGGCCGGGCCAGCACCCGTTCGCGCTGGAGATGGGGCAGGGCGGAGACAGTGATCACCTTGTCGAATGCCTGGTTGCCGCCGGTTTCGAACAGCAAGGGGATATCGAACAGCAGCGCCGGAGCATCGCCATGCTCGACGATGAACCGCGTCCGCTCATGATGGACCGCGGGATGGACGATCGCTTCCAGCGCGGCGAGTTGATCGCGGTCTCCAAGTACGACGTTCGACAAGGCCTCACGATCGACTTCCCCATCGCGGGTAGTGCCCGGAAAGCGCTCCTCGATCCGCGGCACTAGGCGCCCGCCTGGGCCCTGCAGGCGCCGGACCGCCGCATCGGCATCGAAGACCGGAATGCCGGCGTCGGCGAACATCGCCGCGACGGTCGATTTGCCCATGCCGATCGAACCAGTGAGCGCGAGGCTGATCATCGCTGCACCAATTGCCAGAGATCCGGATCGCGGTCACGCGGCGGCTTCTTCCCGAACAATAATTCGAAACTGGTCGCGGCCTGCTCGATCAGCATGTGGAGCCCGGTGACCGTTTGGAGACCAGCCCCGCGCGCCGCTGCGATCAGAGGAGTTTCTGCCGGATCGTAGATCATGTCGAACACCCAGCCGCTCTCCGGCATCTGATCGACATCGCAGTTGAGGCAGTCCCGTCCGGCCATGCCGAGCGGAGTCGCGTTGATCAGCCCGTCGCTAACGATCGGCGCGGTCAGGATCGCGGGTTCCGTCTCTAGCCCGAACTCGACCGCCAGCTTGCGCGCTTCGGCGAGGTCGCGCGCCTGAATCCGAACATTGGCGATACCGACCAGCTTCAGCGCAACCAGTGCCGCCCGCGCGGCACCGCCATTGCCCAGCAAGGTGACGCTGCCCATCCGGGCCTTGGCCTCGCCAAGCCGGGTGAGCAGGATGGCGATGGCGCCGACATCGGTGTTGGCGGCGGCCAGCCGGCCGTCGCGCATCATCAGCAGATTCGCCGCCCCCGCCGCGACCGCCCGATCGCTCGCCCCGTCGGCGAGAGCCACCGCGTCGAGTTTCAGCGGCATGGTCACGTTGGAGCCACGCCAATCCGGATCGGAGCGCCGCTCCGAGAGATAGGCGGGCAGCTCCGCGCGGGTGACTTGCCGCCGGCCATAACTCGCATCGATTGCAAGCGCGCCCAGCCAGAAACCGTGAATGAGCGGCGAAAGGCTGTGATCGACCGGGTCGCCGATCACCTCGGCATAGGGTTTGGTCATGCCGCGATCAGACCACGCTCGCGAAGCGCGCCGAGCAAGGGAAGCAGCGGCATGCCAAGAATGGTGAAATGGCTGCCTTCCACCCGGTCGAACAAGGTCACGCCGCGGCCCTCCATCCGGAACACGCCCACGCAATAGCCGACTTCGGGCCATTCCATGTCCAGATAGGATTGAACGAAGCTTTCGCCGAGTTGCCGGACATGAAGCGTCGCAGTTTCGGAATGACTCCACTCGATCCGCCCCTGATGGGCCAGCGCAACGGCGCTCGACAGCAGCATGGTACGGCCCGAAAATTCCCGGAGGTGCCTGGCGGCCTCATCCCGGTCACTCGGTTTCGAATAGCGAGTGCCATCAACCGTGAGCGTGCTGTCGCTGCCGATGATCCAATCGCCGGCCCCGCCGTCTATCGAGAGCGCCTTGCCTTCGGCCAATTCGCGGGCCAATTTTTCACCGTCCCCGTGATGGCTGCGCTTGGCCAAGGATTCGTCGAAATCGGGCGAACGGACCTCGAACGTCACCTCGGCCTGATCGAGCATCGAACGGCGAATTTGGCTGTTACTGGCCAATATCAACGACATAAAGCACCGGGGGAAAAGTCTGTGGAAAAATCACTGTATCGTCCTAGCGCGAAGGCGGGGATCACCCAATGGGCCGGATCGGCCAAATTCGGCCAGAACCGGATTCGAAACTCTGTCCACAGAGGAAAACCTTCGTCCACAGGCTGTGAATCACGGGAGAGTCGCTGCGCGACTCGCGCTTCGCCGCTGAGTCGCGGGGAGTCGGCCCCTGTTGGCAAAGTCGGGAGGCGCGCTTAAATCCGGCTGCCAACGCCCCATCAATCTCAACTATCATCTAATTAAATATATAAGGGAGAATAAGGGTGGTCTCGGCCCTGTCTGACTCTGCGCCCGACCCTGCCGACAAGCCCTTGCTAGCCGTCCTTAAGGGCGAGCGGCGCGATCCTCCGCCAATGTGGCTGATGCGCCAGGCCGGACGCTATCTCCCCGAATATCGAGCGCTCCGGGCGACCAAGGGCGGCTTCCTGGAGCTGGCTTATGATCCCGAGGCGGCGGCGGAAATCACGTTGCAGCCATTGAAGCGCTTTGCGTTCGACGGCGCGATCCTGTTTTCCGACATATTGGTCGTGCCGCATGCGATCGGCATGGAGCTGAGCTTCGTCGCCGGCGAAGGGCCGCGCCTGGCGCCGCGGATGGCGGAAGCGGGGCTCCGTGACCTGCAGCCGCGGATCGAACGGCTGCAGCCGATCTACGAGACGGTGCGGCGGGTGAAGGCCGAGCTCAAACCGGCGACGACCCTGCTCGGCTTTGCCGGCTCACCCTGGACCGTCGCCACCTATATGATCGCCGGGCAAGGCAGCCGCGACCAGGCCGAGGCGCGGCAACTCGGCTATTCCGACCCGGGCAAGCTCGACTCGATCCTAGACATCGTGGCGCAGATCACGGTCGATTATCTCTCCGGACAGATCGAGGCCGGTGTCGATGCGGTGCAATTGTTCGACAGCTGGGCCGGCAGCCTGTCGCCGGCTCAGTTCGAGCGCTATGTGATCGCCCGCACCGCCTGGATCGTCGAACAGCTGAAGAAGCGGCATCCCGGCACGCCGATTATCGGCTTTCCCAAGGGCGCGGGCGGCAAGCTTCGCGCCTATGCGGCCGAGACCGGGGTCGATGCGATCGGCCTCGACGAAACCGTCGATCCTGCCTGGGCGGCACGGGAATTGCCCTCGGGCCTCCCGGTGCAGGGCAATCTCGACCCGCTTGCGCTGGTGGCCGGCGGCGAGGCACTGCGCAGCGCAGTCGCCCGAATCCTTGACGCGCTGGGCGACCGCCCCCACATCTTCAACCTGGGCCATGGGATCCAGCAGACAACGCCGATCGCGCATGTCGAGGAGCTGGTCATGCTGGTGAAGGGCTAACGGGGATGCTCAGCCAATATCAGGGTTTCCTTGGGCTCGCCTACCCATGGGTCAAGGCGGCCCACATCACCTTCGTCATCTTCTGGATCGCCGGGCTGTTCATCGTTCCGCGCTATTACATCCATCACCAGGCAACGACCCCGGGATCGGCCGAGGACCGCGCCTGGATCGAGCGGGAGGACAAGGCCCGCACCGTGATCCTTGCACCGGCCATGCTGCTGGTGTGGCTGTTGGGACTGATGCTGGCGGTTCACCTCAATCTGTGGGGCCAATATTGGTTCACGGCCAAGCTGGCTCTGGTGCTGCTGTTGACCGCCTACCAAGGCTGGATCGGCGCCTATGGACGGAGACTGGCGGGCGGACATCGCGAGCTCAACGACAAGCGGCTGAGGCTGATGAACGAGGTACCGGGCATACTCACCGCGCTGATCGTCGTGCTGGTGATCGTTCGGCCCTTTTGAGGGTTAGCAGGCAGAGCCGTTTGAAGGGCGTTGACTTCGCCCCGCAGCGGGTCTTAAGCGCTTAGCCAAGACGGCTGCATCGGCCCGACTCTCCCACTTTCGCCGGTGCACCTCATCCCTTTCGCGGCGTCCTGCCGCAAACATTTGAATTTCCACCTAAATTTCCTTCGAAAGACAGAATTAATGCATCTCAAGGACCTCAAACAGAAATCGCCAGCCGACCTCGTTGCGCAAGCCGAGGAGATGGGGATCGAGGGCGCGTCGACGATGCGCAAGCAGGATCTGATGTTCTCGATCCTCAAGGTCCGCGCCGAAAGCGGTGCCGAAATCAACGGCATGGGCACCATCGAAGTGCTCAACGACGGGTTCGGTTTCCTCCGCAGCCCAGAGGCCAATTATCTCGCCGGGCCAGACGATATTTATGTCGCGCCCAACGTCGTCCGCCGGTTCGGCCTGCGCACGGGCGATACGATCGAAGGCGAAATTCGCGGCCCCAAGGACGGCGAACGCTATTTCGCGCTGACCAAGGTTACGCAGATCAATTTCGACGATCCCGAAGCGGTTCGCCACCGGGTCAACTTCGACAATCTCACCCCGCTCTATCCGGATTCGAAGCTGACCCTCGACAGCACCGACCCGACCCAGAAGGACAAGTCGGCGCGAGTGATCGACATCGTCGCTCCGCAGGGCAAGGGTCAGCGCGCGCTGATCGTCGCCCCGCCGCGGACCGGCAAGACCGTGCTGCTGCAGAACATCGCCAAGGCGATCACCGACAACCACCCCGAAGTATTCCTGCTGGTGCTGTTGGTTGACGAGCGGCCCGAGGAAGTCACCGACATGCAGCGCAGCGTGAAGGGCGAGGTGATCAGCTCGACCTTCGACGAGCCAGCCTCGCGTCACGTTCAAGTCGCCGAAATGGTAATCGAGAAAGCGAAGCGGCTGGTCGAGCATAAGAAGGACGTTGTCATCCTGCTCGATTCGATCACCCGCCTGGGCCGTGCCTACAACACGGTCGTGCCGAGCTCGGGCAAGGTCCTGACCGGCGGCGTCGACGCCAATGCGCTGCAGCGGCCGAAGCGCTTCTTCGGCGC
>Ga0157380_10000714_pt1 | contig 20773 bp, 15 predicted proteins | sample S35metaG_FD_119757 | JGI IMG/M metagenome (GOLD analysis project Ga0157380, IMG submission 119757) | Switchgrass rhizosphere microbial communities from Kellogg Biological Station, Michigan, USA - S3-5 metaG | ecosystem: Host-associated > Plants > Roots > Rhizosphere > Soil | place: USA...
GCAAGTATAGGGATTGAAAATGCAATCGGAACACCTGCGGCAGACAATACCATTCTCCTTCAAAATAATATGATTGAGAATAGCACCTATGCCTCCGCCACCTCCGGGTCGTTTACTGGAATTTTAAACAACTCCGATGCGTCCAATGTCAACATGTCGGAAAACACCATTCAATCCAACAGCATCGGAACATCTGGCACCACAACCGGTTGCACCCTGAATGGACTCTACAGCTCCGGAAGTCCAATACAGCTCACGATGAACAATAATGAGATCACAAACAACTCGATACAGAACCACAGTGGCCTGTTGTATTGTCTGCGAGCAGGCGAATCAAAGACGACAATCCACACTAACACTATTTTCGGAAATTCAATACCCAACGTCAGCGGAACATCCGATTCCGAAATACACGGATACTACAATTTTTCGGATGCCCCGTCCGAGAGTGTAATAGGGAACTTGATCCATTCACAAACGATCAGCGGAAGCAGTACCTCCAATAATAATTTTATCGGGGGCATCAGAACCACATCCACCATAGGACCCAAAACCATAAGTGAAAACACCATTCACAATTTTACCTTCAGTAATTCTTCCACCGCATATTGTGATGTGACCGGGATAAATTCGGCTACCAGTCAAGTTTGTGATATTGGACAAAATAAAATATATGGATTAACAGCAGCAGGACTCCTGTCTCACGCGACCGGGATACATGTCTATGGTGGCAGTGCTCCCGGAGTAGGCAATGTGTTTAATAATTATATCGGAGATCTACATACGCCCACCGGAAGCAGCGGAGGATCCGAAGTTATAACCGGTATCTCCGTATCGAGTACGGTAGAGCATACATACTTTAATGTATACTATAACACAGTGTATCTGAACAGCACATCATCGGGCACAGCGTTTTCCACCACCGCGATCCGACACAGCGGCAATGCCAATTCCATTATTGGCATGCTTACCCTGCGCAATAATATTCTTGTGAATGTCTCCACGCCTACCGGTACTGGGAGAACAATGGCCTTCAGAAGAGTGGGTACAGCACCTAACAACTATTCCACACTTTCCAATCATAACTTATTTTACGCCGGTACACCTGGGGCTTCAAGACTGATATTCTACAGTTCAAATGTCATCCTGGATCAGACACTCGCAGGTTATAAGATTCGTGTAAGTCCAAGCGATGATCTTTCCATGACGGAGAATCCCACTTTTCTTAGTGTGACGGGATCCAGCCCTGATTTTCTCCACATCAATCCAGCTGTAGCCACCCAAATCGAAAAAGGAGGCGTGGCGATTGCAGGGTATACTACGGATTTTGATGATAACTCTAGACATGCTTCCACACCTGATATTGGTGCTGACGAGGCCACATTGATGAGCAATGATCTAACGGGCCCGACGATATCCATTGTGCCTTTGACAAATCAATGTGCTCCGGGAAGTGCCACCCTCAACGCGACGATCACAGACGCTACCGGTGTGCCGGTTTCCGGGACGGGACGTCCGGTGCTTTATTGGAAGATTAATGCAGGCCCATACACGCAGGCTCAGGGGACCCACCTTTCAGGCAATACCTACCAGTTCACTTTCGGAAGTGGGTCGGTATTGCAGGATGTCATTTCCTACTACATCGTAGCTCAGGACACCAAAGCCATCCCCAATGTAAGCGTGGTGCCGTCAACTGGCGCAGCAGGATTTACAACCAATCCTCCTGCTGTATCCACAGTGCCAACCACTCTATACTCGTTTACGGTACTGACATTACTGAGTGGAACATACACGGTAGGACAGGGAGGTCAGTATCCCACACTGACGGCCGCTATTGCTGATTACAACGTCAAATGTATCGGTGGTCCTGTGGTCTTCGTTTTGACAGACGCATCGTATAGTGGTTCAGAGACCTTTCCGATCACCATTCAAGTTAATCCGGGAGCCAGTATCGTGAACACCCTTAGCATTCGACCCGCTGCAAGCGTATCACCTGAGATTGCGGGATCTGCAGGAGCCATTATCAAGTTAAACGGAGCTGATTATGTCATCATCAACGGTTCAAACAACGGAACGACGAGTCGGGATCTGCGCATCACCAATAATTCTACGGCATCTAATTCAGCCACCATCTGGGTCTCCAGTCTTGGCACGGGAGCAGGAGCTACTTTCAATACCATCAAGAACACCATCATCAAAACAGGGAGCAATACCAACCAAAGCACATTTGCCATTTTTGCAGGCGGTACAGGGATATCCAATATCGGTACAGGGGATGACAATGATAACCTCACGATACAAAACAATGATATCCGGAAAGCTACCTATGCCCTGTATGCGCGTGCTTCTTTCTATGGTGTAAATGACAACATTGAGATTTCAAATAATAGCATTGGCGCTGAGACTCCATCCGAGCAGATTAACCACCGTGGATTATTAATAACACAGGCCAACAATAGTCTGATTTTACAAAACAAAGTATTCAACATTATCAGCGGATATGTCAATGCACGCGCTATGGAATTCGGAGCTGGATTTGTCAACGCACTCATAGCAGGGAACACGATCCACACGATCCACAATATCAATTTTCCAGGAACCGGCGGAAGGGGGATAACCCTCGCCAGTGATGTAGCCATGGCCAATGTCACCGTAAGGAACAATTCCATTTCCTCCATTCGCGGACATAGTTCTGCCAATATTATTGACAATACCTGGGCTATCCAGATGACGAATGGTGGCGGGTATAATGTGTATTACAATTCTATAAATATCCCGGATAATGCCAATACAACTGCTATCCCGGATGTCCATGGGGCCATCTATATAGGACTGGGTGTAACTTCTGTGATCTTAAAAAACAATACCATTGCCGTAACCGGAAATCCCGGAAATGCCGGAGGGAAAATGTATGGTGTTTTTTCTCACGCGACAAACCCTTTTGCGTTATCCCAACATAACAACATCTATGTTTCCGGGTCGCAACATTCCGTGGGCTATTTTGCAGGAGATAACCGTCTTGATCTGTCATCCTGGAAAATAGCTACGCAACAAGATGCGAATAGTATTTCGGAGAATCCGTTATATAATGAACCCACCAACCTGAGACCCGCCGCAGGCTCGCCGTTAGTAGCTAAAGGAAACCCCGTGCCTGGAATTACTGCCGATTTGTTGGGTGTCATGAGAAGTGCCGTCACCCCAACAATAGGTGCTTATGAACTGGCGGGAGAATTCATCGCACCTTCCATCAGCTATGCCCCATTAATCAACACCGTCTGTAGCTCCGGATTGAATGTGACTGCTACCATCACAGACATCTCGGGTATCAATGTGACTCCTGGCTCCAAGCCGCGTATTTATTTTAAGAAAACATCAGACGCCAATGTATATGCGGGAAATACCAGTGGCCACAACGGATGGAAATTTACGGAGGCGACAAACGGATCTTCACCGTTTACCCTCACGATAAACTATTCACTACTCCAGTCCCCGGTGGCTGACGCTGAAATCATCCAGTACTTTGTTGTCGCCCAGGATCTGGCTACCACGCCGAATGTGGGTATACAAAGCGGGGTTTTTTCTTCTTTGCCAACCAGTGCAGCATTACCGGCAGGGGCATTTCCTGTACTCGGCAATATCAACAGCTATCAGGTCGAGACTGGAGGTATCGGTACGAATGTGACGATTGGCGCTGCGGGCACCTATACGTCTTTGACAGGCGCCGGTGGTTTGTTTGAGGTATTGAATGCCACGGGTTTGCTGAATGATATCACGGTGACGATTCTGGATGCGTCTGTAGCAGAAACCGGAATACATTCGCTCAATCAACTTCGCTATGGATGTGATGGTCCAAAAACGATAACGATCAAGCCTAACGCGAATATATCAGCCGTTTTATCCGGATCCAGTATAAAGGGACTGATAGATTTAAATGGAGCAGATTATATAACGGTGGACGGCTCCAACAACGGAACGAATTCGAAAAATCTGATCATTCGCAATACATCTACATCTGCGGGGACTTTAAGATTTATCAATCAGGCAACAGATAATGTGGTAAAAAACACCATCCTGGAAGGCGCAACCACGTCATTGTTCAATGGTGTCGTCTTCTTTGCCACAACAGATGTCGGAGTTACCGGTAACAGCTATAACATCATTGATAATTGTTCTGTGCGGGATCGCTCTGATGCCACAGGCGTACCGTACAATGCGATATATTCAGGCGGCTCTCTACTCAGCCCGAACGAATCCAATACGATAGAGGACTGCCATATATTTAACTTCAATGCGGGAGGCATCATCCTGGCCTCACCTTTGGGAAATGACTGGATGATCAGCAACAATCATTTATACAACGCACAGAGCACCCCTTCTTCTCTTCCACAAACTGGAATTCGCATCGATGCGGGCACCGGTCATATGGTCTCCAGTAATTTTATAGGAGGAAACACGACCGGTGGGAATGGACTCTGGACCAACACCGGCAATGGTGTCGTTACCGGCCTGGGCATCACCGGTGGGACGTCCACAGTAAAACATAACACTATTTCGAATATCACCACGACCAACACCGGTTCATTGGGCCGGCTGCGGGGTATATCCCACACGAGCACAACTACCATAGGTACCGTCATCGACAGCAACACCATTTTTAATCTGAAAGCGTTTAACACCAGCACCTCCTTTACGGTGGGGAATCAGCCGGTCACTGGCATTTATATATTTCCATCAGGTGCCTGGACCAATGCCACGATCACCAACAACTTGCTGTATGATCTTTCACTGGAAAACACAGCCGCACTCACCACTTCAAATATGGTGGCCGGTATCGTGCTGCACAATTTCGGAGGCCGTTGCGGAAATAATACAATATACAATGTGCGCAATAAATCCACAGGCACTACGGCGGGCCAACCTCCGATCGCCTGTGGTATTTATGGAGGATATTTTAACAGTGGCGTTGTCTATAACAATTCCATTTCCCTGGGCAATGGTGAAAACAATAATGTACAATATCGCGGCATACACGTGTCGGGAAGTAGCACGGCTTTAAATCTTCAGTATTATTATTTCAATTCCATTCGCATCACCGGTACTGCCACGGGTACGTTTTCTTCTTATGGTTTTGTGCGTGGTGACAACACCACGACTCCGTCACTTCATCCGGTCAATTTGTATAACAATATTTTCTCCATGGAAAGGACCGGCGGAGGATCCGTGAATTATGCGATAGCCAGTCAGGGCAACAATCCTGATACACTCTGGGCAAGTGATTACAACGATTTGTACAACATCACAGCAGCCAACATCGGGCAATGGGGAACAAACACTTATAATTTAAGCGACTGGCAGGCCAACACCAGCCAGGATATCCACTCCATCAGTGCCATGCCAAATTTTGTAAGTATCATCGATTTGCATTTGACGCCGGCTAATCCGTTGATCGACAATAAGGGTACTCCCATTGAGGATTTCGGAGAAGACATAGATGTTCAGTACCGCAATATCGTTTCACCTGATCCAGGGATAGATGAGATCAATCTGGGATGTTCTACCGTGGTCACCAATACCAATGACAGCGGTGCCGGCTCGTTGCGCAGCGTCATTGCATGTGCTGTGCCCGGGGAGACGATCAGTTTCAATGGGAGCTTATCCGGTCAGACGATTACACTCACCTCTGGTGAAATCACTATCAACAAACATCTGGCTATTACCGGCCTGGGTAAACTCAACCTTACCCTTTCAGGAAACAGTGCGTCACGGATCTTTACCGTCCAGCCCGGATATGTTTTTCATCTTAATGACCTGACCTTGAAGCATGCAACGGCCGTCACTCAAGGTGGCGCTATGCTCATCCTGGGGCAGGTCAAATTGGAAAATACCTTGTTGCAAAACAACTTTCAGAATGGTGTACCCAAGGCGCTTACCTTACTATCTCCCGGAGCAATCAGCATACGAGGAGCCGTAGACATGAAGCAATAAACGACTTGAATTCCATGCTGATTCTGTTTACTTTTATTAGGCACTAATGGAGGACTTATATTACTCCTGTCAGTAAAAGATGAATAACCCGATTCCAAATATCCGTACAGAACAATGCAATATTCATCCTGCATTACGTTCGCTGATAAGGCATATCGTTATTATAGAAGCTGATTTCGGCAATATTCCTGTCAGCATAGAGGGCAATTATATGCCCTCGCCCGACCAGGCAATGTTCATCAATCTTTATACCCGGTATAAATCCAAAAAATCAGGCGAGAACAATTACAACAACGTTACATCTTGTACACTGATAGGAGCACAAATTACTCCCTTCAAACTATTGGTAGAAGAAAGTCATAAAGCCGTATCCATTATTTTTCAACCGGGAGGGTTAAATCGGTTTTTGAATATTCCGATGACAGAAATATTTGACAATGGTTACAGTGCCAGAGAAGTTATAGGCAGGGAGATCGAAGAACTTGTAGACAAATCTCACGACACTATTTCTTTAGGCGAATTGGATAGTATTGTACAGTCCTATTTTCTCAGAAAACTATCTCAGGTAAAAGAACCGTTACCCATTGATTTTGCCCTGCAATATTTGTTGGCAAACCATAATACAAGTATAGACCGGATTGCCGGCATGGCTTGTATGAGCATCCGTAATTTTGAGCGGAAATGTAAAGAACGATTAGGTATGCCAGCCAAGATGTATGCACGAATAGCCAGATTTCATAAAGCATATAAAATGCTCGAAAGTAGACCAATAATCTCTTGGACAGATTTGACATATGAAGTTGGTTATTACGACCAAACACACTTTATCAAAGATTTTAAGGAATTTGCCAGGCTCACACCTACGCTCTTACACAAAGAATTATCGGACGAACATTTACAGTTTCATCTTGATTGGGGCAAAATTTGACTTTGTCGTTTTTCTACTATCACAGCTTTTTTCTCATAGATAGCTTTGTAGAAATAAAAATGACGAAGTATGAAAAAATCAATCTTTTTTCTTAACACGCTATTGTGTGTGTCTATGACGGGCTTATATGCACAAGGCAAACTGTTTTCTCTTTATACCGATTCTGCTTCACTGGTTCGTGATGCAAATCCTATGGTTGCCGATTTCAACAAACGGGTAAATGCCATCAGGCCTCAATTAGATTTCAAGGTAGGTTTTGCGGTTTACACCACGCCTGCTATGGTGTATTTTGCCCCAAAAAGCAAAAACGTTGTTACTTCCCTATATCACAAATTGCCCGCAGAGCATAAGGCGTTCTTTGTCACCTATTCAGACAATGAAGCCGAAGCCAAAAAGTTTTTTGCCAGCTTTTTTAACGGGTTTTATATTGCTCACGAGCTGGGTCATGGGCTGGTAGCAGCTTACGGACTTCACGACCCTAAAGCAATGTATCAGGAAGAATTAGAAGTCAACGTCCTTGCGATGAACTACTGGCACAGTGTGGGTAAATCTGCTGAATTGGAACAATGCTACCGCTTTGCCAAGGCATTTTTAAAGAAAGTGCCCGACCCTGTTCCTAAAGGTGAGGAAAACCGCATCACCTGGTTTAATGAGAATTATTGGGAACTGGGCGTGCAACCCGAGAAATACGGATATTTCCAGTTTAGCCAATTTGTAGATGTCTACGAAAACTATGACAGAGTTCCCATTGACAAGTATTTGGAAATTTATATCAAACAACTCGAGGAACGTAAAAAGTAGTGGTTTTTCTTCGTAGTGACTTTTACTAAAACTTGAAATATTGAATATGAAAAAAATAGCTCAATACGCATCCATTGCGCTTTCAAGCGGATTGCACACAAAAACTATCATAATTACAGAAAAGATTCTGCTTAAAACACTATCCGCGAAGAGAATGTCGTTAAACTCGAATGCTCATAAGCAGGGCTATCAACATTGAGTCGCCTTCGCCGCCAACCTACAAGCTAGACTCAGCTTCGGCGACCAAAGAAAAAACGTAAATTTGGACAAAGGTGCCACGGAGAAAACCCAAACTCAGTTGGCCTGCGAGCATCCTTGGACGTTGGCTGCAATTATAATTAGAGAATGATCTTAAGAAAAGTAGTTCACAATGCAAGGCCTAGGTTTAAAATCACCTCAAAGAAAGTATTAATTACATCGCTCCTTATATAGTTTGTAATACTTAGTTGCAAGGTGATCGTTAAGAATGGGGAGCATTCGAATAATTTATCAAATGTCGGATGGGAAACTTATTAAGCTAAACCTATATCATAACTTACCAATGGATTGAGTGCACAAACGAAGAAATGCTTTAATTTGAAAACAATTACCTGAGAACACATTATTGGCAGCTATCCTACAGGCATGAAGCCCGGATCGTTAGCTAACATTCCGAAACTTGATGTATATAAGCAAAAGGCCCATGAAAATTCAATTTCCATTCCGTTTTATCACCTTGCTTTTGGTATTGAATATATATATCAACGCGCCCGCTCAAGTGAGTTTTCTTCAACCGGATACAGCAGTTTGGCGTTTTAGGGGTTTCATACATTATGATCCATGTATTTTTATTGATAATCAGTATATGCTGTCTAATCAGGATACAACAGTAGGAAACTACACATATAGAAAAATGTATCAAATGGGCATATCATTACTGAATGATTCCTTACCATGCATTACGCCACCACTTGGAAGTATATCACCCTCACTTTCTATACCAATATTGGTTGGCTTATTAAGAGAGGAAGGTCGCAAGGTATATTTTTGGTACCTGAACTATCCTTCAGAATTTCTAGCTTATGATTTTGATAAACAAGTTGGAGATTCTCTTTTATATTACCCCAACTTTCAAGTTGAAGATACTGTTACATATAATGCCAACTATCCTATAATCACCATTGACGAAATATTCCTTAATGGAAAAATATTCAAACAATATATTATTGGGCCTAATGAATTTCCAATTGATACCATCATAGAGGGCATTGGTACAACTAATTTTCCATTTTTTGGAGATGCCGAAGAGGTATATTTAGTTTGCTATTCCAGAAATGATACTGTTTATTACCACAGATATGATAGTTGTGCTTTTTTCGAATATCCTCAGGTTATTACAAGTATCAATGGGGGTTCCAATCCGGAAAAAACTGATCCACAGACCATTCAATTGATTTATCCAAATCCAGCAGCCAACGACGTAAATATTGTTTTCACTGACAGAGAGGACTATACTGTTGAAATAGTTGATCTGATGGGTCGCATATCTGAAGTGGAGTATGTTCTCAAAAAGACGGAAATCAACCTGGATCTAAGTTCATTACAAAACGGAACGTACATACTTTACATTAAGGATAAAGGGAATTTGATTTCCAGCAAAAAGATTGTTGTCCTTCGTTAATATAATAATCGGAGGGAGCAACGGTAGAGAAAATAAACGGCAGCTAACATCGGATATAGTCGAGGCCGGATACCTGCTTTCGTAATAATTTTTAAACTTTGCCACTCCTATATTCAGATCCAGGTGAGTACTTCTAAAGCAAGGAACTAGTAATGAAAAATAAATCAATATTATTTACGCTAACGTTGATATTCTTTGCTGGTTCGAAAGCACTTGCACAAGACGCGCTTTTTACACAATGGGAAAACATGCCTATTTATCTTAATCCTGCTTTAACAGGAAACTTTGATGGGCTAGTTAGACTAAGAGCACAACACCGAAATCAATGGAGATCATTACTTAAGGACGATTCATACAAGACAAGTGCAGTATCTGCCGAATATAAATTTTCTAATGCAAGCGCCCGTAAAATCAGTGTTGGAGCCTTATTCATCAAGGATAAAGCAGGTAGTCTTGATTTCAGGAATGGAAGCATCAATTTTTCAACATCCGTTGTTCAAAATTTAGGGAATCCTGATAAGGCACTTCATTCCATTGCCTTTGGATTCAATGTTGGTTGGGCAAGCAGAAAATTAGATTTAGAAAATGCGCATTGGCCAGGCCCACCTCCCACAGACATCAATGAAAAAACCAGTTATCCAGATGTGTCAGCAGGTCTGCTTTGGCAATATAAATCCATCAACCATTTCTCTTATCAGTTGGGAGGTGCATTGCATCATTTAAACAGTCCTAACGTTTCTCTTTTTGACTCAAGTGTTTCCAAACTAAATCATCGTGTTAATTTACATGGCAACATTGAGATCCCATTGGTTCGTAGTTTCTCTATGGTACCTTCTTTTTCGTTTTCAAGCCAGGGACCCTCAGAACAACTGACTTTTGGATTTAATAATAAATGGTACCCTAAATCGTCAAGTCCTAATTTTGTGCAGCTTGGAATTTTTGCCACATCAACCAAAAATTACAACGGGAACGAAATCAATGCCTATGTGCTTTCGGCAACTGTTGAAATGAATTCATTTCTATTAGGCTTTTCATTTGATCGTTTTGAGGAAATCGAAAGCAATGCCTATGAGTTTTCTGTTGGCTATACATTTGGAATGGCGGTATCAAAAGGATAACACGGTTACGTAGGCTACACACCAGCAGGGATAATTGAATAGACACACGCCTTCGCTTGCCAGCGCACAAATCCGAACGCGAGCTTCGACTTGCAAAGAGAAAAACCTAACTTTGAAGAAAGCTATTCAGCCACAGATATCCTTCAATCATCCTGCCGGCGAATAGCCCTGGACGTTAGTTGCCTTTTCTTTTCTCCAATTCCATATCAGATCCATAGTGTCGTCTTCAAGGCACTCAGGAACTAAGTCTCTGGCAAAACTCGAAACTTTGGTATCTTAACGTGACACCGCGATTAGGAGTTGTTTTGAAATTGAATATTTCCAATACTCAACAATATGTTGAATAAAAGCTATATCGTGTTATTGAAATCCATCGTTTTAGGGTTTGGTATATTCTGTTTGAAATCAGAACTGAGGTCGCAATGTCCGGATTCTAATTTATATTTTTGGAATCAAGCCCAGGTAGATAGCTTCCGGTACAACTATCCAAATTGTACAGAAATAGTAAGGGTGCTCACGCTCAAAGGCACGCAAATCCATAATCTGCATGGACTTAGTGTACTCACAAAGATCGCTGGTTTGAATATTGACAACACAAGTATTGTCAACCTCGATGGGCTGAACAATATCGCCGAGTCGGATAATATCATCATTTCCAACAATCCACTTCTGACGAATATTTCAGCCATTGGGCAGATAACAAAAATAAGGTGGAGTTTTGATTTTATTAACAATGACGCAATGGTTGATCTGGCGGGGTTGAGTTTTGATACCCTTGGTTATTGTCACATTAAGAACAATGATGCATTGATCACTTTGCATGGGTTGGAAAATCTAACCTATTTGATGTATAGAATCGAAATAGAGTCAAATCCTTCTTTGCGGGACCTTAAGGGCCTTAGTAGCTTGACCGGCGCTTACACCCACTTTTGGATCGTTAACAATGACAGGATAAAGAACTTGGAGGGCTTGGAGAATTTGTTGTACGTGGGTTATGATTTCGAGATCTTGCAAAATGATTCCTTACAAAGCTTAGCCGGGTTAGAACATGTTCGAATACTCGATCAGCGGATTGAGGCTTTCATCATCGGTAGCAATCACCAACTGGATTCTTGTCATATAGCACCGATGTGCGAGTTCATTGCCGGTGACGGCATTGTTCAATTTGGGAATAATGCTCAAGGATGCAACAGCGTGGGTGAGGTATGGGAATCGTGTATGGCAGTAAGCGCTGATGAGCCAGGATCCGAAGCTGACATTATTGTGTACCCTAATCCTACACATGGTAGAATATTTGTTAATCACATTGACTCGGTCTATTTGGATAACCTTACGATTTACAATTCCCAGGGCATGGAAGTTTTTAAAGCAAATCAACACGTTGGACCAATAGATATCACCCACATGCCTAATGGACTCTATATACTTAAATTCAGTCTGAATGGCTCATTGAAAGTAGCCAGTGTGGTAAAGCTTTAGGCCAGATTGGTCTTAACAGTAAAAGCATGGCACCTAGTAGCAATTGAAATCGCCCTGATATAAAATATAATTATTACCAATTTTAGAAAATAATGAAACCCAGACCATTTATTTATTTACTCATCATTGGCGCTATTTTGATAGAATTGTATGCTTGCGCTACTATACCGAAAGGAGCAGTAGCGGTAAAACCTTTTAATAAAGAAAGTTATCTCGGCAAATGGTATGAGATTGCCAGAAAAGATTTTAAATATGAACGGGATTTGAGTAACACTACTGCTGAATATTCTATAAATGACAACGGAACTATAAAGGTGGACAATAAAGGGTTTAATACAATAAAAGGAGAATGGACTCAAGCCAGTGGGAAGGCAAAGTTTGTTGGAGAAGAAAACATCGCCATGCTTAAAGTATCCTTCTTTGGTCCATTTTATTCCGGCTACAATGTAATTGCCATTGATGATGAATACAGATATGCGCTGGTTGCTGGAGAAAGTCTCAAGTATTTATGGATTTTATCTCGTGAAACGAATATACCAGTGGAAATAAAAGATAATTATCTTAAGATAGCAGAAGGGGTTGGATATAATACAACTGACCTAATATGGGTTAAACATGACAAGCAGAAATAAGGCCAGTACATAACAACATCAGACAATGAAAAAATCCAAAACAGTGAAGGAATACATTGCGAATGCTTCGCCTGAAGGAGTCAAGATCATGAATAAACTTCGGTCCATAATAAAATCTACAGTCCCCGAAGTGGAGGAAAGAATTGCATGGAACGTTCCAAATTATACGTATCATGGTATCTTATGTGGTTTCGCTGCGTACACGAAACACATCAGTTTTGGTGTCGGTTCATCAGGATTGTCGGAGGCAGACCGGGATGAATTCAAAAAACAAGGTTATAAAACCGGGAAAGCAACTATTCAAATTAAATTTGAGCAAAGTGTACCTGAAAAAATGATTAAAAAAGTAATCCTTTCAAGCGCAAAAAATAACAAATCCAAAGATTGAACCTCCTGCCTGAGTCGTTATCGGAAATGTTTAGTTTATGACATCAGACAATTTCATCTCTGGTGTATTCTCCAGGGCTATTCGCAGGAATTGATCTCATTTGCTTAGCTGCTTCAGAAGAAGGAGTCCATCATCATAAAAGGCTACACCTTTATAAACTTGTGCACAGTTTGTCTTCTCCCCTGGGTAACGACAACGAAATAAATTCCTGGCGAGTTAGTTTTCAAATCAGCTGTCAGGGTTGATTCACCGGAATTGATTTTACCACGCTGGATCACTTCACCCATTGTATTTACAATGGCAACCAAGATGGGGTCACGGGAATCTCCAACCTGGTTTAAGGAAATCGTTAGTTCATTCAGAACCGGTACAGGATACAATGATATGGAAATCGCATCTTCGCGATGGGGATCTTCAGATGACACCACAGTGTCCAGCGTATACGTTTTGAAAAAATTCCAGATTTCCGAACAGGCATTAATATCCTGATTGCCTGGAACCGATGATCCCGGCCAATTAATATGTCCTCCACCAACTATACGATAAAGCCTTGAACCATACAGGCAGGATTCATTTTTGAATTGAAATAATACAACCGTGCTTCCATCTCCGGTATTCAGGTTGGGTAAATAAGTAGTATCTACCTCCGGTGTACATTGATTATTAAGCCCCCAGAAAGCGAATATGGAATCCGCATGAACTGAAGGAAACATACTTCCTCCTCCATTATACGGGACCATGTTATCGGCTGTCCCGTGAATGGCCAGTGTGGGGATCGGACGCTTTGGAACCAATGTATCATAAACACCCGGGTCAATGCCACCGGAAACTGCGGCTACTCCTGCTATTTTATTGCTCAAATTTGCACCCAGCAAATACGCCATAAACCCTCCATTGCTCATACCGGAAGTGTAAACTCGATGAAGATCTATATTATGCCGCGCATTCACGGTATCAATCAAGGTCGAAACAAATCCTATATCATTCGTATTTGGCAACCATGGCCAACCTACATTCCAATACTGATTATTATTGGGATCCTTCAGTCCATTGGGATACACTACGAGGAAGCCGCCTGTATCCGACACCGGCATCCAATTCGTAAAACTCTGCTCATCCGCAGCAGTTACCGAATACCCATGGAAATGAAAGATAACGGGTCTCACACTTCCTGGTATATAATTAGCCGGTAAGTAGATCCGGTAAGTACGTACCTTTCCTTCATACGGAAAACTTTCTTCCAATGTCGTTTGTGCCTCCAGGGAGTAGATGTTCATCCATGTCACCAAGAGGAAAAATATTTTGGTTCTCATATAGAATGAATTTCTACTAATATACTAAAAAATCAGTTCTATTCCTTCACCAAATAATTAATAAAGAATTCGTAAAATTAATTTCCCTTCTAAAAAGATCCCACTCCTGCTCATCCTGCCGGTGGGTAGACTTGAACGTTAGTTGCCAATTCTTTTCTCCAATTCCATTTTAGATCCATAGTGTCGTCTTCAAGGCACATAGGAACTAAGTCTCTGGCAAAACTCGAAACTTTGGTATCTTAACGTGGCACCGCGATTAGGAGTTGTTTTGAAATTGAATATTTACAATACTCAACAAAATGTCGAATAAAAGCTATATCGTGTTATTGAAATCCTTTGTCTTTGGATTTGCTTTATTCTGTTTGAAATCAGAACTGAGGTCGCAATGTCCGGAATCTAATATATATTTTTGGAATCAAGCCCAGGTAGATAGTTTCCGGTACAACTATCCAAATTGTATAGAAATAGTAAGGGAGCTCACGCTCAAAGGCACGCAAATCCATAATCTGCATGGACTTAGTGTGCTCACAAAGATCGATGGTTTGAAAATTGACAGCACAAGTATTGTCAACCTCGATGGGCTGAACAATATCGCCGAGTCGGATAATATCATCATTTCCAACAATCCACTTCTGACGAATATTTCAGCCATTGGGCAGATAACAAAAATAAGGTTCGGCTTTCATCTTATCAACAATGACGCAATGGTCGATCTGGCAGGCCTGGGTTTTGATTCCCTTGAATATTGTGATGTAAAGTACAATGATGCATTGATCACTTTGCATGGGTTGGAAAATCTGACCTACGTGATGTATAGATTGGATATCAGGTCAAATCCTTCATTACGGGATCTTAAAGGCCTTCGTAACTTGACCAAAACTTCCAGCCAGTTTTGGATAATTAACAATGACCGGCTAAAGAACCTGGAGGGATTGGAGAATTTATCTTATATAGGTTATCTTCTAGATATCACCGGAAATGATTCCTTACAAAGCCTAGCTGGGTTAGAACATATTGGAATACTCGATCAGCGGATTGAAGGTTTCAATATCTATGACAATCCTCAACTGGATTCTTGTCATGTAGAAGCGATGTGCGAGTACATTGCCAGTGGCCAGATTGTTCATTTTGGGGGTAATGCTGAAGGATGCAACAGCGTGGATGAGGTATGGGAATTATGTATGGCAGTAAGCGCTGATGAGCCAGGATCTGAAGCCGAGATTATTGTGTACCCTAATCCTACCCATGGTAGAATATTTGTTAATCACACTGACTCGGTCTATTTGGATAACCTCACGATTTATAATTCCCAGGGTATGGAAGTATTTAAAGCAAATCAACATGTTGGACCAATAGATATCACCCATATGCCTAATGGACTCTATATACTTAAATTCAGTCTGAATGGCTCATGGAAAGTAGCCAGTGTGATAAAGCTTTAAGCCAGATAGGTACGAATAGGGAATTTCTACTTTTTAAGGGAGTTCGAAGTGGAGGAAGGAATTGCATGGAACGTTCCAAATTATACAAGAAAAAGCCACAAGTATTTTACACTTATGGCTTTTTAGCATGATTACCATTAATAGATATCCTATTTATTTGAATCCACCAGAAACTTCAATTTCCTGACCAGTAATGATGCTAGCTGCATCCGTTGAAAGAAACACTGCCATGTTGCCAATGTCTTCAGGAGTCGCTAATCTCCCCAAAGCGGTTCTGCCTGTTACCACTTCTACGAAAGGATTACCTTGAACCATTCCCATACTGGCTTGTCCTTCTGTTAAAATCATACCTGGGAGCACTGAATTTACACGAATGTTTTTAGGGGCCAGTTCTTTAGAGAGTACATTCGTGATTAAACTCATTGCTGCTTTTGAAGCCCCATATACTGAAAGTGTAGGTGCCGCATCTTTACTTACAATGGAGCTGATATTGATAATGCTACCTCCCTTTTCCTTAAATAATTTCAGGGATTCCTGTGCTGTCAATAAGGTCCCTAAAACATTAATATCAAACATTTTTCTATAAGAATCTTCTTTAAAATCCGCTAGTGGCTCAGACCAGTAAATCCCGGCATTGTTTACCAGGATATCCAATTCACCATACGCCTTTCTTGTTTCTTCAAAAAGCTTTTTCACATCAGCCGATTTTGAAACATCTCCTTGCACAGCAATGGCTGTACCACCGTTACTGATGATTTCACTTGCCACTTTCTCAGCATCTTCTTTGCTTGAAGCATAGTTTACTACCACTTTGGCACCTTCAGCTCCCATTTGTTTTGCAATGGCGGCACCAATTCCTTTTGATGCACCCGTTACAATGACCACTTTGTTAACTAGTTTTTGGCTCATTTTTTAAATTATTTTATGTTTGTTTCACAAAGTTACTCTTAATTGTATCCAAAAGATACTAAGCTGATAATAAAGTAGTTACTTTGCAGTAACAATTAAATAAATACAGGATGAAAGATGAAAGGTTTAGTTTTTCGAGCTGCCCGCTAACACGGTCAATGGCCGTTATCGGTACAAAATGGAAGCCCATTATCATTTGGGTCTTGCAGGATAAGAAAGTGAGATTTGGGCAACTTGCTGCTTATATCGAATTTATTACCCGAAAAGTGCTAACAGAGCAGTTAAAGGAATTGGAAGAAGATGGCCTTGTCATTCGTGAATCATTTAATGAATCCCCACCAAGAGTAGAGTACTCTTTAACAAAGAAAGGCTTGGACTTATTACCCATGCTTAGTAATATCGTGGAATGGTACGACAACTACGAACCAAATGAAAAGTACAAAGTGATAAAGAACGAAAGAATTGAAAATTGAGTATCAAGAGACTATGAATGACAGTATTAACTTTGAGCAGACAAATTGTAAGAAACAAAAAACATGAGCTTACAGAACGACAAGTCGAAGATTAAGATTAACTCTGATGACAATCCTTATCCTTCTGCTGATACTCAACAAAAACAGCTTCAACCTCGTAGGTTAACCTCTTATTTCATTGTCTTAATTGACAGTGGTTCTATCACGTATAAATTGGACTTAGAGGACATTACCATTACGGATGGAGACTTACTTTTTGCGATGCCCAATCAAATTTTTGTACCCCCGGCTAAAACCGACGATCTAAAATATTTCAAGGTACTGTTTGATGAAAATACCTTGGCCTTGTTGCCGCAACAATTTCCCTTTTTGGTCAACCCATTAAACGCACAAACTATAAGGCTGGATAATGCGGCAAGGGAGCGCGTAAGGAAAGTATTTGAAATTTTAAATCAAATCCTTTATATAGACAACCATCCTACGGACACTGAAATCATATTTGCCTACTTGAATTTACTTTTATCCGAATTGAACAGTGCGTACTTTAAAAATGAACCAGTTGTTGCTTTAAATAACAATTTATCAAAGTTTATTGAGTTCAAATTAATGGTAGAATCCCACCTTACAGAACAACCCTCTATCCATACCATTGCCGAAAAACTGGCTTTAACTACCAACAGCTTATACCGGCTTGTAAAAGAATATTCGGGCGCATCGCCAAAGGATTATTTCACCAACCGCTTGATGATGGAAGCCCAGCGGAAACTGCGTTATTCTAATCTTTCTCTAAAAGAAGTAGCCTATGACCTGGGATTTAATGACCCGGATTATTTTTCAAGGCTCTTCAAAAAATCTACTGGGAAAAGTGTAAGTGACTTTTTACAAAGTCAGGATTTGTAGGGCAAATAAAACGATTTGTCCATTTCAGCTGTTTTTTGGCACGCTACTTTTGTCTCATTAATTTAAAATACTAAAAAATGAGAACAGCATTAGTAACAGGGGCTAATCGGAGCATTGGCTTTGAAGTAGCCAAGCAGCTTGCACAACAAGGGATTTATGTTTATCTCGGAAGCCGCGATTTAGAAAATGGTATAGAAGCCGTTTCTAAACTAAAAGCAGAAGGAATACATACTGTAGAAGCCATTCAATTTGATATAACAAACGATGAATCAGTAAAGGAAGCTCGTGTAGCACTAGGTGAGAAAATAAAATCATTGGATATTCTCATCAACAATGCAGGTGTTTATGGGGGTTATCCGCAATCTGCATTTGACGCCACGGTAGACCAGTTCAAAGCAGCATACGATGCCAATGTTTATGGAGCAGTAAGAGTTACACAGGCATTTATTGATTTGTTGAAAAAATCTGCCGAACCTCGAATTGTCAATGTGAGTTCAAGTCAAGGTTCAATCACGTTGCACAGTGACCCAGTGTATAAATACTACGACTACAAAGGAGTCGTTTATCTTTCTTCAAAAGCAGCCTTGAATATGTATACTGTTGTGTTGGCTTACGAGTTGAAAGGCACTCCTTTTAAAGTAAATGCCGTTTGCCCGGGATATACAAAAACAGATTTTAATGGATATCGTGGACACGGTACTGTTGAACATGCCGGAAACCGAATAGTAAAATATGCTTTGATTGATAAAGAGGGTCCGACAGGCAAATTTTTTAGTGAAGAAAACAACCTTGAAACGGGAGAGATACCTTGGTAATAAAAAAAACAACTACTGCAAACAAGGTATTGGCAATCCTAAGCCAGGAAGGTCAACTAACTAATGACCCATACATCCATCTCCGCAGCTTTCCCTTTTAGTACGGCAGTAAATAAATAATTACCTTACAGCCGCATGCCCATCTCAACAACTTTCTATCATTATGATTACGGAAATCATCGGAGATACTGCCCTGATGGGAAATGAAATGTAATATGAAATTGAAAGAAATAAAAACAAGACTCTTAATCATGCTTTTTGCATGCGAAGCCATCTATTCCTTCGGACAGCAAGGTCTAAGTTTCAAATTATATCAGAATACCGACATCTTTCAAGTTCAATGCATTAATATCAAGTCTGAAGAAAAAACAAAGCAGGTCAATGCGAATTTTAGTAGAATTAGTCTTGCTGCTGTACTACTTTCCAAGAAGAACTTCTTTCATGAAGTTGAACTCCAGATTCCTGAATTTTCAAAACCTATAGAAAAATTAGATTTTCCCCTTCATTATACATTTTGGAAAGGAGAGACATATGATGAAACAGGAAGCTCTTTTTCTTTTCGTTATGAACTTGGTAAATTATTGGGAGATAAATCAAAACCGATTAATTTCCTTTTGAGCGCTGGTATAAACCCATATTACGTACAGATGGAATATTCGACTACGAATACACAGGCATATTATTTTTCATCCACATTTTATGGTTTCGCGGTGAATGCAACTCCCAGATTGTATTATAAATTAAATCGACGTTTCAACATTGATCTGAATATACCCATCAGGATCTATAATTTCCAGGTAGAGAAATTTCGTCAGGACAATCCGATTCTTCCAGTGCAACAGCAAAGACACACGGAAACTAACCATTTATTCTTTGAAGCTGTTTACACTATCAGGTTAGGGATTATGTATACACTAACTAATAACAAAGACTAACAAGTGAACCAATATTTGCAATACGAAGAGAGGACTATTTGCAAAAGTAAACGGCAAATTCAAAGATGACTATCACCACCCAACCTTTGGTCACCAACACTCGTATAAGTAATTAGTGAATTCCAAAACGTCTACCCTATGCGCTCATTCCTGCTCCGAGCCCTACTCCTTTGTATGCCATACTGTGCTATCGCTCAACTGGAAGACGGAGCTTTCGCCCCGGATTTCGAGCTTCAGGATTTGAATGGTAACACCTGGCACTTATATGAGCTGTTGGAATCGGGCAAACATGTCATCCTTGATTTTTCGGCCACCTGGTGCCATCCGTGCTGGGATTACCATGAAACAGGTCTGCTCAATGAAGCCTATACTCTTTATGGACCAGAAGGTACGGATGAACTGATGATTTTCATGATTGAAGGAGATGATCAAACCAATGTAGCCTGTCTGTACGATTTGCCGGATTGCTCATACACAACGGAGGGAGACTGGACAGCAGGAACATTATATCCGATCATCAATGATGATTTCATCGCCGATGCATATGAAATCGAAGGCTGGCCAACCCAATTTCACATCTGTCCATACAAACTAATCCATAATACCAACCAACCGAATCTTGAAACGATCGACTACTTCTTGCATAGTTGTGCTGAACCTGTTGGAGAACATAATGCTTCTATTGAAGCCTTTACCAGTTATTCAGGTGATTTTTGCCATTCCATTTCAACTACACCTACCCTGGAAGTTACAAACCAGGGTCATCAAATCATAGAGCGTGCAACGGCAGAATGCTTTATAAATGGAGAACTCAGTTCTACCACAACCTGGGAAGGCCATGTCATTCCATTTGACACTTTCTATCTTTCGTTACCGGAGATCACGATGCTCGAAGACGCCACTGTCCTGGTCCGCATCAACAGCGTGAATGGAGTCATGGATGACAACATGGGAGATAACGATGTCTCAGTGCAGTTTACATCAACCCCTTCCAC
>Ga0157380_10000715_pt1 | contig 20715 bp, 17 predicted proteins | sample S35metaG_FD_119757 | JGI IMG/M metagenome (GOLD analysis project Ga0157380, IMG submission 119757) | Switchgrass rhizosphere microbial communities from Kellogg Biological Station, Michigan, USA - S3-5 metaG | ecosystem: Host-associated > Plants > Roots > Rhizosphere > Soil | place: USA...
GCTAAGAATGAATTACCCGGTTGCGGTCGGATCCAAAGCGACGAAGACCCGTTTCACCTCCAGTGAAACGCTTCCCATAACAGTCGCGATGGATCGCGAAGGCATCATTCGCCATGTGATCGAAGGAATCATGTACGCGGATGAGTTTCAGGAAAAGGTCGCGCCTCTTTTGAAACAAGGTTTACCCTTGCTCAAGCCGACTTCACGCAAGCAGCCAGGGCCAGCCACTCAAAGAGTCACGATTGTCGTTGATGGTCAAGGCTACCGGCCATCGAGTGTGACGTTGCGTCGGGGATTTCGGGCGCAACTGACTTTTATTCGCACGACGAATAGGACGTGTGGTACGGAAATAGTGGTTCCAGCGTATGGGATCAATCAACCCTTGCCGCTTAACACGCCCGTGCTGATAACGCTGACGCCAAAGAAGTCGGGTAGATTCAAATTCACCTGCGGAATGGACATGTACAGAGGAACGCTCGTGGTCCGCTGACTTTGCCTCACTCGCTAAGCACCGCCACATCAAGTTGGTTGAGACGCGTTGGATCGGCGATTACCTCGGCTTCAAGGATTTTCCCACCTACGATGGTGAAGCTGATCGCCCGAGATAGTCGTCCACCAGGCGCGAATACGAGTCCAACCTTGCCGTTCAGTAGTGCTGGTTGTACGGGCTTAGCAAGCTTGGAGAAGGCAACAGCACCTCCGGCCCAGTTACGAGCGCCACGAATCTCCATCGGTGCACCTGGCCTGCCGGCAATATCGGTGCGCACCAACACGTTCGGGTCGAGCACAGCCAGAAGCCCTTCGAAATCTCCCGCACGAAGCGCACTGAGAAAAGCATCGACAACGCTTCGCTGATTTCTTAGATCGACTTCATCAATAGCCTCTGTGCCCCGTACGCGGCGCCGGGCACGGCTCGCCAGTTGTCTCACAGCCGCCGAACTGCGACCCAGGATTCCCGCGATTTCGTCGAACGACACGTCAAACATTTCGTGCAGCACGAAAGCAAGACGTTCGCCCGGAGTAAGAGTGTTGAGAACTACTAGTAGAGCCAGGCCAACCGAGTCGGCGAGCTGTGCTTCCTCCTCCGGATTTATTGCCCCATCTGTCTGCACTATCGGCTCCTGAGTCTGTTCCTCCAAAGAATCTTCGCGACGCGAGGTGCGCGAGCGCAAGAAGTCGAGACACACTCGCGCGACGACCGTGGTTAACCATCCTCGAAGGTTTTGGACGTCGCTGGTATCCGAACGGCTGAGGCGAAGCCAAGCCTCTTGCACAGCGTCGTCGGCCTCACTAAGCGAGCCAAGCATGCGGTAAGCGACCGAACGCAGATGACTGCGGCTGGTCTCGAATTGCGCTGCTAGAAATTCTTGTCCGTCCACGCTCATATTCTTCGTTACAGCGCGAGTTCAGCTAAGCCTACTGCAGATTCGCGCTGACTCAGTTGTCTCTTTGGAAAGAGAACTCCGAGCACCCGACTTTGTGGTCGAAGCGCCCAGGAAGTCATGACAATTGACAACAGCACAAGGTCAACGACGATGTGCCAGGCGGCGGCGCCGGTGGCTGCACCCGAAACGGCAGCGCCGGTCATGTTGAAGAAAATTCCGGCATAGGCCCATTCTTTGAGTCTCGGAAAACGCGGTGCGAGTAAGGCTATCGCACCAAGGACCTTCCAGAACCCAATGATCGATACGAAGTACGCCGGATATCCGAGATGGACAAGTCCTTCGACGGTTCCCGGTACCCGCGCTAGTTCCGCCGCGCCACCAGAGCCTATGAAGAATGCCACGAGTGCAGTGGTTGTCCAATAGACGATTGCTTTCGATTTCGCGCTCATATCTTTCTCCTCTTCAGTCAGGTTAAGTTTTTATCGGAACGCCACGTCACACTTGCTCGTTGCGACCCGTCAATGTAGTGACGAACGAAACTTGAAATATGTGACAGACAACGTCAGCGGGATTTGAAAGGTCTAGATTTACTATGAGGAGTCTATTCGGAGGACTGAGAGACCACGCGATTGAAATCGGTGGTGTGACATGCCTTGGTCTAGTACCCTGTTTCTAAAGTTCGCGGACAAAATCGGCCCTGGCCGCAGCGCGGCCAAATGTTTATAGCTAATCCGCAGCAGACATTGACCGCGCTCTGTAGGAGAGCAATGTGTTGGCCAAGCAAAAGGAATATCTCGCTCCGTTGGAGCGAGGTCGTTTTTTATGGGGCTTCTAAGTCTATAAACATTTCGTCCCTCCGGGACGGAAACCGAGTTCACTCTTGTTAAGCGAACTTTAGAAACACGACACTAGGTCGAAATTGAGGCTCCACGCAGCTGAAGCAGGTGTTTTCGAATCTCGGCTTCCATTCAGATATGCGTTCATTTCATGAACGGCATCTGTAAAAGACCGCGCAAAGTTTGCCTGTCCTTCGCGTCAAAGCCATCGAGCCCGTAGGACAGGTTTCGAAAATCTACTTCCGGCGTGTAAGTGCGAAATACTCTGTCCCAAAGCGAAAAGATATTGGAGTAATTCGAGTCGGTCTGTGCCTGGATCCGAGAATGATGCACCTTGTGCATATGCGGTGTAACAAACAGGAGTCGAAGCACTCGATCCAGTTTGGAGTTCATTTTGATGTTGGCATGTTCCAGTTGCGCGTTCGCGTTGGAAAGAATCAAGTACACAATGACAACCCAGGGAGGAAGGCCAATGATAACGATCGCTATTACCCGCCAGAGTATTCGCCAAATAGTTTCGCCCGGGTGTTGGCGAAAAGCAGTTGTGACATCAACTGCGCTCTCCGAGTGATGCACTCTATGAAATTGCCAACCCAACCGCGTCTTATGTAATAACACGTGCGCGAAGTAGGCGAAGAGGTCCAGGACGACGATGCCCACCACGACTTCAGACCACCTGCCCATCGATACGATCGCGAAAAAACCAATCCCATGACGCACTGTGAAGGCAGTCAAATAAGCTGACGAAAACGAAAACACCAGATTTGTCAGAACTAAAATAACTGTTAGTGAGACGTTTGGTAGTACGTGTCGCCACCGGCTGTGACCGTATCGATAGAGTGGAACGAAAGATTCCAGCGACCAGAGGAGGCCGCATAACATAATCAGTAACAGCAGTCGCGTTTGGCCCTCAAGTAAATACTTCATCATCGTTCTCCATCTGATTAATGCCTTTCTTGAGTTTTCTTGATCGCTTCCTTAGCTGGCATAACGTTCCTCAACGGTAGCAATGAAGACAACCGTCCCAAGAAGGCCGATAATTCCGGCCAGGAAGAACGGCACTTGCGGATTGATCTTCCATAACAGACCGCCGATTGCTGCGGCAGGTGTAATCGAGAGACTGCGCACCAGGTAGTAAAGTCCCACTGAGCGGGCGCGCGTATTCTCAGCTGCAAAGTCAACGATCATGGCTTTGCGGGCGGGCTCACCAATTTCACGCAAACCGCCAATGACGAACGCAAGTACCAGCAGGAAAAAGTTCGCGGCAAAGACGATGGCTACGGGAAATAGTGCAAAGCTTAAGAAGGTCGCGACGACAAACGGCTTGCGACCAATGCGATCAGCAATCTTACTGGCTGGAAGGTAGACAAGGATCGAGGTGATCATCTGAATGGCAATCAAGGTTCCGTACTGCGCCACGCTGAATCCCTGTACACTGGTGACATAGAGAATTGTCAACACACCCGTCATTCCCTCGCACGCTCGGATAATGATGTCGGAAATCAGTAAGCGCTTGAGTCCGCCATGAAACGAACGCCACACCCCACGAATATTCGTAGCCTTGGGCTTGTTAATTGGGAGCCTGATTTTCATCACCAGCAGCAGGGAAACCGCCGCCATAACCAGGCTAATCAAGAGACCGGTGTGAATCCCTTTGGCTATTCCCAGGGAAGCTATCAGACTGCCGCCTATGATTGGAGCGATCACGGTTGGCACGCGTTTCAGGATTGACTGGAGCGTAAAGCCCATCGCGCGTCGTTCCCGCGGCAATGAGTCTGCGATGATCGCGAAGATGGCTGGTGACGCCATGCTCTGCCACACCATCACCAGCGCGAGGGCTACGAATAAGAACGGCCAACTGGGACTGACTAGATAGGCGACATAACCAAAGGAAGCGAGCGTGATGAAAATCAGAAATGCTCTGCGGCGACCTAAGTGATCGGCAACAAAACCACCGGGATACTGATAGACGGCATCGAAGCAATCCTCGGCAGTGCCGAATAGGCCGATAATCAAGGGGGTCGCGCCCAGGGCTTCGAGATACTTAGGCACGAATTTCTTCCACAACTCTTCACCAAATCCGAGCAAAAAGACCGTAGCCGACGCAATGGCTACGTTACGCTCCAGACTGAGATACACCGCAGTTCTTGCCCGCAAGCTCTCATTGTGTTCGGCCAGTACCGGCTGTGGATTCTTAACAATCATAGCCGCTTCGTAACGCTCATTGGGAGTGTAACGATTGTTACATCGCATAGGCAAGTAGTTCGTCGCGGAGCGACGTCTGAGTGTAGCCCGGCCTTTCAAGGCCGGGATAAGGATGTGCATCCCACTTTCGTCGCAGAGCGACGACTGAATGCCCGCTTTCAAGCGTCGCTCACGCGACACACTGTCTTGGTTGAACTTCTTCCCGGCCTTGAAAGGCCGGGCTACACTCAGACGTCGCTCCGCGACGAACGAGCAACACACTGTTACCCCATTACCTGCTTTTCGACATCCCGAGTCCTGCTGCGGCTTGAGTAGCTCCGATTTTTGCCCGAAGGTCTAAGATACGACCAGCTGCACAGGTGGGATTCATACGCAACCGGTTACGTCTTAGGGAAATGCGCGATCTTTTGCCTGCAGGTGCTTGCAAATTCCCGCTCGCTAAAGTAAGAATTCACCACGTGCTTAACCCTTTAACGGACCCAGCTTCAGAAACTAATAAATGATGGAAGTTTTTAGTGCTGGCTTGGAGAATAAGCCTCAGAAAACGACGCGCCTAAAGGATGTAGCGCGTGAGGCGGGCGTCTCTACCGCCACAGTTTCACATGTCATTAACAAAACCAGGTATGTAACTGATAGAACGAGAGAGAGCGTCCTCAGGGCCATCGAACTATGCAACTATTATCCAAACGCACAGGCCCGCTCGTTAGCTTCAGGTCGCACCGACATCATCGGCTTGCTCGTATCGGACATTGCTAACCCGTTTTTCCCGGACCTTGTTAAGAGTATTGAGATGGCCGCATTCGAACGTGGCTATAACATTATTCTGCTTAATACAAACTATGATGCTGCCCGGGCCGCCGATCACGTGCGGCGGCTGATTGGATTGCAGGTGGCAGGTGTGGCCTTGATGACAGCCGAGCTGGATTCAGCGTTGATACAGGAGCTCATTGGAAAGAACATCTCAGTTGTCAGTCAGAACTTTGGTCGAGTGCACGAACACATGAGCAACGTAGTCATAGACTACGCCGTTGGAATCGAGGAAGCTGTGATTTACCTGGCATCTCTTGGTCACAAGCATATTGTTCATGTCGCCGGCCCTGCTCGGCTCGAGGCGACCAACGTGCGTCGTGATGCATTTCTCGATTCTGTAGCCCGGCACGTTCCGCAGGCGAGAACAGCTGTCTACGAAGGAGATTTCAAATTTGAAGGTGGTCGACGCGCAGCCGTTGAGATGCTGGCCGCGGATGATCTGCCCACGGCAATCGTGACTGCTAATGACATGATGGCATTTGGGGTAATGAAAGAATTCCACCGGGCCGGTCTCTCGATTCCGAACGATGTTTCTATCGTAGGCTTTGACGACATCTCCTTTGCAGAATTAACTGAGCCCCCATTGACTACTATCCGCCTGTCACGCGCCGAACTGGGACAAAGAACCGTGGAAGCGTTGATGAAGAACATCGACCAGCCCCGTGAACCAGGCAGGGAAGTGCGCATTCCGACTTATCTAATCAAGCGCGGCTCAACAGCGCCGCCTCGAGTAAGCAAATAACAAGTCTTTAATCCCGCCTGCGAAGCTGGTGGATATTTAAAGGATCATATGAAGACTATCGCGTTACTTCTCTTGCTGGTCTTAGTTTGTCAGAGCGTTATGTCCCAACAACCGGCGCAGACGGATTCAAATACGCCACTGCACCAGTTGAAGCCCAACTATCCCGTGCCTTACGGAATAAGTAAGACTGAAGAGATCGCCTCGATTCTACAACGTGTTCACGGCTATCTCGACGAAGTCACGCCGACGGGACTTGTTAATTCACAAACCAGCGAAGACCTTCTCGACCTGACTCGGATCAATGAAAACACGATCTTGAAACCAGGCGGTTTTCGAATCGTCAGTTATGAATGGGGAGTAACGTATGCGGGAATGCTCCTGGCAAGTCAGGCAACCGGTGATCCTCGTTACCGTGATTACACCGAAAAGCGGTTGCAGTTCATAGCCGACTCAGCGCCATTCTTTTTGACCGTCAGCGAAGCTCACAGTGATTGGGGTACGAAACTACCGCTTAGAAACCTGATTGCCCCTCATGCACTGGATGATTGCGGGGCGATGTGCGCGGCCATGATCAAGGCGACCCGAAACGGCACCAGGACAAACCTGCGCCCGCTAATCGACAGTCACATTAACTACATAATGACCAAAGAGCACCGCCTCCAGGATGGAACTTTGGCGCGAAATCGTCCTCAGCCAAATACGATTTGGCTCGATGACCTTTTCATGAGCGTTCCCGCAATCGCCCAGATGGGAAAGCTTACCGGCGACAGAAAATATTACGACGAAGCATGCAAGCAGGTCCTTAGTTTCGCGAAGCGGATGTTCAATAAAGAAAAAGGCGTCTTCTTTCACGGGTGGGTTGAAAACATGACTGAGCATCCCGAGTTTTACTGGGCGCGGGCCAATGGCTGGGCTTTCATGACCGAGGTAGAACTCCTGGAAGTCTTGCCGGAAAACCATCCGTCGCGTCCACAGATCCTGCAACTACTCAAAGCCCATGCTAAAGGCTTGGCCAGCTATCAATCGGGATCGGGGTTTTGGCACCAGCTATTGGATCGTCAGGACTCTTATCTTGAAACTTCGGCGACGGCAATCTTCACGTATGGTTTTGCGCGCGCGATCAATCGTGGCTGGATCGACCCGCTTGCGTTTGGCCCCATGACGCTGTTGGCATGGAATGCCGTCTCGACGAAGGTAAACGCGAAGGGACAAGTTGAGGGAACCTGCGTCGGGACGGGCATGGCCTTCGATCCCGCGTTTTACTATTTCCGGCCTACGAGTTCTTTTGCGGCGCACGGCTATGGACCAGTTCTGCTCGCCGGTTCGGAAATGATCAATCTCTTGAAGAACAAACAATTTGAAATTAATGACAGTTCCGTACAGGTGCTGCAAACCAAAAAGGCGGGCTAGATGATTCGCAAAGCCTTCTTGATGAAACTCAAGCCCGGCTGCCAGGAGGAATATGAACGCCGGCACAATCCCATCTGGCCCGATTTAGAAGCAGTGTTGAAAAGGCACGGCGTTCACAACTACTCCATCTTTCTCGACAGAGCTACCGACAATCTATTCGGCTACGTCGAAATTGAATCCGAAGAGTTATGGACGCGGATCGCTGTGACGGAGGAGTGTAGTCGCTGGTGGTCACACATGAAGGATCTGATGCTTACCAATGCTGATAACAGCCCGGTGTCGCTCGCACTCGATGAAGTTTTCCATTTAACTTAAAGGGCGACCTTCACCATAGATTTGCGCTTCCAGGCGGGACACTTCTCGACCAATCTCAGGGCCAACGAGCGGTTGGCGATTCTCCAGCACCGCACGGGTGAAGTCATCGATTAGCGGTTGATGGAAATTTTGCGCCGGTGGCAGCGCTTCTGTGCGTTCTCCGGTATTCGTATGAATCGTGAGTGTTCCTTCATTAAGTGAGTTAACGTGAATTGAGCCCGCCGAGCCGAAAATCGCGACGGTGTCCTGACTTTCCCTTGCCGCATGAGTAATTGAGAGAACGCCAAGCGTTCCGCGCTCAAATTGAAAGACCGCCACTCCCGTATCTTCCACCTCGCGCTCGAACACGGCAGTGTTGAGAACGCTTACAGTTTTGGTAACAGGTCCGAGAATGTTTAGTAAGACTTCGATCCGGTGACACCCGAAATCGAGCATCGGGCCGCCACCGGCTTGCGACTTGTCGAGCAGCCAACGGCGGGGATTTGAGGCGTCAGGATTGAACCATTCGAACGCGTTGACTTGCGCAATGGCCGGATCGCCGATTTCACCTGCCGAGATAATCTCTTTGATCCTTTTGATGGCTGGATAAAAATGCCGGTAGTAGCTGATTCCAAGCTTCACGTTACTAGCTCGGCAAGCCTCTATCATTCGATCACACTCATCAACATTCATCGCCATAGGCTTCTCGCATAAGACATGCTTGCCCGCTTTGGCTGCCGCGATGGTTTGCTGGGCGTGTAGACGCACGGGTGTGGCGATGTAGACAGCTTCCACTTCTTCATCAGCAATGAGGTCTGTCCGGTCGCGATACCACTTGCGAGCGCCAAACTCTCTCGCAAAAGACTCCGCTTGCTCGAAGTTGGCGCGGCTGACTGCAACGAGATCGCAGTTGGCGAGATCGCGCAATGCGGGGGCGACGCGCTTGCGCGAAATGTCACCACACCCGATCAATCCCCATTTGACAGTCACGACTTTACAGTACCCCCGACACGTCGGGGTAGCGATGGGATCGAAGACTCAACTAATCTCAAAGTATGCATCCTCAACGCGTTGAATAATGGATCCCGTCGCTATCCCGACCTGTCGGGAGTACTGTATTGCAGCGCGCTCAATTTCAGATTAGGCCACCACCGTCGCCGGCTCGGTCGTTTCGGTCAGTTCAAGATCAATACTCGATTCTAAACTTGAACTGGAATACGCGCGGCAAATTGTTTTGCGAGCCGACCTTGCCGAACGCGGCGTTGTTAATGTTGTTGTAGTTTGCGGCCATCGCGAAGCGAACATAGTTGAATATGTTGAACGCGTCGGCGCCGAAAACAAACTTTAGATTCTCGCGAACTCGAAAAGTCCGCGCTAAGCCCAAGTCGGTATTGAACAAGTGTTGGCTGCGAAGTCCGTAAGCGCCGAGTACCGGTGTGTTTCCGTAAGTGAATTGGGGCGCGTCCCTGAAGGCCGCCTTGTCGATGAAGGGAGTGGTACCGGCTACCGGTCCCAAAACATTTCCGTTGCCCCAGGCTCCGTTAATGCGAGCTGATCCGGAAAAGCTCGGATTGTAATCGGCATAACATGTACCCGCTTGCGGCAAAGTACAGTTTCCAATGAATGGTCCCAGCGGTATCCCGGAAGCAAATCGAGTGATTCCCGAGAACGTCCAGCCTCCAAGCACCGCTCGGGCTACGTCGTTGCCGGGATCAAACATTCCACCCTCTTTGAATGGCAGATCGTAAGAAAAGAACGCATTGAAAACGTGGGGCATATCGGTGTTGGAAATGGTCCTGTCCTGCTGCCCCTGATAAGCGGTACGGACTCCGAAGATGTTGCCAATGGCCTTACTGAAAGTGTAGTTAATGTTGAAGGTCAGCCCCTTTGACAGGCGTTGTTGGAGTGACGCCTGGAGGGCGTGGTAGTTAACCTGGCCTACGTTTCCATACGGATCTCCAAACCCGCCATACTGCGGAAACGGTCGAAGCGACTGAGCAATCGTACCCTGGAAGGTCGGGAACGGCAGTCTATAGCCTGGCAAGATGGCTTGAGCAGCTGCGACGTTAGCCGGGGTAGCGTTCATATTCAGCAAGCCCCTCAAGACTAAATACGACGGATCGATTTGATTGGACCATTTGCCCCGGCCGGCGCCGTTCAACTGTTTGCCGTTACTGCCCACATAAGCCGCAGTCAGTACCAGCGATGGCGTGATAGAGCGCTGGATTGATAGATTCCAGTTCTGATAACGCGGAGGCTGGCTGTTTGGATCAGCGAACGTTAAGGTCGTCCCGCCCGCAGCGCCGCCGTTAATTGCCGAATTGAAACCGCTCAGGTAGGTCTGATCATAGATCGGTCCTTTTACAAAAGCCGGTATTCCGTTCTGCCAGTAGAACGCCGGATCAAAACCGTTCGGAGCGGCTAGCGCCGGGCTGGCATTGAGACCGACGAAGCCTGAACCTACACGTGCTCCCTCTCGACCTCCGACTGCTCCGCGACGCGTGTAGAAGATTCCATAACCACCACGCAGCACCGTCTTGTCGTTGTAAGCATAGGCAAATCCTACGCGCGGACCCCAGGCGCCGTGATAAGTATTAATAATCTGACTGCAGTGACAGCTAATCGCATCCGGGGCGTAATTGCCGCCAAATCGCAATACACCCGGAATCCCCCCAGCCGCGGGATTCGGCAAATTAGGATCGAGATAAGTAAAGTGATCATCCTTCTCGGTGTAGGGCGTCATGATGTCGTACCGCAAGCCAAGATTCAGGGTCAGCTTTGGCGAGAACTTGTAGTCGTCTGCTGCCCACACTGAGTACGTGGTGAATTGAGCCACGGTGGGAGTCGCTCCCGAGACGGTGTCCTCGAGCACCGTCGCAGTGTTGAGTGCCCCAATCAAGAAACTCGCATAGGAGTTACCGGTGTTGGCGTTAATCGTGCTGCCGGTGCTGAACTGTGCGGTTTGGTTGTTGCTGAAGTTCGCGATGAACAAACTTCCGGTGTCGTCGTTCTTGACTTTGTCAAACGTACGTTGGTACTGACCGCCGAATTTGAAGGAGTGCTTTCCATTGACGTACAACACACTGTCCTGGATGGTGTAGTTAAAATTGTTGTCCTCGAAGTCCCTGGCGTCCGTGCCTCGCCAACCATTAGGCGAGTTGTTCCCGGCAAAGGCTGCTTCGAGAAAAGCGTCGCTGGCGTCACCGGCAGGGAGGCCTGTGAGACCTGATTTGGTAGACCACTTATCAGCAGAAGTAGCATTCGTAATGGGAACGAAGAAGTGGGCGTAACCGAAACTAAGTTGATTGATCAGGTTGGGACTAAGAGACCAGGTGTGTTTCAACTGGAAGACCTTGGGAATCTCCGTTACCAGGCGCGTACTCGTGTAGGGCAATGGCAAAGCAGATTGGGGGGTCGTCGTGTTGATTTCGCGATATGCCTGCGACTGACTCCTCTTTCCATAAGTATAAATTGCGGAGAGGCGTTGGTTGTCCGTGAGGTTGTAGTCGACTTTTAGGTTGATACTGTTGTTGTCGTAACCAACCGGGACTTGGCCCAGGTAATTGTTGGCGATGCCGAGGGACGTGGGTGCTGGTAAAAGCGATTGATAGACTTTTGAGATTGCTGAAAGTCTGTTAGCTGGAATGATGTTGAGACCAAGGGGGTTGGTTGGGGTTCCGCGGGAAGGGTCGCTGAACTGTGTGCGAGTGCAATTGCCACTAACACAAACGGTCGACGTCGGGTCATAAATGTTAACGCCGAGTTCAGTGAAGTCTCCCGTCCGCTCTTTTAGCGTTGGAATATTCACCAGTTGGGTGGGGCTGGTAACCCGATAACGCCAACCATCGAACGAACCGAAGATGAAAAGCTTCTTCTTAATGATCGGACCGCCAACCGTGAAACCGAATTCATTTTGATGTTCTACCGGCCGAATAGCCGGGAAGAAGCCCCTCGCGTTGAGAACAGTATTTCGGAGGTACTCAAATCCCGAGCCATGCCAGCTGCTTCCTCCGGATTTGATCGTGTAGTTCTCAGAACCTTGTCCATTGAATTCGACGCCAGTGCCGCTGGTTTCCACCTGGAATTGCTCAACTGCTTCGACCGAAACTCCCAAAGCGATCGTTCGCCCCTCACCTTGCTGAATCGGGTCTGTAATCGGGACACCTTCAATAAAGACATCTTTTGAAAAACCCTGGGCGCCGTTTATCTGACCCCACCGATTGCCCTCCGTAACTCCGGGCAATAGAAAAATGAAAGCACCAGGATTCCTTGGTCCCTGCCCGATGCCTGATCCGGCGACAGCAGTCCCCATAGCTAGGGGCAGGTGTGTATACAACTCGTTGCGGATCGTCGTTCCCAGCCGGGCATCCGAAGTATTCAGTTGTGGTGGAGCTTCCGTGACGGTAACGGTTTCTTTCACGTCGCCCACCTTCAGCGCTAAGTTGACGCTTACGGAACTCAAGGCATCTACAATTACGTTCTCCTGGATCAAGGTAAGAAAGCCGGTCGCCGAAACCACGACCTTGTATTCTCCGGGAGGTAAGGGCGCGATGACGTACACTCCGGCATCGTTAGTCTGCCTTGTTGTTTCAACCTTGGTGGCGACGTTTGTCGCGATGACCGTGGCCCCGGCAACAGCAGCGCCGGTCGGATCGGTCACTGCTCCATTAATAGAACCGCCACCCCCGGTCTGTGCCATCACGGCCGGAGCTGGGTAAGCAAAAAACCAAACCAGGAGCAGGGCCAAACTGGCTATCACGACTTTGGATTTCATGTTTCTCTCCTTTAGCAAGTAGTAAACGTAAGCGCTTAACTAACTGGGTAACCGCTTACCTTTTGGGGAAGTCTACAAGTTCTGCTTTCTTTCAGCTCCAGCTTTGAGGGCTAAAATCTAATTGCAGGGAAGTTGAAAACTCGAAATGACTGACAAGCATCGCGAGTTCAAGACTGACCCTTGCGATGAAAAGGTTCGACTCTTTGGATCCAGCTAAACTAAGGTTTCCGCTAAGCTCGCGGAGATGATCATATCTTGAGCCGTATTACATTTTTCGCTGGCTTACGGAACACCTTGATCTGAAACGGCCACCAATTTCGCGCCATAATATTGCAGGCCCACGACACTGTCAATATTTTTAGGCCAGCAAGAAGTTACCAATGATGGTTCCCGCATTTGGCCCGTGCGTTGGACCACGCAGGCGGGTTGACCGTCGTAGAATTACTACAAATAAAGTAGCGGTGATATTACTTCACTAGTGTGAGATGCGAGCGAGGCGCCCGCCCCAAGCGCGACCAAGCCTGTGATTCCCGAAGGCGCCGCTTCCGTTTTTGTAGTCGGAAAGAATCGGATTCGCAGAATTCGTCGGTTGTCCATTTTCTCGATTTGAAAGACTCGACCGTAATGCTCAATCGTATCGCCGGCATTTAAAACACGTCCTGCTTTGGCCATTAAGAATCCAGCGATGGTTGTGTAGGGCTCGTCTTCGGGAAGCTCAAGTTTGAGTTTCCGGTTAGCGTCCCGAACGGTCAGGAGTCCGTCGAGGATGAAGGTTTCGCCATCTATTTGGATTTGCTCACGCACTTCTTCGTCGAACTCGTCATCAATCTCGCCGACAATCTCCTCCAGCAAATCCTCCAGCGTGAGTATTCCTTCGGTGCCACCGTGCTCGTCGATCACAAACATGAAATGAACGCGCGCGGCCTGCATCTGTTTGAGAGCGTCGCCAAGTGAAGCTGTAGCCGGAATGTAGGATGGAGCCCGCACCAGTTTTCCCAAGTCGAAGCCCTTTGCAGGAATTCTCCCCATGTCGAGATCTTTTCTGAACAGCAAACCGATGATGTCATCGAAGTGCTCGCCATAAACCGGTAGTCGAGAGTAGCCGGTCGAAACAAATGCAGTCCTGGCGTCTTCCAACGTAGCCTTAACTGGAAGAGCCTTGACCTGACTGCGTGGCACCATCGCCTCGCGCACTTCCGCGTCCGCGAAATCGAACACCCGGTGAATCAGCTGCTGCTCTTCGCGCTCGAGATGCCCACTCTTTCTTGAGACGTCTACCAGGTGACGCAGTTCTTCTTCCGTGTAGGCCGACCCATGATCCTTGGTGGGATGAAGTCCGAAGAGGCGCACCGTCCGAGTGCCGGCCCAGTCAAGTAGCCGGATGGGCCATTGAAAGATTCTGTAAAAAGTCTGCATCGGCCAGGAAATGGACAATGCAACTTTTTCCGCTCGTTCCAGGGCCAGGGTTTTGGGTGCAAGCTCACCGAGGACAATGTGTAAGAAGGTGATAATCGTGAATGCGACCGCGAAAGAGATCGTATGTAAAGTTACATCAGATACTCGGTTCTTGAGCGGCGCTTCGAGCAAATGAGCGAAGACAGGTTCCCCAATCCATCCGAGCGCAAGCGACGCCATCGTTATCCCTAACTGCGTTGCAGAGATGTAGGCGTTCAAGTTGTCCAGTAAGTTAAGGAGCCGTCTTGCCCTTAAGTTCCCTGAAGCAGCGAGCGTCTGTATGCGCGAGCGACGCACTCCCACAAGCGCAAATTCTGAAGCAACGAAGAATCCATTAGCGAGAACGAGTAAAAGAATGACGATGAAATAGAGAAGCGTAATCATGTTGAGTTAATTGTAACTCAACGCGGGTTACTCTTCAGGCGGGCCACCCCTCGGCCGCGAACGCAATACCGCCGGAGGCCGGCCCCATGTGACTAGATCATGCATGATCAGCTCTTAGGATTTGCCGTTCATTGCGGCAGCTCTTCACCGGACTGCTCCGCCGCCATGTACGTGGCGTACCAAGCGGGCCAGTTCTCATCTCGCTGCCCTCCGCTGCGCTTTTCATGCTCACCGTGAGCTGCCTCCGCACGTCGAAGCGCGCTCGCCAGGTCGCTTACCGAGCCGAACGAAGTCACTCCAGAATCGATGCGTCCAGGAAGCCGGGTGGTGACCTCCTGCAGCAGCCAGCCGTTCCCGTCAGGATCGCTGAACGAAGCGAACGAGCGGTAGCTGCCATGCTGCGGATCCGGACCGCTGATTCTGACCCTGCCAAACAGATACGGATCGTCCGTGCCAACGTTCGCGCCTTCGGAATGAAACACTTCGCTGATCGCGACACCGCGAGCAAGCAGCTCGGCGCGGGCGGCTCCGATGTCAGCAACTATTAGGTACAGTCCCTGGGCGGAGCCGGGCTTCGCCGCAGTGACGTTTTTGCCGAAGATGACCGAGGTCCCTGAGCCAGGCGGAGTGAATTGCATTATGCGGAAGTCGTCACCGGTGGCGAACTCGGCGTCGAGCCGCCACCCGATGCTCCCATAAAATTCCTTCGCGCGGTCGACATCCGAGACGGGAATCACGATCAGCTCGAGCTTCATGTCTACGCGTGCGGCGCTCGCGTCTTTAGGGTCATCACTATGGATTTCATCATTTAGATTCGACATCTTCTAGTCCTCCTATGCCAGTGTGGAGTAAACCACAAGGGTTGCGAAGAATCTATTGGGAGAATTACGGATACGTTTGGCGGGCTGAATCCGCATTCTTTGCGGCTTGGCGCCTTTGCGTCTTTGCGGGAATATTGCCTTTCGTGCACGACACCTCCCGCCCTCCCGCAAAGACGCCAAGTCGCAAAGAAAGAGTCTACGGGGCTTCCTTTTCGAGCTTGCTTTGCAGCTGCTGCTCGAGCGTATTAGTGTTCGTTGCGACAACCGCTCGCTGTCCAAAGACAGTAGTCGCGACCAGGCAAGCTATGAGAAGAAGAATCGCTTTTCGCACTTGATTGATCCTTTTGGATCGAGAATAACAAATCGCAGGCCTGCCCCCCAGACTATAACGACGTTTTCAAATAAACGAATGATGGTTATATATCTCTTCGCGATTATGACGGTAAGGTATCATGAGCTCCCGTGATCAATTTACCCGAGTCAGACGAAGAGCTGTTGCGACAGTGCGAAGTGAAAACGTTTCGTTCGAGTGGACCTGGAGGACAGCACGTGAACAAAACGGAAAGCGCCGTTCGTCTGCGGCACCTGCCCTCAGGTGTCGTGGTTACTTCTCAGCAGGAACGCAGCCAACATCGAAATAAGGCGATCTGTCTGCTGAAGCTGCGTCAACGGATCGAGCGTCTGAACCACCGCCCTGCCAAACGCGTGCCGACACGCATACCGCGCAGCGTAAAGACTCGCACGCTTGAAGAGAAGGCTCGGCGTTCACGGATCAAGCGGTTACGCACCAAGCCGTCGCCGGATGAGTAAGACCGAGGTGAAATCAAGTGCGACGGTCGGCGCCCACAACTTGTGGATCCAAATGCGCTACCAGGTGATGAACAAAGATGTATCTAAGCACGGCATGAGACCTACGCTTTTTCTAGTTGTGGTTTTGCTTGTCACCGTTGCTTTTGGGCAGGACAAACACCGGAGCATCGGCGAGGTCGACTTCTACGGGTACGCCGATTTAGATCTCGAGAAAATTCGGACGGCGCTGCCCCTCCGCGAAGGGGACAATTTCCCGGATTCGCATAACGCATCCTTAGATACCGTCAAACGCATCAAGGAAGCCGTCGAGCAAGCTATAGGCAAACCACCGACCGATGTTGCGGTAGTGTGTTGCGACGACCAGGGCAAGGGGATGATTTATGTAGGTCTGCCGGGCAGTTCGATGCGGATCGTTCCGTACAATCCTGCGCCCAAAGGGAAGATCCGACTCCCAACCGAAGTTATGAATCTCTATCAGCAGACAATGGATGCATCATCGAGAGCGGTCCAAAACGGATCTGCTCACGAAGAAGGCTCAAAGGGGTTTGCTTTATCGACCGATCCGGAGCTTCGCTCAAAGCAGCTCGCAACCCGAGAATATGCACTTCGGCATGAACGGTTGGTGCGAGATGTTTTGGCGTCGTCAAATAGTGCCGAGCACCGGACTGTCGCGGCCCACTTCCTTGGCTACGCCCGTCAATCGAGAATGCAGATTGCCGCGTTGGTGCGGGCCAGTTACGATTTGAACGATTCTGTTCGTAACGATGCCATACGAGCTTTAGCAGTTCTCGCTCAATCGAGTCCGGAAGTAGCCGATCAAATTCCCGCAAAAGGTTTTGTGGCTATGCTCAGTTCCGGCTCCTGGACAGATCGTAATAAGGTGGCCTTTCTGCTAAACGAATTAAGCAAGAGGCGACCTCCTCGACTTCTCAATCAGTTGCGCTCGCAGGCCCTGGATTCATTGATCGAGATGGCACGATGGCGTGTCGACAGCCATGCCATCTTCGCGAGAACCCTACTCGGAAGAATTGCGGGTATTGAAGAAACTCATTTGCAGCAGCTGGTGGCTGGAGGACAGGTTGATCTGATTATCCAGTCGCTCCAACGAACAAAATGAAGCGTGCTGTTGGCGCCTCGAAGGCCCGGTGCTTTGAGCGAGGGGTAGCGTTTTTGGAACCTCGAGCGCTTCGGAAGTGTGAGTTAGAAGAGTGGTTATATCTAGTTGCGGAGAATCTGTGAGATACCAGAAAAGCGCGTGTGTGTCCGCGACGTAATGATTCATCTGCGGTCAGCACCTTCCTGTGTTCGCGCTCCTGGGACAACGTCCAAAAGTTCTTCTTCCCACTCATGCCTAATTTCATGAAGAGCTGAATCGAGGCCAATTTCCTCGGGAAACTTTCGGCGCCAGCAACCACGAAGTGACTGCGGCTTCGTGCGTTGGTCGTCGGGTGATTCTTGTCCCAAGCTATGAGCCAACTCGTCCACAAGGGTGACGCGGTCGCCCATGCTGAGGCGTTGAGCCATACGCTTAACTTGTTCAAGCATGGATTCGGACATGTCGTTATCCTCTCGATTTAGCGACCTTCATGGGCGCTCATCTCTTACGACAGCATTCTAACATCGTCATTTGTATAAGCAATTAAGCTGACTGCTACAGACGGCAGAGCCGGTTCAGAGTGGCGCTGGACCAGAACGCAACTCGAGACGCTCGAGCGTGCCGGCAAAGACGAACGGCGCGTCGTAAGGTCCAACCGGCGAGGCAGTATCTTCGCCAACATCGAATGTTTCTTCGAACGCGTACGCTCGCGGCACGGTATGAGCCAGGCGAGCTTCGTCAACCACTTTGCCATTCACCAGCAAAGTGATCTTCGCACCTTTACCAAAGCCGCCACCGTCATAGTCAAAGCGGAGCTCAATCACTGACTTGCCACCAGGCAAAGACTCCTTTGCAGCGATGGTGGTAACTTCTCGACGAAAGTAATTGTACGTATACGCGGGACGGCCATTCTTGATGTAGAGCGAGTAGCCGGAAGAAACTCCGCCTTCGGCAACGATTACACCATCCGAGTCGCCGGCAGGAATGTCTACGTACGCCGTAAACGTGTGCGTGCGATTCCGCGTACCTGGCGCCATCGCGTCATAGAGAAGTTTTGCCCCGGGATAAAAAGTGTAGAAGGCCCGGCCTCCGGGTGGCGGCGGATTTAGGTGTTGACGTCCGCTCACGCGTGGGTCAATCGGAAAGACTTTGTTTCGCTCACCTTCCAACTGGAAAAGCTTCTTAAGCTCCGCGAGTCGATCGGGATAGTCCCGCGCCACATCCTTTGCTTCCGAATAGTCGTTACTCAAGTGGTATAACTCCCAGGCGGGCGGCGGACTGTCGGCAGTCAAGGTGTAGCCCCAGGGCAATAGCGCGGTTCTTTGCGCCGCAATCCATCCGTCGTGGTAGATTGAAACGTTCCCATGCATTTCAAAATACTGTGTCGTGCGGTACTCCGGTGCCGCAGCACTTCCGAGAGTTGAAAGGAAACTCTTACCATCCACTGGTTGTTGGGCCACACCGTTTACAGTTGCTGGTTGCGCGACGCCTGCGGCTTCAAGCACAGTCGGTAGCACGTCAATCACGTGCACGTACTGCGAGCGTATTTCACCCGTGTTTCGTATGTGTCCAGGCCAGGAAACAACCATTGGGTCGCGAGTGCCACCGAGATGCGAGCCCAAACGCTTACCCCACTGAAAAGGAGTATTTCCGGCCCAGGCCCATCCTGCCGGATACTGCGCATTCGACAGTGGCCCGCCAATCGAATCGAGCCGCGCCAAGATCTCACTGGCAGTGGATGTGATTCCGTTGACCTGCTCCATCATGTTATCGGTCCCGTTGAGATTTCCTTCCATGCTGGCGCCGTTATCGCCGGGGATATAGACAATCAAGGTATTGTCAAGCTGGCCTGTTTGGCGAAATGCGTCGATCGCGCGGCCGATTTCATAATCGGTCTGGGCCATAAAACCGGCGAAGACTTCCATCAGCCGCGACGCAACTTTCTTCTGATCGCTGCTTAACGAGTTCCAGGCAGGCAGCTCCGGCGGCCGTGGCGTCAGGATAGTGTCTAGCGGGATAACTCCGAGTTTCTTCTGACGCTCAAATACGAGTTTGCGATACTCGTCCCAACCCATGTCAAACTTGCCTTTGAACTTATCAATCCAGGACTGAGGCGCTTGCAGAGGCGAGTGCGTAGCGCCGGGCGCGTAGTACATGAACAGCGGACGATCCGGCGCCACAGCCTTCTGTTGCAGAATCCACGCTCGGGCATGGTTCGCGAGATCTTCATTCAGCGTGAAATCACGTTCGCGGCCGCGAGGTGCGACCATGCGAACCGGAGTCGTTCCTTCAGTTAGTTCAGGATGCCATTGGTCTGTTTGGGCGCCGGTGAAGCCGTAGAAGTAGTCGAACCCCTGTCGCGTGGGCCAATGATCAAAAGGCCCGGCCAGAGTTGTTTCGGAATCAGGAATCAAATGCCACTTGCCGATGCTCGCAGTGGAGTAACCATTTTGACGGAGAATCTCCGATACAAACGCGGCGGACCGAGGGATCGATCCAGTGTAACCGGGATTGTCGTTGGCCCAATTTACGATTGTGCCCATGCCCACCGCGTGGTGGTTCCGGCCCGTCAACAACGACGCGCGCGTGGGCGAACACAATGCGGCGACGTGAAAGCGCGTGTAGCGTAATCCGTTCGCCGCGAGTCCATCGAGAGTTGGCGTAGGTATCAGTCCGCCGAAGGTTGACGTCTGCGCGTAACCCGCGTCATCGAGCAGGATGATCAACACGTTAGGTCGCCTGGCATTCTGAGCTGTGGACGACGGGTGTTGCCAGAAAATCGTCGCGCTAGCGAGAAAGACTGCCACCAGGACTGCGGTTCGCTTCGGGACTATTCGCATGTGATTTGAACGCTCTCTCGTGTTCAGATTTGAAACTGAATCCTAACATGATGGGGAATTGTGTCTGCCGGCTGCGCTTCTGCCTAGCTCTTGGGCTTGGGCGTCGCTGGCGTAACCCACTTGATCACGTGATATGTCGCCGGAGTCGTTCCAACATTGCGCAGGCCATGTAAGTCGTTCGAGGCCTCAAAAATCAGCGAGCCTGGGCCAGCGCGTTTGATGACGCCGTTTTGCATCGCTTCGATAGTTCCTTCCTTGACGATGATCAGTTCTTCCTCCGGGTGCTGGTGGGGAGCGTGTGGGGCCTCGCCGGGATTAATGGTTGTCACATGACATTCGAACCTGTCCAGCGTTGTGGTTGGCGCATCAAAGAAATCGCGCCTGGCTCCGGTTTTTGTCGGCTTGGCTTCGACTGCGTTCCAGTCAAAGACTGACGAAGGCATTAGTGGTTTTTTAGACTGGGCCAGAGTAATGCCGACTAATGTCAGGCTCGCGGCAAAAGTACCAACGAGCAGGTCTCTTCTAGTAATCATTGAATATTCTCCCTTTCCGACGTGGCCAATTCTTTTAGTTCGGTAGTGTCTGGTTTCGACTCTGCGAGACTTCGCGTCTTGGCGACTTGGCGTGAAAATATTCCACCGAAAGTTCGAGTTCACGCAAAGTTGCCAAGACGCAAGGCTCGCAAAGTAGACACCACTCCTAGTTCAAATCACCCGACCGGACGGCGGGCGGCGCTCTTTATTTCTCTCAACTGGGCGCCGGCGGGTGACTGCTTATAGTGCTCATCCAAAGGATAGCAACCCGAAGCCAAACCATTCCGCGGAGCTGTCGTGCAATCGCTGAACGTTCGGCA
>Ga0157380_10000717_pt1 | contig 20692 bp, 18 predicted proteins | sample S35metaG_FD_119757 | JGI IMG/M metagenome (GOLD analysis project Ga0157380, IMG submission 119757) | Switchgrass rhizosphere microbial communities from Kellogg Biological Station, Michigan, USA - S3-5 metaG | ecosystem: Host-associated > Plants > Roots > Rhizosphere > Soil | place: USA...
AGTTCTAAACGAGTTAAATTTAGCACATGCACCAAACTGCGTCCACCATTGTGCTTTTCAGCGAATGTGATCAGATGCCACGCGAATATGCGCCTTCTGACCAGCACCGTGAAGATCGATAACTCGAAGTCAGACTAAAACTTAGCTAGTCGTAAACTTGACACGTTTTGGAGTGGCCGCTATTCTTTCCGTTTCCGTATCGAGCGCGGAACTTCGCCTAGTGTTGTATGTTTGAGTCGCTGTCGGACAAGCTTAAGCGAACCCTCAAGAATCTACGGGGCGAAGGCGTGCTCACCCGGGAACACGTCGATGCCGCACTGCGTGAGATTCGGCTTGCGCTGCTCGAGGCGGACGTTAACTATAAAGTCGCAAAAGACTTTATCGCTTCCGTCAAAGAAAAGGCTGAGGGAACTCAGGTTTGGCAAGACCTCAAGCCTTCGGAACAAGTCGTCAAAATTGTTTATGACGAGCTTGTCGATTTACTAGGGGGACAGTCGTCCCGGCTGGTCTTTACCAAGCAGATTCCGAATGTTGTGATGATTGTCGGCCTGCAAGGCTCCGGCAAGACAACTTCGACGGGAAAAATCGCTCGCTGGCTGGCGCAGAATCAGGATCGAAAGCCGTTACTGCTGTCAGTTGACGTTTATCGTCCCGCAGCGCGTGAGCAACTAAGGGTCATCGCAAAGGCGACTGGCCAGCAGATCTTTGAACAACCAAACACCGACGACCCGCTGACTCTCGTCAGAGAAGCCTTCAAGCACGCGCAGCAGACCGGCTTTGACACGCTCTTGATCGATACCGCCGGGCGCCTCCACATCGACGAGGAGTTGATGGAAGAGCTGGTGCGAATCAAACAGGAAACGCATCCTGTCGAGATTCTATTTGTGGCTGATGCCATGACCGGCCAGGATGCGGTTCGCTCGGCAGAAGAGTTTCACAAACGGATCGGCATTACCGGCGTCGTGTTGACGAAGATGGATGGCGATGCGCGCGGCGGCGCGGCGCTTTCGATCAAGCAGGTTACCGGGCAGCCGGTGAAGTTTGTGGGCGTCGGGGAAAAGTACGATGCGCTTGATCCTTTCTATCCTGACCGAATCGCCCAGAGAATATTGGGTATGGGCGATGTTTTGTCGCTCATTGAAGAGGTCCAGTCGAAGGTAGATCAGGATGAGGCAGAGGCGCAGTTAAAGAAGCTCCAGAAAAACGAGTTCACTCTGGATGACTTTCGCTCCCAGCTGCGACAGGTAAAGAAGCTCGGTTCTTTCTCAAAGATAATGAAGATGCTGCCGGATCAGCTTATCGGCGGGATGGGCATGCCCCAGCTCAACGACGAACAGACGAAGTTGATGGAGAAGGAGCTGAAGCGAACGGAGTCGATTATCGACTCGATGACCTGGCAGGAGAGAGCTGATCACAAGATCCTGAACGCCAATAGACGTCGACGCATTGCGCGCGGTTCAGGAACGTCGGTAGCTGAAGTTAATCAGCTCGTGAAGCAATACACGGAGATGCGCCAGATGATGCGGCAACTCTCCAGCTCGGGAATGTTTGGTGGCAGTGGCATCAAGGGCAAGATGATGCGTCGTATGACCGGCATGCCAGACTTGAGCGGCATGGAAGGCAATGGTGGTGACCCGGTTCTTCCGGCCGGACCATCCCGGAAGAAACTGAAGAAGAAACGTAAAAAGAGAAAGAGGTAACGGACTAAACCGCTGCCTGACTGTTACTGGAGGAGAATCAATTGTTAGCGATTAAGTTAATGCGCACAGGCGCCAAGAAGCGTCCTTCTTACCGTGTGGTGGTGAAGGAAAAGCAGTCGAAACGTGATGGCGCGTATCTCGAGAACGTCGGAACCTATAACCCAACGCGTGAGCCCGCAGAGATCAATCTCAAAATGGATCGTGTGAACTACTGGATCTCGAAGGGCGCGCAGCCGACTGACACGGTTGACCGGCTGATTAAGGCGAATGCCAGAGAGCAGAAAGCCTCACAGGCAGCAAGCGCGTAAAGAACCTAGAACAGTTCTCAGTCGTGAGTTTGGGCGGACCTTATGAAAGACGCCGTCGAGATCATTGTGAAGGCGCTGGTCGACAACGTCGACGCTGTTGATGTGCGTGAGCTCGATCGGAATGGCGCCACGCTTGTCGAGATTCGAGTAGCGCCTGAAGACATGGGCAAGATAATCGGTCGCCAAGGTCGAACGGTTCGCGCGCTGCGGGCGCTGACTCATGCAGTGAGTTTGAAGCGAAAACATCGCTTCGTCCTGGAAATTGTTGAATGAAGAACGCGAGGGCCGAGGGCGATGACTTAGTCATTGTTGCTCGCGCGGTTAAGACAAGAGGTCTTAAAGGCGAATTGGTCGCTGAGCTTCTTACAGATTTTCCCGAGCGATTCGACGGGATCAGTTCATTGATAGCGGTAAGCCCGAAGGGCGAACGTCAGAACGTAGAGCTGGAGAACCACTGGTTTCACCAGGATCGAGTTGTCTTGAAGCTGGCTGGTTACGACACGATTGAAACAGCGAGCGCATTCGTTGATTACCAATTCGCGGTACCCGAGAACGAACGAGTCGAGCTCGACGACGGCTACTTTTACGACTGGCAGTTAGAAGGATGTTTTGTTGAAACCACGAGTGGAAATGCAGTCGGCAGCGTCAGCGAAGTGATGCGACTCGGTGGTGATGTTGAAATGCTTGGGGTTGAAAGCACCGATGGTCAAAAGCACTTGATTCCGATGGTGGAATCGATCGTCGTAAAGATTGATATCGCTGAGAAGAAAATCCTGATCGATCCTCCTGAAGGATTGCTGGAATTGTAGGTTGATGTTTGTACCGTGCTGCGATTTGATTTAGTCACCATCTTCCCGGACTTCTTTCGCGAGGCGTTTGACTACGGGATTATTCGCAGAGCACGAAACGCTGAACTGGTTGCGATGCAGGCCCACGACCTGCGCGACTGGACGACCGACAAGCATCACTCGGTTGACGATCGGCCTTTTGGTGGCGGCGATGGAATGGTTTTCAAGCCAGAACCTATTTTCGCTGCTGTTGAAAATTTGACCGGGTCGAGTGAACCCAAAAGTTATGAAGCGGGCACGCGAGTCGTTCTCCTGTCGCCGCAGGGTCGGGTATTCACTCACGACTTGGCCCAGGACTTTGCCGCAAACGCCACACACGTGGTTCTGATTTGCGGCCGTTACGAAGGCGTTGACGAGCGAGTTGTTGAAGGACTAGTCACAGATGAAATTTCTATTGGCGACTATGTTCTTTCCGGCGGTGAGCCGGCAGCCCTGGTGGTGATCGACGCAGTAGTGAGATTGTTGCCGGGAGCTTTGGGAAGTGAGACTTCCTCGGTGAACGAATCGTTTTCGGAAGGTGTGTTGGATTACCCGCACTACACACGGCCACCTGAATTGCGAGGGATGTCCGTGCCGGAAGTTTTATTGACTGGCAATCACGCTGAGATAGCTCGCTGGCGACGCGAGCAGGCATTGAAGAAGACGCGTCGCAATCGTCCTGACCTACTTGAAGAGTTGTAGTGTTGCGTTCAGGGACGTGAGCAGGTCTATTGCCCGTGAAGTAATTAGGAATTTGAAACAGAGTTTTTAGTGGAGTGACGAAATGAACAGATTAGATGGAATAGAAAACACCCAGTTGCGTGAGAAGGTGCCGCAATTTCAACCGGGCGACACAGTGCGCGTTCACGTGCGAATCAAAGAGTCGGAAACAAAAGAGCGGCTCCAGGCTTTTGAAGGCGTAGTCATTGCTCGTAAGCACGGCGGCGCCCGCGAGACGATCACGGTTCGCAAAACGAGTTTTGGAGTTGGCGTTGAGCGAATCTTTCCGTTACATGCGACTATTGTTGACCACATCGACGTAGTGAAGCGTGGGCGCGTGCGACGCGCGAAGCTTTATTATCTGCGAGAGCTGCGTGGCAAGGCCGCCAGGATCCGCGAGCGGGATACTCGCGGACAACAAGCGAAAGACGCGCAGGCTTCGGCTGCCGGCAAGGTCAAATAAGAGGGCCGTGCCGCAGTTGCTCTTGTCGAGCGAGACTGTGAACGGGAGCAGATCTTGCGGATTGCAATCGACGCTCACTCAGTTGGTACCGGCCTGGGCGGCAATGAGAGCTACGCGACCAATTTGATCGAGGCCCTCGCCCAGATCGATTCGATCAACCAATACACTCTTTTTGTAACCCGCGATGAAGCAGTAACGAAGTTTGACAAGCGATGGTCAAACTTCGTCGTCCGTCAGACACGTCCTCACACTCCAATAATTCGCATTCCGCTTACACTCAGCGCCGAGCTGCGCAAGAACCCTGTCGATGTTCTGCACGTTCAATTCACTGCTCCTCCCTTTGCTCCATGCCCTGTTGTTGTCAGTATTCACGACCTCTCGTTTGAGCATCTTCCGGAAACCTTCAAACGACGAAGTCGGGCGCAGCTTCGTCTGACTGTTCGTCGTTCGGCTCGTAAAGCAACTCACATTCTGGCGTTATCAGAGCACGCCAGAGCCGATATAGTTTCGACCTACCGAATCTCTCCCGACATAGTTACTGCGATTCCGATCGCTGCCGCCGATCGTTTCAAGCCGGTCGTGGACGAAAGAGATCTTCAACGGGTACGACACACTTATGGCATAGCTGGAGACTACATCCTCTCCGTTGGCTCGATTCAGCCGCGCAAAAACCTCGGCCGGCTTGTGGCCGCGTATGCTCGCCTTCGTCGAACTAGCGCGAATTCGAAATTGCCTAAACTGGTTATTGTTGGGAAGCGTGCGTGGCTTTACGGAGAAACCCTCCGGGCAATCAAGGAAAGTGGTGTTAGCGACTCAGTAATTCTGACAGGCTACGTCCCCGAAACCGATCTGCCGGCTCTTTACTCTGGAGCGCTCTTCTTCGTTTATCCGTCCTATTTCGAAGGCTTCGGTCTGCCGCCACTCGAAGCGATGAAATGTGGAGCGCCTGTCCTGGTAGGAAATAAGACCAGTCTCTCTGAGGTGGTCGGCGACGCTGGTCTGTTGGTCGATCCATTCGACACAGAGGCCATTGCATCGGGAATGGCAAAGTTGATTGAGAATCTCGACCTTCGCAAGGAACTTAGCGTAAAAGGTCTGAAACGCTCCGAGTTGTTCAAGTGGGAACATACCGCAAAACGAACTCTTGAAGTTTACAAACGCGCCGTTGATAATAGCCGTGCTATTAGTCATTCCTAGAAAGCGCGATACCCGACGCACCTTGAATCTTTCCAGTTTGTGAAGTGCCCTTGATAGTATGCGCATAGCCATCCTCGGAACCCGCGGCATCCCGGCTAGCTACGGCGGGTTCGAAACTTTCGCTGAGCATTTGTCCACGAGGTTAGTCGCACGCGGGCACGACGTAACCGTCTATTGTCGCGCGCATTATGTCTCGCCGCGCCAACTTGAATACCATGGCGTCCAGCTCAAGGTTCTACCAACGATACGTCACAAGTACTTTGATACGGTCGTTCACGCATTCCTCTCTGCTCTGCATGCGGTACCCTCACGTTACGACGCCGCGCTGATTTGTAACGCTGCCAATGCGCCCTTCGCCTCAATTCTTCGTCTGACAGGGACACCGGTCGCCATCAATGTTGACGGCCTTGAACACAAACGCAAGAAGTGGAACTGGCTCGGCCGCCGCTACTACCTGCTAGCTGAACAGCTCGCGACAATCCTTCCGAACGTAACGGTTACTGACGCCAAGGTCATCCAGGATTACTATTTGGCACGATACAATGCCCCTTCAACGATGATTGCGTACGGCGCTGAGGTCGAGCGAAAACCGGATCGCGAAATCGTTCGTCGTTGGCGCGTTGAACCAAATCGCTATGTGCTGTATGTGTCCCGGCTCGAGCCGGAAAACAATGCCAGGCTGGTGATTGAAGCATTCAAGAAAGTCAGAACTGCGTACCGGTTACTAGTGGTCGGCGATGCGCCCTATGCCCACGAATACATCAACGACCTGAAAGAGCGAGCGCAGGGTGACAAGCGGATTATCTTCACAGGATTTGTTTTTGGTCAGGACTATAGAGCGCTTCAACAAAATGCTTATTGCTATGTTCATGCAACCGAAGTTGGAGGCACACATCCCGCGTTGCTGGAAGCGATGGGTTACGGCAACTGCGTACTAACGCTCGCAACACCTGAGAATATCGAGGCTGTGGGTGACGCGGGTATCCCGTACAGTGACGAACTGGATCTGAGCCAAAAGTTGCAACGCGTCTTGCGAGACGGCTCTCTTGTTCAATCGTATCGCAACCGCGCCCAGCTTCGCGTGCAACAGGAATATGACTGGGAACATGTGGTGGATCAGTATGAAGAATTGTTCGCCTCGATGGCTGGTCAACCAGTGGTCAGAAGGTCTGAAAAGCCACGAGACAACGTCGTAGCCATTGATACGGCAAAGACTGGTACAGGTCGCTAAACCTGGGAAGTTCTGGAAGAAGAACGGCCCCGTCAATCACGAGGATTGGCGGGGCCGAGTTTCGGGCAGGTTCGGGTCGATCGGGTGGCGTTGGCAAAGGGTTGAGATCGTCGCTTGGGGTCGATCTCATGGACTAGGCGGTGCGTCTATGCGGGTGAGATAAAGCCGTCGTAATGAATCCGCCTTCGTCCTTCAGAACTCGAACCAGACATCCTCAAAGAACAAGTTAGCTTCCAGCTTCGTCAGGCAATGTGGGAAATTATACGGAACTATTGTGACCTGTCAAGCAAATATTCAGGTTTTCGCAAAGATTTCGTAACATTTGTTTCGACTATTTGGCAGGTTTCTAGGGTAGAGTTCTTTGCAAGCGCGAAAATGCGGACGTTGGAGAGTTACAGATTTGCCTCGGTAGAGGTCGATCACTATAATGCGCCGCATTCTTCGGAACTTCTTGTGGCAGACAGGGCTCCGGTGAATAGGCGCGGCAGAGACCCCAACACCAAATGACGACGCAGCTTAGATGGAGACAGCGCGGGCGAAGAGCGCCCTTGACGACCGGTCACCCGGAGACTCCATTACGAACCCTGGCGCTTACCCTGGGTCAGGCGGCGCGATCCGCCCTGAGTGAGCCATATCTGCTCACGATCGAACACCATTCCATCTACTTGCCTCGACTTCCGCGAGCGTTTGAGGGCTTTCGGATAGTTCAGCTCTCCGACATTCACCACAGCCCTTTTACAAGCAGTGAACAGATTGAACGCGCTGTCCAGACCGCGAACCGACTGAAGCCTGACATGATAGCCCTGACAGGGGACTACATTTCGCACGATCGCCAATATGCAGCTCCCTGTGCAGAGTTGATGGGTCGCCTGCAAGCACGTTATGGAGTGTTCGCCGTCCTCGGAAATCACGATCATTGGACCGACGCGGCATTGATTACCGACCTGTTTCGAGCTGAAGGCATAACGGTGCTGATAAATCAGGGTATGCACTTTGAGCTGGACGGCGATGCGTTTTGGCTGGCCGGCGTCGACGACACAATGGTTGGGTTGGAAGATCTTTCGCTTGCCCTGGCGGGAGCGCGTGAGTCTGAAATGAAACTCTTGCTTGCGCACAATCCCATCATTCTTCGCCGAGCTGCTCGGGCCCGAGTGGACTTGGTTTTGAGCGGCCACACACATGGTGGTCAAGTGACTCTCCGTTCGGAGCGGGGCGCCTCTGGCAAACCAAGACGCCGGCTACTGCGTGGGCTCGGCCGTCAGGGGGACACCCAGATCTACGTTACACGTGGCCTCGGAACGGTTGTGCTCCCAATCCGATATGGATGCCCCCCAGAAGTGTCACTATTGGAGTTGCGCTGCGCCCAGTAAGATTCTTCCTCGGGGAAGCCTGAGTGAAGACACGAACCCCGATTCCTCCTGGTTATCTCCGTCTTGACGTCATCCCGGATCATTACTGTCCCGAACCTTCTGACCATCTTTAGGATGGTACTGATCCCCGTATTCGTAACCTTTCTCTTCTATCAACGGTTCCCGCTTGCGCTCGCGGCCTTTGTTCTCGCGGGAATCACCGATGGGCTTGATGGTCTGCTTGCCAGACGCTTCGATCAGAGGTCACAACTCGGGACAGTCCTGGATCCAATTGCCGACAAGCTGATGCTCGTTACCGCATTTGTTGTCCTGTCGATGCGCAGCATCTTTCCGCAACCCCTTCCGAGCCACTTGCCAGTGCCTTTCTGGGTTACCGTGGCGGTTATCAGTCGCGATGTCTTTATCGTGGTCGGCGCCGCAGCAATCAACATCATGACCGGCTTCCGAGGATTTCGGCCCTCGTGGTTGGGAAAGTTCAATACAACGGTCCAGATTATCGCCATCACAATCATCATTTTTGCGGCCAGCGTCCCTTACGGGACGGGATATTACTTGCCCACCCTCTACGCGATTGTCTTCGCTCTCGCCATTTTGTCGGGCGCTCATTACGTGTTTTTCGCCTCTCAACTCCTCAACGAAGACCGCCGTCTTCAGCAAAGCGACAAGCCCAACGCTGAAATCCCGCCAAACTAGGCCTTAACCACTGGCAGGAAGCCCCATCATTAAAGTTGACAGCAAGGGACTCAGGTATTATATTACCCGGGCGTTCAACCAGGCTGAGCAGGCGACCTTTGGGGGTCCTCGAGTTTTTGCGGTTGGTAGCGTATTGGGGCGCTCGTTCGAGCCAAATCGGGTTTTGGAGAATAAACAAAGATGAGTAGCAAGATTATTGGAATTGACCTTGGGACCACGAATTCTGTCGTCGCCGTCATGGAAGGCGGGGAACCGACAGTAATTCCGAATTCAGAAGGGGGTCGCACGACTCCGTCAGTCGTCGCGTTTACCAAGGATGGCAGTAGGTTGGTTGGCCAAGTCGCCAAGAGGCAAGCCGTCACGAACCCTGAAAACACAATCTATTCAATTAAGCGATTTATGGGTCGCCGTTACGACGAAGTAACGGAGGAGATCAGACAAGTTCCTTATAAGGTTCAGGCTGCGGGGGGAGATGTGCGGATTGCTGCGGGGGGCAAGGAATGGAGTCCGCCGGAAATCTCGGCGATCATTCTGCAAAAAATGAAGCAGTCCGCTGAAGACTACCTGGGACACAAGGTCGATAAGGCCGTGATCACGGTTCCAGCCTACTTCAACGATTCGCAGCGTCAGGCGACCAAGGACGCCGGCAAGATCGCGGGTCTCGAGGTAATGCGTATAGTGAACGAGCCAACTGCTGCGGCGCTCGCTTACGGTTTGGACAAGAAGAAAGACGAGACGATTGCCGTGTTCGACTTTGGGGGAGGCACGTTCGACGTTTCGATCCTGGAGGTAGGCGAAGGCGTGGTCGAAGTCAAATCGACCAACGGCGACACTCACCTGGGCGGAGACGATATCGACGAACGCCTGATCGAGTGGATCATCGAGGAATTCAAGCGCGACCAGGGCATTGATCTTTCGACTGACAAGATGGCTTTGCAGCGCCTCAAAGAAGCCGCTGAGAAGGCAAAGATTGAACTCTCAAGCACGATGGAAACGGAAATCAACCTTCCATTCGTGACGGCGGACCAGTCAGGCCCGAAACACCTGGCGATGAAACTGACGCGTGCGAAGTTTGAGCAACTCGTTGAGTCAATCTTGATGCGTCTCAAAGGCCCGGTCGAACAGGCTATTAAAGACGCCGGTCTGGATTCAAAGAAGATCGACGAAGTGGTACTGGTGGGTGGCTCAACGCGTATCCCCAAAGTGCAGGAGATGGTGCGCGATCTGTTTGGCAAAGAGCCGAACAAGAGCGTGAACCCGGACGAGGTGGTTGCGATTGGCGCGGCTGTTCAGGCGGGTGTGCTCTCGGGCGAGAAGACTGACATTCTGTTGCTCGACGTCACGCCGCTCAGTCTGGGTATTGAGACTCTTGGTGGTGTCTTCACCAAACTAATCGAGCGCAACACGACCATTCCTACACGCAAGTCGGAAATCTTTTCAACCGCTTCCGACAATCAGACCTCGGTCGAGGTGCACGTACTGCAGGGCGAGCGTCAGATGGCAGGCGACAATCGCACCCTTGGTAAGTTTCATCTCATTGGCATTCCGCCGGCACCGCGGGGCATGCCGCAAGTCGAAGTCACGTTTGATATCGACGCCAACGGCATCGTGAACGTCTCGGCGAAAGACATGGGCACGGGGCGCGAACAGAAGATCACGATTACGTCATCGTCGGGTCTCAACAAGGACGAGATCGACAAGATGATGCGCGATGCCGAGTCGCACGCTGCAGACGACGCGAAGAAGCGCGAAGAGATTGAGGCTCGCAACCGGCTCGACGGACTCGTCTATCAAATGGAGAAAACACTCGGCGAAAACCGCGAGAAGGTTGGAACCGTGGCAACCGAAGTGGAAGCGGCGATTGCGCAGGGCAAGACGGCGTTGCAAGAAGGCGGAGTTGAAAAACTTAACGACGCGTTCAACCAACTGCAAACTGCCTCGCACAAACTCGCGGAGGCTTTGTATCAGCAAGCTCCGACTCCCGGAGCTGAAACCGAAACACCGGCAGATCAGGCTTCGGCCGCTGGTGCAGCTTCCGGAAGTGGCTCAGGCGAGGACAATGTCATTGATGCCGAGTACGTCGATGTAGACGAGAACAAATAGGACATTGTCGATTCTCGATTTCCAATTGCCGATTGGCTGTTATCCCAAGTCGAGCCAGAGTTTCAAGGCGAGATAAGATAACGGTCCAATCGGCAATCGACAATTGGCATTTGGCAATTACTCATGGCCAAACAGGACTACTACCAAACGCTCGGCGTAAAGCGCGATGCCAAGCCTGAAGAGATCAAAAAGGCTTACCGCAGACTCGCGCGCAAGTATCACCCCGACGTTAATCCGGGTGACAAAGCGTCCGAGGAGCGTTTCAAGTTAACAACCGAAGCGCACGACGTCCTGTCTGATCCAAAGAAGCGCGCTGTTTACGATCGCTTTGGGCAGTACTCTGACAATCTTGCCGACGCGGCTGCGCGCGGCGCGACGCCAAGCAGCGGCGGCGCAAGTGCGCCAGGTTTCGACTTTACCGGATTCGATTGGGGCACTGCTTCGAGCAGCGGGAGCGGCTCAAGTTTCAAAGACATATTTTCCGATCTCTTTGGCGGCGGAGCTGCCAAGGAGCGGGAGCCTCCACCGCCTCAGCCAAAACGCGGCGCTGACATTGAGATGCCGCTCGCGCTTTCGTTTGAAGAAGCACTCCAGGGACTAACAACAAACATTACTGTGAACCGTTCCGAGCAGTGTTCTCGCTGCAACGGCGCGGGCGACATCGGCGGGCCGATAATGATTTGTCCGACTTGCAAAGGTTCAGGACAGGTCCAGCGCGCCGGCGGTCGTCTTCGTTTCGCGCAGGAGTGTCCCGATTGCGAAGGCACGGGCCGGCGACGTTCTCCATGTTCACTCTGCAAGGGCAAAGGGACAGTTCCCAAAACCGAAACTGTGAAGGTCAGAATTCCCGCAGGTGTTGAGACCGGATCCCGCGTGCGAATCCCCGGCAAAGGTCATGGCGGACGAATGGGCGCACCAGCTGGCGATCTCCACATCATCACGAATGTTGGCAAGCACAAGCACTTCACGCGCAAGGGCGACAACATTTATGTGACTGTGCCGATCACGGTTCCGGAGGCGGCACTCGGCGCGAAGATCGAAGTGCCCACCGTTGAAGGTAAGGCTCAGTTGCGCATTCCGCCCGGCACGCAGTCTGGCCAAAAGTTCCGCTTACGTGAACGCGGCGCTCCAGTGCTGCGCAACCCCGGCTCAAAAGGCGATCAGTTTGTGGAAGTGCAGGTGACCCTCCCGAAGGTGATTTCGGAAGAGACAAAGGAACTGTTGCGTCAGTATTCGAAGATGAACTCGGAGAATCCGAGAGTTGAAATGGGGCTAGAGTGATTGCCGATTTACGATTTCCGATCGCCGATTGGTCTGTATCTAATCAGGCACGCTCAATGTGAGCGGCTCATGATGCGGCGGGGGACATGAAGGTTGGAAAGTGCAAGTCGGCAATTGGCAATCGGCAATTGCAAATGTCATGAAACGTAAGCCTAAGACATACACGATCAGTGCGGTGGCGGAGCAATACAATCTCCACCCGCAGACGTTGCGTCTTTACGAACGCGAAGGGTTACTAAAGCCGTCGCGCTCTGAAGGCAACACGCGTCTCTATACCGATCCTGATCTCGAACGACTCGAACTGATCCTGTCGCTGACTCGCGACCTGGGCGTGAATCTCGCCGGCGTGGAAATCATCATGAACATGCGCGAGAAGATGGATGCGATGCAGCACGAGTTCGAACGCTTCTTCCAGTATCTCCAGACACACGCTGACGAGTTGACCAACTTCACCGAACCACCACCCGAAGGTACCTCTGATGCACTTGTTCCTTACTCTCGCGTCACTGTTCTCCGCCGGCGGAGCGTCACCCGCAGCTAAGTCCCAGCGCTTTCGTGCCCCGGTTTTTCATGCATCAATTCAATTAAGAACCTGTCTGTGCGCTCGTGAGCCTCTGCCTTGCCCAGCCTCATAGCTAGTGCTAGAGTCCGCCCACATTTGAGCAAACCTGGTCCTTCTCGCACACCAGGAGGAACAATGAGAACCTCACACTCACTGTCGTTTGTTGCAACCACACTCGTTTCTTTGCTGCTCCTCACATTCTTGGGAGCATCAAAATCTACCTTCGCCCAAGACCTCGACAACGCAAGCATTACCGGTCGAGTAATCGATCAAAACCACGCCGTGATCACGAATGCAATGATTACGGCTACCATGGTCAAATCAGGATTCAGCCGAACTGTGACGACCGACTCGTCAGGATTGTTCAAGCTACATCACCTTGAACCCGGGACCTACCTGCTCCGGATTTACGCAGATGGCTTTGCCGATCAGCAAAAGCCGGCACTATCTCTGATATCAGGTCAAAACTCACAGCTCGAAGTAACACTCTATCCGCCTGAGCTGGATCTCGCTGCCGTTGTTGTAGGCGCCGCCGAGGAAGGCGCAATCGATATTACTCGTACCGTTGTTGGCGGCACCGTTACCGTTCACGAAATCGAATCCCTACCCGTGAGCACACGTTCCTCGCTCGATTTGATCTTCACACTCGGCGGCGTTACGGAGGAACCTCTCTCCACGCGCGACCTCGCCGAGGATCGGAATGCCAATCCGGCAACTGCTCCCGAGGAAGCTGGGATTTTCGCTGTCGGCGGTGGTGCTGCATATTCAAACAACCTGACAGTTGATGGACTGGATAACAACGACGACAGGGCAGCTCGCGAGCGCTTTCAACCTTCGCTCGAGGCTGTAGAGGAAGTGCAGGTGATCACGAATCAGTTTTCTGCGGAGTACGGCCGGGCCTCCGGTGGCCGTATCAACATTCGGACGCGTGCTGGCGCAAAGGATTTCCGTGGGCGTCTCTTCTACTTCTTCAAAGACGAGGCCCTCAATGCGAATACCTTCAGGAACAATGCCCTGGGCCTCAAGCGACTTCCATTGCAGGAACACACCCCGGGTTTCACTCTGAGCGGCCCTCTAACCCTGCCTAGCGGGATTAGCCGGCACACGTTCTTCTTTAGTTCATATGAGTTCGGCAAGGTGCTTGATTCGACGGTCATCGACACTGTCGTTCCAGTTCAGCAGAATGATCTGTTCCCCCTTCCGGCGCCTACATCAGTGAGCGGTGCTCGAGTAGAGGACGCGAACTCCCCGGCCCTCAGCGCCGAAATTGCTCCGTTTGTTGCGTCGATTTCCACGCCGCAAAAAACCCATTCCTTTACCACGCGGATAGACCATCAGTTCAGCGACACTCATAACGGCGCGTTCCTTTACCAACTCGGGCGGCTGAGCAACCTGAGACAGTTTGGCGGCGGCAATCGCCTTGCCGAAGCCCTCCAGGCGAAGACTAGAAACTCGGATGCATTCTCCTACTCCGACAACTTTGTGTTCTCCTCAAATAGCGTCAACCAGATTCGAGCGCAGTGGAGCAGGCTAACACCCGCGCTAACCGCGGCTGGCGGCGCAAATCCGGTGGTCTTGATTAGCATCAACGACCCATTGCCCGCCAACGATGCCGCGCGACGATCGGGTACCCTCGTCGCTGGTTCATCTACTACTGGTGCGACCGACCGAAGCGAGGTTCGCTTTCAATTGCAGGAAGTGTTCACACACATCCGCGGGCCTCAGTCATTCAAGCTGGGATTCGATGTTCAGAAGATCCGCTCAACTTTTATCGATCTCGGGGACGCCTCGGGCACATTCAGTTTTGCGAGTGCTGGTGATTTTCTGGCAGGCAAACCAAGTCGCTTTCGGCAGAATTTTCTGACGGAGTCGACGCAGCGAAATACTTATCTCGGCTTCTTTGGCCAGAGCGATTGGCGAATGCTACCCAACGCTACGCTCAGCTATGGTTTGCGTTATGAAACGGAAAGCATCATTCGCGATCGTAACAACTGGTCACCACGGATTTCGCTGGCCTACGATCCATTCAAGTCTGGTCGCACCGTGCTGCGTCTTGGCGGCGGAATTTTTTACAATCGCGCTCTGCTCAGAACGATTGACGACTTCACACTCGGTGCCCGGCAGCGTTTCTTCGACACAAACACGCTGCGCGACCCGACAACCGGAAAGCTGTTAACCGCCGCGCAGCGCCGAGAGTTCATTGCCGCGAATCTCACCTTTCCGCAAACACTCACCAGCGATTCGCCACTCGTCGCGCAGTTTGGAGTGCTCAACACAGGGTTCTCGCGGCGGCTCGATCCGGACTTGCGAATTCCTGAAAGTTACCAGGCCAACGCTGGCGTCGAACGTGACCTCGGGCGCGGTTTTGTTGTTGAAGCAAACTACACGGTCAATCGCGGGATTCACCTCTGGCGCGAGTTCAATGCTAACGCTCTCCGTCTGCCCGCAGGGTTTCGCAACTTTTCGGATTATCTGGCCTCCCGCGACTTCACAAACTTTCGCGCTGGGTCGTCCGGATTGCGTCCGCTGTACAACGCAGCCGGCGCCGGCGAGTTGATCCGGTTCGTACTCAATTCCAGCGATCCAGCGAATCCCAATCTGATAGGGCATGTCCTCGAGTCTGGAGTGCCTATCTCGCTGATCAATCTCAACAGTATTTCTTCGTCAACATCGCTGGATGTTGCCCTGGCAGCGCTTAATGGTTTGCGTCCGGATCCCACGCGTGCGGAGGTAGAACAATTGATTTCGGCGGGCAACAGCTTCTACCAGGGTCTGACGATTGAACTGCGAAGGCGCTTCATTGCCAGCCAGAGTTTCGGTTTCTCTTTCCGCGCTGCTTACACCTTATCCCGGCTTATTGATGACGGCGTCGTTAATACATCCGACGCACTTGTTCCTGGCGATTTCCGGAGCGAGAGAGCGCGGAGTCTGCTTGATCGACGTCACCGGTTTGTGATTTCGGGGACGTTCGATCTACCGAATCAGCTTGGGAGACTCAGCCTTTCGCCAATCGTCCGTCTTGCCTCGGGGGCGCCCTTCAACATTTCGCTCGGCGGCTCGGATCGCAATCTGGACGATGTGGGAAACGATCGCCCGATCTTCACTGGAGACACTTCGCTGCTGCATTGGCGAGGTCCAGGCGACACGATCAACCTTTCACTGCTGAATCTGTTTGCCCTCCCAACGATCGGGCAATCGGGGAATCTGCCACGAAACGCGGGCCATGGGCCAGGCTTCGTTCTCTTTGATCTCAGCGTCACCCGTGAATTTCAGATCAATGAAAGAGTCCGGATCCGGCCGGTGATCGAATTTGATAACGTGCTCAACAAGACCGTCTTTAGTTTTGGCGCGGAGTTTATTAACTTCAACACGCTCGGACCAACAGCAACTCCCGCACAACGCCAGGCATTTCTGGATTCATTTCTCTTAACAACTCGAACGATGCGTCCTCGGCAAATCAGACTAGGTGTTCGGCTCGATTTTTGAGTAGGAACCAGAGAACTCCGAGTGGGAGTAGTTCAAAGCGAGGGGAGATCTCCAATCGGCAATTGGCAATCGGCAATCGGCAATCGGCAATCGAGAGTTGCCCTATGGTAAACTCGCCCGCGGCTCCCACTTCCGCCTCCCAGCGCCGAAAAGAGTTCGATGCCGGAAACTCACCCCAGTTCAGACGCCCAGCCCAACGCCAGCGAGGTTGATTCGGCCTTGCTCGACGCAGAACTGTTCGTCAAATACAAAGCCCCGGAAAAAGCAATCAAGAGATTGAAAACCGCGCTCGAGCGTAACCCGCGTTCGATTGCCCTGCGAACGGCTCCGCGAAGTCGCAGCAACCCACAAACATCCAGAGGAAGCCGCGCGCCAGGGCCTGGCCCTCGCCAGCCTTTATATCGAACGCGACGACTTCGACAGCGCTTACGATCGCCTGCTCGAAGCCAAGCAACTCGATCCCCGTATCAACGTTGCCAAAGGACTCGAAGCCATTCGCCGCGCCCGCCGGCCGGATGCGCCGCCACCTGCTGCCAGCGCTGCCGCTCGCGATCCCCAAAGAGTGACAGTGACGCTCGCTGGTGATCTGTCTGCCGTCAGCCTGTTCGATGCGATCCAGGTGATCGAGAATGCGCGCCTCACCGGAACCTTGATCCTGACCAGCGACGCTCAGAACGGCCGCGTCATTTTCAATGAAGGAAAAATTGTTGATGCTGAGGCGGCGGGGTCAAAAGGGGCGTCAGCTTTTCGACATGTGGTGGAAATCACGAACGGCGGTTTTGAGTTTCAAAAGTCTCAGTCTGAATTTCCTGTAGCTATTCAGGCTGTGAGTAACACCAACCTGATCCTCGATACTCTCCAACAACTCGACGAAGCTAAGGCTTAATTTCAATACTGTCTGGCAATCCCTCATCTTCTCTTCAAAAGGTAGTTCCCGTTCTCCTGCGTGACTACGGTGAAGTCGTAGCGTAAAGGATTGTCGTAAGAATAAACCTCGTAGCTTGGTGTCTGATTTTTGTAGTAGAGCCTGAAAGTACATCTGCCGCGCCCGACGGTGATGTTGTACGCGCCGTCATTGTCTGTGACGCCTGTGTAGGTCCCGTCGCGGCAAAACACTTCGAATCTTACCCCGTTCAGCGGACGACCATCCTCTCTCACAGTTCCGAAGACCTGCGCAGCGTTAACGGTTGAGGCGAACAATATCGCCAGACCGATTATTGAAATCACTCTTTTCATGACGCCTCCTGGGATTGCCAGGTTCGTGGTAATGAGCATTGCCTGGGTGCAACGCGCGTTGATTGTGAGTGTTGGGGAGAGCGAAATAACTCGATCTCATTTGGGCTGCTTGGGCGAGGTAGCCGCAGAATATCCAAAACCTCTAAGGGGTGTCAACGAAAAGCGCACACTCGTGGTCCTAGTCCAACAGCACGCGTGTATCCAGCGCTTCGGCCCGTTCAATCGCCGCCAGTAGCCGTAAGAATTGCGAATAGTTCTTACTGCGCCCTGTTAGCCGGACCACTTCGGATTGGTTCAAATCGGTGCGCAGGATCAGGTCGAGGAAATCGTAATAGTCAGCCGTGGCCGCAAAAGGCAATTCGCGAGTGTAACCGTTCCGATCGCTGTCATCAGATCGAAAGCCTGCAAGCAAATCGAAAATGTTGTCGGTTGAGAGTGAAGACGCTTCGCGAGTCAAACGGATCGGGAGGCGGAGTTCGTAGAAGCGTAGTCCTTCAGGCGTGGTCACCCGACGCAGTTCCTTTGTGGCTTCGCCATCAAACGGAGATTCGGCATCAACCAGAATGCGCATCAGGCGCGGTTGATCTTCCTCATCGAGCGTGTCGAGACAGAGCTGAACCCGATCAGCAATAAACTTCTCGAACTGCGCTTCGATTGGATATGTAATTCGACCAAGACAGCCTACCGCTTCACCCTCGCCCGCTGCATCGACAGGCAGGAACGAAGGGCAATGAGGGCAGACCTCGGTTTCGACCTGCATTAATTCGATTTCCGGACTCGCGTTTTCCACCCAACGAAGTTTGTCCTCAGAAGGCGCACTGGTATCGCCGGTGGTGAGCCGCGTATGCAGGTTGCTGAGCCGGCCCCATTCGCGCAGATGCTGTTCTGAATAACGCGCGCGGAGTACGCAGGGATATTCGACGGCAAATTCGAGCGACATGAACTAACAGTAAACTACTGGAAGTCTCTTGCAAAACCATTTTCCATATATCATTTTTCAGTTTTTATTTTTATTGGGAAAAGAGTGAAACCGCCAAGCCGCTAAGGCGCCGAGTTCGCCAAGAAATCATTCAAACGGGTTGGTGTTGTCTCGTGTGATTTGGTGGATCGTATCTTCTAACGCTGCCACATAAGCGATCCAGAAGTAACACGAAACCGCACTAAACGTGAGAAGTTCTCTTGACGTACTCTGCGCCTTTGCGGCTTAGCGGTTTCGGCTTTTCCCAATGAAAAATAATATATGGAAAATGGTTCTTGAATCACTAGAGATTCGTCGGCAGTGCTGATGAATCCGACGTGGTGGGTGTGGCTTTGGGCAACTCCGGCGTGAAGTCTTCGCCCGGGTTGATGAATTGATTGCGCTCAAAGAGATACTGCTTGTCGTACAACTGCTTATACCGGCCACCCGCGGCAAGCAATTCTTCATGGGTGCCGCGTTCGACTATCTCGCCGCCTTCAAGCACCAGAATCTGATCGGCGCTTCGAATTGTTGAGAGGCGATGCGCGATGACGAAAGTGGTCCGGCCTCGTCTAAGCGTTTGCAATCCGTCCTGAATCATCGACTCACTCTCACTATCGAGACTTGATGTCGCTTCATCGAGGATCAGGATTTTCGGCTTTGCCAGAATGGCGCGCGCGATTGCCACCCGTTGTCGCTGGCCTCCGGATAGCTTCACGCCGCGCTCGCCGACAATCGTGTCGTACCCGGCAGCAAAGCCTTCGATGAACTCCTCGCAGTGGGCAATCTGGCTGGCGGCAATGATTTCCTCGCGTGTCGCGTGTGGATGAGAAAACGCGATGTTCTCGGCGATGCTGCCGTCAAAGAGAAAATTGTCCTGCAAGACCACGCCGAGTTGATTGCGATAATCCTTGAGCCGGATCGAGGAGAGGTCACGACCATCCAACGTGATCTCGCCCGACAGCGGCCTGTTGAAGGCCATTACTAAACTGATCAGCGTCGACTTTCCCGAACCGCTGGAACCAACCAGTGCAGTCGTTGAACCAGCGGGGGCGACAAAGGAAACGTGTCGTAGCACTGGAGTGTTGTCGTTGTACTCAAAACTCACATCGCGGAAGGAAATCTCCCCTTCGATGTGGCCGAGCTCTGCGCGTTGTGCCTCATCCTCGTCTTCGGTCGCCATATGGCGGATCTCACGAATTCGATCGAGGCCGGCGAAGGCTTCTGTAATTTGTGTTCCGATTGAAGCAATCTCCACGAGCGGCGCGGCCACGAGGCCAGTGAAAATCATGTACATGAATAGATCGCCGAGTGTCATCTGGTTTTGCAGTACGGCATTGCCGCCAACGAGAATCAGAATGACCCCAACCAGCCCGACGATGATGGTGGTGAACGCTGTAACGCCGGACACTGCTGTCATCGAGCGCGCGACGTTGCGAAGGAGCCGGTGTGCTCCGCGAGCGAAGACAATCTCTTCGCGTTTTTCCGCAGCGTAAGCTTTGACGATACGAATGCCGCCGAGCGACTCGGTTAGTCGGCCCGTAACTTCGGCCTGGATCTTTCCGCGTTCGCGGAACAACGGGCGAAGTTTTTTGAACGCTATCATCATCACGCCGCCAAAAGCCGCGAGTGCGAGAAGCGTGATCGACGTCAGCCGCCAATTCAGATAGAAGAGGACGATCAGCGCAATCGCGGCCGTCACGAGACCGCCAATGAGTTGTACCAAGCCGGTGCCGACCAGATTACGAATGCCTTCAGCGTCTGTCATGATGCGCGAGATGAGCACTCCGGTCTGCGTCGAATCGAAGTACCTGATCGGAAGTCGTGCAACATGTTCCTGTACGCTCTTGCGCATTTCGGTGATGGCGCGCTGTGCGGCGACCCCCAGGACCTGCGAGAGCGCGAATGAACTCAACGCCTGGATAATCGTCGCGGCTCCTGCGGCAAGCGCGAGCGGAATTAGAAGTTCGCTTCGGTGTTTGAGGATTACGTCGTCGATCAAGTACTTGGAACTTGCGGGCAGGATTAGGCCCACCAGACGATTGATGATCATGAGCAACATGCCGAGGGAAAGACGGTAGCGGTGGGCAATCAGCAATTCGCGCGCGTCGCGCCAGGCGGATGCGGCAGTAACTCGCTTCTTCTTTTCCTCAGTGCTCATGTGGGTTAACGCTAACGTGTCAGGTGGGATAGTGCAAGAAGGGGTATCGGGTGTCAGGTGGCGGGTTACGGTGCCGTGACGTTTCGAGTTTAGAGTTTCGAGTATCAGGTGACAGGTGTCGGGTGGTGGGTGACGGGGGACGGGTTGCAGGTACCGAGTGGACTTGTATCAGGTAGCGTGGGTCGGTCAGGTAACACGTCCCTGATTCCCAGGATATTCGAAACTCAAAACTCGGAACCCGGAACCCGGAACCGGTACCCGTCACCTGATACCCGACACCCGTCCCCCTGGCACCCAATATGATAAGCTTTCTTAAAGCCACTCCGCGTACCGACGATCATCCGGTTCAGAAAGGCGTCTATGGCACTAAGTGAAGACTTGTTGGAGATACTTGCC
>Ga0157380_10000719_pt1 | contig 20659 bp, 17 predicted proteins | sample S35metaG_FD_119757 | JGI IMG/M metagenome (GOLD analysis project Ga0157380, IMG submission 119757) | Switchgrass rhizosphere microbial communities from Kellogg Biological Station, Michigan, USA - S3-5 metaG | ecosystem: Host-associated > Plants > Roots > Rhizosphere > Soil | place: USA...
AGTGCAAACTTCTATGTCTTGAGGAATGTCCACCATTGGAGCATATACAAAATCTACTTGTAGCGGCTCAGGAGGTGCCGTACATGGCCCATTATCATCCATGCTATAAAACAGTACGACACTGCCATTCGTAAGATCTATGGTTCCAGGAGTATAAAAAGTACTTTCTGCATCAGGGTCATCAAAATCACCATCTCCACTGCTTGTCCAGGATCCGGTCACCGGTACTCCTGTAATGACTGCAGTAACATTTACAACATCGGTATTGCAGACAGTTTGTGGAGGTCCAACTTCTACAATCCATGACGGTTCTATGGTGATGATCATTGTTGATGTAGCAGGAATACACGATCCATTAGGATCCATGGCAGACAATGTCAGGACTACCTCTCCATTGGCAATATCACCAGGACCTGGAGTATATGTTGCGTTCAGGTCTGAAATATTACTAAATGTTCCATCACCATCTGTTGACCATTCTGAATCAGTGGCCGATCCACCGATACTGCCGGAGAGCTCAAGTGATTCATTTGCGCATATGGACTCATCATTACCAGCGTTGGAGGATGGTGCGGCAATGAAGCTTAGAGAAATCGTATTAGGGTTTACAGAGACTGGACAACCAGAAGCACTTGTTACGGAAGTGAATTCTACAATTGCACTTATCCCAATGGCCAATACTGGAATTGTCAGAATACCTGTTGCCGGATCAAAAGAAGGAAAGAAACCTTCAAGACAAATGGTGATCGATTGTCCATCGCTGATCTGCAGATCCTCAATTGGAAATGGAGGAAAGACAGAAGCAGAGATTAAAAGATCTGCGATATACGGAGTATCGTCCCCTATAATGGAAAACATGATTTCAGTAGGTGCCTCCGGGCAATTTCCTTCACACACTTCACCCCCTCCGGATAACATCAACTCAGGACAACTGATGGCTAAACCGAAATGTTCAGTGATAATTTGTATGCATGGTCCTGATGGTGGCGGATCAATAATGCCGGCGATCCAATAATTACCTCCACCTTCCGTCTCGCAAAAAGTTGAAGGTATCGTCCAGATATAATCATCGATCAGGATGGCTCCCGGAACATTTGGATCAGGTTCTACGGGCACGGAACCGATAAGCATTCCTTCACCAGCATAAGGATCAAACGTGCCTACACCAATATACCAATCTACTGTACTTCCAACAGGAATGTCCTGACCTTCAATCGAAAGAGTGACTGATTCTCCTTCGCAGAGTATTTGGTTATTTCCGGTAATCGACCAGGAAGTAAATTGCGGACACTGGGAGACACCTATAAAAGCCAAAAGGCAAAAGGACATGCTGAGCCATAACCTTGTTTCTCCGCAACTTCTTTTCATAAATGGTATGCAAAAATAATCATCGTCCCATGGACTTCTAAGCACTTATTCTGTCCGCAATTCATATATCATTGGGCCAATGGTCCTTCCACCTTTCATATCTGGTATCGGAGGCCCGATGCTGTATAATTCAAGAGCCATTTTGCCTTCGATGGATTTGAAGGCAAAGGTTTGCCTTGCTCCTTTTTCATCCATGAGATCGATTGTCCATGAAGGAGGTTCTGTCTCTTCCAGGCAATCTCCGGCATAGCACAAAGAATATCCAAGAAATGGTTTGAATCCGTTCAGCTGGCCATTGGCTAAAAATGTTACCTGGTGAGGCCTTAGATTCCCATTTTCAAAAATGGCATAATCTCCGGCTACCACGCATTCGTTGAGCATTGTTTGAAAACCACCTTCATGATCAGCCGCAACTTTGCTGAAAGTAGTCGAAGTAGTCAGTTTAGTCCAGGCTGTATCAACCAGCTGAAAAGTGCTGTCACTATCCACTTTTAACATCATATCTCCAAAAAGGGAAGCGCCATGAATGGTATAGGTGCATCCATCACTAGAGGCACTGTATTTCAAGCTAAATTTCTCAAATCCATTGTCAACTGCAACCATTTCGTTGCCGACAAAATTCAATTCGAAACAAAAATGAGGAATCTCTGCAGGCATCATACCTGGACATTTGCTGAGTACTGTTGTATTAACGTACTTACCTCCTGGTGGCAAACACTGACTCACTGCACCAGGTGCGTTACACGCTAAAACAAGCCCAATCATCATGGAACCTGATAGCCAAAGAAATGAAAAGCGTTGATATGATTGCATAATTAATGTTTTGATTCTTTCATGGCCTTACGTTCATCAGCTGAATAGACATTTCCAAGCTTCTTAACGATAGTTACAATCGTCGTGGCTAAGATAGCACCAATAAAAGCCAGGAATACATCCTTTTGTGCGTCCCAGATGTCACCCTGGGTGCCAAGATAGGCATCCCCTTGCGCAGGAAAAAACACATCTGCCACTCCCCACTCAATCAATTCGTAAAAAGCACCGATGGATAAAGTGATTTCAATTGGTAATAACCAGGAAACCCACCTTGGAAATCGAAGCCAACCAAGAAACATTTCTCTCATAGGGTAAGCTAACAAAAACCCAAACCCAAAATGGACGATTCTGTCATAATGATTTCGGCTCCAGTTCAGTTGATCCTGCAACCAAAAGCCTAAAGGGTTCTCTGCGTATGTATACTTTGATCCATAGACGTGGAGGCACAAATAAATACAAATCAGGAGATACGTCAGGTCACTAAATTGGTACCGTCTATAGGTCAGGAGTAAAAAACCAATGAAAATAAAAACCAACAGGTTTTCAAGCATCCAATTAGAAAAATCTGATGTCCCTATTAATGTGCTGATCCAGATACCAAAAAATACAAGGATAAATGCGATCATCCAGTAATTGGACCGGAGCGGTGTACGAAAAGTGGATATAGCAATTGAAAAAGACATAGCAGGAGATTTAGGTCAGTGGTTTCGAAGGTAAGAATCAAATCCCGGTTCAGATGGAAAGGAAACAGATCATGATTTTTCGCATGGTCCCTTGGTGTACTTCTTGATTCCGGCACACTCAGCCGCACAGGCATTGCTGTACGTTTTATCATTGCATCCGCAGACAGGATTATAGTCCATGGTACAGACGCAATCCGGATTTGGCTTTTCTATGCATTGCTTATTAGTGCAACTGCCAAACTGGTATAACAGGGTTAAACCAATGATCTTTACTAAAACAGAGATACCTTTTAGCATTCTACATATACTTTATGAAGAAAGCTAAAAGGTACCTATAAATCCCGGAATGTCCAATAAGTGGATCTTCCCGAAAAGTTTAGAAATTCTTTGCCCACCAACGCTTAACGCTCCAGCCTGCGAGATACATCGCCGGAAGCACCACTAGCGTAATAAAGGTTGCAAAACCAAGACCAAAAATAATCGTCCAGGAGAGTGGCCCCCAGAAGGCTACACTGTCTCCACCAAGGAATATTTTTGGATCACCCGTGCTGAGCAAGCTGGCAAAATCAATATTAAACCCTATGGCTAATGGCAGTAATCCTAAGATTGCAGCAGTAGCTGTCAACAATACCGGTGTCATACGTATCCGGCCTGCCTCAATGATCGCCTCCTTAACATCGTATCCTTCGCTTCGGAGTTTATCTGTAAACTCAACCAGGAGAATTCCATTTCGCACAACGATACCGGCAAGAGCTACAATACCAACCCCCAACATGATCACTACGATATCCATGTTGAAAAGAGCCATACCTAATAATACACCGATGACAGAGAATATTACCTCGGTCATAATAATGAGGGTTTTACCAATCGAGTTAAACTGGGCCACCAGGATAAGCAGAATAATAAAGACAGAAATAACTAATGATCTGCCAAGGAAGTTGACCGCATCAAGCATCTCTGCATCCTCTCCGGCGAAACCTATAGTAACACCTTCCTGCTGTGGTAACTGGGCGATAGCTGCTTTCACAGCATTTACAACTTGTGTTTGCTTCGGTTGATACTCTGCTGTAATGTTTGATGAAATGGTAACAATACGTTCAAGGTCTTTTCTACGAACACCTCCAAAAGTATTGGTGTATTTGACATCTGCAAGAGCCCCCATTGGTACTGAGCGAAGTACTCCGCCCATGTTCATATCCCTGAAAGTAATATTGAGGTCTTCAACTGCATTAATGTTGCTCCGTTGATCTTCTTTCAATCGAATCATCACCGGAATTTCATCTTCTCCATCCCTGAACTTCGTGGCTTCCTTCCCTAAGATGGCAGTACGGAATTCTGAACCAATTTGGATAGTACTTATCCCTTCTCGGTTTGCACGATCACGATCTATCTGAATATTGATTTCTGGTTTACTCACGATCAGATCACTCCTGAGTTCTTCAACACCGGGAATGGCTAGTGAATCCAGGTAATGATGTACCAATCTGGATGCCGCAATTAATTGTGTAAAATCATCTCCGACAATTTCAACAGAAATAGGTTTTGGTGTGGGAGGTCCTCCTTGTTCTTGATCCACTACGATTTCAGCACCTGGTATTACACCTTGCGTTGCCTTACGGATTTTATCCATGTAATCTTTTGTACTGACGCCTCCTCGTTTACTAAATTCTACAAAAGCCACACCCACTTTTCCTTTATTGGAGGTAGCGGCACGGTCAAACTGATCTTCAGATGCACCTAATGCCACATTGCAAATAACTGATTCCACCATCGGGTTATTCTCACCAAGCGTCTCGATGACCTTTGCTTCAATTACTTTGGTCAGCGAATCAGTAACATTGACATCTGTACCAACAGGAAGTGTCATATAAACAAAAATAAAATTCGGATCTGCTTTAGGAAACAGGACAATGTTGGACTGGCGTGTCATGGTGATCCCACATGACGCAATCAACAATACCATCATTCCCACAATTAACTTCCATGGATGGCGCAGCGCCCAGGTAAGGAAGCCGGCATATCTTTTCTGAATGGAAGGCCATCCATTAATCTGAAACCACTTAACTCCTTTTGATAATACAAATCTGTATAGTACACCAAAGACAACACAGAACATTACAAAATTGCCCATGCCGATATTTCCTGACATATAGAATGATAACGTAGTCAGGATTAAAAGGGCATAGCCAAATATCTTTCTTCGTTTTTGTTTCTTCGGATCTATAACCTTGCCTTCGCGCACAGGATCACCCATGAACGATACTGCAAAAACCGGATTGATCACGTACGCTACGAGCAACGAAGCAGTAAGTGTGATAATCACCGTTACCGGCAGGTAATGCATGAATTTTCCAAAAATACCACCCCAGAAAACGAGCGGAAAAAATGGCGCCAATGTTGTTGCCGTACCAGATAATACTGGCAAGAAAACTTCCCCAGCGGCTTTCTTAGCAGCTTGCGTGATCGTCAGCTTAGGTTCATCATGATAAATCCGGTGCGTATTTTCCATCACCACAATAGCATCATCTACCACAATACCAAGTGCCAGCAAGAAAGCAAAGAGAACAATGAAATTCAAGGTGAATCCTAATGCCGGAAGCAACATGAAAGCAATGCACATCGATAAAGGCACGGACAAGGCCACAAAAATGGCATCCGTTAATCCCATGAAAAACATAAGGATAATGGTCACCAGGATAAATCCAATGACGATCGTATTGATCAGGTCATGTAAGGTTACTCTTGTTGCCCGGCTTTGATCACCGGTTATAGTTACTTCCAGGTTATCCGGAAAATCATTTTTCTGTAGTTCCTCGACAATGGTTTTAATCTTATCCGATGCCTCAATAAGATTTTCCCCTGTACGTTTTATGACGTTAAGTGAAATCACATTACGGGTATTCAAACGACTGAAACTCTCCTGTTCCTCATGACCCATGCGAACATCCGCTACATCTTTGAGGAAAAGTATTGCTCCAGCTTGGGATGAAATCACCAGGTTCTTAATCTCGTCTACATTTTTAAAATCTCCTCGAATAGAAACAGACCTGGTCATGCCTCCGATATCTACATTACCCGCAGAGATCGTTTTATTTTCATAAGCCAATGCAGTTTCAATATCCCTGAAAGTCAGTTTGGCTGCAGTCATTTTGTACTTGTCCACATCCACCTGTACTTCCTTTTCAAGCGCACCGATCATATCAACGCGCGTGATTTCTCTCATTTCTTCAATTCTATCCTGGACTTTATCTGCATAGTCTTTCAACCTATCGAGACTAAAATCACCGGCGATATTGACACTCATGATCGGAATTTCTGAAATGTCGAATTCCGTAATGGTTGGGTCATCTAGCAAGTCCGAAGGAAGGTCGCGTTTTGCTTTATCGACCCCATCCTTGACTTTTTGCTTGCACTGAGCTACATCCAGATCAGTATTAAATTCTACAATGATGTTTGAGAAATCCTGTACGGAGGACGATGTGATTTTCTTTACACCGCTTAGTCCCTTCAATTCTTTCTCAATCGGCTTCGTTACTAATTGTTCCATATCCGATGGTGAAGCACCAGGATAAATGGTCGTGACAAAAATCTGTGGGACTGTCACATCCGGAAATTGTTCTTTAGGAATGGCGAGATAGGCCATCATCCCAGCCAACGTGATCAGGATGGTGATAATGAATATGCTTGTACGATTATCTATGGACCAGGAGGTGAGCTTGAATTCTTTCATAGTTTAAGGAGTATCCTTAGTGAAGGTTTATGGGCAAATCAGTGATAGTGTGGTTAATCTGTTTTCAGTCTGTGCAGGTAGTTAGTAGAGAACTGTTTCGCCAATGTTGATATCCTGGAATCCGGTAGAGATCACCAAATCACCCTCTTTCAACCCGCTAAGGATCTCGACATATCCGTTATAGTTTTGTCCTTGCTGTATCTGCACCTTTTGAACAGTGGCCTGGCGTTCAACTTCTGTTTTGTTTGCTACAACAACAAAGTCACCTTCTTCTCCAGTCTGAATCAGGTTAACTGGAATTGTGATTGCCTTAGGGTTATTGTAATCAACAATGCGCATGACGGCAATCTGGTTAGCCCGGTAATCTCCCTGTTTCAAATCACACTCTACCGTAAAAGTCCGGTTGACCGTATTGATACTTTTGCTTACGTAAGACACCTTGGTAGTAATTTCTTTATCCAGGTCTGGGAAGTAAACTTTGACGACGTCGCCTTGCTTCACTTTTGCTGCATATGATTCAGTGACCGCACCTACAATCTTAAGATCATGGAGATTCAAAATATTGCACAAAGGAACTCCAGGTGCAATAGCCTGGCCTTGTTTGAGCATGACCATATCTACGGTACCAGAAGTTGGTGCATAGATTTTAGTCATCGCCCAATTTTCCTTCAAGGTTTCAATGGCACGCTCCAGTGATTCCTTATTATTCTTAGCCTGGATATATTGTACTTCGGATCCAATGTTTTGGTCCCACAATGCTTTCTGCCTTTCATACAGGTCAGTCGCTACAGCAAGACTTCCTTCAAGCTCGGCGAGGTTTTTCAAAATGACTGCATCTTCAAGTTGGGCTATTAATTGACCTGATTTGACATTGTCACCATTGTCCACTAAAACCTTCTTGAGCGTTCCAGGAATTTTGGAGGTTGCGGCAACACTTTCTGAAGCGTCTACCCTTCCTTGAAGATCAATGTAATGACTGAACGGAGCAATTTTGATTTCAGTCAATCCAACACTAGGGAATTTCTCTTGAATCTTTCCTTCAGCTTTGAGTTGTTGCTCCAAGGTGGAGATCTGCTCATCAAGCTTAGATTTTTGTTCTTTCAACGTAGCCAATTGAGCTAACGGATCATCTGAACCTGTTTTAGCGCTGCACGCTGTAATCCCCAATGCAACTAGTGCAAACAGAATATGATGGAATGCGATAAATCTTCTCATGAGTAAAAAGGTGTGGTTTGAATTTTCAATGGTTAAATTGGTTTTTAATAGTTTTTGCCAAGAGCTTGTTTAAAGGCCACAAGCGATTTGAGGTAATCAAGTCGTGCATTGACAAAGTTGGCTTGCGATTGATACAAACCAGCCTGAGCTTGTGTTACTTCGAAACTGGATCCTAACCCTTGTTTGAATTTAGTTTCAGACGTAGAAAAGATCCGTTCAGCGAGTTCAAGATTTCGTTCGCGATCCTCAAGTTTTTGTTTCGTACTGTGGTAATCTTTACGGGCTGTTTCCAATTCAAGATCATAACTCATTGTCAAGAGTTTCCTCTGTTCTTCTACTTTGAGTGCCTGGATCACGGAACGTTCTTCCTTGGCTTTGTAATAACCACCGTCATAAATCGGCATGGTCATTTGCAATCCAATGATCGAAGAAGGTATCCAGAATAATCTATCATTGCCCTGGTAACTTGGATCGTAAGAAGCAAACATGTTAAACACCGGCCACCAATCTTTCCTGAAGGCGTCGGTTTGTATATCATTCAGCTCCCTGGCTTTTAATAAAGCAACATAGTCCGGCCTGTTCATGTAATCAAGCTGTTCTTCAGGATCTATATCTCCATAGACAGTCAGCAAGGCATCTACATCATCCATTAGGGTGATGTTCTGCTTATTTGGCATATTGATGGAAAACTTCAAAAAGTCGATGGCTTTGTCGCGTTGACGAGCCAGTGATTCCAGATCTACATTAAAGCCAGATAAAGCATACTCCAAACGGTCTACATCCAATTGCTCAACAAAACCAGCAGTGTAGTTTGCCTTGGTTTCTTTGACGAGCTTCTCCTGGCTTTCGATATTCTTTTCAAGGATCCGGATAGCTTCTTCAATGACCAGCGCTGGAATGTAGGCATTGGTGACTTTGTTACGTAATTTTTCTACAACACCTCTGTACTGGATGGCGGCATAATCCTTATACATTTTGGCTGCCTTGATAGTCGCCAGGTATTTATTATCAAATAAAAGCTGGTTGAGTCTGACCTGCGCACCGATATCATTCCTGAGCGCAAATGTTATTTCTTCACCTGGCTCACCAAAACCAAGTGCTTCTGTTGGTAAAGCAGGTTGCAACAGAAAGTGATTAAGATGGACACCAAGACCGATCTGCGGGTAAGCTACAGACCGGTTTTCCTTAATCTGCCATTCTGCATCTTTCATGCTGAGTTCAGCAATCCGGATGTCTGAATGACTATTTAAGGCATATTCGATGCAATCTGATAAGCTCATGTTCTCCTGAGCCCGGAGCGTAATGCCCGAAAGTAAAGCGACGACAAGTGTTAGTATAAATCTGTACATGTCAGGATAATTTCTGTTTTAAATAAGTAAGGCCTTTGGGTGATACAATACCATGCAGGTAGTGCAACATATATTCTTTAAAGAGGACAACTCGTGCCATGGCGTCATCCGAAAAAAGCTGGGGGTCGAAAAGAGTGAATGACGATGCCAGGTGTAGTTTAGCTATAATATCTACATCAAAATCATCCCGGTAAAGTCCTTCTGAACGACCGCGAAGAAGATTCTCTCGCACGACTTTAAACACAAAATCATATTGAAATTGCCTGATCAAAGCCCACGCCTGGTGATGATACTTCTGAAGGTCATTGATGACATTCGTTTTCATTTGGGTCAATTCTTGCGTATTGCTGTCCATGACGATAAAAATCTCATCGATGGCATTTTGTGCATCGGCAATCTGCTTAAGACATTGTGATTTTTCCCTTGAGATATGATACTGTAAAACCTTGATTACCAGATCGTCTTTACTCTCCACCAATTGATACAAGGTCTTTTTGGAAATACCCAGGTCAGCAGCCACATCATCCATCGTGATGCTCTTGATCCCAAAGCGAAGGAATAGCTTTTCTACCCTTTCAATTAGATTACTTTCTTGTGAAATACTTGTCATAGAATAGGGCATAAACATAAGAAACTATTTTTGGTTCAAAAGTTTCTAAAGTTTTTTCAAGCCCTTTTTCAAGGTATTATCGACTATCTAAAGCTATTCACTTCAAAACAGAAGGAATGGCTCGACTAAATCCTTGGTTTACGCCTGGATTCTTTTTTTTCAGCCAGCTTTCTTTTGGATTCCAGCCGGTCTTCAATAGACCCTTTAGTAGGTTTCGTTTTAACCCGCTTCACCACAGGCGTTAATGCTTTAACGAGGTGAATGTTTAAGTTCAGAATCACCTGTTCTTTGTTTTCTACCTGGGACCTGAATTTTTGTGATTTAAAAACCAGTACCCCCTCTTCTGTAATCCTATTCACAAGACGTTGCATAATCATTGCTTTCTCCTCGTCTGATAGCCCTTCAGAAGACATCACTTCAAACAAGACTTCTACTTTCGTTTCCGTCTTATTGACATGCTGTCCTCCTGCACCAGAACTCCGGCTAGTGCGAAAAGATATTTCAGAAAGAATTTTTGGCCAGTCCACGTGCTTGCATTTAAAGGAAAAAACGGTTAAATATTAAATCCCGGATTGCGAATGTAAAAGGATATACTTATCTTAATCAGGAAATATACCCGGGAGATCGAAATTGTGGTGGATCTCTTCACACTAACCTGTTGTAAAATGATTTCTGTAAAAAATCTTCTAGCCGGAAAAAGAAACAATTCTATTCATGCTCTTCGACCAGATAACACTGTGATTGAAGCATTGGAACTCATGGCCCAAACCAACATTGGTGCTATCATGATTATGGAAGAAGGCAAGCTTGTTGGGATTTTCTCCGAACGTGATTATGCCCGGAAAGGAATCATACAGGGTCGCAAGGCTAAATCCACTCCACTATCCGAAGTGATGATCAGCGAGGTCTTTACCGTCTCGCCGGATATGGATATGGATGATTGCCTGCAATTGTTTACCAGTAAATTTATCCGCCATCTCCCTGTTGTAGAAGAAGAGGTAGTTTTAGGAATGTTAAGTATCGGTGACATTGTGAGTGCCATTATCAAAGAACAGACGGAACACATTAGTTTCCTTGAAAAATACATTACCGGCGGCTAAGCCGATATTATTTGATCTATTCGTTTGAATGATTAAATAAAATCAAACAAACTTGTTTGTGGTTTTCTTGCTTTTTCAAAAAGACTGGTATCGTATTGAAATGGTGTCACGACAGGCAAATGCCTTTTCATGGCTAATTGAAACTGAGCGGCAATCATCTCTGCGTATTTCCCCTCCCCTTTCATACGGACACCCATTCGACTATCATTGAGATTGCCCCCATGGATATCCATGATTCGGTTGAGTATTCTGCCAGCACGATCCTTATATTTTTTGTGGACCCAATCAGTGAAAATCGGACCGACATCTCCATTCAGACGTACCGTAATATATCCTGCATTCTTAGCTCCAGCTTGAGCAACTGCACCTACCACATCCATTATTTCATGATCATTAAGTCCTGGTATGACAGGAGCAACCATGGCATGTACATGCACACCCGCTTTTGAAAACTCTTCTATGACCTGTAATCTCCTGGTGATCGAAGCTGTTCTTGGTTCAAGCTGTCTTCTTAAAGATTCATCAAGCGTATTAATGGAAATGGCAACGCTCACGAGTTTTTTTTCAGCAAGCCTGCTGATGATATCTATATCTCTTAAGATGAGTGCGCTTTTTGTAATAATGCCAACCGGATGATGAAACCTTTCGAGCACTTCAAGAAGTTGCCTGGTTATTTGGAGTTTGCCCTCAATGGGCTGGTAACAATCCGTGTTGCCAGACAACATGATTGGTGCAACAATCCAATTGGGTGCTGATAGTTTTTTGGCGAGTAATTGGGGTGCATTTCGTTTCACCAGGATTTTACTTTCAAAATCGATCCCTGCACTGAATCCCCAGTATGGATGCGTATTTCTTGCATAGCAGTATACACAACCGTGCTCACAGCCCTGGTATGGATTCATGGAATAGTCAAGACCTATGTCAGGACTTTCCACCTTATTGATGATCGTTTTGGCGTGAGTCTCCAGGTATTCCGTCTTGACTTCTTCCGGTGGTTTGGAAAAAGTAAGATCAGGGTGCTTTGCGGCGTGGTGCTTCGCAAAGGGATTGTCAGTGTTGATTTGAGCGCCTCTCCCTTTCATGTTTCTGAATTTGACTTAAATGTAGTCATATTATGACTAATTTGTAGTCTTTTTTATTTTAATTTTGAAATTTAGGTAAATAGCCCTGCAACGAGCTGATCCTCAACCAGATACGACAGTGTGGCACACCTAGGTGTGCCACACTTCCGTATCTAGCTGGTAGTCTTGGCGTTAGGAGATGTTTTAACACTTTTTCGTGAAGGCCATTTTTGGCCATTTCTAGGTCCTCCGACCTGACAACTGCCAGGTATATGACATTTAATAGAGCGAAATATTCTACCAAAACCAATAGCTTTATACTCGAGAATCCATTTAGTAGATTTAAGTAAATAGGATCTTACCGGATATCACCCTTCCAAGGATGATTTCCCTTGCCGGTCAAGTGATTATTTATAGATGATGTGGGATGGAAGGCAGCGAATTGCAGCTATTTGTATCATTACTTTACATGCACAATTAACCATATTCTTTGCAGGACCAAGAACTGATCAGCCGGTGTGGAGCAAATGACCGGGCAGCCCAACGGTTGCTGTATGATCGTTTTGCCCCCCTGCTTATGGCTATTTGTCGACGGTATGCCGGGCAGCAATATGCTGAAGATGTGATGCAGGATAGTTTTATCCGGATCTTTCAATACCTGGGTCAATACCGAAATGAAGGCTCCTTCGAAGGATGGATCCGAAGAGTGTGTGTAAATACTTGCATTAGACACCTTGAAAAGGCAAAACGGTTGACGGTCGATTATTACGGAGAGGGCTTGCCTGAACATGGGATCGAACCGGATGTGATCAGCACCATGAGCGCGAATGAATTGCTCGATGTGATTGATAAAATTCCGGATGGATATAAAACAGTTTTTAACCTAAGTGTCATTGAAGGATTTCAACATAAAGAAATTGCACAGTTGCTAGGAATCGAAGAAAGCAGTTCAAGATCCCAGCTAACCAAAGCGAGAAAGTTTATCCAACGTTCACTGGAGGCTACTCAAAAAGTAGAATTATGAAAAGAGAGAATGTTTTTAAAGAGAAGTTGTATCAACATACCATGCCTGTCCGTGACGGGCTTTGGGATGCGATCGAAGCCCAACTTCCTGCAAAAAAAGACCAGCGGATATTTCCGCTTTTCTGGTTTACGCTCTTCAGCGCCACCCTACTCGGTGGTGTCCTGATGCTTGGCGTATTCAATCAGAAGAATCTAAATACTCATCCTGCAAATCTGCCTCAAACAAGTATTGCAGATGCTAGCATGGCAGATGAGGAAAAGCAAAATGCACAGCAAACTGCACCCTCCACGAATGAATCCACCCAAGAATCAAACACCACTTCATCAACTGACGATATAACAAACACTACTTCTTCTAACAACACTATTATAAACAATTCATCCAGCCAGACTTCAAACCAGAAAAACAATAAATCAACTGGACGCAATCAAGTTACACCTGTCGTAAAAAGAGGTACGACATCCAAGTCAACCTCGATTTCTGCTTCAATGGACAACAGTGTTGACTCAGACAACATTTCATCATCTTCTTCATCTTCAACATTAGCTTTAGCATCAAACGTTTCAAATAGAAATCATGCTAATAATGAAGCGATAGATTTTTTACCTCAACAAGATGTTTACCTGGAGGTCGAGGAAAGTGAAATGGCAACGGTCAGTATGTTGAAACCTGATCCGAACTGCTACAAGTTTAGTGGTACCGGAAACAAGCTTGTCCTTTCTGCAGATGTTTATGGTGGACCGGGATTTAGCCCAAAATCTTATACGCATACCAACGATGAATCATCCATAGTATATGCAGATGCGCGTAAAGCCACAGAAAACAATCAATATGCCTGGTCTATTGGAGCAAGAGTAAATCTTCAACACAGGAGCGGCTTCACTGGAAGAATCGGTATCAATTACACCCAGGTCGGTGATCTTTTCGATTATACCGATTCCCTGGCTACACAATCAACTACCGTTACGGATTCCTTTTTCGCTGCTGACGGCACTTTCCTGTATACGGAAACAACCCAGAAGCTTATCCTGGGTACGTTGATCAAAAAGATCCACAATACATATAGATACCTGGACATCCCTTTAATTATAGGTTATGAAATGCCGATGGGTCGCTCAACGATCCTGGTGAATGCAGGTCCTGTGTTTAACCTGACCAGCAGCCATGAAGGTCAAATTCTTGACGCAAATCTTCATCCAAGGTCAATCACTGAAGGTGATGCAGGGGCTATTGATGTGTATAAAACCAATATTGGCATGAGCCTTTACCTGGGTGCAGGATACCTTTTCCCGATTTCAGACCAATTTTCTGGGCTGATCGAACCCTCGTTTATATATCGTTTAGATCCTGTCACCCTGGACTCATATCCCCTCCAGGAACACAGACATTATGCAGGCCTGAATGTAGGCATCAGGTACCATTTTCATTGATCCAAAAAACCACGCAGGCAGCGAAAACGTCATGAATAGTCTCTTCAAGATAAATAACAGAGTAATGGGCAAATTTTTATTTGCATTGGGTATAATGGTCATTTTGACGTCGTGTGGCAAGGACGTCGACCAGTTTATTCCCAGGGCAAGTCAAGCCACGACCGGCAATGTCGACCGGTTAATTGAAAGGTTACAAACGGACTTGGCAGGAGAAGTTAACACAACAATCTCCTGTCCATGTTCCGGGGGCAAGGCTTTTAAAATTGATAAAGATGTCATCCTTGTCCTTCCACCTGATTTTGTGGATTTAAACGAGTTTCCTTGTCCGCAAAGCGGGTCTTTTGAACTGAGGGTTACAGTGTGTGATACAAAAGGAGAAATACTGGTATCAGGCCTTCCAACCCTCTCAGAAAGTACACTGCTGGAATCCAGGGTTGAAATGAACATCCAGGTGTTTGACGGTGAGCAAAAAGTTAGTCTCGCCCATGGAAAACAGATTCGAATCCTCGTTAATGATCCTGATCCAAGAGACCGTATGGAACTCTTCTATGGAGAAAACGGAGAGTGGAACCAAGCTGATCAGAATCCAGATGCATGGGATAATGTTTTCAACAATGACTGGTCGGTCAATTTAGGTCCTGATAGCAACCAACAAATCGTAACAGGTTTTGGCTACGAGTGTTTTAGCGATAGCATGGATTGGGTCAATGTTGATGTATACTTCCAGGTCGCTGAAGAAAATCGCACTCCAGTATGTGTGGATTTACCAGAAGAATTTACCAATAGGAATACCTCAGTATTCATGGTGTTTGATGACTACAACAGTATCCTTGCAATGAGAGGGGATTCAGCTTCAATGCAATTCTGCGAACCATACGGAGCTACTCCAATTGGATTCAGAGTTACGTTTGTAGTGATCTCCGAAATGGGCGAAGACCAATATTCCTTTGCCACAAAAAGTACAACCATCACTTCCGGTCATATAGAGCTTATTGAACCGAGGAAGACACCCTATGAGGAAATTAGTAATTATTTGAAAGCTCTTTAAACAACCCAGAAAAAAACGGGGCAGATCATCGCCTTAAACATCAAATCCTTTTTTCGCCAACAACAAAAGCCCTGCAGAAATGCGGGGCTTTTTTATTTGTTTGATACTTTTAAAGAGAAATGACCGGATGAGAAATATATCCGGATGAAAGATTAAATCGCTTCAGCTTTCATTTGCGCAGAACGCTGTGCTTTCTTTCTTTCTTCTTCGTCAAGGATAGACTTACGCATTCGGATGCTGGTCGGTGTAACCTCAATGCACTCATCCTGCTGGATATACTCCATGCATTCTTCGAGTGTCATTTGACGTTTAGGAGCAATGTTTGTTGCAGCATCACTTCCACTCGCACGCATGTTGGTAAGCTTCTTACCCTCCGTAATATTGACGACGATATCACCAGGACGGTTATTTTCTCCGATGATCATACCCTTATATACTTCTTCTCCCGGATCTACAAAGAAAAATCCGCGATCCTGAAGTTTGTCAATCGAATAACCGGTTGTATTACCTGGATCTTTTGCTAATAACACACCATTGGTACGAGCAGGAATATTTCCTTTCCATGGTTTGTATTCAGTAAAGCGATGACTCATTACTGCTTCACCAGCAGTTTGTGTCAACATGGTAGAACGTAATCCAATAAGACCACGTGAAGGAATCTCAAATTCAAGATGCTGATAATCACCTTTAGCTTCCATCACATGCAACTCACCTTTACGGCGTGTTACCAGGTCAATTGCCCGGGATGAATATTCAGTAGGGACATCAATTACAAGATTTTCATAAGGTTCAGATCTTACGCCATCGATATTCTTGACGATAACTTGTGGCTGACCTACAGTTAACTCGTACCCTTCCCGTCTCATGGTTTCAATCAGAATGCCAAGGTGAAGAATACCGCGTCCGTATACAAGGAAACTATCCGCACTATCTGTTTCCTCAACTTTCATCGCGAGGTTCTTTTCAGTTTCACGCCAGAGCCTGTCCCTGAGATGACGTGAAGTCACAAACTTACCTTCCTTACCAAAGAATGGTGAGTTGTTGATTCCAAAAGTCATACTCATCGTTGGTTCATCTACCGCAATAAATGGAAGTCCTTCCGGAGCTTCGAAATCTGCAATGGTTTCTCCGATTTTGAAATCTTCTAATCCAATAACCGCACAGAGGTCTCCAGCACTTACTTCCTGCACTTTCTTCCTTCCCATCCCTTCAAAGATGTAGAGTTCTTTTACACGGCTACGTTTGATCACGCCATCGGCTTGAACTATAGCAATTGGTTGGTTTTCACGAATAGAACCGCGATTCACCTTACCTATTGCAATTCTTCCCTGGTAAGATGAAAAGTCCAGGGATGTTATTTGCATTTGTAATGTTCCTTCATAAGCTACCGGAGGTGGCACCAATCTGATGATACCATCAAGCAATGGCATGATGTCTTCTCTTGGTTCAAGAGTGTCATTAAACCAACCTTGTTTACCGGAACCATAATATGTGCTGAAATCAAGTTGCTCTTCTGTAGCATCAAGGCTGAAGAACAAATCGAAAACATCATTGTGGATATCCATTGGCCGGCAATTCGGCTTATCTACCTTATTGATGATCACAATTGGTCTCAGGTTCAATTGTAAAGCTTTCTGCAATACAAACCTGGTCTGAGGCATAGGTCCTTCAAATGCGTCAACCAACAGCAATACGCCATCAGCCATACGTAATACACGTTCAACTTCTCCACCGAAATCAGAGTGACCCGGGGTATCAATCACGTTTATCCTTACGCCTTTGTAATTAACTGCGGCATTTTTGGAAAAAATGGTAATTCCGCGTTCACGCTCCAGATCGTTGGAATCCATGATAAGTTCACCGGTTTCCTGGTGATCCTTAAATACTTTAGTGGCTTGGAGGATTTTGTCCACAAGGGTGGTCTTGCCATGATCGACGTGAGCGATGATCGCAATGTTCCGGATATTCTCATTAATCTGTGATGCCATATGTCTTGGAGGCTTAAAAAGCGGGTGCAAAGGTAATCATATAATCCTAAAACAGGGCATTTGGTTCCATATCTTCCTGATATACATGAGATAAACCCTTAATCCTTAACCTTTTTACTTGAATTTAACGTTCGAGCAGGGGCAAGGAGCAAGGGATCAAGGGATCAAAGGATAAATGAAAAGCGCTTTATCCATTGGTATGAATAAAGCGCTTCTTTAGAATAAGGGACTCCTTGCTCCTTGCCCCTTGCTATTAGCTCCTTGCTAAGTAATTATTGGAAAAGGATCAACTTCCAGCGGTCATGACAAGCCTCTTTGGAGAATCGTCCAAAAGCATAGTTCAATTCCAACTGCAACTGTACTGAAGCTGCATGAGTTTTAACGGATGGGTCTTTCAATGGTTCAACCACAATTGGGTAATTGTTGTCTTTACCAAGTTCACTCACCATATCATCAAATGCCCAGTTTACTCGCACACCCATATTCAAAGTCAACAATTCTGTTCCTAATAGATAAGAACCAAATCCGAATACACCTGATGTATAGCTGTCAACGAAATTTTCAGACACATCTGAAATATCTGAACCTACTGTCTCTAGTTCAACTTCATTGATGTTACTGAACTTAGCACCAAGCTCTATGTAAGCTCCATTCCCTGAATACCTGAATAAAGTAGAGATGTCACTATGTTTCCATTTGAATGAATTGTACACATCTCCGTCGAGCTCAAAATCCTGGTTTGAAGTAGCACCGGCATATTCCAGCGATAATCCAACGTGATAACCTGTATTAATACCTAAGCGTGCTCCAAAAGCATTTCCGGTAGAAATCTTATGCTTGTAGTTAGCGTCATCGTATACATTTTGATCGCTCATCCCGGTAGGGCCCCATGCGCCTTTGATACCGGCATCAAACCACCATTGTCCCTGGGCTGATCCGGCAAGGACCATCAATATAAAAAAGGTAAATAAATGCTTCATTTCAGAATCTTTTGTGAGGGGGCGAATATAGAAATTATTTCATTCCCCGACGTTTCAACTCGGCCACAATCAGGCTGAGTTCTCGGCTCATTTCGCCTGTCACTGCTGAGTTCTCACGGGCTCTTCGGATGAGGTAAGGAATCACATCTTTTACCGGGCCATACGGAACATATTTAGATACATTATAACCTGCTTTAGCCAGGTTAAAAGTGATATGATCGCTCATACCGTAGAGTTGGCAGAAACTAAGATGACTGTGGTCTTTTGTAATACCCCGTTCAGAAATCAATCTGGCTTGCAATTGATTGCTCTCCTGGTTGTGAGACGCAGTGCATGATCCAATTTCTGTAAAGTGATCAACACAATACTGAACAGCTTGATCGAAATCGCGATCTGTATCGAGTTTAGTATCCTGGATTGGAGAAGGATATTTTTTGGTTTTGGCACGGTCTCTCTCTTTTTCCATGTAAGCCCCTCTGACTAGTTTGGCGCCTAGTAGATAGCCTTTGTCCTTGGCCTCCCGGTGATCTTCTTTCAGGCTCGCTAGTTTATCCTTGCGATAGAGTTGATAGGTATGGTAAACCACCACTTTCTCCTTGTTATACCGCTCCATCATCTTTTTGACCAACCTATCGATGGTATCCTGAATCCAAGTTTCTTCAGCATCAATAAACACCGCTACCCCATTTTGAAAAGCCGCTTTACACAATTTATCTACCCTGGCTTCTGCACGAGCAAAGGCTTGCTTCTCTTTTTCATCCACAAGCTGACCTGCTTGGTATTTTTCAAGCATATCAATGGACGCCAGTGCAGTTACTTTAGAAGAAATAACACTTACGCCCGGATTGGTTGACGCATATTTTATCGCATTTAGATTTTCAGAAAGCGTGCGGTCAAAATCTTCCTCTTTTACCTTTCCCTCTGCACCAAAATCTAACACTGTAAGCGAATGTTGATCGAGCAAATGCTTTACAGCTTTCGTTGAATCTTCAAGACTTATACCGCCACAGAAATGCTTGAAGATGGTAATCCTGACCAGGGGATTAAAGATGGTGATCCCCATATCATGTAACCATAATCCAAAAGCCCCGCCGATTCTGACTAACCAAGCTTTATTCATCAACCTGAACAACCAGGATGTCCATCTTAACTGACCATTTGTTTTATGCTCAAAGGCAATTTCAGTATTGCTGAAATCTACGGTTGCAGGGGTTGTATTCAACTGAGTATCAGAATTTACCATGTTGTTTCCAGATTAACCAGGCTTGATCTGCCTGCTTGTAGAGCATGTCAAGGCCATTTTTGACTTTAGCCCCCAAGTTTTCACTTTGGCTCAAAAATAACGTATTCAGCGGATTGTAAATAAGGTCAAAGACTCTGTGTTCAGGAGTTACATATTCATAAGGAATCGAAGGGCAAGCTGATTCATTTGGCATCATCCCAAGCGGTGTGGTATTGATAATAAGCCGATGCTGGTTCATTATATCCTTTGTAAGGTCATCATAAACGAGGTGCCCTGCCCCACTTCTTGAAACTACCGACGTATTTATACCCAACCGTTGTAAAGCGTAACAAACTGTTTTGGAGCTTCCACCACTACCTAATACCAATGCATTTTCAGGAAGCCTTTCATCTCCATACCATTCCAATAAGGATTCGGTGAAACCGAGAACATCTGTGTTATAGCCTTTCCATGAATATATCCCTGTTCTCACAATTGTGTTTACTGCCCCAATCTGCAAGGCTGCAGGATCAATTTCATTCAGGTAATTAAGGATTGCAGACTTATGGGGAATAGTCACATTCAATCCAAAATAATCGTCATGCAAAACACTGGGAAATCCTGCTTCTGATTGAATCGGTAGAAGAGCATAACTGAAATCTACAAGTCCTAATCGCTTGAATCTTTCGGTAAAATAGTTTTGTGAAAAGGAATGGCTGAGTGGATATCCTATTAAGCCAAATTTCATAGGTCTGCAGGTCTTGTTTATGCAAACCTAAAGGTAACCCTAGAAACGCTATTCGAGCCAGAATTAAGGAAGCCTGAAAAGTATTCCTGCTTTGGCATTAAATCCATAACTCGGATACGAAGCCCATCGTTCACGGTTGTTACCAAGAATGTTATTGACTTCTGCAAAAGCACCAAAGGAAGGTGAGAAATAATAATCACCATGAAGGTTAAGATCAATCAATGGGTCAAGCGAAGTTTCTGTTCCACCGACTGTTCGATAAGGCAAACCATTTTCAGCATTAAAAA
>Ga0157380_10000722_pt1 | contig 20595 bp, 17 predicted proteins | sample S35metaG_FD_119757 | JGI IMG/M metagenome (GOLD analysis project Ga0157380, IMG submission 119757) | Switchgrass rhizosphere microbial communities from Kellogg Biological Station, Michigan, USA - S3-5 metaG | ecosystem: Host-associated > Plants > Roots > Rhizosphere > Soil | place: USA...
AAGCTGATGCTGCTCGACCTGGCGTCGGGGCAGGCGACCGAGATTGCGCCCACAGCAGGGCAGGTCCTGTACCAGCAGCCCCAGTTCGGCCGTAACGGCAGGAGCGTGTTCGCGATCTCAGATCAGGACAGCGACGTGCGGCGGCTGGTCGAGATCGATATCGCGAGCGGCAAGTCGACCGTAGTGACACCCGCGGCGACATGGGATGTGGATGGTTTCAAAGTGTCCGGCGACGGCCGCATCCTGGCGTATTCGATCAACGAAGAAGGCTTTACGCGGATCGTGTTGCAGGACCTGGTAACACGACGAGCGCTGCCGCAACCCGACTTGCCGCGAGGCGTGCTGAGCAAGATGGGGTTCTCGCCCGACAATGCCAGACTCGCCATCAGTCTCTCGACCGCCACGACGTCGGGTGATGTCTGGAGCTGGGACATCGGTGCGGCCAAGCTCACTCGCTGGACGCATTCGGAACTGGGGGAGCTGGATCCGGCCAAGCTGGTCGAACCCGAGCTGGTGCGCTTCAAGACATTCGACGGCTTGCTGATTCCCGCATTCGTCTATCGACCGGGGAACGTCGCAGCGGAAGTGCGGACGCCGGTGATCATCGATATCCACGGCGGACCGGAACAGCAGACCCGGCCGCTGTGGAATCCTGGAGCGCAATACTTCGCCGATGTGCTCGGCGCCACCGTGATCCTGCCGAACGTTCGCGGCAGCGATGGCTACGGCAAACGCTATCTCAATCTAGACAATGCCGAGAAGCGCGACGACAGTGTGAAGGACATCGGCGCGTTGCTCGACTGGATCGCGACCCAGCCGGGGCTCGATGCGAAGCGGGTGGCGGTGTACGGCCAATCTTACGGCGGCTACATGTCGCTCGCGGTGATGACTCACTATTCCGATCGGCTGGTCGGCGGCGTCGAACGCTACGGCATCAGTAATTTCATCTCGTTCCTCAACAACACGGAAGCGTATCGGCGCGACAATCGCCGGGCGGAATATGGGGACGAGCGCGATCCTAAAATGATCGCTGCGTTCAAGCGCATCTCGCCGATGAACAGCGTCACGAAAATCACCAAGCCGATGCTGGTCATGCAGGGCGCCAACGATCCGCGCGTTCCCAAGTCCGAGTCGGACCAGGTGGTCGCCAGCATTCGCGGCAATGGGGTCGAAACGTGGTACGTAGTCTTCGCCGACGAAGGGCACGGCTTTCTGAAAAAACCCAACAACGATCTGCGGCGCGAAGTAGAGACGGTGTTCCTGGCGACGCTGTTCGGCAGGACTTGAAAGAGGACCTTTAAGTCGAGGCAGAGCGTGCTTTCAAGGCCCGCCCTTTGATTTCATTGCGCAGCGACATGAACAACGAAGTCGCGGCACCCACCAGTAGCCAGACGCCGAGTGCGACCGTGACGGAGCCGTTCGCGCCGAGCAGCTCCAGGGCGAAGGGAACGGCGAAGATCGAGAACCATAGAATGTAGTAGCGGCTGGTCAACTGCTCATCCGACAGCGTGACGGAAGTCATTCGCTGCAGCAGTACCAGGACAATGGACGCGGCGGCGAACGGGCCGCCGAGGTTTGCATCCTTGGCGGCCAGGACCATCGCGGCAATCGTGAGTCCGGCCACCATCAGCAGCACCGTCAGGCAACGCTCGCGCGTTCTGCCTGGGATCCGGTCGAGCCACCATTCTACTATCTGGCGTTCGCCGATGACCTGGGAGATGACCAGCGCAGCCAATGTGAGCACCAGGGAAGACGCCCGCTGAGCGAACAGCACCATCAGTACCGCGGCAATCGGCAGGTTGAGATAGATCGTGTTGCGGGCGAGTCGAAGCAATAGTGGACGACGGTACGGCCGCACGTTCCAGCACCAGAGCAGGCAAGCCCACGAGCCGCCGGTGAGCAGCCAGGTCCCTGGCGAATTTTCGTTCACGAAGCCGCTGATCAATGCGATGGCAGCTCCCGCTGGAAACCAGCCGGTGGCGAGTCGCAGAGGAAATTCGCCACCCCAGCGCTCGATGATCAGGTGACGCAGCCTGTCGATGGCGAACAGCTTGAAGACAGTCAGTCCGATCGTCAGTAACGCTGCGAGCGCGGTCGCCTTGAACGTTGCTGACGCCGGCCGCTCCAGCACCGCACCGCTGATCGTCGCTGTCGCTAACGGGACGATGAACGAGGTCAATACGAGGGGCAGCGACAGTCGCGGCTTGCTGTTGTACTCGGTCCACCAGTGGATGGCCGCGTCGTTGAGTCCATTCGCCCTGGCATATTCGTACGGCAACGTTTGCATGAGCGCGCGGACTTTCTCGTCCAATCCGTTGAACAGGATTCGCAGTCGCAGCGAGTAGGAATTGGGCGGTGACGTCAGCGCGCGATACGCGGCCGACAGCTCGTGCTTTCCGGAACGGAGTTGATTCAGATAACCAAGATGACCGGCCAGGCCGGCAGCGGCCACGATGGCGCCAGAGGCGCCGATCCGCTCGCTCTGCTCGGGCCAATCGAACAGCTCGCTCGCTCTTGAGATCAATGCGTACGATCGGGGCGTGCTGCTGAGAAGCAGCGCTGCGAGCGAAGTTTCGAACTGGAGCTGCAACTGGAGATTGTGCAGAGCAGGGTCCGTGCGCAGCGTCTCGAACAGGTCGACAAGCGTCTGGTCCGACGTGGACGCGTCCGTCAGTGCGTGGCGGAAGTGTCGATAGGTCCGGTCGAATCCATCCGTTGGTTCCGGTGCCGGTGGCGGTAGTTGCGGCAGGTCTGCGACCAGAGGGAGCCGCACTTCCTCGATACGATCGGTAGCTGGAGCAACCTCATCGGCGCTCGATGCTGTATTCGCATCGTGAGGCGAATCGTCGCTGGGTGGCACCGGCTCGAGCGTTGCCGCGGCTTCCGGTTCATCCGGCGCCTCCATATAGTCCACTGCGTTCAGCGCCGTCTCATACGCCTCGCGCAATTTCTTAAAGGCTTCGGCGTCGTCCTCGGGATTGGTGACTTTGAGTTTGCGCGAATAGGCACGACGGATCAGCGTACGGTCGCGGGTCGGCTCGATGCCGAGCACCGTCCAGGCCGACGCGTGACTCATAGGAATCGCTCGCCCTCGATCTGGTCCAGCCGTTGATGCAAAGCTTCCCGCGCGGTCGCGATCGTACGAGGATTCTGCTGTTCCAGGACGCTTTCGAACTCAGCCAGCACGCGACCGATGAATTCACGCTTGTCGCCGAGAAACTGCTCGTAGCAGCGTGAGGCCCGTGCCAGGGCCGCACGGTTCTCGTCGGTATCGCGCGGGTGAATTTTCAGATTCGCCAGTTCCGTGCGGCGCTTCTCCAAGGCCGCCTCGTCGACAGGAGCGTCGTCGCCGACGATGACGAGCTGGCGCGATTCACGCGTCTGAGCTACGTGCAGGTCGACTTCCAGCAAGCCGTTGATGTCGTAAGTAAAGCGACATTCCACTTGCACTTCGTGTGCCGCGCGTGGAGGTACGGGAATCTCGATCTGGCCCAAGTGCACATTGTCCTTCACCAGCCGCGATTCGCCCTGGTAGATATTGAACCGCACCACGCTCTGGCGATTCTGCATGGTCACGAAGGTCTTGCTGCGGCTCGCAGGAATGACAGTATTGCGTTCGATGATTGGCGAGTAGATTCCATTGCGCACGCTGCCGTCGGCTCGTGTCTCCGCAACGTCCACACCCAACGTATAGGGACACACGTCGGTGACCACGACCTCCTTCAACGTGGCATCGCGCATTTTCAAGCCGGCTTGCACTGCTGCACCGAGCGCCACCACTTCATCGGGATTCAGTTGAGCCGCCGGAAACCGGCCGAACATGCGTGTCACTGCCTGCCGCACCAATGGCATGCGCGTAGCGCCGCCAGCAAGGACTATCTCGTTGATGCTGTCGTTGTGGACACCGATGTCCCGCAGCGCCTGCAATACCGGTTCACGCAGCCGCGTAATCAGTTTCTCAGTCAGTTTCTCGAACTGGCCCTGATCGAGCTGGAATTCGTATTCCTTGCCCTGCCAAGCGACATTCATCGTGACGCTGGATTGCGTCGTCAGCTTGCGGCGGGCTCGTTCGCATTGATCGCGGACCAGGTGATAAAGCGCAGGCACTTCATCCTTGCGCGAGACTTTCCATTCCTTGCCCGAACGTGCGAACACAGCGTCGATGAGCACTTCGTTGAAGTCTTCGCCGCCGAGATGGTTGTCGCCGGTGCTGGAGCGTACTTCGATGACGCCGTCGAAGATTTCCAGGATCGAGACGTCGAATGTGCCGCCGCCCAGGTCGAAGACCAGGAAGCGCGTCTCGCCTTCCAGTCGATGCAGGCCATAGGCAATCGCTGCCGCGGTGGGTTCGTTGAGCAGGCGCTCCACGCGCAGGCCGGCGAGTTCGCCTGCCTTGCGGGTGGCTTTGCGCTGCTTGTCGTTGAAGTAGGCCGGCACCGTGATGACTGCTTCGGTCACCGGCTCGCCGAGAAACGCTTCGGCATCTGCTTTCAGATTGCGCAGCACCAGCGCCGATAGGTCGTGAGGCTGATATGCATGATTGCCGAGACGAATGACTCGATCCGCGCCCATGTAGCGCTTGAAGGCGACGGCAGTGGCTTCGGGATGCGTAATGAGCCGTTCGCGCGCCGGCAGGCCGACGAGCACCGTTCCATCCTTGTCGACACTGACCGCGGACGGAGTGAGCGACTGTCCCAGGCTGTTGGGAATCAGGACGGGCTGGCCGTCGCGCCAGACGGCGACGGCGCTGTTCGAGGTGCCGAGATCGATGCCGATAATCATGATGTCAAGCGGTTGGGAGGGGCGTGCTTTCGGATCATAATCGCAGAATGAGACCATCTGGCGCGACACGCAGCGGTGATGCAGTCACCAGATCTGGCGTCGAGGCGGCATCCCGGATGGACCCGTTCGATGGATAAGAGTGGGAAATATGCCATGTCCACGGTTACCGATCATTATGCGAATCATCTAGGTCCAGTCTATGCCTGGATGGCGGGTGGCGTGGATGCTGCGATAGGCCGGGGAGCCCTGGAGATCGAAGCCATTGACATGCCCGGGCCGGGGCAGTCTGGATCCGACATCGCTGTCGACCTGGGCGCCGGCTTCGGCATGCATGCCATTCCGCTCGCACGCCGCGGTCATCGAGTGATTGCAATCGACTCGTGCACGGCGTTGCTCGACGAATTGCGTAGCCGTGCGGAAGGGCTGTCCGTGGACGTGGTTGGCGGCGATCTGCAGCAGTTTCGCCAGTACGTTGCCGGCAAAGTACGGGCGATCTTCTGCATGGGCGACACGCTGACGCATCTCGATAGCCGCGACGCCGTGGTTCGGTTGGTAACCGATGTCGCAGCTGCGCTCGACGCGGACGGCGTCTTCATCACGACGTTCCGCGACTATTCAACTGCTCTCAGCGGACCGCAGCGATTCATTCCGGTCCGCAGCGACGACGACCGCATTCTCACCTGCTTCCTCGAATACTCCGACGACACCCTCACCGTTCATGACATCCTGCACGAACGCGCAGGTTCGCAATGGACGATGCAAGTCAGCAGCTATCGCAAGCTGCGGCTGACTCCCGATTGGGTGGTGCGCTGTCTCGAATCGCAGGGCCTGTCGGTGCTGCGGGAGCCGGGAATGGCCGGGATGATTCGACTCATCGCGCGAAAGTAGAATGCTCGGGGCGTGCAAGCCAATGGAGGTCGCCATGATCGAAGTCATGCGGATGGGAATATCGGTGCGCTGGCTGGGCAGCGTCGCTGTGGTTGCGGCCGTTGCTTGTTTCGCGGCTCCCGGTGCACAGGCGCAGTCGCGCCGTGAAGTCTGGAACAAGCCGGCTACGCCGATTCGCGTGATCGACAACATTTACTATGTCGGCACCGACGGACTGGCCTCCTGGCTGATCGTCTCCCCGGCGGGAAATATCCTGCTCGATGGTGCCCTGGAAGAGTCGGCGCCCCTGATCGAGAAGAACATCCAGGCGCTCGGCTTCAAACTGACCGACATCAAGTACTTGTTGAACAGCCATGCCCATTTCGATCATTCCGGCGGGCTCGCGAAACTGAAAAAGGATAGTGGTGCGCAACTGATCGCCAACGAAGGCGACAAGAGTGCACTGGAGGGCGGCTTCTATCTCGGCTCGGAATCGAATCATCAGCTGGATTCGGTGCCGGTGAAAGTCGATCGCACCATTGCCGATGGCGAAGTGTTGGCGCTCGGCGGCGTGAAGCTCACCGCCAACCTGACTCCGGGACACACACGCGGCTGCACGTCGTGGTCCATGCCGGTGAAAGATGCGGGCAAGACGCTGCAGGTGCTGTTCTACTGTTCCAGTTCCGTCGCGGCCAACCGCCTGTTCGGCCCGCCGCAGTATCCAAGCATCGTCGCCGACTACGAAACGACTTTTCGCAAGGCGAAAACGTTCCACGTCGATGTCTTCCTGGCTCCGCATCCGGAAATTTTCGACCTGCGGGACAAGCGCAAGCGGTTGGAAGCGGGCGGGGCGAATCCGTTCATCGATCCGACCGCCTTCGCCAAGTACGTGGCTGTGTCCGAAGCGGAGTTTCGCGAACAGTTGCAGCTGCAAAAGGCGCATGTCGGGGGCTGAGTCGGAACCGCCGCGGGCGGTGCACGTTGAACGATCATGGACAGCGAGGTGTCACATGATCCGCAAGCTCAAGTCGGGTGAATATCGCCTTTACTCGCGCAAGACCGATCCACGCACCGGCAAGCGTAAAAACCTGGGAACGTTCGGTACGCGCGCGGGTGCTGAGAAACACGAAAAGGCCGTGCAGTATTTCAAGCATCACTGACCGGATCGCAATCTCGCGATCCGATTCGGGAGCCGGGCGATCAGTATTCGATCGCGCGAGCGGCAATGTAAACGCCGAGCGCCAGCAATCCCAGAAAGAAGCAGCGACGAAATACTGCCGGCTGCATGCTGTTGCGCACAGCCTGTCCCACCATCATTCCAGCGACGGCGGGGACCAGCGCCAGTGCCGATGCGCCGGCCAGCGCGAAGGAAAACTCGCTCGCGCTCGCAAGCCCCACCGCCAGCGCGAGCGATGAAATCGTGAACGCCAATCCGAGGGACTGCACCAGCTCTTCCTTGTCCAGCGATAGCGAGTTCATATAGAACACCACCGGAACGACCGAGATTCCAGTAGCGCCGGCGAGCACGCCGGTCGCAACACCGACGAATGGCGACAGCCAGCGCTCCCGCGCGGAATCAACGGTGAAGTGAATGGAAGCGAGTCCCAATGCTCCGTAGATCGCCAGCACCGCGCCGAGTGTGAGCGCGACTCCTTGCGAACTTCCGCCGGTGAGCCAATGAATGCCCACCGCGGTACCGGCACAGATGCAGACCATCATGGCGGCAAAGCGACGCGACAGCGCGGCGACCTTTGGACCGGTGAACAGTTGCCACGCGTTGGTGACGATCGTCGGGACCACCAGCAGTGCGGCTGCTTCCACCGGCGGCATCACCAGGCTCAACAGGCTCATGGCAATCGTCGGTAATCCCATGCCAACGATGCCCTTGATCGTTCCCGCCAGCAGGAACGCTACGGTGATGAGGGCGAGGGCGGGCAGTGTCGCGCTGCTACCGTGCCCAGGCCATTCCATCAGGTCCTTTACCCGTAGCGATTGTTTTCGTGACCGCGAGCGACTTCAGGTCGACCACGGCGATGTGATTCTCGCCCGCCACGGCGACGAACGCCGACGTGCCATCGGGTGCAACCAGAATGCCTTCGGGCATGCGGCCCAGTGGGATCCTGGTGCGCTGCTGGTGTGTCTGTGCATCTACGATCACCAGGTCCCCACTGCCGAGATCCGAAATCAGCACCAGCTTGCCGTCCGGCGTGAACTTCAGGCGATTGGAGCGCTTGGTCTGTACGAACTTGAGATGCGTGACATTGGGCACATCGAGTCTTCCGTTGTCGAGTCTTCCGTTGTTCAGAGTTGCTCGAGTAGTTCATTGCGAGTCCGTCATTCTGAAACAGTATGTAACAAGTCGGGCATGACGAATACTTTATTCAGACTGCATTCAGAAATACTCGCACACGCGGTGGTTACATTTTGTTTCGTCTGCTTACAGTTGTAGCGCGACTCGCTGATTAGAATTTTTACCGCAGCTCGTGCGACCAAATCCTGCGGTCGTGCATCAGCTGTTGCACTGGTCAAAACGGCCAGTGCCCCTTCACGGCAGTCGCACAACACCTGGCATGAACAATTTCAACGTCGCAAAGCTCGATGCAGCCCGTTTTCCCGGATCCAGCGTCATCGCCACGGAGCGAGCCTTCTGGTATCTGTGCCTGGGAGTGCTGCTCATGGCATTCCTGTTGCTGGGAGGATGCGGCGGCGGCGGTGGTGGTGGTGGCGGCAACAAGCAGGGGCAGCTGCGCACGCTGAATGTCAGTCCCGATTATGACTCGCTGGATATGTATGTCAGCGACGGTACCGATGGCGCCGACAACCTGAAGTTCTCCTCCGTCGCGTATGAGACGGTAAGCGCGTTCACGACGGTGAAGGCCGCGACGTACGCTATCAAGTTCAAGAGAAGCGGGCTGACCACCACGTTGCTGACGCTGCCCAGCGATGCGATCGGCAAGGACACGCATTCACTGTATGTCGCGTACGGATCCACCGGACGGTTCGGCGCCATCAAGGTGGGCGAGGACCAGACCGATCCCGATACCAACAGAAGCAACGTGCAGGTGGTCAACACCTCCGAAGCCGGCAGCCTGGATGTCTACCTGACCGATGAATCGGTGGCATTGAGCGATGCGACGGCACAGGCCGCGGCGCTCGCGTCCGGAGCGCTGTCTGGCCTGGCCACTATCGATAGCGGCACTTATCGCCTGCGGGTGACCGGCTCGGGTGACAAGACCGACCTGCGCCTCGACGTGTCGAATCTAGTGTTCAGCAGCAAGAGCACTTCGACCATCGTGCTGACGGCCACCCAAGGCGGCGTGTTGGTCAACGCGCTGATGTTGCCGAAGCAGGGCGACGTCACCAAGCTTCCCAACACGAAGGCGCGCATACGCGGCGCCGTAGGTATTTCCAACGGCGCCAGCCTCACGGCCAGCGTGGGCGGCGTCACGTTGTTGTCCGGCGCTGCGACGGGTGTGATTGGCAGCAAGTATTCGCAAGTCACTGCTGGCGCCGCCGCTGTTGCGCTGATCGTGGATGGAACTCCCATCACCATTCCGAGCCAGACTTTGACAGCCGGCGCGGACTACACGCTGCTGTTCTGGAACGATGCCACCGGTACGCAGGCAACCCTCATCAACGATGCGAACCGGCTGCCCACGACCACCGGCAAGGTCAAGCTCCGCATGATGAATGGCATGTCCGGGCTCGCTGTTCCTGCTACATTAGCGGTCGATTTCGCGCCGATCGCCGAAGGCGTCGCACTGGGACAGGCTGCAGCGTTCGCCGAGATTGATGCCGGCACGGATTATCAACTCGACGTGACCAATACAAGTACCTCGGCCAGCCTGTTGACGCGTGATGCGGTCACCCTGCAGGACGCTGGCATCTACACCCTGTTCATGTGGGGAGGCGGCGCGACCCCTGTTTCCGGTACGTTGCGTAAGGATCGTTGACATGAGGTCTTTCTCGAAAGCTCCTGCGTCGGGGCTGTGGTGGCCTGCGCTGGCCGTCGTGTTGCTGATGCTTGGTGCATGCAGCGACAGTGGCAGCAAGAACAAGTATGCCGACATCCGCCTGCTGAACGTCAGCACCGACTACCCGTCGCTCGACATGTATGTGAACGACGGCGAAGGCGGCGGCGACACCATCAAGGCCCAGGGCGTCGCCTACGAGACCGTCAGCAGCTATACCAAGTCGGACGTGAGCACCTTCAACGTGGTAGTGAAGCGCAACGGTGTGACGACCGGCACGCTGGCCACGTTGGCCACGCAGAAGCAGGCCGACGGCACGCACGTCACGTATGTCGGTTTCGGCGCTTCGGGTAAGTTCGGCATCCTGCGCATCAACGATGATGTGAGCGCGGCCAACGAGAACAAGACCAAGGTGCAGATATTGAATGCGGCGCAGGCCGGCACGCTCGATGTCTATCTCACCGATCCGTCGGTGGCGCTCACGGATGGATCCCCGCAGATCAGCGCCATAGCCTCGGGCGGCTCGTCCGCCACGATCTTCATGGACAGCGGCACCTATCGATTGCGTGTCGTCGGCGCCGGCGATACTGAAGACCTGCGCCTGGACATTCCCGACGTCGCCCTGGCGAGCAAGCAGGTCGTAACCGTCATTCTGACGGCCACGCCGGGCGGTGCAATGGTCAGCGCAGTAGTCCTGCCTCAGAAGGGCGCCCAGTCTTGAGGCACAACCCGAACGCTCGCGTTCGCGGCGCGATCGGTACGGCCGCGGGCGTCAACGTTGGCATCGGCGGCGTGACCTTGCTGACCGGTGCACAAGCCGGCGTCGTCAGCAGCCACTATTCATTGGTACCGGCCGGCAGCGCCGCAGTCGATCTGCAAGTGGGAGGCGCGTCCGTTGCGGTTCCGACTCAGCAACTCGTCGCCGGCGGCGACTACACGATGCTGGTCTGGAGCAATGCCAGCGGCCCGCAACTGACACTGGTCAGCGATGACAACCGTCCGCCCACTACTGGCAAAGCAAAGCTGCGCGTCTTGAATGGCATCTCCGGCACCGACACGCCAGTGACCATGGCGGTCGACTTCCTGCCGGTCGCCGAAGGCATCGCAGATGGACAAGCGTCGGGCTACACCGAGTTCGACACCACCACCGACACCGCCATCCAATACCAGATCGACGTCTCGGACGCGAACACCAGCACCAACCTGGTGAGCAAGACCGCCGTCATCCTGACCGCCGACAGCGTGTACTCGCTGCTCGTGTCGGGAGACACGACGTTCAGCGGGACGCTGCGCAAAGACAGGTAGCGATTCTTGATCCGAACGCCTCCAGCCGGCTGACGCCATGAAAGAGACATAGGTTGGCAATCCTTCGCGGTGGTTCTCGATGAGCGGCTGCGACCCATTCCAGCGTAATCAGTCCATTCGCAGCCACAGGGTGACATCACTGCATCTCTCTCCAACATCGCAAACTGAGCGGCGTTGCGGTCTTCTGCCACAAACAACCTGAAGTCGGGCGGGGGCGATGGTTATCTATGCAGCGACAGTGATCGTCAGCGCGTGCCTGCTGTTCCTGGTGCAGCCGCTCATCGCGAAGATCATTTTTCCCTGGTTCGGTGGGACGTCGGCGGTATGGAGCGCGGCGCTGGTGTTTTTCCAGGTGTGCCTGCTGTGCGGTTACGCCTATGCGCATTGGCTGACGACGCGAGTGCAGCCGCGTTGGCAATGGATCGTTCACGGCTCGCTGCTGCTCGTCGGCTGTGCGCTGATGCCGATAGTGCCGTCCGATGCATGGAGGCCATCTGTGGCGGGCAATCCGACCGCGCAGATTTTGCTGCTGTTGACGGCGACGGTCGGATTGCCGTCGGTGTTGCTCAGTTCGACCAGTCCGCTGCTGCAAGTCTGGTACATGCGTCGCAAGGGGAGCGAAGTGCCGTATTGGCTGTTCGCGCTGTCGAACGCTGGATCGCTGACGGCGCTGTTGAGCTTTCCGTTGCTGCTCGAGCCGGTGTTCGATTCCCGGACCCTTGCCATCGGTTGGAGCGTCGTGTTCGCCGCGTTCGTGCTGCTGTGTGTTGGCGCTGCGTGGATGAGCCGTGCAGATACCCATCAGCATCGCCAGATCCATGCAGTCGAGCATGGGCCGGCGCCACGCATGCTGCAGATGGCGCTTTGGGTGGTCTTCTCTGCCTGCGGATCGGCACTGCTGGTTGCGGCGTCGGCGCAGCTGAGTACGAACGTGGCGCCGATTCCATTGCTGTGGGTCGTACCGCTCGCGCTATACCTGCTGACGTTCATCCTGAACTTCGGCCAGCGACGCCTCTATCGGCGTGCACCGTTCTTCCCGCTGCTGGCAGCCGCGATCACTTGCATGGCCTGGCTCTACACGCACAGCGACATGTACCAGAACATTGCATACGTCATTCCCGCGTACCTGGCGTGCCTGTTCGTCATCTGCATGGCGTGTCACGGCGAACTCGTCTATCGCACGCCACCCGCAGCGTACCTGACTCGATTCTATCTACTGATCGCGCTCGGCGGAGCCTTGGGCGGTGTCTTCGTCGGCGTGATCGCCCCGATGCTCTTCGATACCTACCTGGAGCTGCCGTTACTGCTGCTCCTTATCGCGGAACTGATTGTCGCCCTGCAATGGCGTCGCCGAGGATCGGGCCATTCCCTGTGGCCAGTGCGGTTCGCGATGGTCGCCTGGGTCGTGATGCTAGCGAGCACGCTGCTGTTCGCGGAAATGAAGATCCGGGATGAGAACCTCGCGGTCAGCCGGAGTTTTTATGGTGTGCTGCGCGTTCGCGATTATCCCGCTGCGCATCTCTCCAGGCGCACTTTGATCAACGGTACGATCGGTCACGGCTACCAATACACGCAGAAGGAATATATCGACGTTGCCGGTTCCTACTACACCGGGAATTCCGGTGTCGGCAGGACGCTCGAAGTGAAGGAGGCACAAGGGCCGATCCGGTTCGGAGTCGTCGGCCTCGGTGTGGGCGTGCTCACGAGCTACGCACGCCAAGGCGATTATCTGCGTGTCTACGAGATCAATCCGGATGTCGTCGGCATCGCCGCTAAGTACTTCAGCTTCCTGTCGCGGGCGAAGCAGCGAGGTGCCGATGCCGACGTGCTGGTCGGCGACGCCCGGCTCTTGCTCGAGCGCCAGCAGCCGCAGAATTTCGATGTGCTCGCCGTGGATGCATTCTCCAGCGATGCGATACCCATGCACCTGTTGACTAACGAAGCCATCGAGCTGTATTTCAGGCATCTGAAGCCGGATGGAGTGCTTGCCATTCATATCTCGAATCGCTATCTGAACCTGGCACCGGTCTGCCTGCGTGCAGCGGAACACGTCAATCGCAGCGCGGTATTGATACGCAGCCCGGCGGACGACATGGCCAATGCCAGCGACTGGGTTCTCATCACCTCGGATCGAGGGCTGGTGAGTCAAGCCATGTTCGTGGGTGCGAGTGTGCAGCCCGCGCAAGCCAAGGCTTCGTTCAAGGGCTGGACCGATCAATACAGCAGCGTGTGGCAGGTATTGAATATCGGCCGCAAGTCCCTCGGAGCTTATTGATAGGAGCTTATTGAGACCATGTCAGCCCGGCCGCGCAAAGTGATAGCTCCAGCGAAAGATCCGCCACCAGGCCGGTTCGTTGCATTGTTTCGCGGCATCAATGTAGGCAAGGCGAAACGCCTGGCGATGGCCGATCTGCGCGTGCTGTTCGCCGGCTTGGGCTACACGGAGGTGAAGACGCTGCTGAACAGCGGTAACGTAGTTTTCACCGCGCCGTCGGAACCGCCACTCGTGCACGCGAAGAAAATACGGGCGGCTGTCGTCGATGAGTTTGGCGTCGATGCCCTGGTGATAGTGAAATCCGCAAGGGACATCGCTGCAGTGATGGCCGGGAACGCGCTGCCTCCGACTGCCAACAATCCCTCGCGAGTACTCGTCGCTCTGACGCATGACGCCAAGTCGCTAGCCAGGGTGGACGCGCTCGCCAAGGGACAATGGGGCGACGAGGCCATTCACATGAACAAGCACGCGGCCTATATCTGGTGCGCCAACGGCATACTCGAAAGCAAGGTGGCAGTGGCGTTGCTCAAGGGCATCGGCGAGTCGGGTACGACTCGCAATTGGGCCACCATGGAAAAGATTCACGCGCTGTTACGAAGCTGAGCCGCCGCGGCTCACTCTATCTTCAGGGCACGCTTGCCCCTGAGCCGCTGTCCGATGTGCAGTCCCAATCGATCGACGATGCCGCCGTCGGCCCCAGGCCCCCGATTGACCAGCACCACCACGGCAAAGTCCTCTTTCGGATCGAACATCGCCAGGCTCGAATAGCCGCCGGTGCCGCCATTGTGCAGGTAGATGCCGGTGCTGGGTTCGTACATCCAGGCGAAGCCGATGCGCCTTCCCGGCTGCGCTTCCGCTCGCGGTTCATGCGTTCTCTCGATGGATGCTGCGAGCGATTTTGCTGCGGGGCTTGCTGCGGCTGTCTTGCATGCATGTTCGGGATGCAGCTGGGCGTCCAGGTAGATCAGCATGTCGCTCGCTGTCGAGCGAATGGCGCCGGCGCCAGCTAGCACGTCGAACTCCCAGCTGTGTGCCGGCTGATAGGTTGCCGTGTATCCCTCGATGAAGCGGGATTGCTGCGGCGTGGACAATGCCGTGACGGTCTCTTTCATGCACAGCGGTTCCGTGACGAGCCTGGCAAGCAACTGCGGATAGGTGACGCCAGCGCGATTCGCGAGCGCCTGTCCGAGCACACCGAATCCCAGGTTGCTGTAGAGAAACTCCGGGCTGGCCGGCCGCTGCACACCGATCTTGCCAAGAAACTCATAGAGAGTTGCCGCGCGATAGTCGACGTACGGATTCTGCCGATCTGCCGGCTTGAAGTTGTCCGGCATGCGCGGCAATCCCGAGTGCTGCGTCACCAGGTCGACGAGCAGGATCTCATCGCCGACAGGCTTCTGCACAGTGCCTGGCGGTAGCAATTCGCGCAGCGGTTCGTCGAGCTTGACCTTACCTTGTTCCAGCAACTGCGCGAACATCAGCCCGGTGAATGTCTTGGTGATCGAACCGATCTCGAACAGCGAGTCGGGTCTGGCTGTACCGAACGCGAACACACTGCGTTCGCCGTTGCGTAGAACGCCGATGCTCACGCCCGCATGAGTCTTCGGCGCAAGCGAACCGCTCGTCAGCGCATCCTTGAAATCGGAGCGCAGCACTGCATGCATGTCCGCTGCGCTGACTGGCGGCATTGCCTCGTCATATCGGGGTGCAGACGCTGGTGAAGCCGCAATGGCTGCCGCTTGCCGTTCGAGATTCAGCGGTGCTTCGCCGAGCTGTTTCCAAGTGCCGGTAAGCGTGTTCCCATCAGTGGAGAGGGTGCCCTGCCAGCTGCCCTTGACGCTGGGAATCGTGAACGAAAACGCTTGTCCCACGAAGCTGACATCGGCGCAGGGCAGTCCGTAAGCGTGCTGATCGAGGCTGTCGACTTCGCAGGACTCGCGCCCCGTTGCATCGCTGCGCACCTTCAATTGGAGGCGCAGTCGCTGCCCGCCCGCGTTCAGCGTGCCGAGCCAGATTCCATCCACGGCTGATGGTTTGTTCGCGGCCACGAACGTGTCGCGGCCCAGCTTGAGCGCAATGGGATTGCCTTGAGTCCAGGCGCCGTCGATGGCATCGCCGTGGTCTGCGATCGTTCCTTTGAACGAGCCGTTGACGGAAGGAACATCGAACGACAGTACCGTGCCATTGAGCGTTACGTTGGTGCAAGGAATGCCGGCCGCTCCTTGGTTCGGGCTGTCCAGCGTGGCCGAGAGCGTGCCGTCGGCTGTTCGAACGATGTGCACCTTGACGACGAGCGGCCCGATCGTGCCGGTGTAGTCGCCGCCGAATTTCGCGGTGTCTTGCGACTCAGCGGCATCGGCAAAGCAGGCTCCCAACAACAGCAAGCAGAAGAGTGACCGTCCCGCAATCCATGCGAACCATCGCTTGTGCATAGAGGCTGACTCCTGGAGTTTCCACCGCCATTCTGTCAGCAATCTTACACGCGACCGCATCGGTCGTTGACGCGAAACGCAGCCCGGCAGGTCGCCGTTGCAGCGGCACTGCCGGGCTGTTGCAGAGAACTTGCTCGCGAATTATTCCGGCTGCGCCTTGTTGCAGGTCACCTGCGTATTCCAGTCGGCGAAGTTGCCTTCCGGATTGTGTTCCCAGGCCCAGACGTGCAGTTCGTAGAACGCCGGCAAGCCATAGCGATTCGGAGTGCCCACGTAGTTCATGAGATGACCGTCGAGCGCGGGTGCCGTGCCTGCATGGTGCTCGTCCCACTTCGGCGCGAGCATGATGAATTCGACGCCGACCAGGCGAAAGTTGCCGTTGCCCATCGGCTCGTAGATCAACGCTTCGGGTTCTTCGGCATCCAGCACGTCGTCGTTGAGGCGTGACGGCTCGATCAGGTGCACGCCCATGGCTCCCGTGTTGGGTCCGCTGACGCAAGGCGTGCCCACTACCCAGGTCGTAGCCTTCGGAACGTTGATGTCCTTGAACCGCCAGGTGGCCTGGCGCACTGTCTCGACCAGCGGCGAATACTCGCGCCTGAACGACGATTCCTGGCGGTCTCGGTTCTGCGAGTTGTACGACTGATCCGCGGATGCGGCGATGAAAGGCGTTGCCAGCGGCAACAGCATGAGGGCAATGCGATGGAGTGTCTTCATGGTGGTCCCCTTGTGAGTGGATGAGCAGGTTGTCGGAACCATACCCGGCTGCGTGCAACGGCAAATCGGGAGACACACCCAGATTGAGTTTCACGACTACCCAGATTCAACTGTCGTGGCCTGAAACGGAGGTGGCACATGCAAGCGCAAGCGTTCGAAGGTGGGTGTCTCTGCGGTACCGTTCGCTATCGCTTTACCGGTACTCCGCGGGCACGATCGCTTTGTCATTGCCGCAGCTGCCGGCTTGCGGCAGGTGCTCCGTCAGTTGCGTGGGTGGTGCTGAACTCGACGGACTTCGAGTTCAGTCACGGAGCGCCGACGACATTCCGCTCGTCTCCCGATGTACTCAGGACTTTCTGCGGTCGATGCGGCACGTCGCTGACTTACCAGCGTGAGAGCCAGCCAGCTTCCATCGACATTACGACGGCGTCGCTGGACGCCCCCGATGAGTTCCCGCCGGAGCGCGAAATCTGGTTGTCTCACAAGCTGGCGTGGGAGCGTGCGAACGAGACACTGCGACAGTATCCGGAAAGCAGCAAAGGCGGCGGTCCCGCACCGTGATTGCTGCCTGACGGTTGGCGCTCGTCAGAGCTGCAGCCGTTCCAATAGCGACTGCCAGTCCGATTCCCAGCAACAGACATGATCCGCGTTGGCGACCGTCAGGCGCTGCGCCTCCGGGTATCGTTTGAAATAGAGATCGGCCGTGGCGGCCGGCACGATCGCATCCTTGCCGCCGATGAAATGGAATTCCTTCCAGGGATGAGCGAGAGCGCTGTTCGCAGGATTCAGCGATTGAGATAGCGGCAGGTAGTGGTGATGTTCCGCCCATGCGGCGATATCTAGATTGGCGCCGATGGTGACGACTGCGGCGACGTTGTGAAGCCGTTCTGCGATCAACACCGCGAGCGTGCCGCCGCCGCTATACCCTACGATTACCAGCTGCATTGCCTGCAGGCGCGTCGATTCGCTGTCGATGACGCTTGCCATGCTGGCGACGATGTCGTCGGCGTAGCGGCCGCCGGTCCAGCGGTCGGCCGAGCACAGGGCGCCGGCCTCGCCCTGGTAACAAGGCCGTGCAACATAGATAGACGACGCATCCGTCGCGATCATCAGGCGCAGCGCCAACGGGTTGCGTGTCGTCGGATCAGCCGCCGGATGCATGCCTGAACTGCCCCAGGGTGTGCCATCGCCCTCCAGGAAGACGAACAGTCTGCCGGGCCGCGACGCCGAGCGCTTCTCGTAGACACGATGAGAATAGGGCACGCCCGGCGCAACGCGTTTCAGCAGGCCCGCAGACCGGGCGTACTCATCGATACGTTCGCCGTTAGTTACACAACCGGCAAGCGCCAACGACGCGACAATAATGATTGTCGACAGCCAGGGGCGGGACGATCGCGGACGCTGCATGCCGCGATTGCGACGCACGTCACAAGGATTGTCAACGACGACGTGCACAGTTCGGGCTTTATCCTATTGCGCCAGGCCTGTTACGCCAGGCTAGAGAAATAAGAAGAGGGAGTGGTATGGGATCTTGCGTGCACGCTGGATTGTTGTCGCTGCGTCGCCTGGCCTCTGGCGCGTTGCTGACTGGTTCGCTGCTGGCCTCCGGTGTCGCATTGGCGGTAGCGCCTGCGATCAATACTTCTCCTGTGACCATTTCCATTCCGCAAGTGGCGGAGTCGTCGGTCGGTGTGAACCTGCGCGAACTTGGCGTGCTGAGCGGCAGCGCTCCGCTCATCATCACCAGCGTACAGGTTCTGGTTAATGGCCAGACCACGGGCGAACTCGCTGTCGACCTGCTCGCCGCCGCCGCGCCGGGGCAGGTGTGTATCAGCCTCACCAATCTCGACTTCGACCCGCAGGGGCAACAGACTGTTGCATTGCGTGTCGCAGTCAGCAATCTCAAACAGCAGAGCGCCGGGCCGCTCATCATTCCGGTGATCAATGGCACCGGCAAGGTCGCCGACCTGCAGACCTGCATCGATCCGAACACGACGCCGGTTGCGAATGCCGGCCAGGATCGCACGGTCGCAGACAGCGACGGCATTGCTGGTGAGAGTGTCCTCCTGGACGCCAGCGCCAGTACCGATGCCGATCAGGGTTCAGTGCTTACCTATGAATGGCGCGACGCGGCCGGCGCGTCTCTGGGCGCCGCTTCGACAAGTCCGCGGTTGACGACGCGTCTGCCTGATGGCGTCAACGTGGTCACGTTGAATGTCACCGACGATTCCGGCGATACGATCACGGCGTTGGCGACTGACACAGTGATGGTGACAGTCGGCGCCGTATCGTCGTTGCCAGTGGTGAACGCTGGTGCGGATCGCGTGATCGCCGACACCGATCACGAGCCTGGTGAAAACGTGACGCTCGCCGGTTCGGCGACTACGCCCGTCGGCACCATCCAGTTGTATCAATGGGTCCTGGGCGAACAAGTCCTAGGCGCCGGTGCTAGCCTGCAAACCCGTCTGCCGGATGGGGTGAATACCGTGACATTGCGAGTGACCAATTCGCTCGGAAGCGTCGCCCTCGATACGGTACAGATCAGTGTAGGGGTCGCTCCGCCACGAGTAGCGCTAGCCGATCTGCCGAATCTATCTCCGACCGGCAAGTCAGTGGCCACGGCGTTGGATCGTATTTGTACGAGCCTGGATGGTCTCGCCGCCGCTGCGACCGCAACGCTCACTACCGAGCAACAGGCACTGCGCACTCGCTGCAATGGCCTGTACTTCAACAATACGGTGGCCAACCAGGTGCAGGCCGTCGAAGAACTGGTTGCCGACGACTTCGCCGTGGCTCGGACGCAGACGCTGCTGTTCGCGAATACTCAATATGCCAGTGTCATGGATAGATTGATGGCTTTGCGTGGCGGTGCACGCGGACTGAGCCTTGCGGGGCTCAACATCATCGTCGACGGCAAGCATGTTCCGCTCGCGCAATTGCAGGATATTGCGAAGCAGATGCTTGGCGGCGGCGCGAGCTCCGACGCCGATGAAGCCGGCGGGCTGCTGAGCGACAAGTGGGGCATGTGGGTACGCGGCAACTATAGCTTCGGTAACAAGGATGCGAGTCCCATCAGCCCAAGCTTCGATGCGAATCAATGGTCCATGGTCGGTGGCCTTGACTACCGCCTCAGCGACCGCGCCGTGATCGGCGGGTCGCTTGCCTACGGTAAATCGAACGTCGACTTCAGCTTGAATGCCGGCGCACTGGATTCCGAGTCCTGGGCGGGATCGCTGTACGGTTCGCTGTACGCGGGGACGAATTTCTACTTCGACGGCATCCTCAACGTGGCGAACGCGGGCTACGATGCCGAACGCAACATCGCCTATGTCGACAGCGCCGGCCTGGTCAACGGCGATGCCAAGGGCGACACGGACGGCATGACGATCAGCGGCGGCGTGTCGGGCGGCTACGATTTCCTCATCGGCGGCGTAACGCTTTCACCGACCGTCGGCGTCTATTACATCGATGCGACCATCGACAGCTTCACCGAAACCGGCGCGGTGGGGCTCAATCTTCGCTACGATGAGCAGAAGTTCACATCGTTGACGGGGAATCTCGGCTTTCGCGCCACTTATGCCATGAATCTCGGTTGGGGCGTGCTGCTGCCACATGTCCGCATCGACTATGTGCGCGAATTCGAGAATGATGTCGATGTCTTCGGCGTGCGCTTCGCTGCGGATCCGAATGCCAACAGCGCGCCGCCGATCCTGGTTGCGTCGGACAATCCCGACGAGTCGTACTGGCGGCTGGCCGGCGGTCTCTCGGCGCAGTTCAAGTTCGGGTTCTCGGGCTACGTGGAATATCAGCGCTTGCAGAGCTTCAACTTCATCAGCTTTCAGGATGTCAGTGTCGGCTTGCGCATGCAGCGTGGATTTTGACGGAGATCTGCGATGACCGTACACGGTATTCCTCGGCACGGTATTCAGCGTCTCAGCATGGCGTTCGCGCCCATGTTGCTGATCGTGGCCTCCGTGGCGCCCTCTGCCACCGACAGCGCGGCCACCAAGGGCATGGTGAAGCGTTCGGATCTCGAGATCGTCGATTGCCTGTTGCCCGGCCAAGTGCGCCAACTCGGCAATACCAGTTTCCTGACGCAGCGCCGGCCCGTGCGTACGACGACGTCGGAATGTTCGATTCGTGGCGGCGAGTATGTTGCCTACGATCGCGCCGATCTCAAATCGGCGTTGCGCGTCTGGTTGCAAACCGCCGAGGGCGGCGACGTCGAAGCACAGACGAACGTCGG
>Ga0157380_10000724_pt1 | contig 20571 bp, 28 predicted proteins | sample S35metaG_FD_119757 | JGI IMG/M metagenome (GOLD analysis project Ga0157380, IMG submission 119757) | Switchgrass rhizosphere microbial communities from Kellogg Biological Station, Michigan, USA - S3-5 metaG | ecosystem: Host-associated > Plants > Roots > Rhizosphere > Soil | place: USA...
GACCCTTTCCGGAGCGATCGTCCCGACGACTTTGGTCGTCTATTTGCCTCGGCGCAATTGCGGCCCGAGCTGTTCCTTGAAGAAGCGAAAGAAGCTCTTCTGGTCCGGGCCTATCGCCTGGAGCACCACGTGATCGAAGTCCGCATCCGTGAACTTATTGATGGCCTTCACATAAGTATCGACGTCGGGACCGTGGGGAACGGAGTCTCGCAAATCTTCCGGCTTGACGAACTGTGTGGCTTCCTCGAAGGCCGCCACACTGGGCAACTCGGACAAGACGTTCCAGCCCAATGCGCCGAACCGCGAGTACTTATGTGCAAGCTGAAGCCCTTCGTCCTTGGATTTGGCGTAGCCCAAGGCGAGCTCGCCGTAGCGGGGCCCACCCCCACCAGCCGACCTCCATTCCTCCACGATGTCGGCCTTGGGCTCGACGGCCATGATGCCGGCGCCCACTTCGGCGGCAAGCGTGGCGGATTTTTCACCGCTGACGCCGACGACGATCGGAATCTCCTTGTCGGGCAGATCGTAGATGCGAGCCGTCTCCAACTCGAAGTAGGTCTCGCTGTGGGAAACGATCTCGCCATTCCAAAGCGCGCGGATGATTTCGATCGCTTCGCGGAGCATGCCATGACGATGATGCACCGCCGGCCATCCTTGACCGACGATATGTTCGTTGAGACGTTCGCCTGCGCCCAGCGCAAGGGTGAAACGGCCATCGCTCATTACGCCGATCGTCGCCGCCGCCTGCGCGATGAGGGCGGGGTGATAGCGAATGATGGGACAGGTGAGCCCGGTGGTTATGCCGATCTTCTGCGTGACCTCGGCGACCGCACCCAGCACGCTCCAGGCGAACGGCGAATGTCCGTGAGACTCGAGCCACGGATGATAGTGATCGGAAATGGACACGAAATCGAAACCGGCTTCTTCCGCAAGACGTGCGTTACGCACCAGTTCCTTCGGGCCGGTCGTCTCGGTCATCAGCTTGTAGCCTAAACGGGTCATGGCTGCGCTCCTGCTCGGATGCCTGAGCAACGCTCATCAGGGCGAAATGATCCGTAGGAGAATTCACGAGGTAGCGGCCGACGCAGTTGGCTCGGCAGCAAGTCACAAACCTGCCAGGTTGGAGCTTTGGCGCGAGATGTATTTCACCAAAATTCGCGCATCGCACCTTTCTCGCTCCGGTAGTCGAGGAATAGAATCGTCGCGAATGACCAATGGGGGGTCCACGGTGCACAGATGGCTCGATCGAACATAGTTGCCGGGGACGACCAGCGCATTCCGATGCTGATCGATGCAGCCTCCCAGGCGCTCGCAAACGGGCGCAGTGACGAGGCTGGCAGGTTGCTGCAACAAGCGGAGCGGGAAGCGCCGCGACATCCCCTGGTACTCAACGAGATCGGGCGTCGCAGGCTGCTGGCCGGCGACCTTTCGGGCGCCTACGATTTGCTCGCGCAAGCAGTCAAGGGCGAACCATCCAATCCGCATATCCTGATCAACCTGGCTGCCGCGCTACGCGGACTGCAGCGCCACGCAGAAGAGCTGCTTGTGATCGAGCAAGTCCTCACTATCGAGCCAGGCAACCTGCGGGCGTGGTTGCAAAAGGCGTCGATACAGGAGCTGCAGGGTAATCCGCGTGCCGCGGCTATCACCTATCGAAAGGCATTGCAGCTGATTACGCCCGCAGCACAGCTGCCTGCCTGGATGCAGGAGGTAGTGGCGCACGCGCGGCAAGTCGTCGACGCCAACAATCATGCACTGGAGTCATTCCTCGAGGATCGTCTGACGACTCTGCGAACGCGTCACGGACAGGTGCCGCTGCATAGATTCGATCGTTGCCTGGCAACCCTGGTGCAGAAGAAGCGCATCTACCGGCAGCAACCTTCGTTCATGTACTTTCCGCAACTGGCCGATATCGAATTCTACGAGCGCGGTGACTTTCCCTGGCTCGATTCGCTCGAAGCCGCATCTGCTGACATTCGTGCGGAGCTGATCGATGTGCTCACTACGGACCGAGCGACCTTGGAGCCCTACGTGACGCACGGAACGGGTCAAACGGTCGAGCAGAAATGGCGTGAGTTGCATCAGTCGCTGCGCTGGAGCGTCTATTACCTGTGGCGCGAAGGCGTAGCTTATCCCGATCACATCGCGCGATGTCCGCGGACAGTTGCCGCACTCGAGAGTTGGCCTCGTTGCGAAGTACCGAGTTGCGGTCCTACCGCTGTGTTCTCGATCCTGGACGCCAGGACTCGCATTCCGCCGCACACCGGTGTCAACAACACTCGTCTGATCGTGCACTTACCTTTGATCGTGCCACCGGGATGCGGTTTCCGAGTGGGTGGCGAACAGCGTGAGTGGCAACCTGGCAAGGCATTCGTGTTCGACGACACGATCGAACACGAAGCCTGGAACGACAGCAACGAGCCGCGGGCCGTATTGATACTGGACATCTGGAATCCTGCCCTGAGCGACGCGGAGCGGGCGATGGTGTGCGAGACGATTGTCGGCGTGAACGAGTTCTACGGCTTCTCGCAGCAGCGCGGCGTGTGAACCACCTCAGGCTGCTCTGGCTCAGAGCAGTGGCAAATCTCCGGTAACCTGGTCTACGCGGTCCTCGCGATCCGGCCCGACCGCAACTGCCGTGTATGTCGGCACTCCGCCGAATTCCGTGAGCCCGGCATCTTGTATGAGCGATGTGATCAGTCCCACGGACTTCGCCTTCTGGTGCAGGGCGAGCAGTTCCGCCTCCGAGTTCACGGAGACAGCGATCTTCTTGAAGCGTCCCAGCAGCCACGGCGCGATGCGGTCATCCAGCGGGATGATGAAGGCATCGCCGTCCTGTCGACCCAGTTGCAGGATAGCTCGCAGGGACGCGTGCGCTCCCTGGGCGATCATCTTGCCTTTGCGCATGTTCAGGTCCTTGCGCAGTACTATCGTTTGCTTGTGTTCCATATGATTGTGTTTATTTCTAATACAATAGTGTCCTGCGAAGTCGCCGGAAAGTGAAGGACCGGCGCCGGGCGGATTCCCTACTTGACGCTTTTCGATACCAGGATCACTCTTTAAGCAGCGATTCGGCCGGCATCGAGTCGGCGCGTTGTCGCCGCCGGTATCAGTACAGAAGACACGCGTGCCTCATGGTGGCTCGAACTAGGGAGCGAGTCGCGTGCGTTGGCCGAACGTATAAGTATGACGACCGACCCAGGATTCGAACATTTTCTGATGGGTGGTGGCGACGCTGCGGCGTGCATCCGCTCGCTCGACTGGACCGCCACTCCGTTAGGCCCGATTGCTCAATGGCCGACATCGTTACGAACTGCCGTCGGCATGGTGGTGACGTCGCGATTTCCTCAGTGCATTTTCTGGGGCGCCGAACTGATCAGCATCTACAACGATGCCTTTCGACCTATCCTGGGCGACAAGCCGGAAGCGATGGGACAGCCCATGCGCACCGTCTGGGCCGAAGTGTTTGAGGATATCCATCCTATCGCGGAGGGCGCGCTTACCGGGCACTCTACGTTCATCGAAGATTACGCCCTGGTCATCAATCGTCATGGCTATGACGAGCAGACCTACTTTACGTTCTGCTATAGCCCGATCCGCGACGGCAGCGGCGCGATCGTCGGCATGCTCGACACCGTCGTCGAGACAACGGCGAAAATCGTGGCGGAAAAGACCTTGCGTATTCTCAACAGCGAGTTGGCACATCGCATAGGGAACATGCTGGCCATGATCAGCGCGATCGAACGACAGACCTATCGATCCTCCGAGTCGAAGGATGAGATGCACGTGAAGCTCGCTGAAAGAATCAGGGCGCTGGGCCGAGCGCATGAAGCCTTGACCGACCACCAGTGCAGCGGTGCACCGATCAAGGCAGTCATCGAGTTCGCCCTGACTCCTTTGCTCGACGCAAAGGATCGCATCCGGATCGAAGGCCCTGCGACGCGGTTGTCGACGCCTCAGTCGTTGTCCATGGCGATGGCAGTCCATGAGCTGGCTACGAATGCGATCAAGTATGGCGCGATGTCGAACGATGCGGGATGCATCGAAATACATTGGACGGTGGGCGCTCAAGGTGGCGACGAATTCCGATGGCAGTGGCGGGAGATGAATGGACCCACGGTTACCGTACCGACCGCGATGGGATTCGGCTCCAAGCTCCTCAAGGAGGTACTCGCAGCCGACTTTGGCGGGCGGGTGGACATTGTCTATGGAAGCAGCGGATTGAGCTGCGTGCTGACGACGGCGGCGAGTAAAGTGGGAGTCGAGCCCTCATGCGATCTAGGCGCGTAGGAATGTAGAAAACCGGCGCTGGCGACGTTTGGAGCAATGAGAGTGCGATAGTCGCAACGCCCCTGGTCTCACTTCAACAACGGATGCCCTTCCGGCAGCTGCTTCGCATACCAGATCGCCAGCTTGTGCCGCATGCTTGCTTCTGCCACCTGGTCTTCCGGCAGCGGTTGAATGACTTTGTCGTGTACCAGCAGTCGGTAGACATACAGGAGCTTCTGGCTCGCCGAATCGCTCGGCTCGAATTCCACGGCCTTGCGGCCTTCCGCATACTTGACTCCCGCCAGCAGCGCCGCTTTGAACAGCTCGTGTTCGTGCTTCAGCTTCTTCATGGGACCTTCCTCGCTATCGAACTGGGTTGCCCTGCGGAACGATTTCACCGACAGTGCGTTGGCCTTCCGCATGGGGCCTGTCCGCAGCTGGCGCCCACATCGAAACGGAGTAGATCATGAATCTGATCCTATCCTGGCTGATCCTTTCGTTCGCCGTATGGTTGACAGGCGCCCTGCTGCCTGGGTTTCACGTCAAGGGTGCAAAAAGTGCGCTGATCGTTGCAGCCATTTTCGGCTTGCTGAACCTGTTGCTGGGGTGGCTGCTCTTCGCGGTATTCACGGTGGCGACTCTCGGCATTGCCTGGCTGCTCGCCTTCATCACGCGGTGGATCATCAATGCCATCCTGCTCCTGCTCACGGACAGGCTGACCGATCACCTCAAGATAGACAGCTTCGGTTGGGCCTTGGGCGGTGCGCTGACGATGTCTGCGATCGGGACGCTCGGACAGTGGCTGCTGGGCGCAGCGTTCTAAATCCTAGGGCTTGGCCACCAGCGCTTCCAGCGCCAGGCGGATGCCTTGCATTTCCAGTCGCAGCAGTTCGATGGACGCCGCGATCTTGTCCAGTCCCTGCGTCGCTGCGGTGTCTGCCAGGGAGAGGCTGCTCATGCGTTGGGTATCGTGGTTGTCGGGCGCGCCTGTAATCGGCGCGGTTTGCGGTGGCTTTACTTCGATATCCATGCCGGAATCCTCGTGAATAGCCCGATGGAGCGCCAGCCTACCACGCGCGCGTGGTGCAATGGCCGGGTGCCATTCAGTGAGAATGCCCGCCGTCGCCGGCGCTCAAAGTGGTGACGGAGGCGGGATGCTTGTCGCCGGCAGGGCCGCTCCATTGTGTGCTCGTGCCATCGGCGAAACGCTGGATGGCTTTCCAAACCAGGTCCGCGCCGTCCTTGGGATTTTTAGCCATGAAGGCGAACTCTGCGAACTCGCCCGGTTTGATCTGCATGGACCACACGATGCCGACGACGCGCTCGCCGGCCTTCTTCAATTCATAGGTATGCCCTAGCGGCGCACCGATCGAAACGAACGTGGCGCCGGCTGGAATCTCGATCTCGACAGAAGTGGTCGCGACTTTGCCTTCTGTGGGAACGCGCAGGACGTACTTTTCATAGGCACCCGCACGTGACTCACGTGGCCAGACGGGGCTCATGGCAGTCACGTTCTTGAAATGTCCGCATTTTCAGAAGGAGCGCGCCGGACAGTTCGTCAACATGTCGTCACTGGGCGGCCGCATCGCGATACGATCCGCCGCTGTCTACTGCGGCACCAAGTTCGCCGTTCACGCAATCTCCGAAGCGCTGCGACAGGAAGTGGGCGGCGACATCCGCGTCACTGTCATCACGCCCGGCGTGGTCGAATCCGATCTCGCGGAGACCATTACCGACCCGGCTGCCAAGCAGATGATGAACGAGTTCCGGCGCGTTGCCATCAAACCCGATGCCATCGCTCGCGCGATTGCATTCGCCGTCGAACAGCCCGATGACGTGGATATGAGCGAACTGGTCGTACGGCCAACGGCGAGCGATTTCTGAGAGCGGGGGTTCGCCGCGGAGTCTCGGGAGAGAAGAGGGCCTGGGTTGCTGACAGTTCCCCCAACTGCCTATGTCCTTCCTTATCCCCGTCGATCGTAGGCGATCGACGGAACCTGTACATCCTACTCGACGTTCAGGATTTACTTTCAGGCACCGGTCGGCCGGTAGGGCGGCCGGGTTCGGCTGAACATCGAGCAGGGTAACAAGCGGGGATTCCATGTCAAAAGGCGGTGCCTCCGTAGTCCGCACTCGCAGCGATGCGTCCACAGGCGCACGCCGCATCTCGACGGGCATAGAAGGGCTTGACGCAGTGCTGGGAGGGGGGCTGACGCCGGAGCGGCTGTACCTGGTGGAGGGTACGCCCGGAACGGGCAAGACCACGCTTGCGTTGCAGTTCCTGCTGGATGGCAACGAACCGGCCATGTACATCACGCTGTCCGAAACGTCGGACGAACTGCGTGCGGTGGCCGCCTCGCATGGGTGGTCGCTGGAGAAGATCAGTATTTTCGAACTGGTCGGCGAAGCCGGCCTGGACGAGGAGGCCGAGCAATCGATATTGCATCCTTCCGAAGTCGAGCTGGGCGAGACCACGCAGCGAATCTTCGCAGAAGTGCGGCGGCTGAAGCCGTCCAAGATCGTCTTCGACAGCTTGTCCGAGATGCGGCTGCTGGCACAGAACCCGTTGCGCTATCGCCGCCAGATCCTGGCGCTCAAGCATTTTTTCTCCTCGACCAAGAGCACGGTATTGATGCTCGACGACCGGACGTCCGAACCGGGGGACCTGCAATTGCATAGCATTGCCCACGGCGTCATTACGCTCGAACAGACTACCCTGGACGTGGGAGCCGAGCGCCGCCGCCTGCGGGTAGTGAAGATGCGCGGCATCAAGTTTCGGGGCGGATACCACGATATTTCGCTCGACAGGGGCGGCATCACTACGTATCCACGGCTGGTCGTGAGCGACCATCGGGCTGAGTTCCAGACGGAAGACGTTTCCACCGGACTGGCGGCGCTCGATCAGCTCATGGGCGGCGGCCTGCGACGCGGGAGCAACACGCTCCTGATCGGTCCGTCCGGCGTCGGCAAGACGACGACGGCGGTGCGATGCATGCTGGCCGCCTTGGAGCGCGGGGAAAAGGCCGCGTTCTTCCTCTTCGATGAGGGACGCACGACCCTGATCGGCCGATGTGCCGCGCTCAATATGGATATTCGTCCGTACCTGGAATCCGGGCAGCTGACGCTGTACCAGATCGATCCCTCGGAACTGTCGCCCGGCGAGTTCAGCGCACGCGTTCGATTCTGCGTCGAAGAGGGCGGTGCGCGGTTCGTGATCATAGACAGCCTGAACGCCTATCTGCAGGCGATGCCGGGCGAGAAGTTCCTGCTGCTCCAGATGCACGAACTGCTGATGTATCTCAACCAGCAGGGAATCCTGACGTTGCTGGTACTGGGGCAGCACGGACTGGTCGGCGACATGCGTGCCGATGTCGACCTCAGCTACCTGAGCGATACCATCGTGCTGTTCCGGTTCTTCGAATCCCGGGGCGAATTGCTCAAAGCCATTTCGGTGGTCAAGAGCCGCACCAATCCGCACGAACAGGCCATCAGGCAGTTCCTGCTCGATGCACGCGGACTCACGGTCGGTGAGGCGTTACGGGATTTCGATGGAGTCATGTCCGGAGTGTCCAACTATCGCGGTGAAACCCAACTGCTTGGCGCGGTTGATTGAGCCGTGGACGAGCGTGTACTGGTGCTTGCACCGCGAGGCAGGGATTCGCAAGTCATTACACGGTTGCTTGCCGATCAGGGGCGGCGAGCCGACGTCTGCCCCGACATCGAATCGCTCAGTGCGGCATTGGGCAGCGGGGCAGGAACTGCACTGCTGACGGAAGAAGCGCTCCGTGATCGCGATATGCGGTCGCTCGCGCAGTGGGTCGAGCAACAACCTGCGTGGTCTGACTTCCCCTTCATTCTGCTGGCCGCCAAGCAGCTGGTCCCGCGATCCACCGATTCACAATCGGCCGTCGGCAGCCTCGGCAACGTAGTCATTCTCGAACGCCCGATCAGTGCGCAGACGTTGACCAGTGCGGTCGACTCCGCACTGCGGGCCAGGCGCCGGCAATACGAGGCCGCGCAGCATCTACTGAAGATCCAGCGTTCGGAAGAGACGTTGACTCATCTGAACGAAACGCTCGAAAGCCGGATTGCCGAGCGCACCGACGATCTCGCGCGTGCCAACGATCGCCTGGTGAAGGAAATATCCGAGCGCGAGCGGGCGCAGGCGACGCTGGTGCAGGCGCAGAAAATGGAAGCGATCGGACAACTGACCAACGGCATCGCCCACGATTTCAACAACCTGTTGACGGCCATCGTCGGCAATGTCGACCTGATCGGCCGGCGCACGACCGACGAACGGCTGAAGAAGTACGCGATGTACGCACGCGAAGCCGCGAATCGGGCGACCAAGTTGACGAGTCAACTGCTGGCTTTCTCGCGAACTCAACGGCTCGATCTGCAGCCGGTGGCGCTTGACTCGCTGGTCCAGGGCATGAGCGACCTGATACAGCGGTCGATCGGACCGTCGATCGAGGTCTGCCTCCAACTAGATTCCGGCGGATCCCTGGCGGTTGCGGACGGCAATCAGCTGGAACTCGCGATTCTGAATCTAATCATCAATGCGCGCGATGCGATGCCGGACGGTGGCAAGCTGACGATCACTACGAGCGTGCGGGACTCCAGTGCCAGCGACATTCCGGCTGGCCGCTACCTGGTGCTCGGTATTTCCGACACCGGCAGCGGTATCCCACCGCATCTACTCGCACGAGTCTTCGAGCCCTTCTTCACGACCAAGCCGATAGGGAAAGGAACCGGCCTCGGTCTGAGCCGTGTATGGCATCGCCCAGCGCTCGGGAGGCACGGTTCGCATCACCAGCGAATTGATTCGCGGCACCACCGTCGACATCTGGCTGCCTGTTTCCGTCGGCGCCAACGTCAACCATGCAGGCTACGAGGCGGGCGATTCCCTGAACGACATTGCACACGGTGAAAGCATCCTGGTCGTGGAAGACGATCGCGACGTACGCCGCTTCATCGTCGACTGCCTGCATACTTTCGGCTATGAGGTCAGGGAGAGCCAGGATGGCCACACCGGCCTCGAAGAGATGCGCTCGGCGCAGCCGGATCTGCTGATCGTGGATTTCGCCATGCCGGGAATCAACGGCGCCGACATGGCCACGCAGGTGCGTGCCCAGCATGCGGACCTGCCGATCATCTTCGTGACCGGCTACGCGGATATGGATGCCGTCGAGCGCGTCGACGGCACGAAGTTCCTGCTACGCAAGCCATTCGAAGTCAGCGCATTGGCGAATGTGGTGAAGCACGCCCTGTCGGCGAGAGGCACGTGAGGTGCCGGTGGCGTCCCGTCATGCGCACCCTTGATGCGCATTCGATATGCGTGTAAGATTGGCCAGAGGTGACTCATGGCATATGCGTACGATCGAAAGGCCCCGAAACAGGCTGCGAATCTGAGCGTCAATCGTGATCTGCTCAACGCGGCGAGGGAGTCTGGAGTGAATTTGTCTGCTGCGCTGGAGGAGGTTCTGGCGGAGAAGGTAGCGGCAGCCAGGCGAGAAAAGTGGGTAAAGGAGAACGGTGCCGCCATTGCCGCATATAACGATTTCGTGGCAGAAAATGGCTTGGCTTCGGACGGAATGAGAAGTTTCTGATGGCGCAGTTCTCCGTCCACAAAAACAAGAACGCCAAAACGCGCGATGCGTATCCTTACTTGGTGGATATCCAGGCCAATCTGTTGCGCGATTTGCAGACCCGGGTGGTGGTGCCGCTCATTAAGCATGTGGCCTTGGGCAAGAAATCGATAGACACGCTCACGCCGACTGTCGAAGTCGATGGTCAGAAGTTTCTAATGCTGGTCCCGCAACTCGCAGGCATTCCCCAAGGCGATCTTGGCGCTGAAGTGGCGTCTTTGAGTAGTCAACGCGAAAAAGTGGTAGCGGCGATCGACTTTCTTGTAACGGGAATTTGAATGAAGGTCACGTCGGAGCGGGTTCACCGCTCGACGGATGACTCATCAACGGCGCGGTTTGGTGTGCTGCTTCGCGAACCGCATGTTCAATCGATCGACGTGCTGCATCAGCACGGCGCTGACTTCGCCGTGCGATCCGAAACGAACGCCGGTGACACGGTTGGACCCCTGCGTGATCACGTACTGGTGCCACACACCTGCGCGGCCGTCCGGACCCGGCGCTGCGACCACCGAGTCCAGTGTAAATGGAGCTTCCACCATCGCAGTGGAAGACGTGCTGCCAAACGTCATATGGTCCTCACTATGCTGCCTGCGATCAGGTTACCAGCGACGTGCCCCGCCGCCGCCTTTGGGCTTGTCCTGGGCTTCGTTGACCTTCAAGGCGCGACCGTCCATGTCGGTGCCGTTGAGATTCTGGATCGCGCGTGCCGCATCGCTGCGAGGCATTTCGACGAATCCGAAACCGCGGGGCCGTCCGGTTTCGCGATCCGCGATCAGGGAGACGCCGTCCACGGTGCCGTGTTGTGCGAACAGGGTGCGGACACCATCTTCGGTAGCCGAGAAAGGCAGGTTGCCGACGTAAATCTTGCTCATGCTTATTTCACTCATGGTAAACACGCGCAGTCTCGCAATTCGTCGATGACAGGCGCGCACTGGGCCGGCAGCGAAACGCGCTGCCTTCGTCGGTTCGGAAACGATTTCGGTCTAGAGTCGGCCCTGAATTCCGCGAAAAGGAGGCGGCGGCCAAGAAATAAAGAGAAAGAGTTGCGAGCCCAGTCGCAATATACACCGTTGCCTTTGGCGGCGTTGACTTTTATCCCCGCCCCGAGCCGGCAGGCAGGCGAGCCAAATTCAGGGCTCGGGCGACAGCATATGCCCGGCCAAATGCACCGGCGCTGGTCATTCCAGGTGCGAGCCGGCGTGCGACCGTTCTCCCACACGAGTCTCCCAAACGAGAAGCGCCCAACATAATTTCCGACGCCGGTTGGCTAGGATGCGTGCTGGCAGTGACAGCGGACAGGTGCGCGATGGGTGTGTTGACGGAAGAACAAGCCAAATCCTATATCGTCAAACTCTTGACGGCGATGAGCCAGGCCGGCGGGTCCGATCTGTTCGTTTCCAAGGACTTTCCGCCCAGCATGAAGCTACAGGGCAACATGAAGGCCATGACGAACCAGAAGCTCTCGGGCGAAGTCACCAATGCGCTGGCGCAGGCGTTGATGAACGCGAAGCAGCGCGAAGAGTTCGCTCGCGACCTGGAATGTAACTTTGCTATCTCGGTACCCGGCGTATCGCGCTTCCGCGTGAATGTTTTCATGCAGCAGCAGAACATAGGCATGGTCATTCGCACCATCGCGAACGAGATTGCGAGCCTGGAGAAGCTCGGCCTGCCCGAGACGCTCAAGGAAATCATCATGGCCAAGCGCGGGCTGGTGCTGGTCGTAGGTGCGACGGGTTCGGGAAAGTCCACGTCGCTGGCGGCCATGATCGATCATCGCAACCGTTCGTCCGCTGGCCACATCGTGACGGTGGAGGATCCGGTGGAGTTCGTGCATCAGTCACACCAGTCCTTGATCACGCACCGCGAAGTCGGCATCGATACGCATTCGTGGCACAACGCACTCAAGAATACCCTGCGCCAAGCGCCGGACGTCATCCTGATCGGCGAGATCCGCGACACCGAAACGATGGAGCACGCCATCACGTTCGCTGAAACCGGTCACCTCTGCCTAGGTACGCTGCATTCGAACAGCGCCAACCAGACGCTCGACCGCATCATCAACTTCTTTTCCGAGGATCGTCGCAAGCAATTGCTGATGGATCTTTCCAGCAACCTCCGGGCGATCATTTCCCAACGCCTGGTCCGCACCATCGACGGCAAGGGCCGCAGGGCGGCGATCGAGATCCTGCTCAATACGCCCATCATCGCGGACAAGCTACTCAAGGGCGAATTCCACGACATCAAGGCCATCATGGGCAAGTCCAAGGAACTGGGTATGCGCACATTCGATGCGTCGCTGTTCGACCTCTACAACGAAGGTGCGATCTCCTTCGAGGAGGCCATCCGCAATGCCGACTCGGCCAACGAGCTGCGGCTGAACATCAAGCTCAACGGCCGTGCACAACCGGCGCAAGCGCTGTCGTTGGAGCCGACCCTCGAGAAGAAAGACGACGCCGCCGCGGCGTAAGTCCGGCACGCGGCCGGACCCGCGACTTCTATATTGACGGCGCAGCCGCTGGGGTGAACCCTACCCCTCGCCCCAAAGGGCATCCAACGACGACGGTGAAAACTCCTACTCAACTCGTGTGTACCAACACAGAGGAGTTTTCACATGAGTTCACCCATCTCATTTTCGTCATTCAATAATTTTTCCCTCGATCTATTGCATGAGCTGCAAAGCAGCAGCCTGCTGCAGCTGGAAACCAAAGTCGGCCTGCGTTCCAGTATCTCGGAGTTCTTCGCTCCGAAATACTGCTACCAGTTCGACGCGTCCGACCTGTACGGGCCGAGCGGTAATCCTTCCGAGCAGGACATCCAGCAGAATTCGATCGGCGACTGCTATTTCGTCGCGACGCTCGGTGCGGTCGCGGATCAGCAGCCGGGCCGCATCAAGAATGCGATCAGCTTCGATCCTAATACCGGCAACTTCAATGTAAAAATGTACAAGCCCGATGGCACGGCGGTGACGATTCCGGTCTCGCAGCAGGACATCCTGGACAACAAGAGCCGCGGCGGTGGCAGCAAACTGGACAACGGCGGCGGTCCGATCTGGCCCGCGGTCATGGAAACTGCGTACGCCAAGATGAACGACGGAAACTGGTCCGACGGCCTGGCGCAGGGCTACAACAAGATTGGCGCCGGTGGCTTCGGCCGCGATGGCATGGTCGCCGTGACGGGCAGCCAGGGTACGGACCTGGTGCCGGCCAGCGTCTGGTTCTTTCCCACCAGCCTCAAGTCGGACATCCTGTTCAACCAGGTGAGTGCGGCGCTGGCTCAGGGTAAGGCAGTGACTCTGTCGACCGACCCGGAGACGAGCGGACAGGATGGCCTGGTCGACAATCACGTTTACATCGTCGATCGTATCTATAAAGATGCGAGCGGCGCGGTGAAGGTCGAACTGCGCAATCCGTGGGGTAACAATCTCAACGCCGGCGAGGGCACCAACTGGTCCGGTGCGGGGCTCATCGTCGACTTGAACAGCCTCATCAACACGAAGGGACTGGAGTGCTTCAATGTCGGCCCGTGACAATAGTGCGACTGGCCTTACATTCATCGCAGGCGTGGCAACGCGCCTGCGAGGCTTCACTCAACCTCTATGCATCCTCGCCCTGGGAGTGTCATCCATGACTGCAACTGCTGCGAATTCCGATCGACTCACCAAGCTGCAACCGCCGCCCGCCGCCACGGTCGAGCTGGACTCGCAGCACCATGTCGCCGAGTGCCGCGACCTGGAACGTACTGTGCTCGCGTACCTCAAGAATGAATGGCACGTCGAGGGCACACGGTGCTTCCTCGTCCAGAGCGGAGTGAACTGGATCTCGATGGAGAAGTTCGTCGACTCGGAGTTGCCGCGAGGCGCAAAGGAGCGAGTGCGCTTCGACTGGCACGATCCGGGTCACGACCTGGTGGCCGTATGGAAGGTCGGATCGGAATACGTGGCTACGGCCATGTCGAAGGAGCCGGTAGCGGGGCAGCCGCTGGTGGGTTACTTCGCGTTGAGCAAGGAATGATCGTTTTCCGGGGACGTTCGTCGCGACAGCGGCGAATGTCCCCGGACGGGACTCAAGCAATCAGATCGACCGGCCCCAAACCGCGTTCCGAGAACTGCTCACGCAGGTAAGTCAGAAACGGCTGCAGTTCTGCCGGGTCCATCGAGGACTGCTCGTCGATGGACAGCAGCCACACGCCATCCTTCTGCGACAGGACGAACTTCATTCCGGTGCGGGGATGAGCAACCTCGATGCAATGCGAGGATTCCGGATCGGCAAGTGTTCGCCGCGGGCGGTTGGGGCGAGCCATGGCAGCGTTGGGATCGGCGTGTTCGCAGCCGTTGCCGAGGATCGAAAGCAAAGAGAGCAAAGGCTGCGGCTGGACCTCGCCAGGCGTCATCTTCAACGCAGTCGACAGTGTCGATGGCTGCGTATCCGCCGACGCGGCCGGCGACGAACCACCGCTTCGCCGGGATTTAGATTCACCAGCATGCTTCTGCTCGCGATCGTGCGGTGCAGTGCGCTGTCGTTGCTGCTGCAAGGCTACCGAAAAATTCGCCGCCTGATCCTGCAATCGAAACGGAACGATCTTCGCGTCGAGCAGGCGATCGCTGCGATTGTCTATATCACGTCGATCGGTTTTCACGGCTTGACTCCCGGATTGCGTCGTTCGGCGTGAGCTTCATCCTCCGCCTCGCTGACCTTGGCCGCTTGCTTGATTCGCGATTTCCTGGCCAGCAACTGCACGCGATTCAACCTGGCTTCGCTTCGGTGCCACTCACGGGCAGCGAGCTGCTGTTGCGGTATGGCTTCGTCAACAGCCTTCTGAGCCGTCACTCGCATCTGGCGCAGCTGCTGCGATCCCGAGCTGAGCGCCTTGGTGTGATTGTCCGATTCGATCAACGAAGCGACGGTGCGTGGACCGCCGGCATGGCGCGCATCGATCGCTTCCTGCAGGTTCCGGTTCACCGTAGCGATCCATTGATCGACGGACGCTACCTTGGTTTTCCTGGCCGCGACTTCGCGAGCCTTGCGGGCCAGCTCGCGGCGGGAATCCTGTTCGCGCTTCTCGAGTATCCGCAGCATGAGTTGCACCCGGTCCACCATGAGCGCTGCTCCCTTACTTCATTGCGACTTCATCGCGTTCTGCAGCGACGCCAGGCTGTCCGCGAACGAGGAACTCTCGTCCACTCCCTGTCGCAACGTCTGATTCAGGCGCGGTGTGCAGGCGATGGCAGCGTCGGACAGGGCGTCGCTGCCCGCCTGGTATTCGCCCATCTGCACCAGGATTTCCAGGTCGCGATGCTTGGCGAGCAGGCTGCGTGCTTTCGCCGCAGCGGCGCGATGCTCCTTCGGCACGATGCGATCCATCACGCGGCTGACGCTGTGGAGGACATCGATCGCCGGATAATGATTCGCAGCGGCCAGCTGGCGTGACAGGACGATGTGGCCATCGAGGATCGAGCGGACTTCCTCGCCGATCGGATCGGCGGAGTCTTCATCTTCCACCAGGACCGTGTAGAACGCGGTGATCGACCCCTTCGCCGAATTGCCGGCACGTTCGAGGGCTTGCGGCAGCGTCGAAAAAACCGACGGCGGAAAGCCGCGACGCGTCGGCGGTTCGCCGGCAGTCAAGCCGACGTCACGCAAGGCACGTGCGTAACGGGTCACCGAGTCGACGAGCAACAGCACCTTCTTGCCCTGATCGCGAAAGTACTCGGCGATCGCCGTCGCGGTATAGACAGCGCGAGCGCGAGACAACGCGGGTTGATCGGAAGTCGAGACGACGAGAATGGAGCGGGACAGGTCGCCTTGCAGGCTGTCGGCAATGAATTCCTGTATTTCGCGGCCACGTTCGCCGATGAGTGCGATGACGTTGATGTCCGCGGCGGAGCGCTTCGCGAGCATGCCGAGCAGCGTGCTCTTACCGCCGCCGGCAGTTGCGAAGATACCGAGTCGCTGGCCTTCGCCCACTGACAGCAACGTGTCTATGGCGCGAACGCCGGTCTCGAACGTTTTCGCGACTGGAGCCAGCTTGAGTGGATGCGGCGGAGCCGCCATCAGTGGCACCTGTGTGCGGCCACGAATGGGATCGCCATCGTCGATCGGCTGGCCCGATGCATCCAGCACGCGGCCGATCATCGATTCGTCGACGCGGACTGTCTGGGTCGTACCGCAAGCTTCGACGCGAGTCTTGGACGAGATGCCGTGAATGCTGCCCAAGGGCATCAGCAGTGCGTCCTGGTCCTGCAGCCCCACGACTTCGGCGAGCAATTCCCAGTCGGCGTCATCGTCGAACAGGCGGCACATCTCGCCAATCGAAACCGAGAGGCCCCGTACCTGCAGCACAGTGCCGCAAGCACGAATCACTCGGCCACTGGTGCGAACGGTGCGAGTCGCGCGAAGACTGGCTCGTAGTTGAGAGAAGTCTGCAGCAGGCTTGAGTGTTTCCACGGCTAGTGCTGTCCTTCGCCAGCCGAGCCGATCATCGCTTTCGCTGCCTCATCGAGCACTTCGCGCAACGCATCCAGCTGGGTTTGCAGGCTGGCGTCGATGGTGCCGGCAGGCGTATCGAGCGTGCATTCGTCGGGAGCCATGGTGGCGTCCGCTTCAACAATTACATTCATCCAAGCGGCAGTCATCGGCTTCGATGCCGCGTTCGCTTGAGTGAGATATTTCTCGGCGTACGCCACGCGACTCGGATGAACGTGCAGCACCAGGCGGCCATGATCCGCCTGTGCTTCCGACAGGGCGGTCTCGATCAGGTTCTCGGTCAGCAATCCCGGCGGCATGGTGCGAATGATCCGGCACACTGCTTCGTTCACCAGCGCGATCAGGTCCGAATCGACCGCTTTGCGGCGGGCGTCCAAGGTTACCAGGTAGTCGCAGACCTTCTGCAGCGCTTCAGTGTGGCCGCGGGCGAATCCGCGTTGCCATGCTTGATAGGCCATGCGATCCAATCCGGCGCGGCACTCTGCTTCAGCTTGCTTGATGCGCCGACTGGCATCGACGGCAGTCGCGGCAATCTGTTCGACTTCCTGCATCTGGCTGGCGGAAATGACTCGCCGGGAGGAATTCACCTTGGCCAAGGTCAGCACGACGGGTCGATTGAGCGGAGTGTGCATGGTGTTCAGCCCTTGACCTGGGCAGGAGCTTGAGCGGTGATTCTTTGCGCCAGCGCCGCAGTGTCTACTTTGATTGCGCGTGGACGCATGCGCCAGCAAGCGGGGGAGAAGGCAAACTGCATGCGCAGTCTGCTGAAGTCGTCGGCAGGTGCAGTGGTTTCCAGCAGCGCCGCACCCACCGAGATCGCGTACTGCTCGATCTGGCCTTTATTCACGGCAGCGTCGAATGTGGGTTGCGTCAGTCCCGTCACCGACAGCGACGGGTTCGTCAACGCCTGCTTATAACCATCGTCGCCGAGTTCCTTCTTGATGGCGGCGACAGCAGCGGCGCGAACGGTCTTGCGAATGTTGTCCTGCAAGGCATCGAAGCCGAGACGGCGGGCCAATGCAGTCTGGTCCGTATGATTCGCGAGCAGCCATTGCTGATGAGGCGCGAGATCGACTTTGCCAGGCACCGAGATTCGATGCTGGCGATACACGCGGCGATTCAGCAGCCGCCGTGCTGTAGGACTCTGCACGATCGACGCAATGAACTTGCGATCGCCGCGAGTGATGCCACGCAGCCAATCCAGTTGCAGTTTCGCGGCTTCGACATCGGGTAGCAGGGAATCGACCCAGCGGCGCACGTTCGGTAGGTTCATGCCGGCCGCTCCTTGCGCACGTCTCTGAGCGAGCCCGCGGGTTCGCTGACGAAGAACGTGACGGTGACATTTTCGTACGGCAGGCCTTCGACGCTGTTGACGATCAGAGCCTTGATCGACGCCGCTTTGTTCACGACCTGCGAACCGGGCTTGTACTTGATGAATACCGACGCCGACGAGGGCTGCTTCTCATCGCTCAACGGCCGCCTCTCCGGAATCGCCAGGTGCACCCGGGCGACGATGACGCCATCGATATCTGAAATCGTGTGCGACAGTTCCTGTGACATCGCATACAGCAGGCGGGCACGCTCTTCGAGGGGCGTGGAGACGAAGCCTTCTTTGTGGAACACGCCGCCGAGAGTGTCGTAGGTATCGCGAGGAAAGCCTTCGGCGGTCAACACGTCCATGGCTCGCGGCAGGTTGCTCTTGCCGACTTCGAGCGACCAGCTCTTGTCGACGCGCACTTTGTCGGCATCGATGCCGGAACGGACCAGCACGGCGAGCATCTCGTTGACCTGCTGCTCGTCGAGCTGCGAGTACAACGACTCCCGGCTGCCGCAAGCCGACAGCAGCAGGGAAACGAGGATGATGCCGACACCTTTACGCACGGTTGCAGGACTCCTACTGGATCAGGACTGCTGACGGAACAGCTGCTGCAGTCCGTCGGAAGAACGGTTGGCGACGTTGGATGTGAGTTCGCACTGGAACAGGAACTGGTGGCTCTGCATGGTCAGCATCATCAGCTCGCCTGGTTTCAGGTCCGCCGAGGACGCGACCTGGCCTGCCTGGCCGGCAAGCTGCAGCGAACCGGAATCGAGACTGAGCAGCGGGTTGAGCAGCGACATCGGATCTGCAGCCTGGGCATTGCTCGCGCCGTCGATCTGCCCGTTGGCTCGGCCGTACGCTTCCTGAAAGCGTTCGATGCTCTGCGGCGAGGCACCGCCCATCGAAGACGACGCCGAGGGTCCGATGAGCTGGCTGGCAAGGATTCCGTCGGTGACCATGATGATGCTTCCGCGGTTACTGCTTGCGGCCCAGGGTTTCGAGCGCCTGGCCGATGCTGTTGCTGACGTTGGATGCAGCCGTGCACAGGAACGTGAGCTGCTGCGTTGCCGCCGACACCTGCAGTGCCTGGCCGGGGCCGTTGTTGCCATTGCTGAGTTGCTGCGCCAGCGACACAGTCTTTTCAGCCTGGCGGTCGAGGGCGTTGCCCCACGCGTTGGCGAGCGAGGAATACCAGGTCGGCATTTCGCCCTTCGCCGGCTTGCCGTTCTTGGACTGTTCGACGGCGGCTGCCGTGTGTCCGCTCGATACGTTGGTGCTGTACATTTCGGTTGCCTCGGTGCGAATGACTAGGTTGGTAGATAGTTCGGTGCAGATGCTGAAGTGTTCAAACGGCGAGCAGGGGTTCCCCGGCCGCGCGTAAACTCAGAACTTGAACCAGGAAATCTGCCCATCCCGCTCCAGCTGGACGGTGTCGCCGACGATGCGCAGCACCGTATGCCCGCTGGGCAGGATCGAGCCAGGGAAGTAGCGTGAGCCGCCGCTCGATGCGAGATAGGACGTGTCGCCGTTGATCTGCAGCGAGAGCCGGTCGCCGGAACGGTTGTCGTACGAAAGGGCACGTTCCGGCGGCTGAGCATCGCCCGGTGCCGCGAACACCAGTTCACGCAACTGGGCGATATCGCCACGAACCTGCGACGCAGCGTTCGCGACGCGGCTCGCATTTTCATCGAGATTCTCGACGCGGACGCGTCCGCCGCCGAGGTAGCTCACCGCTGCGTCATAGCCATGGGTACGGAACACTTCGCGAACCTGGTCCAGGAACTCGACTTCACCGATGGTGGAATCGATCACAGAAGCGTGCAGCGAAGCCAGCACGGCCTGCAGCTTGTTCACCGAATCGCGACTGACGACGCCGCTCACGACGATGCCATAGGAGGTGTCCGAGAGTTCGACCTGGTTGTCGAGGCCTTCCTGTTTCATCACGGCGCGAGCTGCGGCGATTTCGGATACGGGTGCGGTGCTGGCGCTCGAGTTAGCACTCCTGTTTATCCCTTGGGAAGTCGAAGGCTGGTTGAACAGATACATCGTCACACCTGCCACGATCAGCGGCAACGCGAGGATCGCGACCAGGAAGAAGGCACGCGGCTGCGTTGCATCTTTCGCCGGCTCGGTGCCTTCGGTAGCACGCGAGTTTCTTTCAGGGAGCACGGTACGCAGGATCGAATCGCCGCCGAGTTTGATCTGCACCGCCGATTCGCCCAGCATGATTTCAGCGCCGGCCTGCAGGGACACTCGCTGGTTCGCGGGGATAGCTTCGCCATCTACTTTGACTACGCCATCGAGAGCCCGGATCGAGGCGTGCTTGCCGTTGACGGTCAACGTTGCGTGGCGTTGTGCGACGCCTGCATCGGTGAGGCAGATGTCGCAGGATGCGTCGGAGCCGATCACCAGTAGGTCGCCGGCCGTCAGGATGAAGGAGGCGTCGCTGTGCGCTCCGGAGAGAACGCGAAATTCATGGCGTCCGGAGATCGATTTCTGCGGACGAATCCGCGTGGCTGAGGGATTCGGCGTCGGGGCTCGCTGGATCGTGAGGTCGAGAGCGGCGGCAGACACGGGCTGATCTCCTTCCCACCAGTTCTTGTTGGTCTCGTGCTTCGTTTGCGGTTGCGTCACAGTCCCTTCTTGCCCGTCTGCAACGTGGCGGGCTGAATGTCATGTGGTTCGACCTCTCGGGGCAGGACCGCCGGAATCGCAGCGGTAGTGATGCCGGCAGGCGCAGTGAGCGGCGCCGGCGGCTTCAGCAGGCGAGCCGGTGAATTTGCAGCTTCGGTCGGGACGATGCGGGGCGAGATCAGGAACAAGCGTTCCTGTGTCGACTTCGTATCGATCTTGC
>Ga0157380_10000728_pt1 | contig 20519 bp, 18 predicted proteins | sample S35metaG_FD_119757 | JGI IMG/M metagenome (GOLD analysis project Ga0157380, IMG submission 119757) | Switchgrass rhizosphere microbial communities from Kellogg Biological Station, Michigan, USA - S3-5 metaG | ecosystem: Host-associated > Plants > Roots > Rhizosphere > Soil | place: USA...
CCTGGAGACCCTCGTCGACGACAGCGATCCCGACATCGAGCTCGGCCAGATCGAGCACGCGCTGCAGACCGCCGAGGCGATCCGCGCCGACGGGCACCCGCGCTGGTTCGTGGTCACCGGGCTGGTCCACGACCTCGGCAAGGTGCTCTGCAGCTTCGGCGAGCCGCAGTGGGCCGTGGTCGGCGACACCTTCCCGGTGGGCTGCGCCTTCCGGCCGACGATCGTGCTCCACGAGCTCTTCGCCGCGAACCCCGACCGCGGGGTGCCCGGCTACTCGACGCGGCTCGGAGTCTACGAGGAGGGCTGCGGCCTCGACCGGGTCGAGATGTCGTGGGGCCACGACGAGTACCTCTACCAGGTCGTTAAGGAAAGGCTCCCGCCCGAGGCGCTCGCCATGATCCGCTACCACTCGTTCTACTCGGCGCACCGCGAGGGCGACTACGGCTTCCTGATGGACGCGCGCGACCGCGAGCAGCTCGAGTGGGTGCGGGCGTTCAACCCCTACGACCTCTACTCGAAGAGCCCGGTACGGCCCGACCGCCGCGCGCTCGAGCCCTACTACCGCGAGCTCGTGGCGGAGTTCTTCCCCGAGCCGCTGCGCTTCTAGGCGCGCGATTGATCGAGGAGATCATCGTCGACTGCCCGAGCTGCGGCGAGCACATGGCGCTCGACGTCGACACCACCGCCGGAGCGGAGCAGAGCTACATCGAGGACTGCGTCGTCTGCTGCCGGCCGATGGAGGTGTTCGTCCGCTGCGAGCCGGGGCAGGTCCACTCGATCAGCGTGACGGCAGACTAGAATCCCCCGCACCATGGCGAGACTTCGTGGAGTGCGCGTCCTGCTCGCGGCCCTTCCGCTCACGGCTCTCGCGAGCTCGTCCCCCTCCGGCCAGGGCGCCTTCGAGCCGCTCGAGTTCGATCGCGGCGCGACCGGGCTCGGCCTCGCGCTGCGGCGCCTCGGCACCACCGCGCGCGTGCTCTACGTGACCGCGCACCCCGACGACGAGCACAACGGGATCCTGGTGCGGCTGTCGCGCGGCCTCGGCGTGCGCACGGCGCTTCTGACGGTGACGCGCGGCGAGGGCGGGCAGAACGCGATCGGGCCGGAGCTGTTCGACGCGCTCGGCGTGCTGCGGACGGGGGAGCTGCTGGCGCTGCACCGCTACGACGGCGTCGAGCAGTACTTCGGCCGCGCGTACGAGTTCGGCTACTCGTTCAGCGTCGAGGAGACGTTCGCGAAGTGGGGCCGCGAGGAGACGCTCGGCGACATCGTGCGCGTGATCCGCCGCTTCCGCCCCGACGTGATCCTGGCGCTGCCGCTCGCCGGCGAGGGAGGCGGCCAGCACCACTTCGCCGCCGCCCAGCTCGCTCAGGCGGCCTTCCGCGCGGCGGCGGATCCCAAGCACTTCCCCGACCCGGCCTTGCCGCCGTGGCAGGCGCGCAAGCTCTACGAGGGCGGCATCGGCGGCTTCGGGGGAACGGAGGCGAACGCGGCCGCCGTGCGCGTGCCGACCGGTGAGTACGATCCGCTGCTGGGGATGACCTGGCTGCAGCTCGGCGCGCGCTCGCGCGCGATGCACCGCAGCCAGGGTGCGAGCCAGGTGGCCACGGACCTGCCGCCCGCCGAGGGCCGCTTCCGGCTCGTCGACGCCGAGCCGAAGGTGACGGATCGCGAGGCCGACTTCATGGACGGCGTCGACGCGACGTTCGGCGGGCTCGCCCGCTTCGCGCCCGGCAACGAGACGCTCGGCTCGCGTCTCGCGGCGCTCCAGGCGCGCGCGACCGCGGCGCGCGCGGCCTTCGATCCGCGCGCTCCCGAAGCGGCGGTTCCCGCGTTGACGGCCGCCCTCGCCGAGGTCCGATCGCTCCGCGGCGAGCTCTCTCAAGTGGTCGCCGACGCGCGCGGGCGCGCGGAGCTCGAGTCGCGGCTGGCCGACGAGGAGCGAGACGCCGAGGCCGCGCTCGCGCTGGCGCACGGCGTGGTGCTGGAGGCGAACGCGGACGATGGTCTCGCGACGCCGGGGCAGCCGGTGGGGGTCACCGTCACGCTCGTGGACCCGTCGACTCCCGCCTACGAGCTCCAGTCGCTCGAGCTCGAGGCGCCTGCCGGCTGGACGATCGAGCGCCGCGACGATGCCAAGGCGCCCGCCGGCCGCTCGGCGCGCCGCGCCCGCTTCGTGGTGACGCTGCCGGCGGACGCGCGCCCGACGCAGCCCTACTGGCGCAAGCTCAAGGACCACGACCGCCACGAGCTGCTGGTGCCGGCCGACGAGTCGCTGCCGTGGAGCCCGCCTCCCGTCACCGCGCGCGCGCGGCTCTCCGTCTCCGGCGTGGCGGCGAGCGTGAGCGCTCCGGTGGTGTGGCGCTACGAAGGGCGCGTCGTCGGCGGCGAGCGCCGCCACGAGCTCACAGTGGTCCCGGAGCTGTCGATCCGGCTGAGCCCGGACATCGCGGCGATCCCGCTCGCCGGCCCGCGGCGCCCGCTCGAGGTCCGCGCCGCGGTGCGCAGCTACTCGAAGCAGCCGGCGCCGGCCAGCGTGCGGCTCGAGCTGCCCGCAGGCTTCACGGCCGATCCCCCGAGCGTGCCGCTCAGCTTCGGCGTCGAGGGGGAAGAGGCGACCGCGCGCTTCCAGGTGACGCCGCCGGCGGCGCTGCGAGCCGGCGCGCTCGCGATCCACGCCGTGGCGACGCGCGAGGGCCGTGCGGCGCGCGACAACGTCCAGGCGATCGACTACGACCACGTCGAGCGCCGGCAGCTCGTACGCCCGGCGGAGACGCGGCTGCTCGCGCTCGACGTGCGGACGACGCCCGGCAGCGTGGTCGGCTACGTGATGGGATCGGGCGACGCGCTGGCCGAGGCGATCCGACAGCTCGGCGTCCCGCTGACCCTGCTCACGGCCGACGACCTGCTCTTCTCCGACCTCGGACGCTACACCACGATCGTGACCGGCATCCGGGCCTACGAGACGCGGCCCGACCTGCGCTCGGCCCACGGGCGACTCATGCGCTGGGCCGAGGCGGGCGGCCACCTGGTGGTGCAGTACAACCGCAACAGCATGAACCGTCTCGCGCCCGAGGCGCCGCCGCTGCCCGCGGACGCCCCGAGCCCGTTCGTGCCGTACCCGGCGCAGCTCACGGCCGAGCGGATCAGCGACGAGACGACCCCGCTGCGGGTGCTCGAGCGGCACCCCATCCTCACCACGCCGAACCCGATCGGGGATGCGGACTGGACGGGCTGGGTTCAGGAGCGCGGGATCCAGCTCCTGGCCGAAAAGGACTCGCGCTACCAGGAGATCCTCGCGGCGACCGACCCCTTCCCCTACAACGCGGGCGAGAAGCGCGGGCTGCTGGTCGACGCGGCCGTCGGGAAGGGGAGCTGGACCTACGTGGGGCTCGCGCTCTTCCGCCAGGTGCCGGCTGGAGTGCCGGGCGCGTGGCGCCTGCTCGCCAACCTCGTCTCCCGCCCGCGGCCCTCGACCGGCCCGGCCCGCAAGGCGCCCGCGCGCTAGCGGGGGGCGCCGGCCGCGCGCAGCGCGCGCTCGAGCGAGCGTCGCGTCACGTAGCTCACCCGCTCGTGGTGCTCGAACTGGAGCGCGCCGACCGGCGTGCGGCCGCGCAGCGACCAGCTGCCCGAGGGCGCGGCCGCGGGGTCGTAGCGCAGGTCGGGGCCGGCCGCGCGATCCCGCTCGCGGACGGTGTACTCGCTCGACCACGCCCCGAGCTCGTCCTCCTCGCGGTTGAAGAGCAGCTCGCGCCCCGCGTGACGGACGCTGAAGGCGAGCGGCGTCTCCCAGCAGCCGTAGCTGCGGATCGGGAGCCGTCCCGGGCGCGGCAGCGCGTAACCCTCGGCCTCGGCGAGCCAGCCGACGAACGCCAGCGCGAGCGCGGTCCAGGCGAGCACCAGGGCGACGGGCACGCCCGTGGCCCCGATCACCAGGAGCACCAGCCCCCCCAGAGGCAGCGCACCGTTCAGGAGCCGCAGCCGAGCGTCGCTTCCAGCCATTTCTCCCCCCGCCTACAAGTACAGCGGCAGGTGCCGGAAGTTGGCTTCACTTCTTTTCGAAGAGCACCGTCCCGCCCACGATCGTGGCGATCACTTCGGTCTTCATGAGCGCGTCGTCCGGCACCGAGAGGATGTCCTGCGACAGCACGACGAGGTCGGCGAGCTTGCCCGTTTCGATCGAGCCGCGCTCGCGCTCGGCGAAGCTGCCGTAGGCGGCGTCGAGCGTCATCGTGCGGAGCGCCTCGGCCCGCCCGAGCTTCTGGTCCGGGTCGAAGCCGCCGGGCGGCTTGCCGTCGGCTCCGGCCCGCGTGACCGTGGCGTGGAAGTTCTGGATCGCCGAGACGTCCTCGACCGGGGCGTCGGTCCCGTTCAGGATGCGCGCGCCGCTCTGCAGCAGCTTGCGCCAGACGTAGCCGCCCTCGGCGACACGCGCGTCGCCGAGCCGCTTCGGGGCCCAGGGCCGGTCGGACGGGCAGTGGATGCCCTGCATCGAGGCGAGCACGCCGAGCCGGCCGAAGCGCGGGATGTCGGCAGCGTCCAGGATCTGGGCGTGCTCGATCCGGAAGCGCGGGTCCTTCGCCTCCGGCCGCTCGGCCAAGGCCTTCTGGTAGGCGTCCAGCACGACCCGGTTGGCGCGGTCCCCGATCGCGTGCGTGCCCGCCTGGAAGCCGTGGGCGAGCGCGAAGCGACTGGCCTCGAAGAGCTCCTCGGCGGGCGTCACCATCAGGCCGCGGTTGCCGGGGTCGTCGGCGTACGGCTCGAGCAGCGCGGCTCCGCGCGAGCCCAGCGCTCCGTCCGCGTAGAGCTTGACCGCGCGGACGTCGAGCCAGCCGCCGCCGAGCCCCGTCTCGGGGCGGCCGAGCGCCCGCATCGTCCGCAGGCCGCTCGCCATCACGTAGAGCCGCGTGCGCAGCTTCCCGGCGGCGGCGAGCTGCTTGTAGAGGGCGATCGTGTCGACCGACGCGCCCGCGTCCACCAGGCTGGTGACGCCCTTGGCGAGGCACTCGTCCATCGCGAGCTCGATCGCCCGCCGCTCGTCGGCCTCGCTGCGCTCCTGCAGCGTGACGAGGCTCTTGGCGTTGTCGACGAAGACTCCGGTCGGCGCGCCGCTCGCGTCGTGGATGATCTCCCCGCCCGGCGGCGCCTGCGTCTTCGGCGTGATGCCGAAGTGCGCCATCGCCTTCGCGTTGACGAGCGCCGCGTGGCCGTCCGCGCGCGTGAGGATCACGGGGTTGTCCGGCGAGACGGCCGTGAGCGCCTCGTGCGTGGGAAAGCCGCGCACGGCGCCCGGCGTCGGCGTCGTCCACTTCTCCTCGTGCCAGCCGCGCCCGTAGATCCACTCGCCCTTGGGCCGGCCCTGGACGGCCCGCGCCACCCGGGCGACGGCCTCGGCGTAGCTCGGCGCGCCCACCAGGTCGACGTCGAGGCGCGCGAAGCCGATCCCGAGGAAGTGCGCGTGCGCGTCCTCGAAGCCCGGGACCAGCGTCCGGCCCTGGAGGTCGATCACCCGCGTCTTCGGGCCGACGTAGGCGCGCAGCTCGGCGCTCGATCCGACCGCGGCGATCCGGCCACCGCGCACCGCGACGGCCTCGGCTCGCGGCTTCTTCTCGTCGACCGTGTGGACGACCGCGTTCGTGAGCACGAGGTCCGCCGGCTCGGCCGCGCTCGCGGCGCGCGCGGCGTGGAGCAGGCCGACGAGCAGGATGCCGTGGGAAGCGCTGATAGAGGAGCGACACGCCATCTCGGGGGACCTCCGCGGGAGTCGAGAGTATAGGTCCCCTGACGGTTGATGGCGCCCGGCCTCGATCCGTTTCACGCGCGAAAAACCGCGCCCCGCGGCCGTCATGAGTGGCCGAGCGATCTTGACCACTCGGCGAAGCGGGGCGTAGTCTCGGCTACCGCCGCTCGTGGACTCGGCCGCTCACCGGAGGCCTCGATTGCCCCCCATCGTCGGCATGCGCTTCTCGCGTTTCGAGCTCGTGTCCCGCATCGGCTCCGGCGGGATGGGCGACGTGTGGCGCGCGCGCGATCAGGACCTCCACCGCGACGTGGCGGTCAAGTTCCTGCCCGAGCGCTTCGCGGCCGACCCGATACGCCTCGGACGCTTCGCGCAGGAGGCGCGCGCGGCCTCGTCGCTCAATCATCCGAACATCGTCACGATCCACGAGATCGGCCAGACCTCGGGCCTGCCGTACATCGTGATGGAGCTGGTGGAAGGCCAGACGCTGCGCGAGCTGCTGCTGGCGCAGGAAGGCCGGCCGCTCTCCACCCGGCGGCTTTTGGAGATCGGCACGCAGGCCGCCGACGGCCTCGCCAAGGCGCACGCCGAAGGCATCGTGCACCGGGACCTGAAGCCCGAGAACCTGATGCTGACGAGCGACGGCTACGTGAAGATCCTCGACTTCGGCCTCGCCAAGCTGCGGGGCGAGAGCGTGCCCGGCGCGGGCGACGTCTGGTTCGACTCGGCCGCGGCGACCTGGCCGCAGTCGCCGTCTCCGCACACGGCCATCGGCGCGGTGATCGGCACGGCCGGGTACATGTCGCCCGAGCAGGCGGGCGGCCGCGCGATCGACTTCCGATCCGACCAGTTCACGCTCGGCGCGATCCTCTACGAGCTCGCGAGCTGCCGCCAGGCGTTCCGCCGCGAGTCGCCCGCCCAGACGATCGCGGCCATCATCGAGGACCCGCCCGAGCCGCTGGCGACGCTCAACCCGGCACTGCCCGAGCCGGTGCTCTGGATCGTCGAGCGCTGCCTCGCGAAGGATCCCGCCGAGCGCTACGCCGCGACGCTCGACCTCGCGCGCGAGCTGCGCAACGTGCGCGACCGGCTTCCCTCCGGCTCCTCTTCCAGCCCGATCGCCGCCGTGGCGAGCTCCGTCTCGGCGTGGCGGCGGCCGGTTCGCGTCGCCCTGGCCGCAGTCGCCGCTCTGGCGGTCGCCTGGGGCGCCGCGCGACTCGTGCGTAGCCCACTGCCGACGCGGCCACCGGTCGTGGCGGTGCTCGAGGTCGCGAACCTGACGGGACAGCCGGAATACGACGCCACGGCGGTCGGCATCGCCGAGGGGGTGGTGAGCGGGCTCGCGGGCATCGACGAGTTCCAGGTGCTGTCGCGCCTCGCCACCATGGGCTACCGCAATCGCAAGCTGGATCTGCCGGCGATCGGCCGCGAGCTCGACGCCGACTTCGTCGTGGACGGAGTCCTTCAGCGCTCGGAGCACGACCTGCGCGTGAGCTTCACGCTGGTGCAGCTGCCGACGAACGTGGTCCGCTGGAGCGGCACGTTCGACGGGGCGCTCGGACACGTCTTCGACCTGCAGTCGAGGGTCGCGGCCGGCGTGGCCGGCGCGTTGCGCGTCTCCGTGACTCCCGCGGAGCAGCAGCGAATCGAGGCTCGCCCCACGGCGAGCCCCGCGGCCTGGGAGGAGTACGCCGCCGGTCTCGCTCTGCTCGACCGGCGAGACCGTCCAGGAAACGTGACGGCCGCGGTGGGCCGGCTCGAGGCGGCGCTCAAGGCCGACCCGCGCTTCGCGCGCGCGCACGCCGCCCTGGCTCGCGCCTGCGCGGCCCGCTATGCGGAGACGGGCGACGCGGCCTGGGCCGATCGGGCGCGCGACGAAGCGCAGGAGGCTTTGCGACTGCAGCCCGGCGACGCGGACGTGCGCCGCGCGCTCGCCCGGATCCTCTACGATCGCGGCCGGTACCCGGAGGCGATCGAAGAGCTGAAGCAGTCGGCCGCGCTCAAGCCGCAGGACGACGAGACGCCGCGGCTCTTGTCGGAGGTCCTCGTCGACGCGGGGCAGATGGACGCGGCCCTCGATCAGGCGCGCCGCGCGGTGGAGCTGCGACCCCGTTACGCCCAGAACCAGCTGGCGCTGGGCTGGGTCCAGTTCTCCGCGGGACGCTTCCGCGATGCCGCGGCCGCGTACAGGACGGCGACCCAGCTGCAGTCCGACAACGCCTGGGCGCAGCAGATGCTCGGAACCTCGCTCCACCTGGCGGGCGATCTGCAGGGCGCCGTCGAGCCCTACAAGGAGGCGATCCGCCTCGCGCCCGACGCGCGGGCCTGGGCGAATCTCGGCTACGTGTACCTCGCGACGCACCAGCTCGAGCAGGCGACACGGGCCTACGTCGAGGCGGTCCGTCTGGAGCCGGCGTCCGGAACCATACGGCGAAGCCTGGGGGACGTGCGCGCCAAGGCCGGGGACACTTCGGGCGCGCGCGCGGACTGGACCGCCGCCGTTTCCCTGAGCCGGGAGGCGCTGCGGGTCAACCCGAAGGACGCGCGCCAGCTCAAGAACATCGCCATCTGCCTCGCCAAGCTGGGGCAGCGCGACGAAGCGCTAGCGACGCTCCAGAAGGCGATCGACGCCGGCCCGTCGAGCGGGGACGTCCAGTACGGCGGAGCCGTGGTGCACGCGCTCACCGGCGACGGGCCGGGGGCGCTGTCGATGCTCGAGAAGGCTCTCGCGTTGGGCGCGAGCGCGAGCCAGGCCAGGGACGACGAGGACCTGGCGAGCCTGCGCGCGCTCCCCAGATTCCGGGAAGTGCTGGAGGCGGCGAGCGCCGCCCCGGCCAGGAGGTGAACCGTGCGTCTTCGATTGCGCAAACTCGTGGGTCTCGCCGTCGCGGTGGCACCGCTGCTCGCGTCGGTGTCCTGCTCCTGCAAGCTGGACCCGATCCTTGACACGGTGTCGGGCAAGCCCAAAGGCTCGCCCCTCGTCAAGATCCTCGTGACGCTCCAAGACGAGGGTGGCACGTGCACCGCGAGGGTCAATCCCGATCCCGTCGTGGTCTTCCGGGGAGGAGTGATCCGCTGGCTGGTCGAGAACAACTGCAAGAGCCTGACCACTAGATCCCTGACGTTCACGCAACCCGTGCCGCGGCACCCCGAAAGGAAGTACGAACAGCAGACTCCGACCGCATGGAAGTACCGCTTCTGCACGGCCAAGATCGATGAGCTCGGGGCCGGCAAGGACGAGAAGAACGCGATGCTGTGCGAAGTTCCGGGAAACGTAGTGCCGGGGTTCTATAAGTACAACCTGGATGGCGCGGCGAAGCTCGACCCCGACATCGAGGTCCGCAAGGGCGGCTAGAAGCCGGCCGGCTTGACACTCCTCGCGGCGGCCCCTAGTGTCGGTCGCCGCGACGATGCCGCAGACGATCCTCGAGGTGTTCGACGCGACGGTGAAGGCGCACGCCGATCGGCCGGCGATGCTCCGCAAGCGGGGCGACGCCTGGGAGCCGATCACGTGGACCGGCTACCAGGCGCTCGTCGCGCGCGCGGCGCGGGCGCTGGTCGCACACGGCGTGGGACCCGGAAGCGGGGTCGTGGTGCTGTCGGCCAACCGGCCCGAGTGGTTCGTCACCAACCTGGCCGGGATGACGGTCGGCGCTCGCGTGGCCGGCATCTACACCAACAACACGCCCGAGCAGTGCCACTACATCGCCGAGCACGCGGAGGCGGTGGTGGCGGTGGTCGACAGCCCGCAGGCGCTCGCGCGCCTGACTCCGCAGGGCTCTCGGCCCGCGAGCCTGCGCACGATCGTGCTGCTCGACGGCGAGGCGACGGGCCCGGGTGTCGTCGGCTGGGAGGCGTTCCTGGCCGCGGGAGACGAGGCGTACGAGGCGGAGGTCGCACAGAGGCGCTCGGCGCTCGGCGGCGAGTCGGCGACGACGCTCATCTACACCTCGGGCACGACCGGCACTCCCAAGGCCGTGATGCTCACGCAGCGCAACCTGGCCTTCATTGCCGAGAAGATCCAGGAGCTGGTGCCGATCGGCACCGGGGACTCGCTGATCAGCTATCTGCCGCTGTCGCACATCGCCGAGCAGGTCGTCTCGCACCTGCTGTCGATCGCGACGGGAGCCGCCGTCCACTTCACGGAGAGCCTGGACAAGGTGCCCGCGTACCTCGTCGAGGTGCGGCCGCACTTCTTCCTCGGCGTGCCGCGCGTCTGGGAGAAGATGCAGGCCGCGATCGAGGCCAAGGCTGCCGAGGCGAGCCCGCTGCGGCGACGGATCGTCGCGTGGGCCAGGGGGGTGGGCCTGCGGGCCGGGGATGCCGACCAGACGGGCCGGCCGCGGCCGTGGAGCTACGGCCTCGCCGACCGGCTCGTCTTCTCGAAGGTGCGCGCGCGGCTCGGGCTCGACCGCGCGCGGCTGATGGCGGTCTCGTCGGCGCCGATCGCGAAGGAGACGCTCGAGTTCTTCCAGAGCCTGGGCATTCCCGTGATGGAGGTCTACGGGATGAGCGAGTGCACCGGGCCGGCGACGATGTCGCTTCCCGAGCGCTACCGGCTCGGCTGGGCGGGCTACACGATCCCGGGCACCGAGCTCCGGCTCGCGGAAGACGGCGAGGTCGTGGTCCGCGGCCCGCACGTCTTCGAGGGCTACTACAAGGACGACGCCGCGACTGCGGAGGCGCTGGACGCGGATGGCTGGCTGCACACGGGCGACGTGGGGCAGATCGACCGCGACGGCTTCCTGCGCATCACGGACCGCAAGAAGGAGCTGATCATCACCGCCGGCGGCAAGAACATCGCGCCGCAGCACCTCGAGGGGCAGCTCAAGCAGATCGCGGCCGTCTCGCAGGCGGTCGCGATCGGCGACCGCCGCCCCTACGTGGTCGCGCTGCTCACGCTCGACCCCGCCCGCGTCGTCGCCGAGGCTCAGAAGGCCGGTAGCGACGCGCGCACGGTCGACGAGGCGGCACGCAGCGCGCCCTTCCGGGCCTACGTCGAGAAGCAGGTCGAGCTCGTCAACGCTCGCCTCGCGCGCTACGAGTCGATCAAGAAGTTCGCGCTGCTGCCGCGCGAGCTCACGGTCGAGGCCGGCGAGCTGACGCCGACGCTCAAGCTCAAGCGCCGCGTGATCCTCGAGCGCTACCGCGAGGCGATCGAAGGGCTCTACTCGGCCTAGCCGCTTTCGCCGACGAACGGCGTCAGTCGCCCGGCGGCTTGGCGGCGGGCTTCGCGGCGGCCGGACGCACGCGCGGCTTGGGCGCCGCCTTGACCGGCACCGGCGTGGGCGGCGGCGCCTTCAGCAGCTCGGCCGTGCTCGGGTGCTGGCCCTGCTCGGCCAGCTGGCTGGCCACCAGGCCCTCGTTGTCCTTGAGCGAGCGGTCCGCGCCGGCCTTCAGCAGCATGCTCACGACGGCATCGTGCCCGCCGGCGGCCGCGGCCATCAGCGGCGTCTGGCCCTGCTTCAGGTCGCGCGCGTTCAGCTCCACCTTGGACTGGAGCAGCAGGTTCACGAGCTCGAGCTGGCCGTCCTCCGCGGCGAGCATCAGCGGCGTGCGGTTGTTCTCGTCGGTCGCGTTGGGGTTGGCGCCCTTCGTGAGCAGATCCGTGACGAACGCGGTGTTGCCTCCGCGGATCGCGTGGAACAAGAGCGGCCGGCCGCGCCGGTCGACGACCTCCCGGCTGGCGCCGGCTCCGAGCAGCGTGTTCGCCAGCTCCACCCGGCCGTTGCGTGCCGCGAGCATCAACGGCGTCAGGCCGGCGCCGTTCTGGAGGTCGATCTTGGCGCCGCCCTTGATCAGGGCGTCGGCCACGTCGGAGCGTCCCGCTGTGGCCGAGATGCAGAGCGCGGTGTTGTCGGTCTCGTCGAAGGCGTTGAAGTCGACCTTCTTCTTGACCGCTTCCTGGATACCGGCCAGGTTGCCGTCCGCGACGGCCTTGAAGAAGGCGGTGGTTTTCTTGTCCGGCTTGTCGGCGGCCTGTGCGGCGCCCACGGCTAGGCACGGCACGAGGCAAAGCGCCCAATGGATTCGCATGGAAGCCCCCTCGGGAATCTGGGCGAAAAATAAGCCCGCGGGGCCTGGCGCGCAAGGGGCTAGCGCGGCGGCTTGTCCGAGGGGTTCCGCCGCTCGCGGCGGCCGAGCAGGCTCGCCCGCGTGATCGCCTCGTCGCCGAAGCGGCGCTTGAGCTCGTCGCGCACGCGGTCCGCCGGAGTCGACGGTTTCGGCAGCTCGAAGAGGCCCAGCTGCGGGGTGGGATCGCCGAAATGCGAGGTGTAGATACCCACCAGGCGGACCCGCCGGCGGCCGTGCACGTCGTGGAACAGCTCGCTCGCGACCTTGAAGAGCTCGTCGCCCGAGTCGGTCCCGCGCTGGAGCGTCCGCGCGTGGGTGGTGGTGCGGAAGTCCTCGTCGCGGTACTTGAGCGTGATCGTGCGCGCCTTGAGCGCGTGGGCGCGCAGGCGGGAGGCGACCCCGTCGCAGAGCGAAAGCAGCGTGGCGCGCAGCCGCGCGGGATCGGCCGTGTCCTGGTCGTAGGTGTGCTCCTGGCCCATGCTCTTGTAGCCCGCGGGCTCGCGCGCCACGTCCCGCTCGTCCTCGCCCCGCGCGAGCCGCTGCAGATCGTGCCCGTGCGTGCCGATTTTGCGCGCGAGCCGCGTCGGGTCGAGCGCCGCCAGCTCGCCGATCGTGGCGATCCCGAGCTTGGCGAGCGTTTCCTCCATCTTCGGTCCCACGCCCCACAGCCGCCGCACCGGCAGCGGCGCCAGGAAGGCGGCTTCGGCGCCGGGAGCGACCACCGTCAGGCCGTCGGGCTTGTGCATGTCGGACGCGACCTTGGCCACGAGCTTGGAGCACGCGACGCCGACGGAAGCCGTGAGGCTCGTCTCGTCGTGGATCGCCCGCTTCAGGTTGCGGCCGATCGTCTGGCCCGAGCCGAGGGCGCGCTCGCTGCCGGTCGCGTCGAGGAACGCCTCGTCGATCGAGACCGGCTCGACGCGGTCGCTGAAGCGCTCCAGGATCGCCATGATGCGCGCGGACTCGCGCACGTAGCGCTCCATGTCCGGCTGCAGGTAGATCCCCTTCGGGCAGCGGCGGAAGGCCTCGGAGATCGGCATCGCGCTCGCGACGCCGAAGCGCCGCGCCTCGTAGGACGCCGTCGAGACGACGCCGCGCCCGCGCCCGCCCTTGGGGTCGGCGCCCACGATCACGGGCTTGCCGCGCAGCTCGGGCCGGTCGCGCTGCTCGACGGCCGCGTAGAACGCGTCCATGTCCACGTGCAGAATCGTGCGGGAAGCCATGAACAGTGAGGCCAGCATACCCAGCGCCCGGCCGGACGAGGTCCAAGCAAGAACGGGGGGTCTGGGGGGTGCGAAGCATCCCCCAGCTCAAGAAAGGAGGCAGCAGGCCTGGCCGCTCTTCCCCCTACGAGAGCGGTCATTGAAGAGCCCTGGTTGATGCGGCTGTTGCGTCAGAGGCTCGAGCCCCCCTGCAGCTGCTTCACGAGCTCGCCCACGACCGCCTTCGCGTCCCCGAACAGCATGTACGTGCGGTCGGCGAAGTAGAGCTCGTTCTCGATCCCGGCGAAGCCGGGGTTCATCGAGCGCTTGATCGCGAGGCACATGCGCGCCTTGTCGGCGTCGATGATCGGCATGCCGTAGATGGGGCTCGACTTGTCGTGACGCGCCGCGGGGTTGACGACGTCGTTGGCACCGATCACCAGCACGACGTCGGTCTGCGGCATCTCCGGGTTGATGTCGTCCATCTCGATGAGCTTGTCGTAGGGGATGTCCGCCTCGGCGAGGAGCACGTTCATGTGCCCGGGCATCCGCCCGGCCACCGGGTGGATCGCGAACTTCACCTCGATACGCCGCTTGGTGAGCTCGTCGAACAGCTCGCGCACGCGCTGCTGCGCCTGCGCGACCGCCATGCCGTAGCCCGGCACGATCACCACCTGGCTCGCCATCTCCAGCACCTGTGCCGCGCCCTCGGGCGTCTCCTTCTTGGCCGTGCGTGTCTCGGCGGCTCCCGCCTTCTGCTGGACCTGGCCGAAGGCGCCGAACAGCACGTTGGTGAAGGAGCGGTTCATCGCGCGGCACATGATGATCGAGAGGATCAGGCCCGAGCTGCCGTCGAGCGCACCCGCGATCACCAGCAGCTTGTTGTCGAGCACGAAGCCCATCGCCACCGCCGAGAGGCCCGCGTAGGAGTTGAGCAGCGAGATCACGGTCGGCATGTCGGCGCCGCCGATCGGGATGATCAGCAGCACGCCGAAGGCGAGCGCGAGCACGACGATCAGCGGGAAGAGCCACGAAAGCGCCACCGGCTGGAAGACGAGCAGCAGGCCGCAGCCGAAGGCCAGAAGCAGCAGGCCGATGTTGCTCACGTTCTGGAGCGGGTAGGTGACCGGCCGCTGCGGGATGAAGCGCACCTCCTGCAGCTTGCCGGCGGCCATCAGGCTGCCCGTGAAGGTCAGGAAGCCCAGGATCACCTCGGCCACGATCGCGAACGTGCGGAAGGCGGTCAGGTTCTCGGGCTCGCCCTGCCACAGGTAGAACTTCGCGGTGCCGACGAGCCCCGCCGCCAGGCCGCCGAACGCGTGCGAGATCGCGGTCCGCTGCGGCACGGCGGTGAGCGGCACCCACGACAGCGGCACGCCCACCAGGAAGCCGACCGCGACGGCCGCCGCGATCCAGCCCCAGTGCACGATGCCGGGCGTGAGGAAGGTGCCGAGGATCGCGAGCGCCATGGCGACGACGCCCGCGAGCACGCCGCGGCGCGCGGTCTTCGGGTCGTTCATCCAGTGCAGCGACAGGATGAAGAGCGCCGAGGCCACGAGGTAGGCGCTCTCGACCAGCCAGAAGCTCATCGCTTCTTGTCGTCCCCGGGCTTCTTGAACAGCCGCAGCATGCGGTCGGTGATCAGGAAGCCGCTCACGATGTTGGTCATCGAGGCGGCGAGCGCGATCGCGCCGAGCAGCGTGACGAGCGGCGGGTGGTCCTGGCCGGCGATCACGATCGAGCCGACCACCGCGATCGCCGAGATCGCGTTGGTGAGCGACATCAGCGGGGTGTGCAGCAGGCGCGAGACGCGCGTGACCACCCCGAGCCCGATGAAGGTCGCGAGCAGGAAGACGAACAGGAGGGCCGACAGCTCGGCGGGCATCGGTCAGTGCGATTCTGCACGGAGGCCGCCGCCGAGTTCAACCGCCGCGGTCGGTCGGACGGCTCAGAGCCGATGAGGCATTCGATCCAGCCCGGCCCGCTCTACGACGCCCGCGCCACCTCGGCGAGCGCGCGGTCGCGACAGGCGGCCGAGCAGAAGTGCTCCTCGCGGCCGGCGACGCGCTCCGTGAGCGCGCCCGCGAGCGGGACGTACGTGCGGCAGACGCGGTCGAGCACCAGGTCCTGGGCGGCCTTGACCTGGCGGGGCTCGGCGCGGCGAGCCGCCGCGGGCCGAGAGCCTGCGAACGCCGAGGCGATCGTGCGCAGCAGCAGCCGCAGCACGAGCAGCCAGAAGAGCGCCTGGACGACGAACAGCAGCCCGCGGATCATAGGAGAATCAGGCCGTCAGAATAGCATCTTCACGCCCCGCGCCGGCCGGACTAGAATCCGCCGCGACGGGTCGAACGAAGACGAGGCGCCGCGACCGCCGCCCGGAGGTGGGCCGTGATAAAGCTCAGGAAGGTGCTCGTCCCGACCGATTTCTCGGACAGCGCGCGCCACGCCTTCAGCTACGGCGTGTCCTTCGCGCGCGAGTTCAAGGCCGAGCTCGTGCTGCTGCACGTCGTCGAGAACCTCACCGTCGGCTACGCGAGCGACCTGTTCCCGGTCCCGATGGCCGAGGTGTTCCAGGAGATCTCGGGCTACGCGAAGGCCGAGCTCGCGAAGCTCGCGGAGGAGGCGAAGCAGAAGGGCGTGGCGGTCAGCGAGCTCGTCGCCCAGGGCAAGCCGTCCGCCGAGATCATCCGCCACGCGGCCGAGAACGCCGTCGACATGATCGTGCTCGGCACCCACGGCAAGGGCATGCTCGACCAGGCGCTCTTCGGCTCGACCACCGAGCGCGTGGTGCGCCGGGCGCCGTGCCCCGTGCTGACCGTGCGCATGGCCGAGCACGAGTTCGTGGACGGCGACTAGTCCCAGGCCACTCCCGACCACTTCAAGAGCACCGTCCCGACGGTGAAGCCCGCGCCGACCGCGGCCAGCAGCACGCGGTCGCCGGCCTTCAGCTTGCGCTCGTCGAGCGCCGTCTTGAGCGCGAGCGGGATGGTGGCGGCGGTGGTGTTGCCGTACTCGCGGATGTTCTTGATCACCTTCGAGTCGGGCAGCCCCATGCGCTGCTGCGCCGCCTCGATGATGCGGATGTTGGCCTGGTGCGCGACGAACAGGTCGACGTCGTTCCCGCTGAGCCCGTTGCGCTCCAGGATCGCCGCGCTGTTGTCGGCGAATTTGCGCACCGCGTACTTGAAGACGTGCTGGCCCTGCTGCCGCACGTAGTGCAGCTTCGCGTCGACCGTCTCGTGCGTCGCCGGCTTCAGGCTGCCGCCGCCCGGCATGTTCAGATAGCAGGCGCCCGAGCCGTCGACCTCGTGCGCGAAGTCGAGGATGCCGGTGCCGTCCTCGCGCGGCTCGAGGATCACCGCTCCCGCGGCGTCGCCGAACAGCACGCAGGTGGTGCGGTCCTCGAAGTCCAGGATCGAGGTCATCACGTCGGCGCCGATCACCATCACCTTCGAGTGGCGGCCGGTCTCGATGAACTGCGCGCCGATCGTGAGCGCGTAGGCGAAGCCGGAGCAGGCGGCCGAGACGTCGAAAGCCCAGGCGCGCTTCGCTCCGATCCGGTCCTGCACCAGGCAGCCCGTCGCCGGGAACAGCATGTCGGGCGTCACGGTGGCGACAACGATGAGCTCGAGCTCGTCCGCGCCGATCCCGCGCCGACGCAGCGCCTCGCCCGCCGCTTTCGCGGCGATCGCGCTGGTGCCGGTGCCCGGCTCGACGTAGTGGCGCTTCTCGATCCCGGTCCGCGTGCGGATCCACTCGTCCGTGGTGTCGACCAGCTTCATGATGTCGTGGTTGGTCACGACGCGCTCGGGGACGTGGGTCCCGAGCGCGGTGATCGCGGCCCGTCTCTGGCTCATGCGGCTCCCTCGTTCACGCTAGCCGCCGCGTCATGCGCTCGTCGCGCGCGGCGGCCGAATCGGACCATTAGAAACGGCCGGCCCCTTGGGGGTCAAGCCCGGGGCCGGTGTATGCTCCAGAGCTTACCCATGCCGCAGTCCCCGATCCCCTTGCCGGTGCTGCACGCGAAGCCGGCGCTCGTGCCGTGCACGGAGTGCGCGCGCTGCTGCCGCTACGTCGGGGTGGGGATCAACGCGCCGACCACGCCGCGGCTCGCGAGCGACGTGCTCTGGTACCTCTACCACGAGCAGGTCTCGGTCTACCGCGACGAGCAGGGCGAGTGGTCGGTGATGTTCGAGACGCGCTGCCGCAACCTCGGCGACGACCGGCTCTGCGGCGTCTACGACCAGCGCCCCCACATCTGCCGCGGCTTCGACAACACCACCTGCGACGTGAACGCGCCGGGCGCGCGCGCGCTCACGTTCAGCGAGCCGGCGGAGTTCCTGGAGTGGCTGCGGGCGAAGCGGCCGCGGGTCTACGCGAGGCTCGAGGGCCGTTTCACTCCGGAACGCTGGCAGCCCGGGACGAAGCCCAGCACCGCGCGCGCACGCCGGGCGGTCGCGCGCAAGGCGAGGACCTAGAAGCTCATGGCCGAGGCCAAGCCGCTCGTCGGCGTCCTGATGGGAAGCAAGTCCGACTGGGACGTGATGAAGAGCGTGAGCGAGACGCTCAAGCACTTCGAGATCGCCCACGAGTGCCGCGTGCTCTCCGCGCACCGCACGCCGGCCGCGACGATCGAGTACGTGGGCGCGGCCGAATCGCGCGGCCTCGAGGTGATCGTGGCGGCGGCCGGCGGGGCCGCGCACCTCGCGGGCGTCGTCGCGGCGCACACGCTCTTGCCGGTGCTGGGCGTGCCGATGGAGAGCGCCTCGCTCAAGGGCCTCGACTCGCTGCTCTCGACCGTGCAGATGCCCGGCGGCATCCCGGTCGGGACGCTCGCGATCGGCAAGCCCGGAGCCACGAACGCGGCGCTCCTGGCCGTCGCGATCCTGGCGAACTCGCGGCCGGCGCTGCGCGCGAAGCTGCGCGCGTTCCGCGAGGAGCAGACGGCGAAGGTGCTCAAGGAAACGCTGGCCTGAAGCCCCGCCGTTGAAGGTCCTGCTGATCGGCGGCAACCGCTTCCTCGGCCACGAGCTCGCGCTGCGGCTCCGCGCCGCCTCGCACGCCGTCACGCTCTTCAACCGCGGCACGCTCGCGGACGCTCTCTCTGACCGCGTCGAGCGGCTGCGGGGCGACCGCACCAGCGCCGACTTCGAGCGCGTGCTGGGCGGCCGCCGCTTCGACGCCGTCGTCGACTTCGCGGCCTTCGACGGCGACGACGGCCGTCGCGCGGCCGCGCTCTTCCAGGGCCAGGTCGGCCACTACGTCGCGATCAGCACCGGCCAGGTGTACCTGGTGCGCCAGGGCTGCCCGCGCCCGGCGCGGGAGACCGACTACGACGGCCCGCTCATCGACGAGCCGCAGACGGAGTACGACCGCGGGCAGTGGACGTACGGCGTCAAGAAGCGAGCGCTCGAGGACGAGCTTCGGGCCGCCTGGGAGCAGAGGCGATTCCCGGCGACGCGGCTGCGCATCCCGATGGTGAACGGCGAGCGCGACCACTTCCGGCGCATCGAGCGCTACCTGTGGCGGATGCTCGACGGCGGGCCGATCCTGCTGCCGGGCGGCGGCGCACGCGTCACGCGCCACGTCTACTCGGGCGCCGTCGTGAAGGCGATCCTCGGTCTTCTCGGGCGCGAGGCGAGCTTCGGGCGCGCCTACAACCTGGCACAGGACGAGACGCCGAGCCTGCGCGAGCTGCTCGCCACGCTGGCCAGGCTCGTCGGTGCCCCTGCGCCCCTGGTGGAGATCGATGCAGAGTCGGTGCGGAAGGCCGGGCTCGACCCGCTGGTGCTGTCGCCTTTCGGCGGCGAGTGGATGTCGTTCGTCGATCCCTCGCTCGCGAAGGCCGAGCTGGGCTTCCGTCACGAGCCGCTCGCCTCCTATCTCGACAAGATCGTGACCTCGTTCCTGGCGCACCCTCCAGCCGACCCCCCGCCCGGGTACGAGAAGCGCGCGGACGAGCTGCGGCTCGCCGACGTTTGACGGCCGGCCACGCCCGGGCACACGATGGGCGGCCATGATCAAGAGCTTCCTGTCGTCCGGACTGCCGGTGCTCGCGCTCGCCGTGCTGGGCGCGGCTGCCAGCCGAGCCGCCGAGGTCACCGTCTACGTCGGCACCTACACCGACGGCACCAGCAAGGGCATCTACCGCTTCTCGCTCGACCTCGAGACCGGCAAGGCGTCGGCCCCGGCGCTCGCCGGCGAGGCGAAGAACCCGTCGTTCCTGGCGCTCCACCCGAGCGGCCGATTCCTGTACGCCGTCTCCGAGGTGGACAGCTTCGGCGGCGCCAAGACCGGCTCGGTGATCGCGTTCGCGATCGACAAGAAGACGGGCGACATCACGAAGCTGAACGAGGTCGCCTCCGAGGGCGGCGCGCCGTGCCACCTCGTGGTGGACAAGGGCGGCAAGAACGTGCTCGTCGCGAACTATGGCGGCGGAACGGTCGCCGTGCTGCCGATCGGAGCGGACGGCAAGCTGGCGAAGGCGTCGGCCGTGCGCACGCACGAGGGCAAGGGCCCGAACGCGCAGCGGCAGGAGAAGCCGCACGCGCACGGCATCTACCTCGACGCCGCCGAGCGCTTCGCGCTGTCGCCGGACCTGGGCGCCGACCGCGTCTTCGTCTCGCGCTTCGACGCCGCGAAGGGCGCCCTCGAAGCCCACGGCGAGGGCGTGCTCGATCCCGGCGCGGGACCGCGGCACCTCGCGTTCCACCCCTCGGGCCGCTACGTCTACGTGATCAACGAGCTCACCTCGACGGTCTCGGCATTCGGCTACGACGCGGCCAAGGGCGCGCTCACGCCGCTTTCGACCGTCTCGGCGCTGCCCGAGGGCTTCAAGGGCACGAGCTACACGGCCGAGGTCGAAGCCTCGCCCGACGGCCGCTTCCTCTACGGCTCGAACCGCGGCCACGACAGCCTCGCGATCTTCGCGATCGACCCGGCGAGCGGCCGGCTCGCGCCGTCCGGCCACGTACCGATCGGCGGCCCGTGGCCGCGGCATTTCAAGATCGACGCCTCCGGCCGAGTGCTGATCGCCGCTCACCAGCGCGGCGGCACGGTCGGCTTCTTCCGTCTCGACCCGAAGACGGGCCAGCCGAGCCCACTCGGCGTGACGGTCGCGGTCGACAAGCCCGCGTGCGTGCTGCCGGTGGCGCCCGCCCGCTAGCCGCGGCCCGATGCCGAACGCGCTCGACCCGCGCCAGCTCGCGAACCTGCTGGCCGCGCTGCTGATCGGGGCGCTCGTCGGCACCGAGCGCGAGAAGAACAAGGCCGCGTCGGGCAACGTCGGCATCGGCGGCGTCCGCACCTTCACGCTGTTCTCGCTGATCGGCGCCTTCGGCGCGCTGCTCGCCCAGTCGCTCGGCAGCCCGCTGGTGCTCGCGGCCGCGATCGCCGGCGTCGTCGCGCTCACCGCCGCGGGCTACGTGGTGCAGGCCCGCAGCAAGCCCGACGCGATCGGCCTCACGACCGAGACGGCCGCGCTCGCCGTCTGCCTGCTCGGC
>Ga0157380_10000729_pt1 | contig 20501 bp, 30 predicted proteins | sample S35metaG_FD_119757 | JGI IMG/M metagenome (GOLD analysis project Ga0157380, IMG submission 119757) | Switchgrass rhizosphere microbial communities from Kellogg Biological Station, Michigan, USA - S3-5 metaG | ecosystem: Host-associated > Plants > Roots > Rhizosphere > Soil | place: USA...
CGCGCCCGTAGCTCAGCTGGATAGAGCATCAGACTACGAATCTGAGGGTCGGACGTTCGAATCGTTCCGGGCGCGCCAATTTTTTCAAAGGGTTAGAGAGGATTCAGCGGCTGCAGGGCGTTTCCTTTCGCCTGCGCTTAATCGCTGCGTAATCTTTAGGCTGAATTTCGTGGCTGCGGTGGCCGGCGGGTTCCCATTTTCATGTCAATCTCGCGGCCCCTCATGTGGGCGCATCGAGCGTCCACAGCTCGCCCTTAAATTCCTCGGGATAGCCTTCGGGGTAATGAACCCAGCGCGCAGCTTTGGATAGCTTCTCACGTTTACCATTGCTCACTGTGCCGCCGAGTTCGCAATGATTAGGATTTCCCTCCTCAAAGGTTTTTTGAATCCAAAATCCACATTCGCGCGCCTGTCCAGCGGTGATTCCCACGACCCCAAACTCTGGCTTTGGCGCTCTCACGGCGGCAAGATCATCGCCGCTCACCCATACAGTAACGGATGTCCCGATCCCATCCGGGTCTTTTCTGAAAGACGATGAGTCTGGGCGACCATCTACGGGGCTATAGCGCCCACAGGGAATGCGCCGGAGTAATTTTACGTCGTTGCCGATTGAGGCATCGTCATTCGGATCGGCCGGAACTGTAGCCACAGCTAGGCTGCGAGATACCGCCTAAGCAATTGCTTCGCTTTGAAGAGGGAGACCGGCTCGCTTGGATCCTCCTCATCACCAGTCACCTTGTCTTCGAAAAAGACCTCATATTTGTGAGGGCCGAGGACCGTGGCGTTAAAATAGCGTTGGTCATTTTCCCAGTACAGTTCGACGGATCCATCCGAGCTTGCGGCTATCCGGGGTTCGTCGCCCGCCTCAAGGGCTACAAGAGCCAGCTCGAGAGCTGGCGCCAAGGCGCTGCGCGCAACGGGGCGTGCGGAATAGCTGTCCCAGCCTTTGGGAAGGTCCACCAGTGCCTTGATGTTGGCAATCGCATTTTCATAGATCGCCGGCAGCTGGGGTTGATTCGATTGTAAGACGCCGATCCCGGTATCAATGGAATAGGATTGTGACCATTGGCCCACGGGGCGTACCTTTGAGTCAGCCTGCAGTTCACTTCGCTTTCGGTCCCAATAATCGGGCGAGCGCGTAAACGTCTCATCAAACTTAGTGGCCATGCTGCTCTCCCCACAGTTGCCGCGCATTGTCCGTCACAGTGGCGAGAAACACGGCGTTAACTGCACTCACGGCAATTTCCAGGAATGCCAGTGTCCCGTTCCGATCGGGAGCGAGCGGCGCGCCCCGCGCGGTAATATCCAAGCGGTAGACCTCTTCGCCGTCTGAAATTCGCAATGAAGGTTGCGCATTCATGTGCACTCTACCGATGGCTGCTCCGTCATCCGCTAATATGAGATGGCGTGTTGCCAGCGCCGCGCTTTCTGGACGTAGAAATGTCTCATCAGAAAACACAGCTGGGATCTTTACAGCTCCCGGAGCTGCGAATGACCCTCCGAAATCGGAAACGGGTATAACGTTGACGTTAGTGATCTCGCATTGAATCGTAGCGATAGGCCCCAATTTATACCTTGCCAGGAATGCTTCGAAGCGATTGAGCAACTGCTCAAACTGGTCGATTGTAGCCTCGGAGTGAGGATACACGTCATTGTCGCCAGCCTTTATCCAGTTGAAGCTAAACCGATCCGACTGAAGCTGGATAAGCTCTCCCCGATCAGGATTTCGAAAGAAGGCGCGGGGGAGTGTGTCTTCTGGCAAGAGCTGGATAATGGTCGTAGTGGGCTGGAAGCCCCCGAACTTTTCCACCTCACTTCGGACTAGCGGTTGAGTCTCAGAGATAGGGAAGTCGGCCAAAATTTCCTGCCAAAAGAGTCCATAGTGGCCGATTGTAAAATCTTCGATTGGCTCGAACGAGATGGTGATGGCTCGCTCAATCAGTGGCGGATCGGAGAATTTTGGGCGGACTGGGTTCACTTACTTCCTTCTCATGCCCCGCGTGCCTATCGCTACGCCAATCTCAGGCGGGTAGAATCATTGGACGGCCCGAGATGTTCCCGAACCGTCCGATTGCCAGAGAATGAATCGGCGCGGTTCGAAAGTCAAATCCGGCAGCTATCGGTTCCCTCTAAATGTCCCTAACGCACCTGCCGTCCCCCGCTTTGCCAATAACGCCATTAGGGCATTAGCGCGCATCCTTGAACTGAGACCACGCGTCAGCCGCCTTGCCCTTCTTGGGCATCGGCACACCGCCCGGGGCGAACAGCGCATCCCGCGCCTCCCTCCGTGACTGGCGCATAATGTCGCTGACGAGATCCTGTTTTTGCTCGACATCGAGGCCGTGCCATGTCGGACCGCCGATCACCCGATCCAGCATCGGCTTGGCAATCTTGCCGGTGGTTTCCGAGTAGCGGCCATATTCCTCCGGCGTGAGTTCACGGCCGCCGATCTTCCGCTGCGGCGGGCTGATATGTGCGTCCACATCGAGCAGGCCCTTGATGGTCGGATCGTTCTTTGCCGTGGAGGTATAGATCGGCGTCATCCAGTTCGGACCTAACCCACCTTCGCTTTCGATCGGGCGCCCGAACACATCGCGCATCGGCTCAAGGTTTGTGGACAGGCCGGGAATGCGAGACTCGATCCGTTCCAGCGGCCCCTTGGCTTCCCGAATCGTGGGATCGAATGTTCGCGCGGTCTGCGCCACGAACGCCGGCACCACGATCGAGCCAGCCATGCGCGAGTACCAGGCATCGGCATATCGTGCCGGATCGTTCATCGCGGCCGTGAGATCGGAAAGCCCCGAGAGCCAGGTTCGGCTGGAAAGGCTTTGCATGAGTGAGGCAACGAGGAGCGAAGTCGTATCGTCTCGTTGCTTCTCGGTCATGTGAGATTGCAGATCGACCATATCGGCCGCAACCCCGAACGTGATCGCGAACGGATCGAGCCGCTTGTACGAATAATATTTGTCGCCGAGCTTGATTGAATAGGGTTGCCAGCCATCGGCTGCCTCCAGCCGCTTGGCCGATTCATCAGCAGGACCGCCGCCGGTAATGATCCCCTTCGACGCCCACTCGGTGATCAGCGCGCCGATCGCGGAGCCAACCGTCGCCTTGGCAATGGCGAGGTCACGCCGCGCGCCGCCGGCTGCCAGGTCGGCCCGCCATTCCTTGAGCAGCGGTGCGCCTGGCGAGCGCTCGATGGCGAACTTGAGGATATTGGTCGGCGTCCGCACGAACGGCAGGATCAGCTTGGCCAAGGGCCAATCGTTCGTGATCTTGGTGACAGACTGCCCCACCGGCCCGAGCGGACGTTGAAACGTGACGTAGCGCCCATAGTCGAAGGCGCGCTCCAGCATATCGTCCGTGGGATCGGTAACCAGCGAGCTAATGCGCCGCTTCAGCGCCGTACCCTTCAAACCCTCGCTGGATGCCTTGCGCACCGCCAGCCCTGCAAGCTCCATCCGCCGCGCCATTGCCTTGAACAGCTCATCTTCTGCCGAAAGCGCGCGTGTAGGCGTGCGGATGATCTTCCCCTTAAGGCCGGAAATCGCCTCATGCGATTGCGCCTCGACCTTGGATGTAAAATCGGAGGCATCACCCGTCCGCATTGTCCGTGCCGCTTCCGCGAGACCTTCCTTCACGCCCTGAAGCAAGCCAACGGCGCGTGCGCCTATTTCGCTGCCGAGCACGCGATCTTCGGACGATCGCCGAAGCTGGCCAATGCCCGACGCTATGGCATGCTCAGGGATCTGAGCAAGCGAAGTGAGCGTGTTCGACAGGATATTGACGGCGTGCGTCTGCGGCCCCGACAGGAGCGAATTGTAATAGAGCTCAACCAGCTTGTCGCGGAACCTCGGCTTGATCGCCTGGCGGAGGAACTGGTTGGCTTTAGCCGGGTCGCGCAGATCGAGGATCGATTGCGCAACGTCCTTCAAGCGGTCCTCTCCACCGCCTTCGTCGATCAGCGCCTTGAGCACCCGGCCGCGCACGTCCGACGCCTTCGCCGTGATCCGGAATTGCGAAAGCGCTCGCCCGGCCTCTGCGGTGGCACCCGACACTTGCTCCTGGATTGCGACATGTTTCAGCCATGCTTCCCGGAAAGCGGCGAGGGATTCGCTCCCGCCATCCTGGCTCACCTTGTCCGCCAGCCTCACCATCTCATCACCGGACTTGGCGAGGATCGCGCGTGCCGCAAGCGCCTGTTCGGCATTGAGCGCCTGTCCCTGCCGGCGCTTCAGCAGATCCTCCGCCGTCATACCCATTTCGCGCGCCAGCGCTGATGTCTCGGCATGGCTGACCTTGCCTCTTGTGGTGGCATCGAACCCACCTACGGTTCTTTCGACCGACTGGAGCGCGCGGCGAATGTCGTTCGGGCTTTCGAGTCGGTCCAGGGCGATATTTCCCGCCTTCGCGCCCAGCTTGGGCAAATCCTCATAGGCGGTGACCGGCGGGACGGTTTTGTCTAGATCAGACAGCTCAACCGGATCGCCAACCTGTTCTGCTAGCGGCGAGCCCTCCGCCTGAGCTTTCTCGACCGCCATCCGTTGCGAGCGTGCGGCGTCATAGGCATCCACAGCGGCATAGTCGTCAGGATGAAAAACACGAGCGGGTCCGCCGCGATGAGTTTCGCTCAGCGCATCGAGAAATTCCCGGACGGTGGGCCGCTCGGTATGATCGGGAAAATAGCCACGCTCCCAGGCAGCTTGCGCTGCATCATCGAGCGTCATGCCTTGCGGATTGACGATCTTCCCCAGGAAGCTTTCGGACTTGGCGAAGTCCAGATCGCGGGCACTGTTCGTGATCCCCATGGCAGAGAGTTCGCCGCCCTGGTCCTGAACGCCGCCGCGCGTGCGCAGCCAGGAAAGAAGGTCAAGCGGATCGCGACGCACCGGGCCGCCGGGTAGCTGATAAGGCTGGAGCACCGCTCGCTCGTTCGGCGCCTGGACATCGCGGACGCTGCCGGGGTTGGCCTGCACCGCTTCATCCAGCGATTCGATGGCATTGGAGGGAAGCGGCATCACATCGCCTGGCTCGACCTTGCGCGCGAGGTTCGCCATGTCGTCGGCTGAGACCGGCCCGCCGATGGGGCTGAGACGCCCAACCGATGGCTGATCGATGCCCACAGAAGGCTGAGCAGCGGCGGGCGGCGCGTCTTCAAATTGCGACCAGACATCAATTCGGTCGGGAATCCGTTGCGGAACGGGTGAGCCGATATTGTCAGGTAGAGCACTTGGTTTCGCGTCACCGGCCAGCGTGATTAAAGTACCTTCAGGAGCAATCTCCTCTGAAGCTACTGGCATGCCCGCCATCTCGGTAAGGGACCGCCCCTCGGTGGGTGACCGGCCCAGCAGCTTACGCACGAGCGGCGGGCCCTCGGTTCCGATGGTTCCGGCCGTAAGCCCGAGTCCGCTGCCTATCAGACCGCCGATCAACATATTAGGGGCGCGCTCGATCGGGCCGCCTTCGCCTGCTCCAAACCCGGCAAGCGCGCCTTCGCCAGCGGCTACGGCCGCAAGGCGGTTGCGCACGGCAGCCTTCGCTGCATCGACAGCCGCCAGCCTGCTTGCGCCGGCCCTGAGCGCTATTCGCGCTGCATCCAGACCAACGCCTTCAACCGATACGCCGGGAATGGCGACGCCGCCGACGAGCTGACCACCGAACCGCGCGTATGGATGGTTGGCATCGTCATAGTCGAGGATGGAGCGGTTCTGGTCGATGTTATTCCACAGGATGTCACCGAAGCGCCGTTCGCTGTTCCAGATATTTTCCCGGCCCTGCGTCCCGCCCAACCGTCAGCAACGCCGCCGAGTTCGTCCAGCATGTTGACGGGATCAGCCAGGCCACGACCGAACGCTCCGACCGTGCCGTCGCCTTGGTTCGTGAGGACCTGCGGAAGCTGCTCATATTGGATTTCGCTGCCCACCTTGGCACCGGGTTGCGAGCGATCCTTGATGAACTTCTCCGCCCGTTCATTAGACAGTTCGAAGCCGTTGGCCTTGGCGTAGTTCACCAGATCGGCCGCCGTGCTGCGCGGATCTTGCGCCAGCGCGATATATCCCTTGGCGATCTCAGGCCGGAGTCCCTGGAACGGCGTGGGCTCATCAAAGAACACGGCTGCTCCCTTGCCGTCAGGGGAGATTTCAGCAGGAGCCCAAGGCTCATGGTGCCTGTAAGCATCAGGCATCTGGAACTCGGTTGCAAAAGCCCCGCGGCGGTTGAGGCGAGATAGCCGCTCAGCCTCCATGTACGAGCCAAGCCTGGCAGGATCGCCTTTGAGATAGTTCGGCGCGGCGACGCCCATGCCGGCATCAAGCACGCTGTGCCCCAGGTCGCTGCCGCCCTTCTCGCCGGACACGACCGGCCGGGCATAGGATTGCGTGCCAGTGCGGGAAAAGACGAAGCCGCCCGGCGCGAGCTGCCCGCGCAAATAGTCTCGAGACTGGATGCCGATGGGAACGGGATTGCCGTTGCGATCGAGGCCGTTCTGGTTCAGCTCCGGAGCGTCCACCCCGAACAGGCGGGCAGGGACGCCTCCGGAAAGCGGAAACGTATCGCCGTCATGGGCGAGTTGAGACCCTGTTTTCTGCTGCGGTCCTTTGGGTTGAACGGGTGCGTTCTGAAAATGCGCGAAAGGAACATGGCCTGGCGCATCCGCGAAGCTCGCCCAAGGATCAGCCACCGTGCAGCTCGGTTTCAACGGCCTTGGCGCGATCCAACGCCTGCTGGCATAGTCCTTCCGTACTCGCAGCGCCTATCAGTAGATCGAGTGCCCGCGGTGCATCGGGATCGCCTGCCTCTCCCAGCCTGTCATAGATGACCATGGCTTCGGCGATATTCTCGATGGCCTGTTCCGTCTTCCCATCTTCGTGCCGTTTCGCAGCCTGAGCCGTGAGAAGCTGGGCTACGCGAAAGGCATCGTCATTGCGGCCGTGGAAAGCAGCCATTCGCGATAGCAGCTCGGATAGAAAAACGTTGGTTTCCGGCGAGACGCCATCCATGTGCAGACAGGCAACCGCGAGCCACGATAGCGCGGCACCGTCGCCGAACGCTGCCTTGCGCAGCACCTCGTTGATGTCGCCGATGGTGTACATGATCAGCGAACCTTCATCCGGCCATCAGGCGTCCTAAACACTGTACCGGGAGCCAGTTTGAGCGCGTCCTGCGGGTTGGCTATCGTCGGGATGCCATCGGACTTCGAGTTCGGCCTTGGCGATGGAATACCGCCCGGCGGGGCTGGAGCACGAGGACGCGGATGTGTGTCACCGTAGGTGGGCATGCCGCGCAGGGTGGCACGCTCGCCGAACCTATGATTTTCAAGATCGATGCGGTTGCTTTGCCGCTGATCCTCAAGGTTCGACACGAACTCGAAGGCGGATGGGCCACGTTGCCGAAGCGCCCAATCCTTCAGCGCGTTGTTCCATTTCTCCGAATCGGTGTCCTTGTTGATGCCAAGCGATGCCGCGTAGCGCTCTCCATCGGTTGGCGGTGTAAAGGTCGTCGTGAATTGCCCTGTCGTGGGATCGACCAGGCCGCCGATCCCACCAATGTTCTCAAAGTGAGGCGCGAATGCCTTGTTGAAATCGGCTTGCGCCTGAGCGCGCCGCAGATCTCGCTCCGCCTGATCGTTCTCCTGCTTCCACTGATCCTGCTGCGCTGCGTATTGCGCCCGGCCAAGGTCGTTGCCGGTCGCGGCGTTAAAGTACATGGCAAGCTGGCCAAGCGGAGTGGTTGGATGCAGCAATTCGCTGCCGAACCGGTTCGCGAAGCCAGCGATTTTAGAGAGAATGCCCGGATGATCCTGTGACGGAACACCGGGCCCCATGCGACCGCCGAGCACGCCACCCTGAGGGGCATCATCCGATGTCAATGCGGGTGTTTGCATTGAACTGGCGGATGGTGGACCGCCGGGCGCGAAACGATTGCCGGCCGGCAGGGCCAAGATCGGATTGCCCATGCGGACCATGAAATCGCTCAAAATCGGCGCTGATAGTTGCCCCGCCATAGTCACTTCCCCCCTGTTTGCGTGTTGCCGGCCCCGGCCCAAGTCGCCTGCTGGTCGAAATGATTGCCGATCTGGCTGAGCATTGCGGCGATGCGGGTTTGGGGATGCGGAAGAGAGGCGGTTGCCGAGTGCGCGGTATAGATACCGCCGGGAATGAAACCGCCTTGGGACGGCAGAGCAAGAGTCGCTGAGTCCGGCAGCGTCATGCGGTCCATGAACTCCCTCAAGACGCCGGTCATGCCGTTTCCTTCAGTTCTTTGCGGATCGCGTGGCGGACGAACTCTGACAGGCTCATTCCGTCGCGCCTGGCCTTAATTTCTGCCGCCGAAAGCAGCGTTTCATTCACCCGGAAACGAATTGCGGCATCATGGATATTCGCACGCATGGGCTGTACTCCTGAACGGTATTATAGTACCACTTTTGTAGAACGAACGCAAGGAATCATGCGTTATTCCGCACCTTATGATCGGGGGAAAATGATGGATATTGTGGGTCTAGAGCGAGCATGGGCTCGCGATCCAGGTTCCCTGTGCGGCGAATTTATCGCGGCCGGCGAGAACCGTTCTGTTTATGCGTGTAAACTAAACAGCCGGTTCGTCATCAAAGTGTGCTCCTTGCCGAACGCCAGCAATGCTTATTGCACGCCAAATATGGCCGAGATGCTCTTTTACCAGTGCGCGCCCGAGGCGCTGTTGAAATGGGTAGCTCGTGCTGTATGGATTAGCCCCGGCGGGCAATACCTAGCCGCAGAACGAGCGGATCAAGTTCCTGCCCCGGCCAGTATGGTGACCTCAATTCCTGAGGTCCTGCTCGATGAAGTTTCAGCCGAAAACTGGGGCGTCCTTGAAGGCCGCCCCGTATGCATAGATTACGAGCGGGCTGTGTTCACAGCAATCAATCGCTTTCCTAATCGGCTAGCGCCCACTCCCTCCTGGTATGGCCTCTCAGTCTCGCCGTAAAGCCCACCACGCCGAAGCCCGCGATCATCATTGCCCAGGCCGAAGGCTCGGGGACTTCTCCCGTTGGGTAGGGCGTGGCGTTGTCGCCTGAATAAGTCAGGGTGTAATTGCGCTTTCCGATCGGTGACAATTCGAGGAAAAACGCATCCTGGAATTGCCATGACTCCGCGCAAATACCCTGCTTAGTGGCACAGTCGTCATGCGGCGTGGGTAGATCAACCGTAAACTCGAAAAACGTGCTGCCCCAATCAACATTGGCCAGGAACGCTGGGCCTCCACCGAAGCCAGTGCAAGCACTACCAAACTGACAGTTATCCGCCCCATAGATCTTGTCCGTCGTGCTTATGCTGCCGGCCCTGAATGTATACGTATCCTGCCATAAAAACCCTATTGCGTACTTGGTAATGTCACCGCTCGGGAGATCAAAGCGAACCGTATTCAGGCCAGGGCCAAAATGGTCCACGTCGGCCTCGTACAAGACATAGTTCAGGCCGGTACTATCAATGTCGGTTGTCCCATGGATGACCGTCGCCGCCTCAGCCTGTGTCGCCAACGCCGCCGCAAGCAATGCTACTGCGAATCGCATGGTCGTCTCCCCTGTTAACCAAAGTGATCATGCGCACGGGATCGGGAGAGTCGAGTCAGTCCCTCCATTTTGGAATAAAAGCGACATCTCTTGCAGAAATGGCGGCTCGCTTGAGAAACGGATGGTGAAGATCAGCAGCAGGTGCGATCCAAATCTTTGCCCATAAATGGGACGGTCGCCGGCATAAAAAGTGCGCAACATCTAACCTGGTTTGGAATACTGTGTGGCGACTCGCTGACACAGGGGAGGCTTAATGACGAAGCAGCTTGGAGCTTTTTGCCGCGCCTTTGTGGGCTTTGCTGGAATAGCGGCTATTTCACCGGCACTAGCTGCCGAGGTGATTTTCGTACCCCCGAGCGACACAGTGGGGATGGTCTACTCGACTAACAACAACGATGGTTATGCAAATGGTCGGGGCATGGTGTTCACTCCGACGTCAGATTTCAACTTAACGAATGTGGCGGTATATCAAGACCTTACGAATATTAATCTTAATTACACCTTGCGAATTGCTCCGGCTGCTTCCGGATATATTTTTGGTGGTGCGCTTCTGGCATCCGGATCGAAGATGGTCTCCACGACTGGATTGGAATTCGTCGATTTCGCCGTTCCCACGCTGAAATTGACCGCAGGAACATATTATTGGCTGAACTTCGAGTTTGTCGGGAATTCCAACCAGACCTTCCTTTACAATCAGACAGGTGCGGAGCCCTACGCGCAAGATGGTTTCGCAGGCATTGACGGCACCCAGGGTATCTTCACCCTAAATTTCGGAATCCCTCGCATGCGGCTCACGGGCGACGTCGTGGGAACAGGATCCGGTTCAGGAACAGGGTCCGGTTCAGGAGGCTCTGGGCCAGTATCCGGCGTTCCTGAACCAGCGAATTGGGCGCTTATGATCTTCGGGTTTGGGCTTACGGGCTGCGCCCTGCGTGCCCGCAAGGGGGCAGGCACTATCAGCCAGCGTGGTTTCGCGCTTACGAGCCCAAGCACTTAGGAGGCGCGCCGACAAACCAGCTTGTCGAATCGGCGTTAGCATGTTCCCCATCAGCGGATGTGCAACAACTACCAGCATTACCTCGAATACGAAGCCTACTGCCGCCTGATGCAGGACCTGGCGCTGGGCATCCCAACGCAGCAAACTGATTTGGACTTGCCGTCCACGGAGGACGTGCGGATCAACGATGTCGCACCCGTCATGCGCACCAAGGGCAACGTGGTCGAGCTTGCGCCGATGCAATGGAGCTTCCCTGCGTCACGACCCGGAGCGAGGCCCGTGTTCAATTTCCGTGGCGAGGGCCGCAAGTTTCAGAAGGAAGACCGCGTCATCATCCCGGCGTCGGGCTTCTATGAGTTCACCGGGGCCAAGAGCCCAAAGAACAAATGGCTGTTCACCCTCAACGATGCGCCGATGATGGGCATTGCGGGCATCTGGCGGTCGATCGGCGGCAAAGAGATGTTCACGATGCTCACGGTCGATCCGGGCCCCGACCTTGAAGGCTTTCACGATCGGCAGGTGGTCGTGCTGCCGCCGCGTGATTGGGCGACCTGGCTCTATGCCGATGCGCCAGAGAAGGAGCTAATCAAGCCCCTCACGGCGGGCACGTTGAGCGTGAAGCTGTACCGCCGCGGCAGGGATGAGCCGGACCCGAAACTACTCGCGCGCACCGAATCCGCTTGACCGACTCGGCTGCAATGTTCTCCAATTGTTCTCATTGGAGCAGGAGTTGCGTCATGGGTTTCGTGGAGATGTTCAACCTGGAAAAGCCGGCCGCTGGCCTCGCGTTCGACGAGTGGACCGACGAATATATCGTTGCCTGGCTACACGACTCGTTGGATCTGGCGGGAGAAGACGACCCGACCTTTGAGGCCGTGCACGCCGAGATGAAGCGGCGCGGCCTCAAGCTTTCCTGAGGCCACAATGCACAGGGAAAGCCGCGATCGGCTGTATCATCGCATTATCGCCGACATTAAGTTCGATCGACACTTGGCGATCGGGCTGACGAACGCCCAAATCTATCAACTCACTGAACGCTTTTGTGAACTGGTGTGCAACGATGCCGCGATGGTTGTCCGCGCCGATCTGCCGGGCTTTTCGCACGGCGTTGCTGGTAAATTCGGCAAAGACGAGCCTTGGCCAGATTGGGCGGATCAGCGAGATCTGGTGAGAGAAGGTTTGATGAGCGCTCCGATCGAGGGCGCATCTGGCTCTGGCTGAATTGGCGATTTTGTAGTCACAGACCAAGCTTGTGGGCAAGGTCTTGGCATGCTGCGAATGTAAAGAAACCAAAGTTCACGGCGAATATCGCCATCAAAAGCCAGTAGGTGAATGGGTCTTTGCTGCGGCTAAAACGAACACCCGCACCTCCGGAAGCCGCGCCATTTCTGAAGCCTGAGTACAAAAGACCGCCCGATCCGGCGGCCATGCCTATGATGGCAAGCCAGCCAATGAGGCTGTGACTCACTGCGACTTCTCTTTCGGCTTATGTTTCATCAGCTCCTGGAGCCTTTCCTTGAATCGGCCATCGTTACTTTCACGCAAGCTCATCGGTCAACGCGCTTGGTCAACACCCGTCTTTTCGACAGGCCTTCGAGCTTACAGGTCGTGTATCCCACGGCGATCCCGAGAACGGACGCTAGCTTAGGTTCAGGGAAAACCGTGCAGAACGCGATGGCTCCGACCAGACTCGGGTAGAGCACTGCACGCAGTTTCCAAACGGTTGTCATGGCATCGTGACCTCATTGAATAGCAATGGCCGCGAAATCCTGTACGGCCGACTTAACTGCGTTTTCTCTCATCTCCGCTGGATGCCTTCGCATCCCCAGTTCGATTCAGCCTATCCAGACGGTGAGCGATCGCCTTCCACGTGGCAACACCGGCTTTATCCCCGGCAACAGCTAAAGCGCCGATGCGCTCGGCAACGAAGCGCGGGGCATCGTCTCCGTGCTGGCGTTCGACTTGGAGGGCGCAGGCCCAAAGCTCGCGATCATCAACGCTCATGGAGAGCAAGCTTAGTGTACGAGCGCTACGTTGACGATAGCGCCGCTCTGGGATGGCGAGTTTTTGCAGGCGGTTGAAGCTTGCGCCGCAGCCATAAGCTCATTGGCGCGTCCACCAAGCGGTAGGCCGCATAGCCTAACACGACCGTGATAACGAGATAGGCGCCAGCAGATGGCCAAAAGCCCAGCTTCAGCTTCAGGATCAGCGGGACAATCAGGGGCAGCATTGGCCAATGGATCGCGTAGATGGGATATGACAGATCCCCAAGGAAGCTAAGCGCGCTCTTCAATTGTCGGGGCGGCTCGGCAAGCAAGCCGAACGCCAGCAATCCAGGGAAAGCTATGACAACAGCCGCAAGCTCAAAGAGCTTCTGGTGAGCGCCGGAAGCGGGGTAGCTGATCAAGGCTGTCATGAGCAGCAGGGGTAAGATGACACCCCATGTATGCCGACATTCGCCCCGACGAACGTGCCGGAAAATTAGGATGCCGGCCGAGAAAGAGAACATGGTTCGAGCAAGCCCAGGCAAAAAGCTTGCCCACGACCATCCCGCATTGAAATAGAAGGGTGCCCCGACCGTCGCCACCATCAGGAGGACGGAGGGCGTCATCAAGGCGAGAATGAGCACGCTACGGGCGCGCCAAAGGCCGGCAGCAAATGCGATGTTTATCGCCATTTCGAAGAACAACGACCAAGCCGGACCATTCAGCGGAAACAGTTGATCGTGCACAGGGCTCGGCAACATCACCGTGCCAAACCCGGCAGCAGAGACAAGCAAAGCCCAATTCATTGCCCTGGGGTCATGTAGCGCATGGGCCAGCAATTGCCTCGCAATGCCCAGACCGAGGCCGAGAGCATAAACAGGATAAAGCCTGGCAATACGGAACCGAAGGAAGCTCCAGAGCGGTAGGCCATCCGCAAGTCGCCCGCTGTAGTTCAGCGCAATGACAAACCCGCTCAGGGCGAAAAACAGATCGACGGCGAGGTAACCGCCCACATAATCCAAATTCTGGCGCTCTTGGAAATGATAGACGGCAACCAGCAGCGCAGCAATTCCGCGCATGCCATCAAGGGTGGCAAACCGCCGGCTGGTTTCAGATCTGGCCATCCCCATCCGGCGCACCACTTAGTTTGCCTCGAAAGCGTCCGCCGTAATGAGTTGTCACTTGGGAGCGATGAATGGCCTTGGTTTATTGAGAATTAAGCCAACCGGCAGTGCCGCAAGGCTGTTGCAAACCCCCGCCGACTAGCATCGATGGTCAACACCACGGCTCGCGATGGCCGATCCAAGTGCGAGCCAGACCTTCGCTCACAAGCTGATCGCCGAGCGAGTTCCCATTTCGCGTCACGATCCGGAGCTTTCGGCCGTAACGGTCCTCATCCCGATCCGGCAGAGCTTCCAGGACGACGGGGCCTTGATTAAGCAGATCGTGCAGGCGGGCGGTGGCGCGCTGCCCAAGATCATCCTCATAAGAACAACGGGACGGGTGCGTTTCCGGAGCATCAATATCTGCCACCCTGATCTTCACCCCTTCCATCCAGAAAGTATCTCCGTCAACAACGCAGTTCCAGCCTCCGCCGGTATAGCAATAGCCGAACGACAGCGTTTTAGCGGCTCCGCTCGGCCCCACAGCATTCGAGGTATCCGGAGTTCTCACATTGAGGGCGTCTCCCATGCGCCCTAAAGCGCTCCCCGGCTCGGCCTGTAGCAGGATCGCTCCCATGGCGGCGGTGAACGCCCCTATGAAAACCAGAAAGGCAGCACGCCACGGCAGCGTACCGCCGCTCTTCTTCCGGGGCTTTGCCTCCGGCCAGATTTGATAGAGTTTGGCGCTTCGTCTCCGCTTCATCACGACACGCTCTTAGCGCCGAAACGTTAATCCAGTCACCTGAAGCCAATGCTCTAATCCCGCGCGAGTCCGTGATCGCACCCAGGGGTTGAACTGCTCTATAAAATGGCGTAACGTTCGTAGCGTCATTCTATACAGGCCGGTGCTCACATGAAAGCCGTGGCATATTACCGCGTATCAACCGCAAAACAGGGCGCATCCGGCCTTGGCCTTGAGGCGCAGCGCGCAGCGGTAGAAGATCTTTGCAACTCGCGCGGATGGGAGATCATCGCGCCTCCGTTCGTCGAGATCGAGAGCGGCAAGCGTGCCGATCGGCCGGAACTGATGAAGGCCCTACATCGCGCGAAAGTGACGGGCGCAATCCTCGTGGTGGCAAAGCTCGATCGATTGAGCCGCAATGTTGCATTCCTCGCTACCCTTCAGGACAGTGGTGTGAAGTTCATTGCCGCCGACATGCCGGAGGCCAATGAGCTGACGGTCCATATCATGGCTGCGGTTGCCCAAGCCGAACGCAAGGCAATCTCCAAACGTACGAAGGAAGCGCTGGCGGCAGCGAAGACGCGAGGCCGGAAGCTGGGCAATCCGAACGGTGCGGCAGCGTTGAGACGGGCAGGGCAGGGGAATCGCGCCAGCATCGCCTCCATCTCCGCAGCGGCGTCATCCCGTGCAGAATCCTTGCGCCCCGTCATTGATGAGCTGAGATCGAACGGCATCAACTCCCTCGGGAAGTTAGCGGCTTCGCTGAACGAGGGAGGCTTTGTGACGGCTCGGGGCGGGAAGTGGCATCCTACCAGCGTGCGCAACTTGCTGGCGAGGCTATCGGCCTGAGCTAGCCGTTTTATTGGCGCCGGGTGAATCCAAGCTCGGACCGCGTGTTTCGATCACCTCAACCATCTGAGATGGTGGACCGTTTCAGCGGCCTTGGCGACCGCATGGCGAATAGCGCCATCACGGCTTCTCGGCTACCGCGTTCTCCGAATGCCTGGCATCCGAAGCATCAGACAATCGTGTCCGATCCTGCCTTAGAAACCGGCTGCGAGTCTGTAGTGATTTCTCGCTCAGAATACCGTTCGCAAAATGAAGTGCTAACCGGCGCTCGTTTTGTTCTACCACCTCAATCAAAGCTCTCAAACTTTCGTCGTGGTCAGCGAATTTGCCTGCTCTGTGCCGGTCGAAAACATCCGATTCATGTGCGGGATATGCTGTGGCGTTCACTAATTGCCGGGTATGTAGCGACGCGTCCCGATGATGCTCATAAGCTTCGAGGGATGTTGCCGCTTCGGCGTTCATGATTGACGTCTGCTCTTGAGCGAGCAGCAAGTTCAGATCGTCATGCGGTAAATCGATCTCAACGGACCCGCCATCGTCTTCCCACGCTGGCATGCTCACACCGGTCAGAGGCCTGTTGTCTTGTGGCTGGGCCATTGTGATGCTCCTTCGCTTATAAGCGGGAGCGCATGACATCTCTCAGCCGTCCGTTTGCTCAATGTGACGCACGGTAGGGTATAGATGGTAGGCCAGCCAGCAAATTGCAATCGCTAAGGCGGGAGAGCGGTCGTGGATCCCGCGACATCAACCAATACGACAAAACGCCCTTTACTAGAGACGAACGGAAACGGTATTATGCCTCGATCGTATCGAAGAAGCACGATCAGGGAGGCGTTTATGGCTCTAGTTCAGCGTTTGCCGCACGATCCTAATGCAGTCGACATCGGCGCGATCCAGCGGCGCAGGATTTTAAACATATGGTATCGGCAGCCGGCCGCACCCATGGCTGAGCGGCGCTCGTTCTGGCGGGGGCTGCTGCGCTAGGCCGCCTCGAACAAGCGGGTAAATGCCGCCGGACGGGGGGAGATGTTTGTCCGGCGGCATTCAAAAGGGAGGGACCCACTCCCGAGCGTTAAAGCCCGGCGCGGTTTACGGCGCAGAGGGTAAACGAGGCTTTAACCAGGAGCCCGTAGTTTTCCTATATATCTAACATGTTCAGTCGTTTAGCATCCGAAATGATCGGCCGAGTACCCCCGCGCCGTTCTGGCGCTCAGCGCGTCTCAGCGAACGATGACTAAAGTTTTTTACGAACTCGCCCATTGAAGTCGCGCTTACCGATCGGCAGGCCTTTCATCCGCAGGATGTCGTAGGCCGTCGTAGCGTGAAAATAGAAGTTGGGCTGGGAAAATGAGAGCAGAAAGTCTTCCGCCCGAAAATCGATTTTGCCACCGTCGAACTCGAAACGCATATCTTTGCCGATGAAGCTTTCTAGCTCAGCCGCATCCAGAGCTTCCAATTCACGGATGGCCTCAGCCAATCGTTCCTTCATCGCTCCAAACGAATTGGGCGGCACCGAAGTATCCGGGGAAAAAGTACCGCGACGGATACCTTCGATGGCGCCAATGGAATGAACGGCTGTCGATTTTACCTGATACGCAAATGGTAACATATCCTCGGCCAGGCGCGCGTCGATAATCTCAGCGGGTCGAACTCCTCGCTCGACACAGAAATCCTCGGCCTTGCCAATCAGCCGCGAGACTGACCCCAAGATCTGCAGGAACGAGGGTATGGTCGCGGCGTGAAGGGTAATCGGCACAGCCTGTTCTCCTTTAAAAATATCCCAACCTATTGCCCCGCCCTCAACCCCAGCTCGACTAGCCGGCGGATGGCTTCCGCGTGAGATCGCGAGCCCAAGTGAGCGGCGGCCTCAATCATTGACCCCTGCAGGACCTCGTGGCGATCGTCGTCGATCTGACAACGCCATGTTGGCTAACTGTCGCAAAGCCTCAGGCCGCGACGGTTGAGCAGGCCCTTGCTCGGCGATCCAAGCGTCGAGGGAGGCGAGCTGGTCAGGCTGCAGGCGAACCATGACCGGCGTTCCCCAGCCAGAGGGTTTCGGCCCTCGCTTTTTCTTTGATACCGGAGTTTCTTGACTACCCATAGAAACCTCGGTATCACGATTTCGAGCCGAGCGGAAGCTACCAACAACCGCCCGGCTCTAACCCTAACCGTTCTCGGAAGGAACGATCATGGCTATGTCCAATCTACGGGCGAAACCCGCCCCCGACAAACTGTATCCCAATGCCAAGCACCCCGATGAGGTACACCCGGACGACTGCCCGGAAGTCTATGCTTCGTTCTGCAAAGGCAACTGCCTGGAGCCGGTCTATCGTGATGGTTGCTGTCTCGTCTTTTCAAAGGTCGAGACGCCGGAGCCCGGCGATTACGTCGGCATTTGGCTGCATCCCGACGTCCTTGAGCCGGATGGCCTGCCCCGCCGCGTGAAGCGGTTGGTGTCCATGTGGCCGGGGATCACCTTCCCGTACAAAGCTTCTCCCGCATCCGAAGTTATGCCGCTCGTGATGATGGAGCAGCTTAACCCGCCCCGGATTTTGCAGATCCCTGCATCCCACATCTTGGCCATGCACAAGGTTGTCGGCGAGGCTGAGAGCCGGGGCAACGGCATGGCGCGGTATCGCCCTGCAAAACGGGAGGCGATCTGATGATCATGCTCCCCAAACCCCCGCGCGTGCCGCCCAGCCCCGACAGCCTTGCAGTCGCGGCTCAAGACGCCACGACCCGCCGTCACTTCGTTGGCGCCTTGGCGGCCGCACCGATTGTACTGCTTCCAGTTCCGGCGATCGCATCTGGTTATTCCGAATGGGCGAGTTCGCTGGCCCAATATCGTTTGGCGACGGAAACCTATTCCAGGGCCTCGGCGGCTTACAACAAAGCCGAGGGGCGTTACTTCGACTGCAAACCCACCGCGCCCGTCTTCACGATCGAGCACGAGCAGGACCTCGGCAAGTTCGGCAACCATGTGATGCCGACAACGATCCATTATGAAGAGTTGGACGATCCCGCGATTGAATGGGACGACCCCCAGAAAATAGCGACCTTCCGCGCTCAGCTGGCCGATTACCGGCGGGAGGCCGAAGCCGCGAGTCAGGCCAGTGGTCACTGTGAAGCCGAACGCGAAGAGCAGGAGGCGATGGAGGCGCAGTCCGCTGCCTTGGAACGGGTTGTCAACACGCCGGCCCCTGATCTCCATGGGCTCGCCGAAAAGCTGGCGATCATCCTCGCCGAATATGGCGAGGATACCGGCACCGTCGCGCCCGTCCTTGCCGACGTGCGGCGGTTGGTGGGGGAGGCTCGCCATGGATAGCACCGTCACCCCTAGTCCAGCCTCGCCCATGCCCGCGGTTGCGACGATCCTGTCCCGTTACGACCGCAACAAGCTCGCCAGCTTCATCGAAGTGGCGATCAGCCTCCTCGATACGCTGGACGGCGATCCCGAGGCTGAGGAGCACCCTTTAGAGGACGCCTTCGTGTCGCATGATCCCTATTTCGCATACACCGACAGTGACGGCAGCGATACGGCATGGGCCGAGTGGCACACGCGCGGCCGCCACAAGCTCGTGCGCGGCGAGCACGAAGCCGCCGATCAGTGCGAGGATGACGAGGACGACGATCCCGACACAAGCGCGGAGGATGCGCCCGAAGGCTTCGATCCGGAACAGGACAGGTGCTCAGCCGGCGATGACGGCGTGTTCAGCGGCGCAGTCAGTCTTCACGACGTGATGAAACCGGACTACGGCCCCGGCGACAGCGTGGACGAGGAAAGGCAACAGATGGCCGACGACGTGCCCTGCATCCCGGTCTTCACGCTGGAACCGAATATCTTCAATGGCCAGCGCCAATTGCTCGGCTACACCCTACCCAAGCCGCTGCGCGACGGAACGATGGAGCCCGAGCTGTGACGGCAAAACTAGCAGCAAAAGACGATCGCAACATGCCCCGGCCACCGCGCCGGGGTTTTCCTGTAAGTCGTGTTCACCGATTTTCCGAAAGCCTCGCTCTGTCGAACGCCTATGCCGACGCCGAGTGGTGGATACCGATCTATCGGCAGGCCTTTCCAAAGCTGATGACCGCAGTCTCGATCCGCGAGGATGGCTGGGCTCAGCGGGGCGGCATCGACCGTGTTCTGACCCTACAATGCGGGCGCACCTATACCGTTGACGAGAAGGTGCGAACCGAGAACTGGCCGGACATCTTGCTTGAGCAATGGTCTGACGAAGAGCGCCGCATTCCCGGCTGGATCCAGAAGCCCCTGGCCTGCGATTTCATCGCCTACGCTTATGCTCCAACCGAGACGTGCTATCTGCTGCCCGTAGCACCTCTACAGCGCGCCTGGCGTCAGCGGGGGCGGGAGTGGATCGTCGCCTATGGTACACGCCGCGCGCGTAATCCTGGGTATGTGAGCGTTGGCGTGCCAGTGCCGCGTGATGTGCTCATGCAGGCCATTGTCGATGCAATGCGGGTGGCAACCAATGAACGTCGCTCAATTCCGATGCCGTTGCCACCATCTCCTTCACAAGCAAGTTTGCCGTTCTAACGCGGGCGGGAGAGTGAAGCGGCCGGGCAATCCAGCAATTCACCCGCAGCAACGGCACCTGTGACTGAGGGCGCCGCGCCCCGTCAGGGCATGTTTCTGTGGGTTTCAACATCCCATGTCCGGATGGTGCCCGTTATCCTCCGTATTGCTACAAGAAGCGTATGCCACCACCAAGCAGAATCCCCGGCTCCCGGATCGTCAAAAGCTTGGCCTTTTCCTGCTGAACAGAAGCGTTCGATGCAGTCGACGTTTCCCAAGCCTCCGCTGCGTCGAAGATGTCTGTACAGAACGTGGCCACGTCCACAGCCAGATAGGCAGGTTGTGGGATGCCGTTGACGGTCATTCCGCCTACCTTGATGAAATGGTTGCCACTGCTGCTAAAAAATTCAAATTGATCGATGTCCGCTCGCTTGCGCGGCGCGATTTCAGCGGTACCAGCGTGAAGAAGGCTGCAGCGAGCTTGGTAGACGTTTTCCGCGGACAACATCACGTGCCCGGTGGCGTCTGTGAACTTTGGCTCCAGCCATTGCCGCACCCAACCTACATAGCGAGCACCCACATTGCCCGCTCCCGGTTGTTCAAGCGAACTGGCGATGTCGGGAATCATTAGCGCCAAGCTAAGGGCGGCGTACCAATTTTGAGTTGCCAAAGCGCTCCGGCCTGCCTCGATAAATCTTTTCATTGATTCGCCTCTTCACGCCAGCAGCCCAGCCTAAGCCGCAG
>Ga0157380_10000730_pt1 | contig 20488 bp, 21 predicted proteins | sample S35metaG_FD_119757 | JGI IMG/M metagenome (GOLD analysis project Ga0157380, IMG submission 119757) | Switchgrass rhizosphere microbial communities from Kellogg Biological Station, Michigan, USA - S3-5 metaG | ecosystem: Host-associated > Plants > Roots > Rhizosphere > Soil | place: USA...
GAAGTCGGGCTGGCTGCCCGCCGACACCTGAGACGGTTTGTACGGGCCCAACTGCCAGATCGGGTTGATCTGCAACAGCCCGCCCATCAGGCCGAGGATGCCGGTGATGATCGCGAAGAACGCCCCGGACTTGACGGCGAAGATCGGCATGACGCGGACACCGACGACATTCGTCTCGGTGCGGGCAGGGCCGGGGAACTGGGTGTGCTTCTGGAACCACACCAGCGCGAGGTGAATACCGATGAGCGCCAGGATGATTCCGGGAATGATCAGCACGTGTAGCGCGTACAGCCGCGGAAGGAGGACGTGTCCCGGGAAGTCGCCGCCGAACAGCGCCCAGTGCAGCCAGGTGCCGATCACGGGCAGTCCCAACGTGATTGACGAGAGTGCCGCGCGCAGGCCGATGCCGGACAGCAGGTCGTCGGGCAGCGAGTAGCCGAAGTAGCCCTCGAACATGGCCAGGATCAGCAGCAGTGAGCCGATTACCCAGTTTGTTTCGCGCGGCCGCCGGAACGCCCCTGTGAAGAAGATGCGGGCCAGGTGCACCATGATCGACGCGGAGAACATCAGCGCGGCCCAGTGGTGGACCTGCCGGACGAACAGTCCGCCGCGCACCTCGAAGCTGATGTCAAGCGTGGACGCGAACGCCTTGGACGTCTCGACCCCGCGCAGCGGCTGATACACGCCGTTGTAGGTGAACTCGGCCATCGACGGGTCGAAGAACAGCGTCAGATAGACGCCGGTGATCAACAGGACGATGAACGAGCACAGCGCGATCTCGCCCAGCAGGAACGACCAGTGCGTCGGGAACACCTTGTTCAGCTGCCTACGCACCGCCGCGGACGGTGATGCCGCGAATCGATCGCGTCACCTTGGCGGACCGCACTGTAAGCCAGTTTTGGACTCATGAGCACTGCTCCCTGACGCCACGTAGTACTACCAATAGTAGTACTACGTGGGAGCGTCTACAAGGACGTGTCGTTGAGGACGGCGTAGGCCAACTGCTCGAGCAGCAGTGCGGTCGCCTTCGGCGAGTCGACACTCGCGTCGAGCACCTGTTTGGTCACCCGTAACGTGGCGGGGGAGTGCCCGGCGAGTTCGTGTGCGATCTCGATCCCGCGCTTTACATGCTCACCGGCGCAAACGATCTCGCTGATGATCCCCCACCGTTCCGCTTCCCGGGCGTCGAACCGTCACGGGCGCGACCCGCGCCGACAACGCGGCCGATCGATCGGGAAATCCGAAAATAGCTGCGGGATCCGCGATTCGGATGTCGGCGGCGAGCGCGAGTTCCAGACCGCCGCCCAGGCAGTAGCCCGTGATCGCGGCGACGGTCGGCTGCGGCAGACCGGCGAACCCCTCGTACACCGACCCAGAGCCGTCGTAGCAGTCGATGATGTCGCGGGTCGTCATCGCACGCAGTTCGGTCACATCGGCACCGGCGGAGAACACGATGTCCCCACCGGAGATTCGCCAATGACACTCACGACAACGACCGCCAACGCGGTTCTGACGAGCGACCAGATCCCGCAGCTCGTCGAACTCCCCATCACCCGGGAATCGGCGGCGATGCGCACCAGCACCATCGTTCGGACCAATGCCCATCAGCTCAAAGTGCCGCTGCTTTCCGCTGACGCGTCGACCGCCGGCTTCCCACCAGAAGGCGCCGAGGCCCCGATCGCCGAGCCGACCACCACCGAAGCCGTGGTGCCGTTGTACAAGATCACGGCACTTTCCGTCCTCACCAAAGAATTAATTTCAGATGCCGAAGGCGATGTGCTCGGCCTGGTCGGCAGGTCCCTGGTCCGCAGCCTGATCACAGTCATCGACAACGCCGCGTTCGCCAACACCACAGTCGACGGCTTCAGTGGCCTCGGATCGATCACCCCGACCCTTGCGGACGCCGGCGCGGACTGGACCAACTACGACACTTTTGAATTCGCGAAGTCCAACGCCGAGCAGCACGGCACGGTCGTGAGTTACTGGGTCTGTAATCCGGCGACTGCGTTGAAGTTGAGCACGGTCAAGGCCTATGCCGCGGCCGCGTCCAATATCGCTCTGCTGCAACCGAATTCGGCAGACCCGGCAGGCAGACAGATCTCCGGTATCCCCTTGATCGTCAGCCCGAGTGTGCCCAACAAAACGGTGTGGGCTCTGCCGAGCGATCGGATCGTCACCGCGCTGCGCTGGGGTACGACCGTCGAGAGTGACGGCAGTGTCTTCTTCACCTCGATGAAGACGGCGCTGCTGGCCTCGGTGCGCCTCGGGTACAAAGTGCTGGATCCGTTGAGCCTGACGAAGATTACCGTCGCATGACCAGGCGGACAATCAACGCCGGCCTCGGCATGTGCACCTACACCGACGTCAACGGCGTGACGCGTATCGGTGTAGCCGGCGAGGAAGTCGATGTGCATCCTGCTGACGTGGCCAGGTTCAACAAAGTCAACGGCATCATCACGTACGAGGCGCCGGCCAAGAAGGCGCCGGCGAAGAAGGCAACGCCGCAGACGAAGCCAGCACGCAAGACCTGAGCCTGGTGGCGGTCGGCGTCAACGCCCGCTTTACTCCTATTTTCTCCGGCCAAGGGCGGCCACGTCCTGCCGCACCTGCGTCGACCGCCACGGGCAGAAGAATTTTCTGTCCGTCGAAAATTCCTAGACCTATGCCTGAGGTTTAGAGGTAGGTACGACGTGATTCGCTCGGAAGTGTGTTGATCGGTCGCGGTGACCTCGAAACGCGCCGCTTGTCCCACGCGGCCAAGGTAGCGGGGGCCTGAGTCAGTTGCCTCCGCCGCCGCAGCCTCCTCCGCCGCCTCCGCCCATGCCAGGGCCTCCGCCTGCGAACCAGCCTCTCCAGTCGCTGCGCTCGGGGCCCCGATACTTGCCCGGCTCCGGCCCCACGCACCCCCCGGCCCGCCACTCTTCACGTCGACGTTCGACCAGTTGATTTGAAGCCCGGATTTCGCTCCGCATCACGCTACGCGCCACCAGCCAGATCACTACCGCGCCGATCGGGATGGCAGAGTAAATAACAAACGGCAGGATGGTCGTCACAACACACAACCCCCTAGCCTGCGCTGATGCAGCGAACGCTACGCCGGATTGCCCCCGCCGGATAGCAGTCGGCCCGCCACCCCGTGCCGCTCCGGCTCGTTCAGTTGCTGCCTCCGCCGCCGCAGCCTCCGCCTCCGCAGCCTCCACCGCCGCCGCTGCAGCCGCTACCGCTGCAGCCTCCGCCGCAGCCGCCGCTGCACCCGCCCGGCCCCGGCCCGACGCACCCCCCGGCCCGCCACGCTTCACGTCGACGTTCGATCCGTTGACTTGAAGCCCGATCGATCCGCATCACCAGCCAGATCATTCCCGCGATGAACGCGACGGCAACAACACCCATCAGGATGATCGTCACAACACACCCCCTAGCCTGCTGTGATGTAGCGAACGCTACGCCGGTTTGCCCCCGCCGGATAGCAATCGGCCCGCCCCACTCCCGCTGAAGATTTCCGACGCCTTTGTAGCGCGCTTCGCTGCCGCCACCCACAACACCGATCGCGAGGCGGATTGCGATCGTCCTAGTAGGGGGGTGGACTCGACCCGGCGTCGAGCGGACACCCATCCGGCATACCGCTGACCAAAGCGCGCATCGCATTCGGGTTTCGATCGGCGCATAATCAGCCCATGAAAACGCCCGGTCAGGCCCTGGTGGAACAGCTCAACGAAGCGCTTCCGCCCGGTGTGGTGTGGACGAAGATCGAACGGGTCACGCTCGGCCGCATCGAGGTGCTGGCGGATCGGTTGGACGCGTTGGGCAAGCGTGCCGACGCCGCGATCGCCGACCCGGACACGTCCGCATCCAAGGTGAGCATGCTGGCCAATGTGGCGCGCCAGTACGAGGTGTCGATGCACGCCCTGATCAAGTCGCTGGACCCGACGATGGAGGTGCAGGCGAAGAGCGCACGCCATCGTGACGCGGCGATGAAGCGTTGGCATGGCTCAGCTAGCTGACCCGGACGCCGACGCAGCGGTGCGCACCTATCTGCTCGCGGAGGCGAAGGCGTTCCTGAACCAGATGGTCAGCACCTTGCTTGAAGATGGTCCGGAGTCGGCGCGATACGCACATCAACAACTCTCACCTCGGGTGCATGCGCTCGAGACGGGTCAGGCTGTCTCGTTTCGCCGATTTGAATTGCCGCCGGGGCATCCGATGTCGGCGCCCGCAGCCGGCCGGCCGTGTGACATTGCTGAAACTCGATGAGAACAACGTGATTCGCTAATCCAGCAGGGCCATCAGGCACACTATGATGGGGCCGGCTCAACCCTGTGCGGTGCCGGGGCAAGCGACTACGGCGCGAGTGGCCGTTTGAACCAAGCCCAACTAACAGCAGTGAGACCCCCCATGGTCATCACATTGACCAACTCCCATCCCTGTTGGCCTAGCGAGTCCGCCTCCCGCAACAGTTCTTCCATATGGGCAGCATGTTTGGATCTCGTTGTGTACTCCCATTTCTGGGGGTACCACTTGCCATCTGACGCCAACCACCAACCCGGCCCGGGCGAAGTACTGCTCATGTCGGCACCGTAAGCCGCCCATACCTCAACCGAGCGCCCATTCCCGCAGTGCGCCTTGCGCGATGTCAGTGAGCGAGTCCGTTATGGCGATCACCGGGTTCATGCTGTGGTCAATTTCGCGGGCGAGTTCGTCTCGTGTGTCGTTCATGCTGGCCGTAATGAGCCGGGCCGCCATGCTCATGTGTTCGTCCATCAACGACCAGCCAGCCTGCGCGTCGTGTTGATCTGCACCTGCCATGCCGCAGCGCAGCGAAACACGCTCGCGGAGTTCACCTTTCGCGCGAGCTGACACAGTCGGCTGCATCGGCGGCAGTCGTTCGGGTGCGAGCGGAGTTCGGTCAGTTTCGACTCGATGTGTCTCCTCGTGATCGGCACCCCCGCCCGATCGGCGTCCCTGAACAACCTGAGCGCGACGATTTCGACGTTGGTTTCACGGATGCTTTGGGCGTTCGCGGTTCCGGCCACGGTCGTCAGTGTCGCACCGACGCGGTCGTGCCGATGGGCGTCCGTGGACACGCCGTGGACACACTTTGGCCACAAACCGGCGCAAAACCCGGTCATGCTCTGTAACCACCTGGTATGAATCGCCGCAGCGCAGAGGCGGTTTTCGTGCTCTGACCAGCAACGTCGAAACCCACCCCAGGTGCCCACCGGTGACCACGACCGCCAGGCTGGTTGTGACCTCGCCGGTGCGCAGCACGCGCAGCAGCGCGGTCTCCATGTGCGTGGAGAGCGCATTGCACTTGCGCTCTCGCCGCAGCGTGATGATGGCGATATCGCGGTCGCGCCGGACGTCGACCGTGCCGTCCGTGACCTCGCTAGCCACGGAACGACAGCAGCTTCTCGAGGCCCCGCTTGTTGGTCTCGTTGGCGATGACCAGCCGCTGGATCTCGGAGGTGCCTTCCCAGATCCGGTCGACGCGAAGCTCGCGCCACAGCCGCTCGACGGGGTAGTCCCGGATGTAGCCGCGACCGCCGAAGATCTGCACAGCCCGGTCGACGACTCGGTTGGATGCCTCGGACGCGGCGAGCTTGACCGCGGCTGCCTTGGCGTGCAGTGTCTTTCGCTGGTCCGGATCGCCCGAGTCGGGCTGGTCGAACTCCCAGGCCACCTGGTGGGTGTAGGCGCGGTTGGTGGTGATGTCGACGACGGAGTCCGCGATCATGCCCTGGATCAGCTGCCGGTTGATCAACGGCTCGCCACCCTGTACGCGCTCCCTTGCCCAGTCGACCGCGAGCGTCAGGGCCCGCTCGGCCGCACCGATGGTGCGGGCGCCGATCATCAACCTCTCCTCGGTGAACCAGTCACGGGTCAGTTCGAGACCCGCGCCGACACCGCCGAGCACGGTCTCCGGCCCGACGTGCACGTCGGTGAAGGTGAACTCGGGATGCTCGTAGACGAAGGTGTGGGTGTAGCGGGGAACGTTGGTGATCTTCACCCCGGGTGTGTCGACATCGACGAGGAACATCGTCGGGGCGTGCTCGGGCTGCACGTACGCGAGCACAATCAGGTAGTCGGCGACGTCGCCCACGGTGACGAACCACTTCTCCCCGTTGATCACATGACCGCCCTTGCCGTCGGGCATCGCCGTGGTCCTCGCGGCCGAGAAGTCCGATCCGGCATCGGCTTCCGAGATCGCGACCGCGTCGCGACGGTCGCCGCGCGCACCAGGGATCAGATAGCGCTCGCGCTGCTCGGGCGTCGCGTGCGCGAGGGGGTTGGCGGGGCGCCAGACGGTATCCCACAGTGCGTTGGTGAGCTTGCCCAGCTCGTCCTGGACCACCACCTGCTCGAGCACGGACAGGCCGGCGCCGCCGAACTCGGTCGGCGTATTGATCGCCTGCAGGCCCGAGTCGAGCACCGCCGCCTTGATCGATGCATGCGACTCGGCGCAGAGCCCGTTGTTACGTTCGCATTCGTCTTCGAACCCGATGATCTTCTCGGTGAGCGCGCGGGCGCGGTCCTTCAGTTCGGCCAGCCGCGGTGTGTATGCGAATTCCATTAGTCGACAGTTCCTTTCGTTGTTACCAGTGGTGGTGACGGATATCCGTTCACCCACGCATCAGCGCCGCCGTCGACGACGATGGTCGTGCCGGTGACATAGGCGCCGGCGGGAGAGGCAAGGAAGGCGATCAGCCCGGAGACTTCGTCGGGGGTGCCGAACCGGCGAAGCGGCACCTCGGCCTGCCAACGGGCACGGTCCTCTTCTGGGTAGCTCCACAGCATGGCCTCGGTCGAGATCGTCCCGGCCGCGATGCACATGGTCCGGACCCGAACCGGCTCCATTCCAGGGCGAGCCCTGCGGCCAGATTCTCCAGCGCAGCGCGAGCGGAGGCGGCGTGCACCATCGAGGCCATGCCACGCCGCGGTGAGAACGCCATGAAGAACATCGCGCCCGAGCGTTGCGGGATCATCGCCCTGACCGCCACTTCGCGGGTTACCGCCCACGCCGCGTCGACGGCGAGGCGGTGCACTGCGCGCCAACCCTTTCCGGTGATCTGCTCGGCCGGTGCGGCGTACTGGCCGCCCGCGTTGTTGACCAGGGTGTCGATCCGGCCGAACCGCTCGAGCGTGCTTTCGACCAGCCCGGCCACCTGCTCCTCGTCCCGAATGTCGGCGGGCACCGCGAGTGCCCGTGCGCCCAGCGCCTCGATCTCGGCGGCGGTCTTCTCCAACGGCTCGGGGCGCCTGGCGCAAATCACGACGTCGGCGCCGCAGCGGGCAAACTGAAGCGCGACGGCGCGGCCGATGCCGGTGCCCCCGCCGGTGACTACCGCGACCGTGCCGCGGTGGACGTTTCGGCGCAGTACGTCGGTCATCTACTCGACCGGAAGATCGAGGAACGCGGTGCCGCGTTTGATCAGCTCGTTGGCGATGATGACGCGCTGGATCTCGGAGGTGCCCTCCCAGATGCGGTCGACCCGCACCTCGCGGTACATCCGCTCGATGGGATAAGACCGGTCATAGCCGCGGCCGCCGAAGATCTGCAGGCAGCGGTCGACCACTCGCCCCGCCGCCTCGCTGGCGGACAGCTTCGCGATGGACGCCTTGGCGTGCAGCGTCTTTCGGTCCACACCGTGGTCGGCCTCCCACGCGACCTGGTGGGTGAAGGACCGGTTCACCGCGATGTCGACGGCGCAGTCGGCCAGCATCGCCTGGATCATCTGGAAGTCGCTGATCGGCACCCCGAACTGCTTGCGCTGTATCGCCCAGTCGCGGGCCAGCCGGAGCGCGCGCTCGGCGACGCCGACGGTGCGCGCAGCGATCATCAGCCGCTCGTCGGTGAACCAGTCCTTGGTCAGTTCGAAGCCCTGCCCGACCTCGCCGAGGACGGCGTCGGTGGGGACGAAGACGTTCTCGAAGACGAACTCCGGATGGCCGTTGACCGCGGAGTGCATGAAATGCGGGGTGCGGCTGATCCGCACACCGGGAGTGTCCTTCTCGACGAAGAACAGCGTGGACTCGTTGCCCGGCAGCACGTTCGCCTGCACCAGAAGGAAATTCGCGACGTCACCGCATGTGACGAACCACTTCTCGCCGTTGATCAGCCAGCCACCGTCGACGGGTGTCGCGGTGGTCGCGATCGCACCCGCATCGGAACCGGCGTCGGGCTCGGTGGTGGCGAACGCGTCGAACCGCTCACCGCGCAGGATCGGCAACAGGTAGCGCTCGCGCTGTTCTTCCGACGCGAGGGCAAGCACATTGGCCGGCCGCCACGGAATGTCCCACAGACAGTTCGTGACCTTGCCGAACTCCTCCTCGACGATCACCTGCTCGAGCAGGGTCAGACCCGCCCCGCCCCACTTGACCGGCATGTTGATGCCGAACATGCCCGCGTCCATCGCCGCCCTGGTGAGCTTGTCGACGGTCTCCTTGGGGAGCGGGCCACCGGCCCGCTCGGACTCGTCTTCGTAGCCCATCAACAGTTCGGCGTATGCGGCCGCGCGCGCCTTCAGTTCCTGCTGAGCGGGGGTGTATGCGAAGTCCATCGGTATCTCCTAGCGGTGCTTGACAATTCGGGCGTCGAGAGCGGTCGCTCCCGACGGGGTGACGAGCAGCGGATTGATCTCGAGCTCGGCGATCTCGGGGTGGGCCGCGGCGTACGCGCTGAGACGGCTCACCACACGTGCGGCTGCGCCGGTGTCGACTGCAGGACGCCCGCGGTGCTCGCCGAGCAGCGGTGAAGTGCGCAGCCGGCCGATCATGCGAGTGGCCTCGTCCTCGTCGACGGGGGAAAGGGCCACCTGTACGTCGCGCAACACCTCTGTGGCGGTGCCGCCCATGCCGACCAGGACGATCGGACCGAACCGTGGATCCAACCGGGCGCCGACGATCAGTTCGACGCCGCCGCGCAGCTCGGCCATCTCCTCGACGGAGAACGACGGTGGGTCGAGCTCGGTCACCAATTCGTCGTGCACATCGAAAAGCGCCTCCCGCGAATCGATCCCGACCACGACGCCGCCTGCGTCGGATTTGTGCAGAAGCCCGAGCGCCTTCAGCACGTACGGCGGCCGAAGCTCATCGGCAGCGGCCGCGAGCTCCTCGGCGGTGCGCACCTCGCGGGCGGGGACGAAATGGATTCCCGCTCCGGCGAACGCATTTCGGGCAGCAGTGTAATCGGTCGCCACCACCGGTTCGGCGGGCGCAGGCAACGACAGCACCGCTGCGGTTCGAGCAGGCACTGCGACGACGGCGAGCGCCGCCGCCGCGTCCTCGATGGCGAAGAAGACCGGAACCGCGCCATCCGCGAGGATCCGGCAGGCCGGGGCGTCGGGGAAGATCGACTGCACCGCGGTGGGTTTGTCGCCGCCGTCGGCGGCAATCTGTTTCGCCGCCGCGCATTCCGCGGGGCCGAGGCCGGTCAGCCCGTCCTCGCCGCTGGAGTAGCCGCCGAAATACCCGGTCATCAGAATCGCGTCGACCTCGTCGCAGCCCTGGAGCACCGCGTATGCGCGGGCATAACTGTCCGGGTCCATCTCGCCGGCGCCTGCCAGGTCGACGGGGTTGACGACCTGGGACTGCGACCAGAGGACATCCCGCAGGCGGGCCTGCGTCGCCGCCGACAGCGCGGGCACCTCGAGCCCGGCGGCCTCGGCGACGTCGCACGCGATCACGCCATGGCCGCCACCGTCGGTGAGCACCGCGACCCGCGGTCCGCGCGACGGTGTCTTCGCCCGCAGGGCCAGCAGCACGTCGGCGAGCTGGCGCGGGGTCTGCACCTGGATCGCGCCTGCGACCGCGCAGGCCACGGCGATCACGGCGGAATCGCTGGTCAGCGAGCCGGTGTGGGACTGCGCACCGCGGGCCGCAGCCGTGCTTGCCCCGGCGGCCAGCACAACGACCGGTGTCCCGTCGGCGACCGCGGCGGCGGCCGCCTCGACGAATCCGCGGCCGTCGCGAAAGTCCTCGACATAGACGGCGATCGCCGACGTCGCGGGGTCGGCGGCGCACGCTTCGATCAGCTCGACAAGGGACACGTCCGCCTGATTGCCAAGGGACACGAACCGCGAAATGCCCAGTCCGCGTGCCGAGAACAGCCGGTCGAGCTCGATGGCGAGGTTGCCGCTCTGGCTGAGCACGGCGACGCTGCCCGGCGTGAACTGGTTCGACGACAGGTACGTCGCCGTCGTGTTATCCACCAGCCCAAGACAATTGGGTCCGACCAGGAGCGCACCAGCGTCGCGGATCCGCGCGATCAGGGCGTCCTCGCGGGCGCGGCCCTCGGCGCCGGATTCGCCGAGACCCGCGGTGATCGCAACGATCGCTCGGGCCCCCTTGGCCAGCACGCCGTGCACCGCGTCCTCGAAGCCGGCCTCGGGCACCGCGATGACGGCAAGGTCGACCGGCCCGTCGAGGTCGTCGACCGTGCTTACGGTGGGCCGGCCGAGGATCTCGCCGCCGCGCCGGTTCACCAACTGAATGCGGTGCCGGTCGGCGCCGCGAAGTGCTTGCACTGCAACGGCATTGCCCCACTTGGCCGGGTCGGCGCTGGCACCGACGACCGCGATGGACGCAGGGTCGAACAGGGCACGCAGGTTGCGGCTCACTTCTCCACCCGCAGGGCTCGGGCCGGGCAGGACGATACGGCGTCGTGCGCATTGTTCTGTTCGCCTGCCGGCACGCTGCCGTCGCCGATCAGCTCGGCATACCCCGAGTCGTCGAGGTCGACGAGCGAGGGCGCGGCCTGCAGGCACAGGCCGTAGCCCTGGCAGGTGCCGGTATCGAGGACGAGTTTCATGACATCTCCAAGGGGTTGTTGGTGGAATCGATGCGCGCCTCCAGCACCGGGATGGCCGCGGCCAGACGCCGCCGCCGTTCTGCGGTGCGGTAGTACGCGCTGCCCGGCAGCCCGATGAGCATCCGGTCGTGCTCGAGCACCACCTGCGCGACGGTGAGCGCCATCTCGGCGTCCCCGTCACGGCTGCCGTCGGCGACGCCGAGTGCGAGCTCGACGGCCTCGTCGAGGTACTGCAGCCAGCGTCTGCCGGTGCCGCGCAGCACGAGATCCGTCACCCGGCCCTGCTCGGTACTGATCGCCGATTCGGACGGATCGTCCTGCAGGTAGGCGAGCAATTCGGGCAGCGACCGCTCCGGCTCTGGGGTCAGCCCCAGCCACGCGGTGGCCGAGTCGAAACGTGTGTGCACTGGATCTCCGGTTCTCTTGACATGTGATGTGGAGCACTGGCACAGTAACAAACTAATCAGTTAGTCAGCCAGTCCCAGATTCAGAACGGACGCTCCACGCGATGAACCAGACAGCTCTGACCAGTACGTCAGCCGGCCCGCAGACGCAGGCGCGGCCGCGGCGGCCCAGGGTCGAACTCGAACAGCTCGAGCCGGGCCTGCCCTCGAGCTACTACACCGACCGACGGGTGGCCGATCTCGAGCAGCGCCGCATCTTCGACCGCACCTGGCAGCTCGTCGGTCATGTGACGGATCTGCCGAATCCGGGTTCACGGATCGTCGGCTCGGTCGGCAGCAAGGAGGTCGTGGTCGTCCGCGCAGAGGACGGCAGCATCCGCGCGCACCTCAACACCTGCCGCCATCGGGGCACCCGCCTAGTGGCAGGTCCCGGCGAGGAGAAGGCGCTGCGATGCCCGTACCACGGCTGGACCTACCACCTCGACGGAACCCTCGTCGGCGCACCCGAGAACCGCACCATCCCCTGCCTGGACAAGTCGAAGCTGGCACTGTTCGGCGCGCGCGCCGAGGTGGTCTGCGGGTTGGTCTTCGTGAACCTCGATATGGCCGCGGAGCCGTTGGCGCCCCAGCTCGAAGGGGTGTTGCCGCTGTTGGAGCGCTACCTCGGCGGCGACATGGAACCGTTCGGCGAGGCCCGCATCCATCTCGACGATCCCGACCACACCCAGCAGTCGAACTGGAAGATCGCCGTCGACAATTACCTCGAGGGCTACCACGTGCCGGTCGCCCACCCCGGGCTGATGCGGCTGCTCGACTACAAGAGCTACTCGGTCGAGACCGCGCATGCGTACGCGGTGTACGACGCGCCGTTGCGGGACAAGCCGTCTGACAACTGGGCCGAGCGGGCCTACCAGCGGCTGGTCCGCCCGATGCCCGGACTCGACGCCGAAGACGAGCGGATCTTCAGGTACATCGCGATCTATCCGAACACCGTGATCGACCTGTACCCCGACCACGTGCTGATCTGGAAGATGAACCCGCGCGGCGTGGATCAGGTCGTCGTTCCCGGTACGTACTTGCGCCGCAAGGACTGCGATCTGCGCACCCGCATCGCACAGCGACTGAACCTCTACCTGAGCAAGATCACCACGCACGAGGACGAGGACCTCGTGCACCGAATGCAGATCGGCCTGGGGAACACCGACTTTCAGCCGGGCCCGCTGTCGCTGCGCGAGAAGGGGGTGGCCTGGTTTGCAGGCCGCATCCGCGCCGATCTCGGCGATCTGGAGCAGGAGCTGCAACGATGACAGACTCCGGAACCATGACCAGACGCAGCCGTGCCGAGATCGCCGCCGAGACGAAGGAGGCGATCCTCGCCGCCGCCTGTGAGGTCATCGCCGACATCGGCTTCGAGAACGTGCGGATGCGCATCGTTGCCGAGCGGGCGGGGGTGTCGACAGCAGCGCTGCACTACCACTTCGACACGCGCGAGAAGCTGTTCGCAGAGGCCTTGCGGTACTCGTTCGAGCACACCGGACGCGACGTGTACGAGGCACGGTCGAGCCTGGACTCAGCGACCAACCGGCTGGCGCGCATCGTCTCCGCTTCGTTGCCGACGACGGAGCACCTGCGCCGGGAGTGGGCGATGTACCAGGAGCTGTGGTGCCGGGCAAACCGAGAGCCGGAGTCGCGTGCGGTGGCCGTCGAGCTCAACCGCGCGCAGCAGGGCTGGATCGAGGAGACGCTGGCCGACGGCGTCGCGTCGGGAGAGTTCAAGGCCGTTGACACGGCGGCGCACGCCCGACTGATCAGCTCCCTGTGCGACGGGTTCGGCCTGCAGCTCATGTTCGGAAATCCCTCGCTGACAATCGATTCCGCGCGCGCCACGATCTGGACGCAGACGGCGCGCGTGCTCGGGATCAGCGAGCAATTCCCCGAGGAGGGCCGCTGATGAGAACACCCGAACTGAATCGCAGGCGCTTCCTCCTCGGCTGCGCCGGCTTGGCCGCGTTGCTCGCCGCGCCGAGCTGCGCGTACATGACACCCAAGGCGCAGCAGGCGACGACCAAACCGGTCGAGCCCAAGATCGACGGCGACCTGGTGTACTTCAACTGGGCCGACTACGTCGATCCCGCTGTGTTCGAGGGCTTTCAGAACGAATACGGCGTGAAGATCATCCAGTCGAACTTCGACTCGATGGAAGGCATGCAGGCCAAGCTCGCCGCAGGCAACCAGTACGACATCATCTTCCCGTCCGCACAATGGGTGCAGAAGTTGGTCGCCGCCAATCAGTTACACACGATCGACCCATCGACACTGAAGAACGCCCCGCTGATCTTCGACCACTACGCGTACTTCGCCGATCCGTGGTACGACCAGAAGTCCGCCCACTCGATCCCGTTCTCGATGTACAAGACCGGAATCGCCTGGCGCAAAGATAAACTCGGTGAGACCCTGGGCGGTGGGTGGTCGGATCTGTGGAACGCGACGGCCAAGGGCCGCACATTCGTCCTCGACGACCGTGACGAGGTCCTCGGCATGCTGGCCCTGTTACTCGGCTACGACATGAACACCGCGGGCGACCGGGAACTCGGCGCGATCGTCGACAGGTTCCGCAGCCTGCGGCCGTTTCTGCGCGGGTTTTCCAGCGACGACTACAACAACCTGCTGTCCGGCGACGCCTGGATGCACCAGATGTGGAGCGGTGACATTGCCGCGCTACTCTCGCAGGCCGAGGACCCGTCGATCTACGGGTTCGAGGCGCCGTCACAGGGCACCCCGATCAACTCCGACACCTACGCGATCCCGATCAACGCCCGCCACCCGGGCACCGCGCTGCTGTTCATCGACTACATGCTGCGGCCCGAAAACGTCGAGAAGAACATCAATTACATCGGCTACCCGATGCCGGTGCACGGCACCGAGGCCACGTATCAGGAGATCGTGGCCGATTACCCGGAGTGCACGGTCACCGTCGGCGACCTGGGCCGCAACCTCTACTTCACCAACGACAGCGTGGCCAAGACGCAGGGCCGGGACGCGGCGTACACGGAGATGAAGGTCGGACTATGACATCTGCAACGACGACGTACGCAGAAACACAGCCGCCGCGGCAGGCGCGCAAAGAGCGCTTGTGGACCTGGATGCTGCTGCCCGGTACGGCGTGGATGTCGGTCTTCTTCGTCTCCGCGCTGCTTCTGCTCATCGCGCTGTCCTTCGGCACCACCGACGCGCTCGGCAATCCCCGGTTCGGCAGCACGCTGGACAACATCGTCGGTATCTTCAATCCGACCTACCTGCGAGTGATCGTCCGCAGTCTGGTCTATGCCGTTGCCGCGTCGGCTATCTGCCTGGTGATCGCCTATCCCGTCGCATACGCGATCGCGCGACACGGTGGGCGCTACAAGAACGCGCTGGTGGCCCTGCTGGTGGTGCCGTTCTTCGCCAACTATCTGGTGCGGATGTACGGCTGGCAGACGCTGCTGTCCGACGAGAGCATGCTGATGACCTGGCTGCGCCGACTCGGCGTGTCCGCGAACTTTCACATTCTCGACACCGCCCCCGCCGTGATCGGCGGATTGGTCTACGGCTACGTCGTTTTCATGATCCTGCCGCTCTACGCGTCGCTGGAACGCATGGACGGTGCGCTGATCGAGGCCGGCCGCGACCTGTACGGCTCGTCGTTGCGCACGTTCTTCACCGTCACCGTCCCGGCCTCGAGGTCCGGCGCCTACGCGGGCGTGGCACTCGTATTCCTGCCTGCGATGGGCGACTTCATCAGCGCCCAGCTGCTCGGCGGCCCGGACAACCTGATGATCGGCAACCTGATCCAGGAGAAGTTCTTCGCAGGGCAGAACTGGCCGCTCGGTGCCGCTTTGACGATGGCGCTGATGGTGCTGCTGCTGATCTGCATGTTCGCCTACCTGCGCCAGACCGCCCGTGATGCCAAGGAGGCACGCCGATGACCACGCTCGTCGCAGCCGAACCCGAGCTGTCGGAAGACACCGCACCGGCACGGCGCCGGAAGGGCTCGGGGATGAACCGCAAGCCCCGGTTCGCCATCGCGGTCACCATCGCGTTCTTCGTCCTGCTCTATCTGCCGATCTTCGCAGTGGTGCTGTTCTCGTTCAACACCAAGAAATCGCTGACCGTTTTCGAGGGCTGGTCGCTGCGGTGGTATGAGGCGTTCTTCAACGACGCCCAGCTGACCAAGTCGCTTCAGACCAGCCTGGTGGTGGCCGCCGTCGCGATGGTGGGCTCGGTGGTGATCGGTGTGCTGCTGGCCTTTGGCCTGGTGCGCGCCCGTTCACGATTGGGCGGCGCCGCCAATGTGATCATGCTGATCCCGCTCATCACCCCGGAGATCGTCACGGGTGTCGCATCGCTGATGCTGTTCAAAGGTGTTGGGCTGCAACCCTCTTTGACCACGCTGATGCTCGCCCAGACCACCTTCTCGATCTCGTACGTCACCGTGATCCTGCGGGCCCGCGTCGCAGAGCTCAACCCGGAGGTGGAGCAGGCCGCAATGGACCTGGGCGCCAGCAGGTTTCAGGCCTTGCGCCTGGTGACGCTGCCCGTGATGTGGCCAGCCATCATGTCAGCCGCCATCCTGATCTTCACCATCGTGTTCGACGACTTCGTGCTGGCCTTCTTCACCAGCGGCGTCGACCCGCAACCGCTGTCGGTGCGCATCTACTCCGCAATCCGCTTCGGCATCCAGCCCTCCATCAACGCCGTGGGCACGCTGATGCTCGTCGGCTCGCTAGTACTGATCGCCATCGCCCTGCTCATCCCGCGCCTGTTCGGACGGCGCAACAGTTTCGACCTGTTCGGAGGATAACCCGCTATGTCCATTGCAACCCTTGAGCCAACGTTGACCACGACCGCGTGCGCGGTTTCGATGCGAGGCATTACGAAGTCCTACGGCGAGCGCACCGTCGTCCGCGACTTGAACCTCGACATCGCGGGCGGTGAGTTCTTCTCCCTGCTCGGCCCATCGGGGTGCGGCAAGACCACGACCCTGCGAATGATCGGCGGCTTCGTCGACCCGACGTACGGCGAGGTGTTGCTGCACGACAAAGACGTCACCGACCTGCCGCCCAACCGCCGCGACGTCAACACAGTGTTCCAGAGTTATGCGCTGTTCGACCACCTTTCGGTCTGGGAGAACGTCGCGTTCGGACTGCGGCGGCGCAGGGTCGGCAAGGCCGAGATGACCAGGCGCGTCGGCGAGATGCTCGAACTGGTCCAACTCACCGGTCGCGACAAGGACAAGCCGAACGCATTGTCCGGTGGGCAGCGGCAACGTGTCGCGCTGGCGCGTGCCCTCGTCAACCGCCCCTCGGTGCTGCTGCTCGACGAGCCGCTTGCCGCACTGGATCTCAAGCTGCGCAAGGCGATGCAGGTCGAACTCAAGCGCATTCAGCGCGAGGTCGGGATCACGTTCGTGTTCGTCACGCATGATCAGGACGAAGCGCTGACGATGTCGGACCGGATCGCGGTCATGAACGAGGGCAGGGTGCACCAGTGTGGGACGCCCGAGGACATCTACGAGCGGCCGGCCACCCGGTTCGTGGCGGAGTTCATCGGCACCGCGAACCTGATGTCCGGCAGCTACACCGGTACGGGCATCACATTGGCCGGCGGCGTGCCACTGCACACGGGTCCGCTTGACGGCTGCGGCATCGGCGACGAGGTGTCGATCGCCGTGCGGCCGGAGAAGATGTGGCTGTCAGACCTCACGCCGGACATGGTGCAGACCGACGGCATTCTCAAGGCCACGGTCTACGGCGGGGCCACCACGACGTATCTGTTCGAAATCGCGCCCGGTGTCGAGGTTTCGGTGCTCGAGCAGAACCTGCACTCCGCGCGGACCGAGGAGCGGTGGGTCGACGGCGAACGGGTCCGCATCGGCTGGCGTGCCGAGCACAGCCTCGCCCCGCTGATCTGAATCAGGAGCTCTCCCAATGTCTTACGACCTCGTCGTACTCGGGGCCGGGCTGGCCGGCCTGTCCGCAGCGCGCGATCTCGTCCGTGGTGGCGCCGACGTCCTGGTCCTCGAGGCCCGCAATCGCGTCGGCGGTCGCGTCGAGCAGGTCACGCTCGACGACAGCCGAATCGTGCAGGTCGGCGGTGAAGTCATCGGTAACTCGCACACCGCATATCAAAAGTTGGTCGCCGAGCTGGGCCTCACCCTGATCCCGAGCTACGTCGCCGAGCCCGGCGAGCTGACCTACGTGCTGCACGAGGGCACCTTCGTCGGCGATACGCCGACGTGGTTCTCGGACGCCGACCACCGCAGCATGGCATACGTCGAGCAGGAATTCGCCGCGCTGGCAGCCACTGTCGACCCGGGCGACCCGTGGTCGCACCCGGACGCGGTCGCTCTCGACGAGTTGTCGGTGACGCGGTGGCTCTCCAGCGTCGGCGCGACGCGCAACGTGGTCCGCGCGCTGGAAGCCGGTCAGCTGGGATTGTCCTCTGGCTCCTTCGAGCGCACGTCGCTGCTGGCGCTGCTGCGCAAATGTGCCAGCACGTCGACCAAGGGTCTGTATTCGTATGACGAGTGGGAGAACCTGCGGGTCGCAGAGGGATCGGCGACCGTGGCGCTGCGGATGGCTGCCGAACTCGACGGTCGCATCCGGTTTAGCGCGCCTGTGCGGGCGGTCAAGGTCGCGCCAGGGGGTTGCACGGTCCAGCTGGAATCCGGCGAGGCCGTATCGGCGGCCGCGGTTGTCAGCGCGTTGCCCGCCGGGCCGTTCCGGGACATCATCGTCGACGGCGTCTCCGATGAGCGTATGGAGTCGCTGCATCGGCAGCGGCACGCCCTGGCCGCGAAATTCGTTGCGGCATACGACCGGCCGTTCTGGCGCGACCGCGGGCAGAACGGGTTGACCGAATCCGAGGGGATCCTCGGGTCGTCCTGGCCGCAGAACGAGGGTGTGCTGTCATGCCTCGTCCCGCCCGAGCGGTTCGCCGCCTACCTCTCCGCCTCGGCACGGCACCGCAGGCAGGAAGCGCTGGCCGAACTGGCCGACTGGTTCGGACCCGACGCGCGCCACCCGTTGGCGACGTTCGAGCGACTGTGGGGAACCGATCCCTGGACTCAGGGCTACGTGACCCAGTGGCGGCCCGGCGACGTGCACCGCGTGGGGCCACTGCACGGCAGCCACGAGCCACCGTTCTATGTGTGCGGCTCCGATCAATGGGTGGCCGGCTACATGGAGGGAGCGGTGCGCACCGGGCGTGCGGCGGCGCGGGAAGCGCTGGTGCGGGGATGACCGGAGTCAGCGAGATCACAGAAATCGAGGTGCTCGATCCGGCGACCGCGCGGCCGATCGGGTTGATCGAGGACATGGCCGAGGCCGCGGTCGATGCGGCGGTCGGCCGGGCCCGCACCGCCTTCGACACCGGCGGATGCTGGAGTACTGCGCCGGGTGGCCGACGAAGGCGGCAGGTGAGAGTTTCCCCGTTTCGGCCGACGCACTGAGCATCGTCGTGCACGAGCCGGTCGGGGTGGTCGCGCAGAAGATCGCGCCTGCGCTTGCGACTGCCGGAGCTGCTGGCCGAGGCCGGCCTGCTTCAGGTGGTGACGGGCGGCGCGCGCACCGGTGCCACACTCGTCGCGCACCCCGGTGTCGACAAGGTGTCATTCACCGGTTCGTCCGCCACCGGCCGGTTGGTGCTGCGGTCGGCGGCCGACTCGATGAAACGGGTCAGCGTCGAGCTCGGCGGCAAGTCACCGAACATCGTCTTTCCCGACGCCGACCTGGCCGCGGCGATCGCAGGCGTCGTCTGGGTCAACGACTCACAGATCGCCCCGGTACAGACACCGTGGGGCGGTTTCACGCAGTCGGGCATCGGGCGTGAGCTCGGCCCTCGCGGGTTGGAGGACTACGTGGAGGCCAAGCACATCTATCTCAACCACGCGTAAGGAACCGTTGCCGGAAGCGGTTGATTCCTGCCAACCGTCGATCAATTACTGCCGTCGGAATTAATGCACTGACCTGTGTGTTTTGGGAGTGAGAACGGCTGAAAAGCCAACAGACACACAGAAGAAGGCGCCAAAATGAAGAAGTTCGGATTTGCCACCATCATCGCCAGCGGGCTGGCGGCAGCTGTCCTGGGGATCGCCGCACCTGCCCAGGCCGATGTGGTCCACCACGGCTGGGTGCACGACATCCAGCAACAGGTAAACGTGCCGCAAGTCGACACCAGCGTTCAGCAGAGCCGCTGACCAAGACCCCCCAAAAACTAGAGGGGCACCCGGATCGGGTGCCCCTCTAGTCATGTCTGGGGTCAGACGCGGACGTACACCGTGATGTAGCCGATCGGAATACCGGTACGCGCGGCGATGTACTTGCGCGCGACGGTCTCGACCGCGGCCCGGCGGCTGGCCCGGGTGGCGCAGCCGATCTCCGGAATCCGGATCACCCAGCCAGTGACTTCGGGGCTGACCTCGATCTCGAAGCACTGACCTGCGGTCAGACCGGGAACCCTGCGAACCGAACGGCCGCTGCGGACTGGCTGTGCGGAGACGGTCCTTGAGAAGGACTGGGTGGGCATGATTTCTCCTGGGCGACGAGGAACCGCGGGCCAGCGTACTGGCCGAAGGGCGTTACCACCTAATCCCCGCACGACACCCTCAATGGACTGGGTATGGTCGGGTGGTTGTCACTGAAGCAGGGGTCAGCGCGACCGGGGTGACGTTACGTGAAGGACGTGATGGCCGATGCGCGCGCCGCATTACCCGCAGGACACTCCCGCAGGCACCCGGGCGATTACTGGCCCGCGCCTGTCGGTGCTGCTGGTGGAGGACGATCGGGCCGACGCCCTACTGGTAGAAGAATTGATAGCCGACGCGGCTATCGATGTCGATTTCGCCTGGACGCCTTCGATATTTGCTGCTCAGAACGAATTGGCACGCAACCGCCCGGACTGCGTGCTACTGGACCTGAATTTGCCCGACGCCAGCGGCATCGGCGCACTCGAGCGCATCAGCGAGAGCGATCCCAGCATCCCGATCGTGGTGTTGACCGGCCTCAACGATGAGCACTTCGGGATCTCCGCGGTGGCCTCCGGCGCGCAGGACTATCTCGTCAAAGGCCGCGTGGAACCCGAAACCCTGCGCCGCTCGCTGCTGTATGCGATCGAGCGGAAGCGAGCCGAGCTGACCGCAGTCGAACTGCATGCCAGCCAACTCAGGGCCGGCGAGAATGCCCGGCTCGAGCGGGGTCTGCAGCCCTCGCCACTCCTGCTCGACAACCCGGGCGTCGACATC
>Ga0157380_10000731_pt1 | contig 20478 bp, 17 predicted proteins | sample S35metaG_FD_119757 | JGI IMG/M metagenome (GOLD analysis project Ga0157380, IMG submission 119757) | Switchgrass rhizosphere microbial communities from Kellogg Biological Station, Michigan, USA - S3-5 metaG | ecosystem: Host-associated > Plants > Roots > Rhizosphere > Soil | place: USA...
CCGATGTCGAGTGCGTGACCACGGTGTATCGCCTGTTGCGCGAAGAGGGCCTGTTCCTGGGCAGCACCAGCGGTGTGAACGTCGCCGCCGCGGTACAGATCGCGCGTCGCCTCGGTTCGGGACACACGATCGTAACGATGCTCTGCGACAACGGCGCCAAGTACCAGTCGCGTCTGTTCAATCGCAAATGGCTGGCGGAGAAAGGCTTTCTCGACGCGGCCGGCTTCACCCAGAACGTGCAGGAGCCGGTCGTCGGCGTGCCGACTCCGATGCTGGTCGCAAGGCCGGAAGCGGTCCGGTTGAGTGCCTGACTCTCGATAGCAGCGTAAAAGGGGACAGAGTTATTGTCGACGGTCGAAAATAACTCTGTCCCCTTTTACGGTCCCCTTCTATGATCTCCCCATGCGCAGCAAACTCCTTTCAGTCGCGCTGGTCGCAGCGGTCGGCTTGCTGGCGGGATGCCAGACGGCCCGTGTGACTCAACCGGCGATTCCAGCACCGCCGCTGCAACTCACCTCGGCGGCTCCAGTGGAGATCGCCAACGGCTGCCAACCCAGCGGCAGTGTGGTGGTCGACTTCACGGTGCAGCCCGATGGCACGACCTCCGCGATCAAAGTGCCGCCGGTGCCTGAGTGCCTGCACGATGCGCTGACTGCCTGGGTTGCCTCGTTTCGCTACCTGCCGCCGCGTGTGGCCCTCCCGGGAACGGTGGAATGGCTGATGGTGTCGGCGAAGAAGGGATCCTAAATTCCCCGCCGCCGCGTATCCGGATGAGTCCGCCCGTCTTCTCGCTGTCATCTGCACGCTCGATACTCACGCGCCATGGAAAATGACTCAGGCACGACGGCTCCGGCGTTCGCCACTCTTCTGCAACAACGGTTGACGCGTCGGCAACTGCTCGAAGCGGGTGCGGCGCTCGCTCCGTTGGCTGCAACGACATCGTTGCTGTTCTCTGCGCCCGACGCGGTGGCCAAGCCTTCGGCAGCGCTGGGTTTCAAGCCAATCGTCGCGACCGGCGCCGATGCCGTCGTCCTGCCGGATAACTACGAGTACGACCTCGTCGTGCGCTGGGGCGACAGCCTGTTCGCGTCCACGCCCGATCTGGATACGAGCAAGCTCGCCAGCGGCGCCTTGATCGCGAAGGATGCCGCCGCTCACCAGGGCGGCCAGTTCGGTTTCAATTGCGACGCCATTCATTTCTTTCCGCTCGACGGTCAGATCAAGGGTGGACGAGACCGCGGCATCCTGTGCGTGAACAACGAATACATCACCCACGAACTCATGCACGCGAGCGCCGGCAATACGGTGCTTGAATTCGCGACCTTGTATCCGCAGAGCGTGGCGTTGGCGAAAGCGGCGCAAGGTGTCTCGGTGGTGGAGATCGTGCGCGAGAACGGCGCTTGGAAGATGGTGAAGAACTCGCGCTTCAATCGCCGTATCACTGCTGAAACGCCTATGGACATCCGCGGTCCCGCTCGCGGCGCAGCGTTGATGAAAACCAGCGCCGACAAGACCGGTACGCGAGTGCTCGGTACATTCGCCAACTGTGCGGGCGGCGAGACGCCGTGGGGTACTTATCTCACCGCCGAAGAAAATATCCAGGATTACTTTGGCAATCTGGACAAGCTGCGTCGACAGCCGCAGGACCACTCGCACGTCATCGATGCCCACAGCCGTTTCCGCATGAATCGCCGGACTTCGCTGTATGCGTGGGAAGCTGTGGACGCGCGCTTCGATCTGTCGCAAGAGCCGAACGAGCCGTTCCGCTTCGGGTGGATTGTCGAAATCGATCCCACCGATCCGCAGCGCTCTCCCGTCAAACGCACCGCTCTCGGTCGTTTCGCCCATGAAGGCGCCAGCCCGGTGATCGCGAAGAACGGTCGCCTCGCTGTCTACATGGGCGACGACGACAAGTTCGAATTCATCTACAAGTTCGTCTCGACGACCAGGTACGACGCGAACAATCGCACCGCGAATCGCGACCTGTTGGACAGCGGCATTCTGTACGCCGCGCGCTTCGATGCGAACGGCAAAGGCGCATGGCTGCCCCTCGTGTTCGACGAGCATGGACCTCTCAACGCCGCCGCGGGCTTCAACGACCAGGCCGAAGTGCTGATCAAGGCGCGAGCCGCGGCTCATCTGCTGGGCGCGACGCCGATGGATCGCCCTGAAGATGTGGAAGCGAATCCCGCGACCGGCCGCATCTACATCGCCTGCACCCGCAACGAGAATCGCACAGCCGAAGCGGCGCAATCGATGTACGCCGGCCGCGTCTTGAACACCGGTCCGGACGCCGCCAATCCGCGCGGCGCGAATCCGTGGGGACACATCATCGAAGTGCACGAGACGGACGACGATCACACCTCTCTGACGTTTGCGTGGGAAGTGTTCCTGCTCGCAGGCGATCCTGCCGGCGGCAAGCTGCTCACGGAGCTCAGCGAGATTCAGCCGGGCAAGATAGACAGTGCGACTGTCTATTACGGCGGCTATGCCAAGGTGTCGGAGCTGAGTCCCATCGGCTCCCCCGACAACATAGGCTTCGATCCCGCGGGCAATCTATGGATCGTGTCCGACGGCACGCAACCCCACGACAACAACAACGGTTGCTGGGTATGTCCGACGATGGGCCCGGATCGCGGCAAACTGCAGCAGTTCCTGAGTGCGCCCGTCGGCGCCGAAGTCTGCGGCTGCCAGTTCAGTCCCGACGGCGAGACGTTGTTCATCAGCATTCAACATCCGGGCGAAGGCGGCAGGGTGGAAGCGCCGAAGAGTCACTGGCCGGACGGCCCGGGCAAGCAGCCCAGGCCGTCTGTGATCGCGATCCGGAAGAAGGGCGGCGGACCGATAGGAACATAACGGATTAGTGTCCCGCCTGCGACATGTCCACGGCCCGCGTCGGCTTCGGCGCCAGCCACACGAGCGACGATGCCACGACGAACACGATCGCTACGGTCCAGAGGATCTCGTTCGTTGCGAGCATCACGCTCTGTCCCTGTGTCAGGTTGTCCAACACACTGAGCGTCGCATCGTGCGACAGGCCACTGTTCAGGAACGTACGCGCTGTCTCGCCGCTGCTGTCGATAAGGCCCGACAACTCGGCGTGCATGTAGCTCGTCTTGTTTTCCCAGGCGGTCGTCGTGAGCGACGTCGCGATCGCCCCTGACAGCGTCCTGAGAAAGCTCATCAAGCCCGCGCCCGACGCCATTTCGCTCTCGTCGACGCTGCCGAGCGCCAGCGCGGTGATGGGCACGAAGAAGAACGGCAGTCCCAGCCCCATCAACAGCAGCGGCCACGAAATCTGCCAGTACGTCATGTCCGTCGTAGCCGCGGTTCGCAGCAGCAGAATCGCACCGAGCCACACGAGGCCGAAGCAAACCAGCCGGCGCGAATCGACCTTCGTCAGCAACGCACCTGCGAGCGGAGCGCAGAACACAGCCAATACGCCGGTCCACGCAGTGGCATAGCCGGCCCAGGTCGCGGTGTAGCCCATGTAGCTTTGCAGCCAGAGCGGCGTCAGCACGTTCGAGGCGAACATGGCGCCGAATCCGAGACTGATCGTGAGTACCGCAGCGGTGAAGCCGCGATGACGGAACACGCGCAGGTTCACGATCGGATGCCTCTCGGCGGATTCCCAGATCAGGAAGACCACGAAGCCGATGGCGGCAACGATCGCCAGGCCGCGGATTTCGCCCGATTCGAACCAGTCCTGTTCCTTGCCCAGGTCCAGCATGAGCTGCAGCGCGCCGACGAACACGATCATCAACACCAGTCCGATCACGTCGATGGGCAAACGCACCAGCCGTTCCTGGTAGCGCTTGAGCAGGCGCCATGCGAACGGTGCACAGAGGATGGCCAGCGGCACATTGATCAGGAAAATGACCGGCCAGGAATAGGTATCGCATAGCCAGCCTCCCAGGATGGGACCGAGGATCGGCGCGGTGAGTGTCGTCATCGCCCAGAGCGCCGTTGCAGCGGCGGCCTTTTCCTTCGGAAAGATTCGCAGCAGTAACGTCTGCGACAGCGGTAGCAACGGCCCACCCGAGAGTCCTTGCAGGATGCGGCTCATGACCAGCATGCCGAACGATGTAGACATGCCGCAGGTAGCGGACGTGATGCCGAACATCGTCATCGCCGTCACGAACACCCGTACCGCGCCGAAGCGGCCGGCGAGCCATCCTGTGAGCGGCACGGTGATGGCCTCAGCCACGGCGTACGACGTGATCACCCACGTTCCCTGGCTGGAGCTGATGCCGAGCCCGCCGGCGATGTTCGGCACCGATACGTTGGCGATGGTCATATCCAGCACGGCGATGAAGTTCGCCGCGGCGAGTACGATCGCCGCGATCCACAGGTAGGCGCCCTCCAGCGGTTTTTCGGTTGTCATGTGTGTCATGTGCTTCTCCTGCGATGAGTCATCGACTACGCGCTAGCCGTCGACGTCGCGCGTATCGATCGTGGCATTCATGGACAAGCCGACCTGCAACGGCCGCCCGGCCAGTTCGTCGGCATCGATGCGGATGCGCACCGGTACGCGTTGCACGACCTTGATCCAGTTGCCGGTCGCGTTCTGTGCCGGGATGGTCGCGAAGGTCGAACCCGTACCGCCCGCCAAGCCTGTGACGGTGCCGTGATACGTCACTGCTCCGCCATACAGATCCGACACCAGTTCGACCGGCTGGCCGACCTTGACGCGTTCGAGCTGCACTTCCTTGAAGTTGGCATCGACGTGCAGATCGGCCAGCGGCACTACGGAGAGCACGGCGGCTCCCGGCTGGACCTGCTGGCCGACTTGAACCGTGCGCCGTGCAATCACTCCATCCACGGGAGCGCGAATCAATGTGCGTTCGAGATTGACGCGAGCCTGGTCGCGACGGGCACGAGCGGCGGTAACCTCCGGGTTCGTTTCCTCAGTCGTGTTGGCTATGAGCACCGCATTCGCTTCGCGCGAACTGACGGCTGCGGCATAGTTCGAACTCGCCTGCGCCGATTGCGCTCGTGCAGCTGTGACGTTCGCTTGTGCACTGGCGAATGCATTGCGCGCCCGCGTCAGTTCGTCGCCCGATACCGAACCGGAATCGGCGAGGGCTTCGCGGCGTTGCAGATCGACGCGGGCCCGTTCGAAGTCGGCATTCGCCGCGATCAGTTGGGCCGCAGCCCGTTTTTCATCGGAGGCATGGGCGCCGAGTTGCGCTGCGAACATTCGGTCGTTCGCGACGTAGCCGCGGACACGGCGTTCGGCGCGGCCCAGCTCCGCTTCCGCTTGCGCCAACGCGAGTTGAGCATCCGTGTCATCGATGACGACAACGATGTCGCCACGCTTCACCTGCTGAGTGTCGGTGACGCGGACTTCACGCACGATGCCTGCAACCGCCGGCGTGACCTGGGCGGTTTCCGCGGCGGTATAGGCATTGTCGGTCGACACGAACTTCGATCCGTACCAGTGCGAGTAGGAACCATAGGCAGTGCCGCAGATAGCTATGCCCGCTGCCACTGCCCACAGCATCCGCTTGCGACGGGTTTTGTTCTGCTCGTCCAACGCCGTATCGGCAGCTTCGAGCTTGTTCGTTTCCAGGGTCGTCATAGAACCTCCGTAAGATCAAGGATGGGCGATGTCGTAGCCGCCGCCGAGGGCGCGTACGAGAGCGACATCGAGAGTCAGGGAACGCGATTGCAGGTCCGCCTGCGAGCGCAGGTTCGCCAGTAAGTAGTCTTCGGCGGACAGCACTTCGAGATAGGTCGCCAACCCGCCTTGATAGCGGTTGTTCTGCACCTGCCACGCTTCGCGAGCGGCCGCGACAGCGGTTGATGTGCTGTCCAGTTGTGGACCGAGTGCGCGATGACTGACTACGACATCGGCGATATCCTGCAGGGCCTGCACGACGGTCTTGTTGTAGTTCGCCACCGACTCGGCGTACTCGGCATCGGCGCGACGCAGTTGCGCCCGCAACCGGCCGCCGTTGAATATAGGCAGCGAGATCGCCGGCCCGGCGTGTCCCATGGAGGATCCGTCGTTCGTGAGCAGGTCGAGCCCGAGCGCCTGCACGCCGATCGCCGCCGACAGATTGATGTTGGGGTAGAAACCGGCACGCGCTTCATCGATACGTTTCGCAGCTGCGTCCGCTCGCAGCCTGGCCGCGGCGAGATCCGGGCGGCGACCGATCAGTTCGGCCGCGAGCCGCTCGGGAACGGCGAAGGGGGTTGTGATCTCCAGCGTCGGCCGTGCGATCGCGAGGCCACGGTCCGGACCCTCTCCGATGAGCGCGGCCAAGCGGTTCTTCTGTAGAGCAATCTGTTCCTCGACAGCGAGCACATCCGACTCCGCCGTCGCCAACCGTGCTTCCACCTGCCGCACGCTGCCGATCGTTTCGAGACCATGGTCGTAGCGACGCTTGAATAGTTCCGTCGTCGTGCTGCGAACGCGGCGAGCCCCTGTCGAGGTGTCGAGAACTGCGTATTCGCGTGCGAGTTCGGCGTATGCCGATGCAATCGCCGTAGACAACGCGAGTCGTGCCTGAGACGCATCGGCGCGCGCCGCTTGTGCCTCCGAGGTCGCTGCGGCAACGGCAGCGCGATTGCGGCCCCAGAAATCCAGTTCCCACGACAGATCCAGTGCGGCCTGTCCGTACTCGTTCCAGCCCTGGGGAGTGACGGCACGCGGGCTGAGATAGTTATAGCTCTGCTTCTGTTGATTCACCGCAGCAGAGCCGTTCAACTGCGGCAACTGGCTTGCCTCGCTTGCTTGTGCCAGCGCACGTGCCCGGCGCAAGCGTGCATCTGCAACTGCGAGAGTGGGCGAACCTGCGAGCCCGGCCTCGATCAATGCATTGAGCTGCGAATCGCCATAGCTGCGCCACCAGTCATCCATCGGCCAATCGCCGGACTGCGTGCCGAGCGATTGTTCGCTCGCATAGGCAGCGACCGGGTGCATTGCCGGCATTTCATTCGGGTCGGGCAAGCCGGCGCAGGCAGCGAGTGCGGCGCAGCTCAATAGGGCGATGAAAGTTCTCATGTGAGCGGTCTCAGGTTGTTTCGCGGGAAGGGGGCGGCGTTCCGGATCGATCCCGGACCAGGCAGGCGAGCAGCTCGGCGAGCGTCGCAAAGTGGAATTGCTCGCCGGAACTGACGCTCTCGATCCGGCCGAACAACTGTCCGTCGGCAGGCACCGCGTCGCGATGCAGCTTGAGGACGTAGGTCCGATCGATCGGATAGCTTGGTGATGTGTCCAGAACCATGGAGCGCACGTTACGCACGCCCCGGTTCGGAGTCGTTCGGAAACGGTCTGGTTTCGGTCGGGATCGCGATGACCAACGGGAAGCCCGAAGGGCATGCGAAGGAAGTTAGATCAGTTGCGCGGCCCGTCGAGGAATCGGCATGTCCAGGCCTTCCGTGAGCCCGGCGTAGAGTTGCCGGCAGCGCAGGCGATGGATGTCCTGCGCCTTGCCCGTCTCGATGAGAGCAACGAGCGCCGCCAGTTCGTGATACGTCAGTCCGCGTGCGCGGGCATCGTCAAGGGCGTGGGCGATGCATTCCATTTCCCTGGCTGGATCGTTCATCCCGCGAGCGACGCGAGCGCACAACAGGTGCAGGCTGGTCCGTTCCATGTGTTCCTGCAGGCGGTCGGCGAGTTCCAGGGCTTCATCGAGCTGACGCTGTGCACCGTGCCAATCGTTGTCCAGGATCAGCGCTTCGGCCGCCTGGGCGAGCACTTCGGTCTTGCCGGCATACATGCCGAGACGCGTTTGAAGTTCGTGCCCTTCGCGAATGAGTTCGAACCCTGCCCGCGGCGATCCGGTTCGCGCGAGCACGGAACCTTGCAGCCACCGCACGGGGCCTTCGCCTTGAGTCAGCATGTGCGTCTCGACGACGGTACGCAGTTCACTCGTCAGCTCTGCTAGACGCTGCACGTTGCCGCTGCGCAATTCGATCACGCCTTCCAGCCACAACGACAGCAGGTGTGACGTTGGTTGGCCTGTCTGTCGCGCCCGTGCACGTGCAGCGATCATGTAGGCCCGGGCTTGGTCTGGCAGTCCCAGGTTCATCAGCGCCACCGTCAGGTAGACGCGGAAGGCAACGGCAGGATCCACCAGGAATGCAGATACTGGCACTCGTGCGCCGGCGGCTTCGACGATCGCCAAGCCTTTCTCCAGCGTGGCGCGCGACGCAACGTGATCTGCCTGCATCGACAGGACGAGCCCTCGCAATAGAAACGCGACGACGAGCAAAGCGGGATCGGAGTAACGCTCGGCCGTGGCCTCGACTCGTGCGGCGAGCGCGAGCGCAGCCGGATAGTCGCCCTGCATGTAACGCGAAAAGCCGATGCCATTCAGCAGCAGTGCTCGACTGGGCGACTCAGGCAAGAGATCGCACAGCTCCCGCGCACGATCCACAGCGGAGAACGTCTCGCTCGCCCCGATGCCGTAGAGTTGTGCGGCTGCTATGCCACGCGTATGCGATATCTGCAGCTCGACGTCGTTGCGCTCTTCGCCCTGCGGAACACGCTGGAGCAATTGCAACGCTGTCGTCGTGAGGTCGAAGGCTTCGCGCGGCGCGAAATTGGCAAACGCAGAACGTGCGGCTTCCGCATAGCATTTGAGAGCCAGCATGGGTTGATGACCGCGGTCGTAGTGCGACGCGAACTCAGCTGCCATCACGACGTCGCCCGCGGCGCGACTCGACTCCAGCGCCCTGGCCGCACGCCTGTGCAACTGCACTCGTTGCGGCACCGATAACCGTTTGTAGAACACGTGCCGATAGAGCGCGTGGGCGAATGCGTAGCGATTGTCGAAACTGCCGTCGCGGCGCTCGACGATGTCGACGTGCCTGAGCCAGAAGCGGCGGCGGTCGAGTGCATCGCACTGTTCGTTCACCCAGGGTTCGCCACGGTTGAGCATGTCGGCAACGATACCGGCCCGGAACTCGACTCCGCACACGCTGGCGGCTTCCAGCACCGACCTGACGTCCGCCGGCAAGCGCGAGATCTGTTTCTCGAGCACGCCGGCAAGGCTGTCCGGCACGGGCAGCGACTCCCCGGCGAACCAACGATCGGCTCCGGTCGCTTCGGCTGCGGACTGTGCGAGCAGGGAGTCCATGACGTTCGCGACGAACAGCGGCAATCCGTCAGTGTGCTGGTGGATGCGGCGGATGAACGTTTCCGGCGGTGGGTCGCCGTGCACGCGGGAGGCGATCCGGGATTGGATATAAGCACCCACTTCCGCTTCGGAAAACGGTTCGAGGAGCAACTCCTCGCACAGTCGATGCAGTTGCAGTTCCTGGCGCAACTCGCGCAGTGGATGTTCTTCCGCGATCACCTGCGTCAGCCGGAAGCTCGCGATCCACATCAAGCGAACCTGCCGCGGCCTGCGCGCGAAGTGTTCCATCATGCGCAGCGTGCCGAGGTCGCTCCAATGAAGGTCTTCGAGCACGAAGATGAGCGGTCGTTTCGCCGTGAACCGGTCCATCAGTTCGCGCATTTCACGGACCATCCGATCCGGGTGCGCGCCGGCGACCTGGCTGTGCAGTGCGGCGCGTTCGGCGTCGTTGATGAGCCACGGCATCTGCACCAGCCACGTCGGTGCGACCGTGCGCATGATGTCGATCAGCTCGGGTTCGCGACGGCACAATTCCTTCATCGCTTCGAGAATGGGCAGGTACGGCTCGCCGGTGCCGAAGAGTTCGACGCACTGGCCCAGGGTCGCCACGTCGGCGTCGAGTTCGGCCAGGAATGCGTCGATCAGCCGGGTCTTGCCGACACCGGCTTCGCCTGCGATCCAGATGAGTTGGCGTTCGCCGGCGATGGCCCGACGCCAGCAATGCCGCAGTTTGTCCAGGGCGGCTTCCCTGCCGATGAAGACAGGGAGATTGGAGGGAGCCGCAGGTGCGGCACTGACGTTGGAAGTTGCTGCAACCGTGCCGCCGGTTTGCGATCCGCCGATGAATCGATAACCGCGTCGCGAGGCGGTCTCTATGTATTTCGGATGTTTCGCATCGTCGGCGAGGGCGGCGCGCAGCTCGCTGATCGTCGTTTTGAGCACGGATTCGCTAACGTGCCGGTGTCCCCACACCGCATCCAGCAATGCCTCCTTGGTGACCAGCGCTCCCGGATGCCGCGCCAAGGTGCACAAAACGGCGAATGCTTTGGGTGCAAGGGCGATGGGCGCAGTGTCGCGTTTGAGGCGGGCCTCCGCCTCATCCAGTTCGAACGTGTCGAAACGCACCCGCAATGGTTCGTTGCGGATCATCTGGATGACCTGTCTAGATGACTTTGCCCCGATTCATGATCCCATTCGGATCGAACGCCTGCTTGATCGTGCGCATCAGCTCCAACGCCACCGGATTCTTGTAGCGTTGCAGCTCCTCACGCTTGAGCCGCCCGATGCCGTGCTCGGCGCTGATGCTGCCACCGTACACAGCGATCAAATCGTGGATGGCTCGCTTGATGCGGTCGGTGAGTGCGAGAAAATCCTTTCCCGGCATGCCCAGCGGCGGGCTCACGTTGAAGTGCAGGTTGCCGTCGCCGAGATGGCCGTACGTGACCATGCGCGCGCCAGGGCAAATCGCCAGCGCCGCAGCCGAACCTTCGACCATGAAGCGCGGCAGGTCGCTCGTCGTGACGGAGATATCGTGTTTGATGCTCGCGCCTTCGCGGCGTTGCGCTTCCGGAATCGTTTCCCGCAATTTCCACAATGCTTCGCGCTGCGTTTCGCTTTCCGCCAGCACCGCGGTCACGACCGTGCCTCGATCCATCGCCTGGGATAGTTCGTTCTCGATGCACTCGCGCAAGGCGCTGTCGCGGCCGCCGCTCACTTCCAGCAACACATACCACTCGCAGCGCCCACTTGGTTGATCGGCGAGCGGATCGCTGGCACCGGCAATGTGTTTGACTACGAGGTCGAGGCCGATGCGCGGAATCAGTTCGAACGTCACTACCGCATCGCCGGTCGCGCCACGCAGGCTGGCTAAGAGATCCACGGCGGCCTGCGGATCTCGAACCGCGACGAAAGATGTGATCGGCGCGACTGGACGTGAAAACAGCTTGCATGACGCCGCCGTAATGATGCCGAGCGTGCCTTCGGCGCCCATGAACAAATCGTCCAGGTCGTAGCCGGTGTTGTTCTTGCGCAGGGATTGCAGGCCATCGAACACGCGGCCGTCCGGCAAGACGACTTCGAGACCCAGCACCAGGTCGCGCATCATCCCGTAACGCAGGACAGCGGTACCGCCGGCATTCGTGGACAGGTTGCCGCCAAGCTGGCACGAGCCTTCCGATCCCAGGCTCAGTGGAAACAACCGATCCACCGCGGCAGCCGCCGCCTGTACTTCGGCCAGCACGCAACCGGCTTCGGCCGTGATCGCATAGTTGAGCGGATCGACGCTGCGGATGCGCCGCATGCGCGACATAGATACGACCACCTGCGAGCCATCTTCGTCGGGAGTGGCTCCGCCGCAGTAGCTGGTGTTGCCGCCGACCGGGACGACGCCGACGCCATGGTCGTTGCACAACTTCAGGATCGCCGCGACCTGGCGCGTGCTGTCGGGCCGCAGCACCAGTGGAGTGGCGCCGCGATACAGCTGGCGATGATCGACGGTGAAGGGCGCGATGTCCGCCGGCTGATCGAGGAAACCGGCCGGGCCGACGATGCTCTGCAGCGTGTCGAGGACGGAGCGGGGAATGGACATGGACGGATATTAGCGGGGCAGGGACCGGCGTCAAAGTTTCCAGTCGCCGGACTGCTGTGCCAGTTCTTCCAGCAGTTGCGGCGTGATCGCGCCGCTCGCCGTGACTTTGTAGCCGTCGAGCAGGCATGCAAAGGACTGTTCGGAGCCGTCGCCCAGTCGTGCCCGCCCGGCAACCAGGTGCGTGCCCGCCGTACCCGGCATCGAACCCACCTGGGTTTTGTCGACGGTGACGTTGAAGCGGCTGCGCAGCGGCACGGCCTTCGCGTCCAGGATCGCCTTCTGGCAATACAGCTGTGGGCACAGCTTGCCGGCTTCGTCGGGCGGCGTCGGCTCGCAGCCCTTGACCAAGACGGCCTTGGTCGACCGCAGCAGTTCGGGCTGCTTCAGGTTGTCGAGCAGGTCGAACAATCCCCACAGGCAGATGCCGGCCAGTCCACAGAACAGGATCATCCTGAGCGACAACATCGGCGCTCCTTATTCCGCTGCCGGCTCTCGAATGCGTCGATAACCCGCCAGCGCCGCGTCGCGGCTCTCCTTGAAATCCACGATGGGCTTGGGATAGCTCTTGCCGAGCGTCACGCCAGCGGCGGCCAGCACGGAGTCGCTTGCAACCCAGGGTTCGTGTATCCAGCGATCCGGCAGTTGCGCCAGCTCCGGCACCCATTCGCGGATATAGCGACGGTGAGGATCGTAGCGCTTGGTCTGCAGCATCGGATTGAAAATGCGGTAGTACGGCGCGGCATCGGCGCCACAGCCGGCAGTCCATTGCCAGCCCATCGTGTTGTTGGCGAGGTCGGCATCGACCAGCGTATCCCAGAACCAGCGCGCACCGTCGAGCCAATGGTGCCGCAGGTTCTTGATGAGGAACGAAGCGACGATCATGCGTACGCGGTTGTGCATCCAGCCGGTCTTCCATAGCTGGCGCATGCCTGCATCCACCAGCGGATAGCCGGTGAGTCCTCGCTGCCAAGCACGTAAAGACCCGCGGCCGCGGCTCCAGGTCATGCGTGCGAAACGTGCATCCATGGGTTTTGCGGTGGTGGCCGGAAAATGAAACAGCAGCTGATGCGCGAACTCGCGCCAGCCGATCTGGCGCAAGTAGCTGTCCGTCGACTTGCCGGCACGGTTGCCGCCTGCGGCAGCCCGCACTTCGGCAACGATCTGGCGCGGGCCTATTTCGCCGAAATGCAGATGGGGCGACAAGCGCGAGGTGCCGCTGCGATCGGGGCGATCGCGGGATGTGTCATACGTGGCGATGTCCTTCCGGAAATCTTTCAGGCGGCGCAGCGCGCCGGCTTCACCAGGCTGCCAGTCCTTGGTGAAGCCATCGGCCCAGTCGAGCTTGGGCAGCAGCTGGAGTTCCTTAAGGTCCAGTGACGCCGGCCAGCGTACGGGCGCGGGGAATACGTTTGGCGCACGCCATGGATTCCCAACGCTATCCAGGTTTGGCGAGACGGCGCGCCAGAACGGAGTGAATACACGATAAGGCTTGTTCTCGCCGTTGAGTACGCTACCCGGTTCGAACAGCAGCGAAGAATTGGCCGAGTGGACCGCGACGCTCTCAGCAAGCGCCTGCTCGATTTTGCGGTCGCGTGCCAGGAATGCCGGATCGTAGACGCGGTTCCAGGTGACCAGGGTCGCGCCGGTAGATTCGATCAGCGTTTCGAGAGTCGGCCGTGAGAGTCCTCGGCGGACGATCAGGCGGCTGCCGTGCTTCTCCAGTCGGGCAGCCAAGGCCGAGAGGCTGTGATGCAGCCACCAGCGGCTTGCGGCGCCGGGTGACCACTCGTCTTCTTCATCCGGCGCGTGGATGTACACCGGCACGACGGTGCTGGCGTGATCGAGTGCGTAGCGCAGCGCTGGATTGTCGGTGAACCGCAGGTCGCGCCGCAGCCACCAGATTGCGATGCCCGGGACTGTCCTCACGGACCGGGCTTGGCGTGGCGCACCCACGCCGGTTTGTCGTCAGCCCTCGTCGCGATCGCTGTAGTCGTCGTCGAGGTCGTCATCGTCCTCGTCGTCGTCGTCTTCCCAATCGTCGTCGTCTTCATCCTCGTCCCAGTCTTCTTCTTCTTCGTCATCGTCGTCCGCCGTGTCTTCGGACCAGCCCTCGGGCTGCGCGGCTTGTTCGAGGTCGAGCTCATGCCAGGTATCGAGGTCGATCACCTCGGTATCGCCGTCCTCGTACTGGATCTGCACGGTTTCCGCGTCCGGGTCCACCGCCAGCACCTTGAAGACCTCGTTCTCGTCAAGATCCTCGTACCACTGCCCTTGTACCGGGTCGTAGTCTCTACCCACGTATCACCTCAGACGAAAAGAAATCGATGGATGGTGCCGGCGACCTGGACCAGCGTGCGCGGAATATTAGGGTTTCATTCCGAGGCAGGCAACTTGAGAGTTGCGCTGATGCGGTCCAGGCACAGGTCGGCGGCCTTACGACGGTCTGCCTGTAACAGTCTGTTAGACTTGCGCCGCAACGATCCCAGATCCCGCAAGATTCGTTCCATCCTCTCCTGTGCAAAACGCGTCCGTGACCACGAGCGGTAATGTCCATCCATCCCCACTGCTGTCGGCCCGCCGCGTCGTCATCAAGGTGGGCTCGGCGCTGCTCGTAGAAGCCGCGACCGGCAACGTCAACCGAGCCTGGCTGGAAACCCTCGCAAGCGACATAGCGAGGCTGCGCGCACGTGGCCAGGACGTGCTGCTGGTGTCCTCTGGAGCGATTGCTCTCGGCCGCCGCCAGCTGGGCCTGGAGCCCGGCAAGCTCAGGCTCGAAGAAAGCCAGGCCGCGGCCGCTGTCGGCCAGATCCGCCTGGCGCATGCCTGGAAGGAAGTGCTGGAGCATCACCAGCTCAATGTCGCGCAGATCCTGCTGACTTTCACCGATACCGAGCAGCGCCGCCGCTATCTCAATGCGCGCAGCACGCTGAGCACCCTGCTGAAGCTGGGATCCATCCCCGTGATCAACGAGAACGATACGGTGGCCACGGCCGAAATTCGTTACGGCGACAACGACAGGCTCGCGGCCCGCGTGGCACAGATGATCAGCGCCGATTGCCTCGTTCTCCTGTCGGACGTGGATGGCCTGTACACCGCCGATCCCACTCGCAATCCGGGCGCAACCTTCATTGGCGAGATCCGTGCGATCACTCCGGAGATCGAGCGCATGGCGGGCGGTGCGGCATCGGCAGTGGGTTCGGGTGGCATGGCCACCAAGATCGCCGCCGCCAAGATCGCGGTTGGTGCGGGTTGCCACATGTGCGTCGCCTTGGGCCGCGAATTGCATCCACTGGCACGTATCGAGTCGGGCGGCCGTTGCAGCTGGTTTTTTCCGTCCGCGACGCCGGCCACGGTGCGCAAGCAATGGATTGCCGGCACGCTCAAGCCCACCGGCGAGCTGTATGTCGATGCAGGCGCAGTCATGGCATTGCGCAGCGGCAAGAGCCTGTTGCCGGCGGGCATTACCCGGGTGGTTGGCAGATTCGAACGCGGGGATGCGGTGATCGTGCGCGATGCGGCTGGCGTGGAAATGGCACGCGGCCTGTCGGCTTATTCGAGCGGCGACGCGGAGCGGCTGCGTGGACGCAAGTCGGGAGAGATCGAGGTGCTGCTGGGATTCCGCGGCCGCGATGAAGTCATCCATCGTGACGATCTCGTCATCACGGCGGGTTGATCGCCCGACAAGGATGTATGCAAGAATTACCGGCAGCTGCCTCCGACCAGGATCGCGCGCCCATGATCACGGTCGGGCTGAGTTTCCTGCTGCTGCTCACCTCGGTCGTGCTGGTCGTTCGCAGCACGATCGAAGGCAGAATGGTAGATCGCGCGGTCGTCCGCACACTCAACGTGAAGCGCCATGTCGCTGAGCTCACGACGGAGCTGACCTCGGCTGAGAGTGGCCAGCGGGGCTACCTCTTCACCGGCGATGCCAATCTTCTCGCTCCACTCAACGTCGCACGCCGTGAAATCGACGAGCAGCTCAAGGGATTGCGCGAACTCGTTGCGGACAATCCCGAACAGGTGCGGAGGATCGATGAACTCCGCCCCGTGGTTCGTGCGCGTCTCGCTGCTGCCGACAAGGTGCTGGAGTTGTACCGCCAGGGCAACGTCGAGGAGGCGGCGCAACTGGTACGCGTGCGCGGCCAGGCGCTGATGCTCGACTGCAGGCTGCGCCTTGCCGCACTCGACGACGCCGAGAGCCGTTTGCTGATCGATCGGCAGGAACAGCTCGCTGCGATACGCACGCAATTCAGCGCGTCCGTCACTGCGATGTTGATCGCGGGCGGATTGCTCGCGGTGTTCGCATTGATCAGCATGCGCCGCTACACGAAGTCGCTGACGATCAGTCGCGAGCGGCTGGCGGCGTACAACAGCGAGTTGGAAACGCGCGTGAATGAACGCACCACAGAACTGGCTCGGACCACGGAGATCGCAACACGCGAGCGCACCAGGGCCGAATCGCTGCTGACCGATGTGAATCATCGGGTCGGCAATCATCTCGCGCTGGTATCTGCATTTCTTACCATGCAACTACGCGCCGCACGCCATCCGGATGCGATCAAGGCGCTCGAAGCAGCGCGATCGCGCGTTCAGACGATTGCATCCGCGCATCGCAAATTACGCCTCGGCGCGGACTTCGCGTCGGTGCGGGCGAGCGAAGTGCTCGGTGCCGTCATCGACGACATCGCGGCCGGACTGCCGCCTGGAGACCTGATTCGCATTCATCACCAGCTCGATCCGATCGAAATCAACGCCCGCGATGCCGTGTCGCTCGGCGTGCTGACCAGCGAACTGGTGATGAATGCGGCACGACATGCATTTCCGGCAGGAGCATCCGGCGAAGTGCATGTGATATTTTCGCTCGATGGCGCCCGTGCGCCGTTTCTAGAAGTGACCGATGACGGAGTAGGGTTGAATGGCAAAATTACGCGCGATTTCGGCGGAGGCCAAGGTTCGAGTGGAGGCCAAAGTTCGAGTGAAGGATTGGGCAGCACGATCATCGACATGGTCTCGCGACAATTCCGCGGCCGGCTCGAACGTAGCACCACCCGCGACGACACCGCACGACCGGGGACGAGAGTCCGCATCGAACTCGGCGGTCTCCACTTCGTCGCCGCCAGCTGATTTCATGGACTACCTGCGACGTATTGCGAACAGCTCCACGCAGCCAGGTCGTCCCGGACGCGGAGGGTCGAGCATCGTACTGTTCCCGCATGGGTTGCCCCCCGACGGAGGCGATGAGTCCACGTCGAGTCGGCAGGGTGCCGGCAAAGGGTCGCTGACAGGCATGATCGTGCTGCTCGTCGAAGACGACTTCATCGTGGCGTTCGACGTTCAAACCTTGCTCGAAGACGTCGGCGCGACGGTGGTAGGGCCGGCCACTTCCCTGGCCGAAGCGCGCGAAGTGCTGGCTAAGAGCCTGCCGACGGTGGCGGTACTGGACGTGAATCTCAACGGTGAGCACGTGTTCCCGCTGATCGCGGATCTCGACCGCCGCAAGATCCCCTATTTGTTCGCGACGGCCTACGCGGATAACGAGAATCTGTTTCCTGCAGGGACGCAGGCCGCGCCGCGTCTTGCGAAGCCGGTCCTGCCCAATGTCCTGATCGGGCAGCTGAAGAAGCTGTTGAGCGGGGATACCAGGGGCTGAGAGAAGCAGCGAGGCCCAGAACGTCGGGTTAACCCCACTGCCGCGATATCAGCGTCGATTCTCGGGAATGTCGAAGTACCGCGACGCCGGTGGATCGCTCGCCGGATACGTGTCCTTCAGCGACTTGTCGATGGACTGTTCCTCGTTTGCAACCGGATGCTTCACGCGCCAGCGGCGCAACACGCCTTTGACGGCGGGTGCAGCGATCAGCGCAATGGCGCCCATCAGGAATACAGTTTCGACGAAGTCGAAACCACGGCGGTCGGCGGAAGGTTCGTAGTTATCCATCGTGCGTCTCCCAATCACTCGTCGGCTGCTTGCCGCGTCGGGCGGCTACTGACACTGCAACGCCTGTCGTCGGGAATAGTTGCGTCGGAACCGCACAAAATCGCGGTGGAATGCTGAAAATTCTAGCCGCGCTGGGCGACGCTCACGATGGCGTCGATGATCTTGTCGTACAGCGCCGGCGGCAGATCGTGTCCCATGCCGGGAAATACTCTCAGTTCCGCGCCGGCAATCGAGGCGGCAGTATCGCGTCCGCCCGCGACGGGAACGAGCGGATCGCTCTCGCCGTGAATGACCATTGTCGGGACCTTGATACGGCGAACATACTCGCGCCGATCTCCGGCGGCGGCGACCGCGGCGATCTGGCGGCCGAAGCCGGTAGCGCTGTAGCCGCGTAAGGCATCGCCCAGGATGCGTTCGCGCGTCGCCATCTCATCGAACGGAAAGCCGGGACTCGCAATCGCGCGAAACGCATTCAATGCGTGTTCGACATAGGCATTGCGATCGTCGACATTGGGATAGCGATTCATCAATACGGCAGTGGCTGCGGCGGTGGGCGGCGGCAACGTCGGATTGCCCGTCGTCGACATGATCGATGTCAGCGAGCGCACGCGCTGCGGATATTCCGCTGCGATCTGTTGAGCGATCATGCCGCCCATCGAGGCGCCGACGACATGGGCCTTGTCGACTGACAATGCGTCGAGCAGGCCGACGCCGTCGGCGGCCATGTCGTGCAACGTATACGGGACCTTGATGGCAGCGCCGGTGAACTTCGCCGTCATCACCTGCGCCAGGTCCGGTACGCCGGCCGAGTCGAACTTCGTCGACAGGCCCACGTCGCGATTGTCGTAGCGGACTACGCGATAACCGCGAGCAACCAGTTTCTCGCAGAACGGAACCGGCCAGCGCGTCAGCTGGGCGCCCAGTCCCATGATGAGTAGCATCAGCGGATCGCTGCTGGCGCCGAAGGATTCGTATTCGAGATCGATACCGTTGACGTGAATCTGAGGCACCCGCAGCTCCGAACGATCGAGGGATCGCAGTGTACACGCGTTCGCGTGCGTTAAGACCTGCACCGAGGCGGCGATTCATTCGCTCCTATTTCGCAGCGGAAAGCGGACCGCCCGATTTCAGTGCGTAGAAATCGGCGCGGCATTTCGCTATAAAGCAGTGATGAGCGCCGCGATGAATCCAGCAGATCCTGTCCAAAGCCAGGCTATTGCAGTGCTGATGAATGGCATCGGCAGCGCCGCCGTGCAGGCGGCTCAGGCCCTGGCGCAGGCGGGTACTGGCGCCAAAAATCTGGTTCTCACGGCTGCCGCTGCAGCGGTGCGATCGCAAGCGGCGTCGATCCTGGCCGCCAACCGGCTCGATATCGAGCAGGCCCGTGCCCGCAGCCTGTCGAACGCCTTGCTGGACCGCCTGATGCTCGATGATAAACGCATCGAGGCGATGGCTCGCGGCCTCGAGGACATCGTGGCATTGCCCGATCCGATCGGGACTCTCATCACCGAATGGACGCGTCCCAATGGCCTGCGCATCCAGCGTGTCCGCGTGCCGCTGGGAGTCATCGGCATCATTTACGAGAGCCGCCCGAACGTCACTGCCGACGCCGGAGCGTTGTGCCTCAAGTCAGGCAACGCCGTCATCCTGCGCGGTGGCTCCGAAAGTCAGCGTTCGAACCGCGCTATCCATGAATGCTTGCTCGTTGGACTGCGTGCCGCGGGCATACCCGAAGCGGCGATTCAACTGGTGCCGACGACCGATCGCGCCGCAGTGGGACAGATGCTGTCGGGCATGAACGAGTACATCGATGTGATCGTGCCTCGCGGCGGCAAGAGCCTCGTCGCCCGAGTTCAGCAGGAAGCCCGCGTGCCGGTCATCGGCCATCTGGAAGGGCTGTGCCATGTCTATGTCGATGTCGATGCAAACCTGGCCATGGCCTGCGATATCGTCAGGAACGCGAAGCTGCGCCGTACGGGTGTATGCGGTGCTGCCGAGACGTTGCTCATCGATCGTGCTGCCGTGAACACGCACCTGGCGCCGGTCGTCAAAACGTTGCTGGATGCAGGCTGCGAGGTGCGCGGCGATGACATCGTTCGTAGTGTCGACCCGCGTGTCACCGCTGCGGTGGAAGCCGACTGGCACACGGAATATCTGGACGCCATCATCGCGGCGAAGGTCGTCGACGGAGTGGAAGGCGCCATCGCTCACATCGCGCACTATGGATCGGCACATACCGAGTCCATCATCACCGGCAATGTAGCGACCGCTGAACGATTCCTGAATACAGTCGACAGCGCCATTGTTTTGCATAACGCCTCGACCCAGTTCGCCGATGGCGGCGAATTCGGCATGGGTGCGGAGATCGGTATTTCCACGGACAAATTCCATGCTCGCGGTCCGGTCGGTGTCGAACAGCTCACGAGTTACAAATACATGATCCGCGGATCCGGACAGATCCGCCCCTGATCGCTCTATACTAGAAACTTGTCCGGGCTCCGATAGGGCGCCTGAGTTCTCACTGGCCGCACGAGATTTCCCTGGATTGCCGCATGAATTCCTGCCGGGCGTGGATGTGCCGACTGCTCGTCGGCCTGACGATTGCAATGTCGCATGGAGTCGGCGCGCAGGCCCCAGCCCAAGCACCTAGAGATCCGCAGCTCGCGAGCTTCGCGGCGGCCATCGAAAAAGCACGCGGCGAACAGGTCGATGCGCTGGCTCCAGCGGCGTTCGCCGTGGTCGCTGAAGCGTACGACGATGCATTCAAGGATTCGGCGCGTGGTCGCAATCCTGACAAGGTGCGCGAGAAGGTAGCCGAAGGCCAGGCAGCCTTGCAGAAGGCGAACGTGAATGCGGCCGCTTCG
>Ga0157380_10000733_pt1 | contig 20447 bp, 18 predicted proteins | sample S35metaG_FD_119757 | JGI IMG/M metagenome (GOLD analysis project Ga0157380, IMG submission 119757) | Switchgrass rhizosphere microbial communities from Kellogg Biological Station, Michigan, USA - S3-5 metaG | ecosystem: Host-associated > Plants > Roots > Rhizosphere > Soil | place: USA...
ATGTTCCTGCATGGCTTCCAGCAAGGCCGCCTGCGTCTTCGGCGGCGTGCGATTGATTTCGTCCGCAAGCAGCACGTTCGCGAAAATCGGACCAGGCACGAAGCTCCAGCGCCGGTGACCGGTGGTGATGTCCTCTTCGATCACGTCCGTGCCGGTAACATCGGTGGGCATCAGGTCGGGCGTGAACTGAATGCGCTTGAACGTGAGACCCAGCGTCGTCGCCAGCGTGCGTACCAGCAGCGTCTTCGCCGTGCCCGGCATGCCGGTGATCAGGCAGTGTCCGCCGACCAGCAGCGTGAGCAACAGGTGATCGACGACCTCATCCTGCCCGACGATGATGCGCCGGACCTGGGTCTGGATCGACGCCAGCCTGTCGTGAAACTTGTCGACCAGCGCACGCGTGTCCGTGGTCGCAAATGACTCGGCAGTCGTCTCACTCATTTCTCTTCTGCTCCTCGATCATCTGCAGCAACAATTCCTGCGCTGGCTTGTAGTGCGGCGCGCTCGCCAGCGCGTCGAGTAAGTAACGCCGGCTGCCCGTCCGGTCGCCGAGCTGTCGCAGCGAACGGGCGATTCCCAGGCCCGCGGCCGCCGGATCCTTGGGAGTCAACGCCATCAGCACGCGATATTCACGCAGCGCGGGTTCCGGCCGATTGTCCGCGAGCAGGCGTTCGCCCAATTGCACGTGCTGGTCCGCATTCAACGGATCGACATAGTTCAGGGCGGCCATGACTTCAGTGGCTTCGTCGTGCCGCTTGGCTTCATCCAGCCATTTCGCCAGCTCGCGCAGTGCCGACGGCTCCCAACCGCCGACGCTGCGATAATTGTTCAGCACATCGATGGCTTCGTAGCGCTGCTCGGTCTTGTCGAGCGCGCGCGCGAGCAATAGATAGGCACTCTCCGGTCCGATGTGTTCCGGATATAGCTCGATCGCGCGGCGTGCTGGAGAAATGGCATCGCTCCAGCGCTGATTCTTGATGTCGTTGTTCGCTTCCTCGAATTGCTTCTGCCATTCCTCGGGGGCCGCGAGCAGCGTTCCGTAGCGCGCACGGAGGAACCCATCGAAAGCCTTGTCGAAGTCTGCGGCAGGCATTTCGAACGTCGCCTCGATAGCGGCGCGCGTGGTGGTTTCCCTCGTGAATTGCCGCAGCAGCGCAACCAGCCGCTCGAACCCCCATTTCTGTTCGATGAACAGGCAGACCAGGCCGGCCTGCATGTACGACACCTGCACCTGGTTCGGGTACTGCGGCCGGATGAAGCCCGAATCGAGTTCGCTCACCGGCAGCAATTTTTTGTTGCGCAAGGCGACGAGCGCATCGGGCGTCACGTTGACACCGGGGGTCGGTCCCGTCTTCCATTCCTCGAAGACCGAGATGCCTTCACTCAACCAGCGCGGCACGCGATGGTCGGTGAGTTCGAGCGTGAACACGTGAGCCATTTCGTGCCACAGGGTCGAGCCCCAATGAAAATCGCCGACGCGACGCCCGGAGGGACTGTCCATTGCGAGCAGATAGCCGAATGTCACGCCTAGCAGGCCGATGCCGGGCAGAGCGGCGACGCGCACCGCGAAGTCGTCGTGGTCGGGATAGAGTTCGAGAGTGATGGGTTCGCGAGGTTCGAAGCCATAACGCTTCGACAGCGAAGCGATACTGTCGGATGCGAGCTGCTGCACATAGGGGCGCAATGCATCCGCTTCGCTGCGAGCCAACCGAGTCCGCAACTCCACTTCGACCGCGCCCGTGCCCTGCACCGCCGGAATGCTCAGCTTGGCCGACTGCAATTCGAATTCATCGACGCGATCCAGCAATCGCAAGGTGTTGACGGTGGTCGCGCTGAACGCGTCGCCGGAATAGGCAGTGGTCAAATGCTGGCGAGCGCCCAGGACGTCACCGGTGCGCAGCAGGTTCGCTCCGAGTTCGGCTTGAGCTTCCCACAGGTCGGGCTGGATCTCGACTGCACGTTGCAGCAGCACCGTCGCTTCGCGATAGCGGCGCCGCATGATCTGGAAGTGCGCTAGGTCCTGGTACACGCTGCCGTAGCGCGGATTGTAGGCAAGAGCCTTGTTGATCCATTCAGGACGCACTTCGCCGCGCCGTGACATGTCGAGCACGGCACGCATGGCGTACACATCAAGCGGGGGCAGCTTATGCTTGTCGATACTGCGCATTGCTTTGTCGAGCGAAGCGTCGACGTCATCGAGGCGGCCCTCTTCGAGCGCCATTTGCGCTGCCAACAAATGCGCTTCGGCGAGATCGTTGTCTTCCTTGATGAGATCCTCGACCAGCTTGCGTGCCTCCCCTTCGAACTGTTCGGCATAGACGCGAGCCATCCCCAAGCGCGCATGGACATCGTTGGGTGAAACTTGCAGCACTTCGTGAAACAGGGCTACGGCGTCGTTGGGACGGTGTGCCTGCAAGAACAGGCGGGCCCAGCGCACTTTCGGCAATGCTGATGGCGGGTTGCTCTGGTTCCTGCTCTGGGTCGCCTCGCGAAACAGCGAATTAGCCCGTTGGATATCCCCCAGGGCCCACGCAGCTTCGGCTTGGTTGATCACCGCCGCCGAACTGTTGAGGACGCGCGTATAGCATTCCTTCGCCTGGTCTACCCGGCCTCGATAGGAGTAATCGTCGCACTCACGCAATTCGGCAGCCCGTCGCGGATCGTAGTCGATGACCTGCCCATGCGATGCGACGCTTGCCGCTATGAGCAAGCTGCAAGCTACGATTCGCATACTGGCTCGCACACTGGGGCGCACGTCAGCGGCCATTGCTGCCTCCGAGCATCGACGTGGTGGCGGCCGGGCGAGCCGCTTGGGCATCAATCTGCTTCTGCAGCAGGGCCAGCCTGACCAGCACCGCTTCGAGTTCGTCGTAGTAGGCTTCCTCGGCCAGCGTCGCCTTGCGTTCCTTGACCGATTCGACGTCGCGCTCGAGTTTCACGCGTTGTTCCATCAGTGAATTCAGCCCGGAATCCGCCACTGCCAGCGCCGCTGCGCCAAGGCGTGCCACCTGGAATTTATTGGCGCCGTCGCCTTCCAGGCGTGCGTGTTCGGTCGCGAGCGACACATCCGATTTGAAACTCTCGGCGACCCGGCGTGATGCATATTCGAAGGCTTCCGCCGCCGTGACGATGTCGTCCTTGTTGATGTCCGCTGCCGCGCTGGTCACGGCTTCGAGCCAGAATTGCGGGAACCGCGTCGCCGTCCGCTCGCCACCGCTTTTGGTCGCACTGACGACGATACGTCCATCGCGCTTCCATCGATCGACGACTGCGCCGCTCGCACTGGTGCCGTTGACTATGAGTTGCTCGCCGGCGTCGACTTGGTTCAGCAGCTGGCCGAACTCGGTGGCGGTCAGGTCCGGGCCCGGTACGTTGAATCGATATTCCTCGCCATCGAAGCTGCCATGACCGATCAGTACGATCATGGCGCGGTCGCTCTTGCCGGCCGTGCCAGCCAGCGTGCGCATGGCCTGGCGAATCGCGTCGCGATTGGCGCCTTCGCCCACCAGCGAAGTGACGCGGGATTTCGAGCCCGTCAGCTTCTCGGCGGCGGTGGCAATCGAGCTGGCTTGAGCTGCGAAGCGTTGTTCGTACTGCGCTTCGCCGCCGAGCCCGCCGACGATCAGCGCATAGGTCTCGGCGTGGCTGACGGCGGCCGTTGACAAGGCAATGGCGGCGATCAGCCGGGCAGCGTTCATAGGCGGCCCCAGTTGAGGCGCAGCAGCCACTCGGCCACCTTCAACAGCAGCAGCACGATGAAGACGATGGGCAGGTTCCACAGGTCCAGCATTTGCCGTTCGACAATGCCCGCCTTGGAATACGGGATGGCTGCGGTCAGTCCGTCCATCTGGTCGAGCGTCCAGTAGCGGCCGCCTGTCACGGCAGCGAGCCGTTCCAGCAAAGGACGGTTCTGGCGCGTCCCGAAATGCTCCAATACGCCGTCGGTGCGACGCACGTGCGTTGTCGCCGTTCCGATTTCGGCTCCGTCGACACGCGCAGTCATGTCCATACGGTAGAGTCCCGTGGCAGGCGCATCGACAGTGGCCAGGTAACGTCCATCCCCTTCTCCCGAAGGACGCATCCTCAAGATATAGGGAGCATCCCGTTCGGGCGCAACCTGCAATTCGACCTCGGCAGTGTTGACCGGCTCGAACTTCTCGTTGCGCACCTCCGCTTCGAGCGCCACGCTGCGCTCGTCGTTGTAGACAGTGCGGACCGCATTGAGTGCCATCTGGGTGGGAGCGGAATCGGCCAATGCGTGCACGAACTGGCGCCAGAACAGTTCATGGCGCATGTCGTCCGGCGGCAACCGCATCTGCCAACGCAGCGTGCTAGCTGTGCCCAGCAGGTAAGTGGCGCCCCGCCCATAGTGCTGCCAGACCAGCAGCGGCGTCTTGTTGGGCGCTTTGTTGTTAGGGGCGATGGCGTCCAGCAACACCATCGCACCCACCTTGGGGCGTCCCAGTGCCTGGAAATCCGCCAGCGGCGGCAGGGTCTTCCACAGGTCGGCGTTGCGCTTGGGGTCGGCATCGAAGTGCGTAAGCGCCACTTGTTCGCCGTACATCGTCGGCATGGCCTGCGCGGTCCGCTGCACGAAACTGCTGGCATCCTTTTCCGGCAGCCGCGTCGGCAAGGTCTGCGCGATCGGCGCATCGCTCCACCCTCCGGCCGACAATCCGTTACGCCCAGCCAGCAACAGCAGGCTGCCGCCGCGGCGATCCACGAATTCCTGCAACAGCTTGTGCTGTTCGTTGCTCAGCGAAGCCGCTTCGTAGCTACCGATGATGACGGCGTCGTAGGCGAACAGCTCGGCGGCCGTGCTGGGAAAGCCATCGGCGAGTTCGGCGCGAGTCAGGATTCCCTGGCGGAAATTCTTGTTCGGCGTGGTCCGGACGAGGCTCGCAAGCCGCAGCGAACGTTCGCTTTCGACCGCGCGCCGCAGGAATTTGTACTCCCATCGCGGTTCGCCTTCGAGATACAGCACGCTGCGGCGGCGCGCCGGCACGGTCATGACATGCGATTGGCTGTTGTTGACGACATTCAATTCGCCCGGCAAGGGATCGAGCGAGAACCGCAGGTTGCGGGTGCCCGCCTCGCCGGCCGGCAGTTCGACATCGAACGTGGCGAGGTCGCTATCGCCCGTCAGCTTCAGTTCGCGGGACGCCAGCAAGGTGTCCTGGTCGTATACGCGCAGCCTCGTGGTGGCGGCGCCATCGTGACGAATGCCAATGGCCGCATTGACGGTCGCGCCGGCCGGCGCAATCGCCGGGACATCGACCCGCTCAAGCTCTAAATCGTTCGAACTGCGCTCGGGTCCGATCCCCACGGTGTGAATGGGAACGCCATACGAGGCGATCTCGGCCAGGCGATCCTCGCTCAACGTATCGCCATTTTCGGCGCCGTCGCTGAACAGCACGATGCCGGTGAGCGGCACGCTGCCGGCCGTCTGCAATACCTGCACCATCGCGTCGCCGATGCGGGTCTGCGTTCCGGGCGGAGGGACTGCTGCCAACGACGGCAGTGAAATGGTTTCTCGCGCGAATCCGAAGACCCGCACATCGAACACCTTGCGCAGCTGCTCCATCGGGCCGCTCTGCATCGCAGCCACGGCCTGCTGCAGCCGGGACTTGGAGGAATCTCCGTACGCCATGCTGGCCGACGCATCGAGCGCCAGCGCGAGAACGTTCTCCCGGTCGCGCACCCGTTCGACATTGAGCACTGGCCGCCAAATCAGGCACAGCACCAAGGCGAGCAACGCGGACTGCAGGAATCCAAGCGTCAGCAGGCGAGGCCACCCGAGGAGCCGGCGGCGCCATAGCGTCGCAGCAATGAGAGCAATGCCCACCGCAATGGCGGCGCACAGCACCCACAACGGCCAATCGCTCGCAAAGGCGAACGTACCGGTTCGATAAGCCCACAGCGGGTGAGTGAATAGCGCCTCGAACACCGGTCACTAATAGGCCATGGATTTGTCCGAGGCAAGCCGCGCGAATGCAAAATCTGTGAAAGTGCATGCAATCCCGGACCGATGCATTTTCCCGGTGCACCATGCTCAGGTTCGTAACGGTTACAGGGGTGGTCAGGCCCGCGGCGGCGGCACCGTCGTTGCCGGTCTTGCCAGCAGGGGGCGCCGGCCGCGAAGATGCGGAACCCGGCGGACTCTCGTGCGTAAAGTCAGCACGACCGAGCGGGGAACCTCCGGCGCTCCCATCATCACCACCATCACGAGCGGGCATCTATGGCTGGCAACAGCGGCGATCTGCACGAAAGCAGCGAGAAACTCAAACCTGAGACCGTCGACCGGCACCGGGCGGTGGTGTCCATCATGGAAGAACTGGAGGCCATCGACTGGTACGACCAGCGCATCGATGCGGCGACCAATGCGGAACTGAAGGCGATCCTGGCTCACAACCGCGATGAAGAGAAAGAGCACGCGGCCATGACGCTCGAATGGCTGCGGCGCCACGATCCCAAGCTGGACGAACACCTGCGCACTTACCTGTTCACCAAGAAGAGCGTGCTGGAGGTCGAGCACGAAGCCGAACACGGCGGCGACGCCGGTGGCGGCGCTGGCGATGGCTCGCTGGGCATCGGCAGTTTGCGCGGTTGAACGAATAGAAATTCAAGACAGAGGTTTGCCCAGATGAACGACCTGTTGCGCGAACACGCGCCGATTTCGAGCGAAGCGTGGAAAGAGATCGACGACGAGGCCCGCCGCACATTGAAGCTACTGCTCGCCGCGCGGCGGCTGGTGGACTTCAAAGGCCCGCTGGGCTGGACGAAGTCGAGCGTGTCGCTCGGCCGCACGGAAAAACTCTCCCCGCCGCTGCAGGAGGGAGTGTCGTGCAAGGTCCGCAAGGTGCTGCCGTTCACCGAGCTGCGCATTCCCTTCGAAGTGTCGCGGGAAGAACTGGACAGCATCGGCCGTGGCGCACACGATGCGGACCTGGACCCGGTGCGTAACGCGGCGCGTGCCGCGGCCATCGCCGAAGATCGCGCCGTGTTCCAAGGCTATGAGGCTGCTGGCATCACCGGTATTTTCGCGGCCTCCGGCGACCTCAAGCTCACCATTCCGGATAAGTTCTCGGACTATCCGGACATCGTGGCCGAAGCAACGCATCGGTTGCGCAGCGCCGGCGTCAACGGTCCGTACGGCATCGCGCTGGGTCCTCGTTGCTATACCGGGCTCACTCGCAGTACCGATCGCGGCTATCCCATCATCGATCATGTGCGCGAACTGCTGGATGGCCCGATCGTCTGGGCGCCGGCCGCCGATGGCGCCGTGGTGATGAGCTTGCGCGGCGGCGATTTCGAATTGTCCGTCGGACAGGACTTCTCGGTCGGCTATCTCGACCACACCAGTACCTCGGTGCTGTTGTACCTACAGGAATCGTTCACTTTCAGGGTCCTGTCGCCCGAAGCCGCCGTGCCGCTGACGTACGCGATCCAGCCGACGAACTGACGATCTTCCCGTCTCCGATTTGTCATACATCCATGATTCACTTACGCACGCGCACCGACAAGGCGCGTGTGGTTCCTAGACTGCGTTTCGGTAGAGCAATCGACTGAGCGCGGAAGCTGATTTCGCGGCGCAGGCGCGAATGTGCTCGTCGGCACGCTACTTGCTACATCAGGGACGTGACTGTTACTACCCGCCGGGCGCCCCCACTATCGCGTTTGGATTCGCGAGGGGCGTCGACTCTTATGCGTCTACCTTCATTGAAGTTTCTCAAGACGTTTCAGGTCGCCGCCGCACGCCTGAGTTTCAAGATCGCGGCCGAAGAGCTGTTCATCACGCCGTCGGCTGTCAGTCACCAGATCAAGACGCTCGAAGAGCAGCTCGGCGTCGCTCTCTTCGATCGCGGTGCGAATTCGCTCAGCCTCACGGAAGCGGGACGCAGCTATCTGCAACACATGGACTCGGTGTTCGCGCGACTCGAATCGGTGACGGAGCAGTTACAGGTTCGTTACGGACGCGGCGTGGTGCGCCTGCATATTCCGCCGTTCTTCGCGGCGGAAATGCTGATGCCTAAATTGTCGTCGCTGCTCGAAGCGCAGCCCGACACTGATATTCATATCAATACGGTATATGCGCCGCTGCAGCCGCATCCTGCGAACGCCGATGTCTCGATCGTAGTGAACGCCGCGCCGGAAGACGGTTTCGACTGCCATAAATTGTTTTCGCAGGCGTTCGTGCCGGCGTGCGCGCCGCAATTGCTGCAACGATGTCCGATCGACAGCGTGCACGACCTGAACAAACATACGTTGATCGCTCACGACGCGCGCCGCGACGGCTGGCATCGCTGGGCCGAATCGGTCGGCCTGGAGCTGCGTCCGAAGAATCTCATTCGTTTCGATTCGATGTACGCGGCGGCACAAGCGGCGGAACACGGCGTCGGAGTGGCGCTGGTGTCTTCACGCCTCGGTTTCGACCGATTCAGACAAGGAACGCTGGTGAAATTGTTCGATACCGAACTGGATACCGGCGAAAGCTATTTCCTGATCCTGCGTCCCGAAGACGCGCGCCGGCCGGATGTGCAGGCGCTGACTCAATGGTTGCTCGAGGAGTTCAAGTTGGCAGCATGAGTTAGCAAGCTTCCCCTTCCTGGCAACCAGATTCTCCAATCTTCTATTTCATTTCTCTTTCATTTCTCTGCGCCGTCTTCGGCGCCTTCGTCGTGCGCGCAGAAATAAGATCAACGCATGAGCGCAATTGAGTCGAGCACGAATTCTTCTCGTTTGCCGCAGCGCAAAATGAAATCTAGATTGGCGCCCGTCCACTCATTTCGCTCGCAAGGAGCACCTCTATGAACGCCGCACGCAAGTTGATCTTGATCGCCGCTTCCGTCCCCCTGTTTGCCGCTCCCACCCTCAGCCTCGCCGGCGAAGCTGAAGCGATGACAGCCTGTGTCAACGCCTTCGTGAGCGCCAACCTGCCGAAGGAGCAGAAGGTCCGCGTAAGGACTGTCGATTTAGCGCGCGGCCCGCTGGATATCCATGCGCGCTCCTACAAGATCAACCTAACCGCGAAGGGCGTGAATAGCGGCAAGGAATTCGCCGCCGGCACCTGCGTCGTCAAGACCGACGGCACGCTGGTCATGTTGAACGGCAAGGCCGTTACGAGCACCGAGCTCGCTGCGCTGACCGGCCGCCGCTGATAACCATTTGCTGCCGCAGCGACCGCAATCGTTATTTGAGTTTCGACTTCGTCACTCCGGAAGAGGCGCCAGGCCGACTATCCCCCTGGGCTGAGGCGCGGGACTGCAACCGCTTCCGGAGTGATTTTTTCGCTTGACGTTTTTGCCGGCGAACGCCCCCGCACGATTCTCATCGGTGAGCGGCGAATCTTGTTAAGTCGCCTGCTATGGCTCATGCGCTTCCGGCATAGTCGTGACATGGAATTCACGGGACCAGACAGACGCAACAGCGATTCAGATCGAAGGACACGCACACTCGGCGCCTACTGGCATGGGTCTTTGAATCCGCGGCGCCGTTCAGGCCGCCGCACGACCGATCGGTTCTATCCCATCATCGACTGGCATTCCAGCCGCGTCTTTGCGCTGATCCTGCTCATCCTGTTGTTGTGCGTGGCTGATGGCGTGCTGACCATTGTCCTGATGTCGCATGGCGCGATCGAAGCCAACCCCGTCATGGCCCTGTTCGTTCCGCACGAACTGGGATGGTTCGCCGCGGTGAAGCTGCTGCTCACGGCGAACGGCATGATTGTCCTGACCATTTGCAGCCGCATGCGAGTATTCCGCGCGTTGCCGGGCGAAGCCCTGCTTTACGCCGTACTTGCTGGCTACATCGTACTGATCGTGTACGAGCTCAGGGTGTACGACTTCATGATGTCGCATCCGGCCTGAGCGACAACGGCTGCTCCGACTCAGCCTCAAGGTTCAGCGAGTACTGTAGGCGGTTGCCTTATATCCACCGGTATAGAGGCGCAGCGCGAAATACGTCCACGCCGCCAGCGTTCCGCTGACGACGGCGGTGATGAAGTTGTCGTTATCTATGAAGCGCGCCGCCAATACCACGCAGCCGAGCATTGCCAACGTCGCCTGGCCCAAGCGCAGTTCCCACCGATCGACATAGTGGAGGAGCGGAGGCGCGAACTTCGCCAGCTTGGTCCGATGCGGATCGAAACCGAAAACCCGTGACAAAGCGATATAGCAGAGTACGCCCACCGCGCTCCACATCAACACGTGGGGAGCGTTCACCGCCTGGTCGGCAAGCAATTCGTAGAGCTTGGCGATCGCAAGAAAGATCGCACAGGAAAGAATTGCCTGCAGCTTGCGCGAGTACATGACCGGGTACCTGTCGAGAAGAACGGAGGCGGACGGAATCACAGTGCGAATCACACCCCATGGAGCCAGGCGCGGTCCGTGACACCGTTCGAGAATTTCACTTAAAACGCAGGCGACTGTCGACCGGCCTTTCACCTACACTGCGCAAGTTGCTTCCGCAACGGTTCATCAGCGCAATCCCCGGCAGCGTGCCAGGCGAATGTTACAGGCCGTGCGGCTGGCGTAGGGTGCCGATCGTGTAGGCTGCCGGGCAATTCATACCCACAACAAGCTCGAATGAGATTATTTCGACGGTCGCTGATCGCTCTCGGAATGGCAGCCATGCTGCCAACGCTCGTATTCCTGGCGGTGGGAATCTTCCTGTTCCTGCGGGCCGAACGCGGACGCGTGGAGACCGAGGCGCTCGCCCGCAGCGAGGTCGTCATGACGATCATCGATTCCAGTCTGAGGGGCGATGCCGCCGCGTTGAGCGTGCTGGGATCGTCGATCTACCTGGAAACCCGTGAATGGCCGGAGTTCTATCCACGGCTCAAGCGAGCAGCGAGTGCCAGCCCACACTGGGCGACTATCGTGCTCTACGAGGTCGACGCAGGTGAAGAGATTCTCGACATCCGCCGTCCGCTCACCGCGCCACGCCGGACCGCATTGATCGGCGGTGGCGATCTCGCTGCCATCCGGCGCTCCGAAGGTCCGCTGGTCGGCACCATTCAACTCTCCCCCGAGCCCATGTGCTTTCTGTTCCTGCCGGTGCGGCGTGACGGCGTGCTCAAGTACGTGTTCGCGGTCGGCATCAAGGCGCAGCACTACCAGGAAATCGTGCTCGCTCAAGCGATATCCGGAACCACTGCAGCGGTCGTGGATCGGGCAGGGAGCTTCATTGCGAGGACGGTCAATTACACGGAGCGCGTGGGCACTCCCGCAACCCGGTATGTTCGCGATTCGCTGCGGCAAGGGTCCAGCGGTTTCTATCCCGGCATGACGTACGAAGGCGTCAAGAATTACACCGCCTATTTCAGGTCGCCGTGGTCGGGCTGGTCGGCGCACATCGCCATCGCTTCATCGCTGATCGACACGCCGACATCGTGGTCGTTGGTGGTGGTGACCGTTGCGGGGCTGGGAAGCGCCCTGCTTGGCGGCACGCTCGTCATCCTGGTGTTGCGGGACATGTCGGAACGACGGCGCAGCGAAGAAGCGTTGCGCCAGTCCCAGAAAATGGAAGCGGTCGGCCAGTTGACCGGAGGCATCGCGCACGACTTCAACAACCTGCTCACCGCCATCATCGGGAATCTCGACCTGATTCGAACGCGGGTCGCCGGGCAGGATCGCGTGCACCGGCTCGCCGACCACGCACTCGAAGCCGCACGGCGTGGCGCCAAGCTGGCGTCGCAATTGCTTGCGTTCTCGCGTACGCAACGCATGCAGGTACAACCAGTCGATCTCGAAAAGCTGCTCAGCGGCATGAGCAGCCTGCTGGCACAATCGGTGGGTCCTTCGGTGGAGTTGCGTATCGATATCTCTGCGCAGGCGCGTGTCGTATCGAGCGATCCGAACCAGCTCGAACTGGCCATCCTGAACCTGGCAGTCAATGCGCGCGATGCGATGCCCCAGGGCGGAGTCCTCGGCATCGCAACGAAACTGGCGACGCGCTCGGACACGCTGGCATTGCAGAAAGGCAGCTACGTGCAGCTGATCGTGAGCGATACCGGCATGGGCATGAGCGAAGAGGTCCGCAGCCGAGCAATCGAACCGTTCTTCACTACCAAGCCGGTGGGCCAGGGCACCGGGCTGGGCTTGTCGCAGGTCTATGGCATCGTGCGCGAATCCGGGGGGTCGATGGAGATCGTCAGCGCGGTGAATGCCGGAACGACCGTGCTCCTGATCCTGCCGTTGTCGAAGCAGATCGAAGTGCCCATGGACCCACCGGTCCCGATCGCCGACGAGATCAAAGCCGAAGAAGTCCAGGGCGCGCGTATCCTGGTCGTCGACGACGATCCGCAGGTGCGGCGCTTCCTCGCCGACTCGTTGCGTGAACTCGGTTTCGAAGTGGTCCACGTCGACAGCGGCCAAGCCGCCTTGCGCGAGCTCGACCAGCTCAGTTTCGAATTGTTGGTCGTTGACTTCGCAATGCCCCACATGAACGGTGCCGAAGTCGCCCAGGCCGCACGGGAGAAGCAGCCGGGACTGCGCATCCTGATCGTTTCCGGCTACTCGGATAGCGCCGCCATCGATGCCGCGCTGGGCAGCGCCGCGTTGCTCAGGAAACCGTTCGACGTGGCCGAACTCAAAGCGGCGGTGACGCAGACGTTGAGTTCCTCCGGTTAGCACCCGAGAATACCCGCCCGTTACCACTCGACTCACCGCCATGCCGCACGTTCCTCACGAAACCGAAGCCGCCGTTACGCTCGAACCCTCCCGCACAGCGAGCGCCACCGTCATCCTGATGCATGGCCTCGGCGCCGACGGATACGACTTCGTGCCGGTCGTCGAAGAACTGCGCCTGCCCGACACGTTGCCGGTGCGATTCATTTTTCCGCATGCTCGCCCCCGGCCGGTCACTCTCAACAACGGGTACGTGATGCGAGCCTGGTACGACATCAAGAGTCTCGGCGGCGCTCGCGTGGAAGACGATGCAGGCATTCGCGAATCCGCCGGGCTGGTCGAGCAATTGATCGCCGACCAGGCGGCCAAAGGCATCCCGGCCGAGCGCATCGTATTGGCCGGCTTCTCGCAAGGCGGGGCGATTGCGCTGCATACGGGCTTGCGGCACAGCGCCCGGCTCGCCGGCATCCTGGCTTTGTCTACCTATCTGCCGCTGAGCGATACGGTCGCTGCCGAAGCAGCGGACGCGAATCGCAAGACGCCGATATTGATGTGTCATGGCACGCAGGACCCGGTGATCGCCACGCCCATGGCCAGCGGTTCGCGCGACATGCTCAAGTCGTTGGGCTACGCCGTCGACTGGCGCGAATATCCCATGCCGCACTCGGTGAGCCCGCAGGAAATCGCAGATATCTCCGCCTGGCTGCGTGTCGTCCTGAAATAGCTCTGCAACAGACCGGGCCACCGGAACAAAACTCGGTGGTTTCGCGTACCGCAGTGTCGTCGCCACATGGATATGCCTATGAACATTCACCTGAGCATCGGACCGCTGATTTCGCTGGTCGCCGGCGTGCTGATCCTGATCATGCCGCGCCTGCTGAATTACATTATCGCCATTTATCTCATCGTCATCGGCCTGGTGGGGCTGCTCGGAACGAGGATCTGAACCTCCGCGATCGACGCCCGGCGTTCGCACCGGGACCAGGATCAGGCTGAGCCGAGCGGGCTGTGGGTGGCCGGATCTTCGGGTACAGTGGCGCGTTCTCGCAATGACAGTGCCACCGTGTGAAAAAGTTCGTCGCCGCCTATCACCGTCTACCGCGTAACGGTCGGGGCGCAGTCTGGATGGTCGCATCCGCCATCACCTTCACGGTGATGACCATGCTGATCAAATACCTGGGTAGCGGCTACCCTTCTGCACTACAGACTTTCTATCGCCAGGCCGCAAGCCTGGTCATCCTGCTGCCCATCATCGCTCGCGATCCCAGGAGCGCCTTTCGGACTACGCGACCGATCGTTCTGTTCCTTCGCGCCCTGGGCACCACCGTAGCGATGATCCTGTCGTTCTGGGCTTACCAGGAACTGCCGCTCGCAGATGCGAACGCGTTGTCGTTCACTCGCACCCTGTGGCTGGTGCCGCTCGCGGCAATCGTGTTGAAAGAACACGTCGGCCCGCGCCGCATTTCCGCAACGGTCGTCGGCTTCCTCGGCGCCCTGTTGATGATCCAGCCTTCTGCCAACGGCAGTCTGGGCTGGCCCGCGATCGCCGCTTTGACTTCCGCGCTGGTATTCGCGTGGACCGTCACGGGCATGAAACTCATGACTCGCGACCACACTACGCTCACGCTGATGTGCTGGGCGTCGTTGCTCGGTTTCGTCCTCGCGATTCCTCCAGCCCTCTTCGTCTGGCGCACTCCCACCGTGGTCGACTTCTGGCTGCTCGCTGCCATGGGCGCCCTCGGGACGATCACGCAAGCGTGCTACATCAAAGGCATGGCTGAAGGCGACGCCGCCGTCATGGCTCCCGTCGATTACACACGGCTGGTGTTCGCCATCGTGCTTGGCTATGCGCTGTTCCGTGAAGTGCCTTCGGCACTCACCATGACCGGCGCCGCCATCATCATCGGCTCGACGCTCTACATCACCATCCGCGAAAGCCGTCTCGGCGTGCCGAAGAATCCTCCAGCCCGGACGGAGTGATGGCTCGCCATCCAGCGAGGACACCGGTTCGCAGCACGGTGCCCTCGCCGATGGTGCCGCTCCCGTCAGAGAGCATGCCCGTGTCAGCTGCGGTGCTGGCGGTCCATCTCGTGTTGGGCGAGATGCATCTCTATCGTCGCGTGATGCAGCGAAGTCAACGACGCATCGCCTATCTTGGCTACGGCGTTGCCGAGGGCTTCGTTGTAGCACGCACGGGTTTCGGCGAGATTGCGCAGCTCCTTGCCTTCGTGCTGGCGGCAGACCGCAGCAGAGGCAGTCTGCAGGCGGGAATAGAGTAGATTGGTATCCGTGGCGGCAGCATAGCGAACGGTGATCTGCGGCGCCGGAGTGCCGGCCTGTACGCCGCCTGCGAAAATAGCAATTGCGGCAGCACCGGTGACGAGCCAGGAAGTACGGACAGTCTTGCGGATTGAGTCGATCATGAGAATCTCCAGTCCTTGCCTTCGGGGATATAGTTGTGGGGGGATGAGCTTGCGATTCACTGCGTGCATGTCGATTCAGAAGCGGACGACGACGAAAAGGTTGCAGCTGTATTCGCAGGATTGGAGGGAGTACCGAGAAGAAGGCTCCTTCGCTTCGTCGCTCGGCAATGTCGCCTTGTCGAAGTGCGTCGACTGAGCAACGGAAGCAGACGAAGCGAGCGCCAGGCGCGACGAACCGATGCGGAGAGTGCCAACAATTGCTTATGCTGATGTCCGCCATGACGAGCTACTCATTCACGCTCAACGGGGCGCGGGCGTGAACGTCGCCGTTGCGCCGAAACGCAATCGCGACCTGCTGTTCTGGTCGCTGCACGTGCTCGGCTGGAGCGGCTACGCCATCTCTCACTATCTCGGCGCGCTGCTATATTCGAAGCCGACCGACTACATCAAAGTGATTTTCGTCGCGGCGCTGGCGGGCATCGTCGTCAGTGCACCGCTGCGTTACATATGCAGGGGCCTATGGAAGCTGCGACCGGCGTTTCTCATCATCGGCGCTATCGCCGCTGCTTATGTCACCGCCCTCATCTGGCGTGTCCTGGTGAACCGGGCGTACGCGGTGTACATGCCCGAAGAATTCTATGTCATGCATTTCACGGACTACTTCGGCGGCGCAATCAGCGGCCTGTACCTGATGGCGTGCTGGGTAGGATTGTATTTCGCGGCGCGCTACTACGAATCCATGCAGCAGCAACGCGAAGCCAGCCTGCGTGCATCGGCGTTGGCGCAACAGGCGCAACTGAAAATGCTGCGTTACCAGCTCAATCCGCATTTCCTGTTCAATACGCTGAATGCGATTTCGACGCTGATCCTGGATAGCCGCAACGCAATAGCGAATTCCGCGATCACCGGCTTGTCGGAGTTCCTGCGCTACACACTGGACCAGGATCCGATGAAGAAAGTCACGGTCGCCCAGGAGATCGAAGCGCTCAATCTCTACCTGAACATAGAAAAGATGCGGTTCGGCGCACGGTTGAGCATCGACTTCGCCATCGACGAATCGGCGCAGGATGCGCTCATGCCCAGCCTGCTGTTGCAACCTTTGATCGAGAATGCAATCAAATACGCGGTCGCGCCGCGAGAGGAAGGCGGACGCATAGCGATCGCCGGACGCGTCTATGGCGGAATGCTGCATTTGAGTATTGCCGACGATGGCCCGGGCATGATCGACTCGACCCGCCTGACCAACGGCCTGGGCGTGGGGCTGCGCAATACTCGCGAACGTCTCGAAGTTCTCTATGGAAGCCGTGCGAATGTCGAGGTCACCAATTCGCAACCCGGCCTGCGTGTCGCTTTGTTTTTCCCGGCGGAGCGAGCTTGATGGACAACAACCTGCCGAAGATTCGCACGGTCATCGTCGACGACGAGGAATTGGCACGTCGCGGCATCGAAATTCGCCTGCTGCCGCATGCGGACATCGAAGTCATCGCCCAGTGCGTCAACGGACGTGAAGCCCTCGAGGTCATCGCACGCGAGCAGCCCGATCTGTTGTTCCTGGATATCCAGATGCCGGGCCTGTCCGGCCTGGATGTCCTAGAACGCCTGCCGCAGGAATCGATGCCCATGATCGTGTTCGTGACGGCGTTCGATCGCTACGCGCTCGATGCGTTCGACGCGCAGGCGCTGGACTACCTGCTGAAGCCCATCAACGATGCCCGCTTCGGCCAGATGCTCGATCGCGTTCGAGGCTGGTCGCTGCAGCGGCAGGCGCTGGCGCATCGCGAACAATTCATGAAGCTGCTCGCGGCCACCAAGGGCGAAAGTGCGATCGATGCGAGCACGCTACGAGATCATATGCAGGCTGGCGACTCTCCCGAATACGCCGAGATACTGCCCATACGCGATCAAGCCGACACGGTGCGCGTCGATGTCTCGAAGATCGACTGGATCGACGCCGCCGGCGACTACATGTGTGTCCATGCGGAAGGACACACCTATGTGTTGCGTGAGACCATGAAATCGCTCGAAGCCATCCTCAATCCGAAGATTTTCTCGCGCGTGCATCGCTCGACCATCGTGAATGTGCAGCGGGTGCGACGCCTGCGGCCACACACGAATGGCGAGTATTTCCTGACCCTGGAAGACGGCCAGGAGATCAAACTCAGCCGTTCCTATCGCGACCGGGTTGACCAGCTCCTGCAACGCCGTCAGCAATGACCGCGGCCTGCCTGCGCATCAGTAGCGGGTGACTGAAAACCACGGCCATGATGATGGCTACGCCGATATAGAAATGCGGCTCCAGCTCGCGCTGCTCACCCAGCAGGATGATCGCCAGCACGATGGAATAGACCGGTTCCATGTTCAATGCCAGCGCTGTCGTGAAGGCACTCAGCTGCCGTAGCGCAACCAGCGATAAAGCGAAAGGCAGCAACGTGCAGCCGATCGCCAGGAGCAGCAACAGGACGATGTCGTGCCGACCCGGCAGGACGAACAGCGGACCGATTGCCGGGAACAGCGGACCGGCGAGCGACAGGAACAACGCGCCGGCGGCCATCTCGATGCCGGTGACACTGAGCACGTCGCCATGTTCTATGTAGCGCTTGTTGAGAGAACCGAAGATGGCGACGAAGAATGATGACAGCGCACCGATGGCAATTCCCAGCCGCATTTCACCGGGCGTGCCACCGACGACCAGGGCGACGCCGGGGATGATGGCGAGCGCGAACAGCAGTTCGCGCGAATCGAAACGACGCCCGACCAGGAACGGCTCGATGAAGGACATGAACACCGGCGTCAGCGCCATGCACGTCGCCGCGACCGAAGCATTCGACAACTTGATCGAGCCGTAGAATGTGAGCCAGTGCGACGCGACGACGACCCCGATCCCGGCATAGATGGCGATCAACCGCCAGGGGAGTCGCGCCAGTCCGGTCCAGACCCTGCGAAACAGCAGCAACGCTGCGGCAACCAGCGTCATGCGCCACCACACCAGCGGCAACGCCGCCAGCGTGATGAGCTTGCCGAGAATGGCAGTGAAGCCCCACAGCACGACGCAGAAATGAATCTGGAACCAGGCTTTGGTAGACGCGGACATGGGCATAGCGGACGCCCCCACCCTCAATCCTCCCCTGGGGATCGGGGGAGGATCAAGGTGGGGGCGTCGGGAGGCAGCAAAGCGTCAGTACGACTTCGCCCACACCACCCGCTTCGCACTCGGTTTACCGGTGAAGGGACAAATCCCTGACTCGCCGGGCGCGAGCGGAATGCAACGGACCGTTACTGAAAGGTCGTCGCGGATGCGCTGTTCGAGATCGACGTCACCGGAAAAATGCGTCATGGCAAAGCCGCCGTGAATCGGCGTGGGCGCATTTTCTTCCACCTTGGGCGCGGTGAAGTATGCGTAGAACTCTTCCTTGGTATCGATGTTGCGCGTGTGCTCTTTGCGGTAGGCACGAGCGCGTTCCAGCAATCCATCCTGGATGCTCTGCAAGGTCGCGCCGATGCTGGCAACGAATTCGGATCGCGCCACGCTCTGCTTGTCCTTCGGCGCTTTGTCGCGGCGACCTACGAACAACGCGTCTTTCTCCATGTCGCGTGGACCGATCTCCAGGCGGATCGGCACGCCTTTCTTGATCCAGTGCCAGACTTTCTCGCCGCCGCGCTCGTCGCGCTCGTCGACGATCACACCGACGGGTCGGTCCGAGAATCGCTGCGCCCGCAATTCCTTCGCGACGGAGTTGCAGTATTCGAGTACGCGCGGGCGTTCGTCGTCGTTGCGGAAAATCGGAACGATCACCACCTGCGTCGCCGCGAGCTTCGGCGGCAGCACCAGGCCATCGTCGTCCGCGTGCGTCATGATGAGTCCGCCGATCAGGCGCGTCGACATGCCCCAGCTGGTGGTCCACGCATGCTGGCGTGCACCGTTCTGGTCGAGGAATTCTATGTTGCTGGCGCGAGCGAAATTCTGGCCGAGGAAATGGCTGGTGCCGGTCTGCAATGCCTTGCGATCCTGCATCATCGCTTCGATACAGAACGTCTGGACCGCGCCGGGAAAGCGTTCGCCCGCCGTCTTCTCGCCCTTGATGACCGGCACGGCCATCCACTCCTCGACGAAGGTGGCATACACGTCGAGCATGCGCATGGTTTCGACTACCGCTTCTTCGCTCGTTGCGTGAGCCGTATGGCCTTCCTGCCAGAGAAACTCGCTGGTACGCAGGAACAGGCGAGTGCGCATTTCCCAGCGCACGACGTTCGCCCATTGATTGATGAGCAGCGGCAGGTCGCGATAACTCTGCACCCAGCGCGAAAAGGCATCGCCGATGATGGTCTCGGAAGTCGGCCGCACCACCAGCGGTTCTTCGAGTTCTCCCGCCGGAATCAGCTTGCCGTCCGGACCGGCTTCCAGCCGATGATGGGTGACTACCGCGCACTCCTTGGCGAAGCCCTCGACGTGTGCCGCTTCCTTCTGCATGAACGACAGCGGGATGAAGAGGGGGAAATAGGCGTTCTGGTGGCCGGTGGCTTTGAACATGTCGTCCAGCACCCGCTGCATGTTCTCCCAGATCGAATAGCCCCACGGCTTGATGACCATGCAGCCGCGCACCGGCGAGGTTTCGGCGAGGTCGGCCGCCCGCACGACCTGCTGGTACCACTCTGAATAGTTCTCGCCACGCGTAGGCATGATCGCGGTCTTGGGCTTGCTGCTCATCGGTTCACAGGGGGGGTCAATCGGGGAAAGGCGCGATTACAGCAGATTTTAACGACGGCGGGGACACTGCTCGCTGCAGCGAGCTGTGGCCCCATTCTTCATCCCCGCGGCTACGAGGTTGAAGACTCAGATGAAGATCGGGGACACAGCTCGCTGCCGCGAGCAGTGTCCCCGTCGGCAGCCCCCGGCTCAACTTTGGGCGATCTGGGGTAACAGAATGCGCAGTTTGGCGAGCAGGTCGGTTTCGCGGTAAGGCTTGGTCAGAACGTCTGCCCCTTGCTCGGACGCGCTGAACGACGCGGTGTAGCCGGTGGCGTAGAGCACGGGCAGCTGCGGCCGGCGTTCGCGTGCCAGCCTGCCCAGTTCGAAACCGTTCATGCCGCCCGGCATGACGATGTCGGTGAACAGCAGGTCGATGCGACTTTCGCGGTCGATGATGTCGAGTGCCCGCGAGCCATTCTCGGCTTCGATCACCGTGAACTGCAGTTCCTTGAGCAGCGCAGCGGTGACCGCCCGCACGCCGGCATCGTCTTCGACCAGCAGGACGGTGCGATCGCGTCCCGACAGCGTGGCGAGTTCGTCTTCCCGGAACGCGAGTTCCGGTTCGATCGCCGCCTCGGTTCGCGGCAGGTACAACTGCACGCTGGTGCCGCGGCCAACCGTGCTGTCGATGCGTACGTGACCGCCCGATTG
>Ga0157380_10000734_pt1 | contig 20435 bp, 14 predicted proteins | sample S35metaG_FD_119757 | JGI IMG/M metagenome (GOLD analysis project Ga0157380, IMG submission 119757) | Switchgrass rhizosphere microbial communities from Kellogg Biological Station, Michigan, USA - S3-5 metaG | ecosystem: Host-associated > Plants > Roots > Rhizosphere > Soil | place: USA...
CTTACGAGTATTCATATACTTTCAAAAGTTTCACAGATCAGCATGGAAAACGATCAGCAGAAAGCATTTTCATTGCTTGGCAAAGTGATCGATCAGTCGGGACAAATACAGCAGAATATGAGTGATATTGTTTGGGCAATCAGGCCCGATAACGACAAGATGGAGAATATGGTGATACGCATGCGTGAATATATCTCTCATTCCTTAGAACCAAAAAACATCGCTATCGATTTTATCGCTGACGAACATATAATGAATGAGAGTTTACCCATGGAACAGCGGCGCGACCTATTGCTGATCTTTAAGGAAGCAATAAACAATATTGCAAAGTACTCTCAATGTACGCGCACCCAAATTAAACTGGACAGACAGAATGGCTATATACGAATGATGATAAAAGATGATGGAATAGGTTTTGAAATGAATCTTACAAGTACCTCGAATGGAATCCGGAATATGCAGCGAAGAGCCGGTTTGATGGATGGTGAGATTACTATCGACTCTGGCCCTGGAAAGGGTACGCGTATTGAGTTATTGGTTCCTGTCACATGATAATGTGATCTGAGATTTATTCAATTGGTTCTAAATTGTGATACACATGAGGGCGAGAATTTTATTTTATGATGATAATGAGTCTCTGCGGCAAAGCCTGGGAGAATTGCTCAATGTTGAATCGGATATGGAATTTATTGGAGGCTTCAACAATGCCGAAACAATTGAAACGGATATCGGTGAATTGAAACCGGATGTAATTCTGATGGATATTGATATGCCTACCATTGACGGAGTGGAAGCGGTTCGTCGGGTTCGCAAAATAAGAGCAGAGCTTCCAATTATTATGCTTACCGTGTTCGATGACAATGAAAATATTTTCAATGCGATCTGTGCAGGTGCAAGCGGTTATATTCTGAAGCGATATGCATTGTCGGAAGTAGCTGGCGCTATTCGGAATGTACTTACGGGTGGTGCGCCTATGACCGGAGTGGTTGCAAAAAAGGTTTTGCAGATGGTGCCTCAAACTACGGATGAGACAAAGAAAAATGAGGTCGGTCTCACCAAAAAGGAAATAATCATTCTCGGACTGATGGCAAAAGGATACAGTTATAAAATGATCGCCGCCGAATTAAATAATAGTCACGATACGATCCGTCATCATATCAAGCACATCTACGATAAACTACATGTACATTCTGCCACGCACGCCGTTTCAAAAGCTATCAAGGACAAGTTGGTCTGAACTAGGATGAATTGGAAAGCTGGGATTTATGTGAAATAATGAATGCATCCCACTTTGAATTCCCAATTATTATCAAGATTCCAATATTCTCACTATTCCTACTATTCCCAGTCATCCCAGTTCAGACAGTCACATGAATATGGGATGGGCAAAACCTTTATAGTAGAATAGATTTGGCAGTTAAATTTTCTATCTCAAATTAACTGCTATGCGTACAAAATCTCTCTTGCAATCTCGTGTTATATTTCTCATTCTTGCAATACTATGTCAAGGCGAAGGATTTTCTCAGAACGTTGGTATTGGAACTGCTACACCTGCCTACCGACTGGATGTAAGCGGTGTGATTAACTCCACTTCGGAATATCGCCTCTCCGGAAAAACTTTTTTTCGGTGGGGTAATTCAGATGGAGGATTATATAATAATTTCAGTGCTGGTGATTCCGCTGGCTTTTCCAATACAACCGGATTTGCAAACACATTTATCGGCGGGGCTGCAGGAATACGAAACACAGATGGATATCGAAATTGTTTTCTCGGAACACAAACGGGATACAAGAATGTTGACGGTTATGATAATACTTATATCGGATCCTGGGCAGGGCGGAATTCGATTGGAAGACAAAACACATTTGTCGGCAGCGCAGCGGGTGTAAACGATGTAAGTGGTTTGAATAATACATTCCTTGGAAGTTATGCTGGCGGGAATAATACATCCGGCTATCAAAATACTTTCGTGGGGGCATTAGCTGGGTCCTCAAATGAAACAGGCACTAACAATGTATTTATCGGGCAATCTGCCGGGAGCGGAAATACAATAGGCAATGAAAACACATTATTAGGCGCCTTTACAGGTGTCGGCTCTCCTATCGTAAATGCAACCGCTATAGGCTCTCTGGCATACGTTACTCAAAGTAACACTATTGTATTGGGTAGAATTAATGGAGTAAACGGATCCATAACCGATACCCGGGTTGGGATAGGAACTACAGCACCCACTGAAAAATTGGATATTGTTGGTAATATTAAAGTCAGTGGTGAAGCTAATGTTGGAAATATAAAAGTCAATGGCGAATTAAATCATCCATCAACAGGAACAAGCAACCTTTTGCCCATTGCCTTCGGATGCATTTCTTCAGGGGGGGGCCATCAATAGCGGTAGTGGTAATTTTAGTGTTACCAGAACCGCAGCTGGTTCATATACTATCACTATTAACGATCATAGTTACCTTTTTTCCAGCTATACAACTGTATTAACTGTTGTCGGTATTCCTCTCGTTGCAGTTAGTAATAGCGGAAGCGGCAATCTGATCGTTCGGCTTTATAATTTATCGGGTGTTCTTACAGACGGAATATTCCATTTTGTTGTTTATAAACAATAATAAACGTCAGCATATGAAAAAGATTCAATTATTTTCTCATTCTATACTTTTTATACTAGTGATCCTATATAGAAGTGAAGGATTCACTCAGAATGTTGGTATAGGAACCACATCACCCACCGGAAAATTACAGGTTAACCATCGCTCCTCAATTACTCATCCGGGAATACTATTACAGGATTCAACGGGGACCCGCTCCGGACTTATAAGATTTAAAAATATGGCAAGTGTAAAATATATGCAGATCTGGGGATTTTATGACGGAGGTATGAGTGCAGATCAGTATTTGGATATTTTATCAGATTCAACATTTGTCGCCACTTTCAGAGGAAACGGCAATTTTGGAATTGGTGTCGGTACGCCCGTCTATCCACTTGATGTGAACGGATCGATAAACTCCTCTTCTGAGTATCGACTTTCCGGCAAAACTATTCTTCGTTGGGGTGATCCTGGAGGGCTTTATAGAAATCTTATGGTAGGAGATTCCGCAGGTTTTTCTAATACCATCGGATATGAAAATACTTTTATAGGTGCGAGAACCGGAGTTTTGAACACAAGTGGATTCCGTAATTGCTTTCTGGGTTCAGAAGCCGGTCACAATAATGTAGGAGGGCATGATAACGTTTTTGTAGGAAACTGGGCGGGGCAAAGTAATTCGAGTGGGTGGCAGAATATATTTGTAGGTAATGGTGCCGGAGCAAGTAACGAAACTGGCGCCAGTAATTTATTTGTTGGATCAAATGCTGGCCGGAATAACATTGCTGGAATTCAAAATATTTACCTGGGAGGATTTACTGGATACTCAAGTGAATCCAGTGAAAACAATGTATTCGTCGGGTATTCCGCTGGAATGGAGAATATATCAGGCAAAAGAAACACTTTAATAGGTGCCCTTAGTGACCTTGGTTCACCGACTTTATTTAATGCAACTGCCATAGGTTTTAACGCTTACGTTACTCAAAGTCATAGTATGATCTTAGGCAGTATTAATGGAGTAAACGGAGCAGTTTCAGACACAAAGGTCGGGATCGGTACAACAGCACCCACTGAAAGATTGGATATTGTTGGTAATTTAAAAGTCAGCGGAGAAGTAAACCATCCATCAACAGGAGCAAGCAATCTATTACCGATTGCTTTCGGTAACATTTCATCAGGCGGAGTTATCAATAGTGGCAGTACTAATTTTACTGTTACCAGAACATCTGCGGGTATTTATAATATTGATATTGTCAATCATTCATTTGGTTTTTCCACCTACTCAACAGTAGTTACTCCAGTTTCAGGCCCGCTGGTTGCCGGCATTGACAGTGCTGCTGTCAATCTGATCGTTCGACTTTATAATTTATCGGGTACACTTTCAGATGGTACATTCAGTTTTGTTATTTATAAACAATAATGAAAGTCTTCACTGGATAGCTGAAAAATATAACCTGATGAAGGACTAGAAAGTTGCTTATATAGAAAGAATCTGAAGGTTATTTAACTTTCAATGAGCTTGCATTAATAGCAACAATTACTGTACTTGCACTCATCAATATTGCCCCAGCAGCAGGACTCAGTACTATACCAACATTATACAATACCCCTGCAGCCAGAGGAAGAGCAATGATATTATAGCCTGTAGCCCAGGCGAGGTTCTGAACCATTTTTCTATAAGTCGCCTTCCCAAATAATATAAGATTGACAACATCTTTTGGATTGCTGTTCACCAATACAATTCCAGCTGTTTCAGCGGCAATATCACTTCCACTACCTACGGCGATTCCAACATCTGCTTGTGCCAGTGCAGGTGCGTCATTAACGCCGTCTCCAGTCATAGCTACAAACTCTCCTTTATTCTGAAGTTCTTTTATTTTTTCAAGTTTCTGATGTGGCAGTACTTCTGCATAATAGTCATCAATCCCTAATTTCTTGCTCACGCTTTCTGCAACCTTCGCGTTGTCGCCTGTTAGGAGAACTGATTTGATATTGTTATCATGAAGTGTCCTTATTGCTTCAGCAGATTCGGGTCGAATCCTATCTGATAATGAAATATAACCTGCCAGCACATCACTGATCAACACAAACACTATTGTTTCAGAAAAATCAACACTAAAATTTAATGGGAAGGGAATATTTATTTCTTTCAGGTAACCTGGGCTCACCACTTTAATCCGCTTGCCTTCAACTGTTGCCTCAACCCCCTTACCCGTAATTGCGTTGAAATCTTGAGGTGAAGGGATTGAAATTGAAAGCTCTTTTGCTTTTTGCATGATTCCAGTAGCAATAGGATGCTCCGAATTTTGTTCTAAAGCCGAAGCCATGCGAATAAGTTCGTTTTCATCTAACTCTTTTTTTAATGAGACGATTTTAGACACTTCAAATTTTCCAATAGTTAATGTTCCCGTCTTATCGAAAACAATGGTTGTTACTTTCCGCGAATTTTCAAATGCTGATCTGTTTTTAATCAAGAGTCCATGCTGAGCGGATAGGGCTGTTGATTTTGCTACTACGAGCGGTACTGCTAAGCCCAATGCATGTGGACAACAAATAACAATAACTGTTACCATCCGTTCGATGGCAAATGCCAATTCTTTTCCATCGAGCCACCAGTACAAGAAAGTGATAATCCCCGCAATGATAGCAATCAATGTGAGCCATTGGGCGGCTTTGTCTGCGAGTAATTGTGTATTCGATTTTGATTTTTGAGCATCTTGAACCAGCTTTATTACCTGCGACAAATAAGATTCTCTTACACCATGTGCCACTTTAATCTTCAATGATCCATTCCCATTTAACGAACCACCGATCACCTTTTCACCCCGGGCTTTCCGAACGGGCTTTGATTCACCAGTTAACATACTTTCATTAACGTAACTTTCTCCCTCGGTAATGATGCCGTCGGCGGCCAATTTCTCTCCCGGTTTAATAAGTATCACATCATTTTCTTTCAATGATTCTGTCTTAACATCCATTATATGATCGCCATGTATAAGGTGTGCGTCATTCGGCATTAACTGAACCAACAACTCCAATTCTCTTGATGCTCCTGAAATGGACTTCATTTCAATCCAGTGACCGAACAGCATTATAAGAATAAGGGTTGCCAGTTCCCAGAAAAAATCCATTCCACTTAAACCCAAGACTGTTGATACACTATAACCATAAGCCACAGTTATAGCAAAGCCGATCAAGGTCATCATTCCCGGTTTCCATTTTTTCATTTCATCGAACCACCCTTTCAGAAAGGGCCATCCACCATAAAAGAAAACCACCGACGATAACCCAGCTAAGAGGTATTGAGATCCTCTAAATTTCCAATGAATATTCAGCCAATGCTGAATCATTGGGGACAGTAACATTATTGGGATCGTCAGTATTAAAACAACATAGAATCGTTTTCTGAAATCATTAATCATCATTGCATGATGATCATGTCCGGGTTGACCCATCGATGCATTATGATCTCCAGGAGTGATGTGTTGCGAATGCTTGCTATGTTCTTTTACAAGCTCCACGCTATGATCCTGTTCGTGACTATCATGCATGTTTGAATGTTCCATTATAATGATTTATGATACAAATCTACATTCAGGCATGAGAGCAATGGTTATAAAATTTCTGAAATCTTTTACAAAATTTTGGGAAGAATGACTCATTAAACTGAGTCATTCTTTATTACTCCGATTGAATTCTTTACATGAAATTTTAAACGGCTATTTATATAACGGGTCAACCTTTTTTTTGATTTTTCTTTTCTACCAATTCTTTACCGCATTTTGGACAAACACCATTCTTATTTAGGGCTATTTCCGGATGCATTGGACAAGTATAAAGTTTCACGGTCTCTGCTTTCATCTGTTCCTTAGCAGAAAGATTCATTTTCTTTCCACATTTCGGGCATTTACCAGGATTATGGCTGATAACGCTCAGATGCACGGGACAGTTATAGTTTTTTGTTGCGCTGGCCTTCATCTGTTCTTTTGAGGAAAGACTTAATTCCATCCCACATATTGAACATTTACCAGACTGATGGCTGACAATATCCGGATGTTTAGGACAACTATAAAGTTTCTCGTGTTGAGTTGTATCTTTTTTCCCTGCTTTTGTTTGGGAAAAAGCGGTAGAAAATGTAACAAAAACTAATGTCATAAGGATTAATATCTTTTTCATGATTTTCTATTTATATTTTTTAATAATGTTATTACTGCAATTGATGTTTAAATCAAAGCATGTCAAGTATTCTAAAAGAAGAAATCAAATCCGTAATAGGTGGATGAAAGTGAGAATGTCTCTGGATGATGAGGTTCGAATAAAATAATAATACTCAAATTGCTTAACGAAAAAAGCAGTTGGTTGTTGAAGTTTTAAAGCAGGAGTATAAAAAATAGTATATTCACCGAATGATAAATTAACCGGAAGTGCTATGTTCTCGGACTGATGATTATCGGTTTTGCAAAATGTAGTTACTGTTTTGCAACAATTCAAACTCATGTGACCGGAAGTGCATTTGCAGGGCACTTTTCCAAATCCATATAAAGTTGTACTTACCAGCTTGCCCTCGCAATAGTGGCAGTCAATACCTATCCCAAAAGCAATATTGATATAAAGTAATAGAAATAGTATCGTAACAAATCTTTTCAAGTTGCATGTTTTGCTATTCAAAAATAGTTTATAGTTATTCGGACTTAAATGATTTGCGTCAGCTATAGAGATGATTTGACTCTTCAATCGTCCAAAGAAGCTTCGAGGTTTTTAAATTATTCCGTTTGTCTTATTCTATTCGCTGATAATCAGTTAACTAAAATATTTATCTTCATTTTACTAAAATATTTAGTATTCTTGCTGGTAGAAAATCTGTAATGCTTCCAGCAAAAGCTAATATCATTGCCCAATTACAAAGGGATATACTCCCTTTGCAAGGATTCAAGCCAACATTGGAAAAGATGACAATGGGTCTCGGAGCCATTGAACGATCCTTTCCTAATTATTCATTTCCCCTCGGAGCTGTGCATGAATTTATTTGTCCGGATGTTGAAGCTGTATCTGCCACTGGCGGGTTTATTGCAAGCATTTTAAGTAAGCTAATGAAGAATGATAATGCGTCCATATGGATGAGTTCCTCACAATCTATTTTTGTACCAGCCCTCTCCTCTTTTGGTATTAATCCCGATAAAATCATTTTTATTTATCTTAAAAATCAAAAAGAAATTTTATGGGCCATGGAAGAAGCACTCAAGTGCGAAGGACTTGCAGCGGTTATTGGAGAAATACCAGAGTTGAGTTTTACTTTTTCGAGGCGTTTACAATTGGCCGTAGAACAAAGTCGTTCAACCGGGTTTATCATTCGAAACAATCCAAGAAAATTGGAGACAACCGCCTGTATTGCCCGATGGCAGGTTCGTTCATTACCAAGTGGATTAGAGAATAATATGCCCGGTGTAGGTTTCCCCCGATGGAATGTAGAATTATTGAAAGTCAGGAACGGTAAGCCGGACTTCTGGCAAATTGAATATGCAGGAGGAAAATTCAACTACTTAACGAGTATTGTTCCGTTGCAGTACGACCAAGAAAGAAAAACGGGATAAGATGAGTAAGCGATTTGTGTTGATATGGTTCCGTTATCTGAGAACGGATTGGTTTTCCCGTCGCCAGCCAATGCTTCGCGAAACTCCATTTGTATTATCCTCTCCTGATCATGGACGAATGGTGATCTCTGCAGCAAATGCTGCTGCACATTTGTACGGGATAGATATCGGCATGACAGTAGCAGATGCACGGGTAATACTTCCTTCTTTACATATTTTAGATGACAAGCCTGAAGATTCCAATAAATTGTTGAAAGGTCTGGCTGAATGGTGTATCCGTTATGCGCCTTTTGTAGCTATCGATTCACAACATGGAATAATACTCGATGCAACAGGCTGTACCCATCTCTGGGGCGGTGAAGAATCCTATTTGACAGATATAGTTACCCGTTTAAAAAGTTTGGGATATAATGTTCATGCGGCAATGGCTAATACTATTGGCGTCGCATGGGCCCTTTCACATTACGGAAAAGAATGCTTTATTGTTGAAAACAATCAACAAACTACTGCGTTACTATCATTGCCAGTTGAAGCGCTTCGCTTAGAACCTGAGATTGCTGAAAAATTACATTCGCTCGGGTTAAAGCAAATCGGTAATATAATCGGCATGCAACGCTCTGCCCTTCGTCGTCGATTTGGTGAACATATTCTTCAACGATTAGATCAGGCTGTTGGCAATAGGGAAGAAATAATCGAACCAATACTTCCGGTCGAGCCTTACCAGGAAAGATTACCCTGCCTTGAATCCATTATAACAGTAACCGGTATTGAAATCGCTTTACAAAGATTACTTGAAACCATTTGTCATCAACTTCAACAGCAACAAAAAGGATTAAGGGTTGCTATTCTTAAATGTTATCGTGCAGATAACAAAGTTGTTCAAATTGAAATAGGAACCAATCATCCTTCTTTTAATATTGCTCATCTTTTCAAATTATTTGAATTAAAGATTGAAACGATTGAACCTGGCCCTGGTATAGATCTTTTTATATTAGAAGCTCTAAAAGTAGAGCCTGTTTCTCCTTTGCAACAAAAGTTGTGGCAAAATTCAAATGGTTTAAACAATATTCACCTTTCAGAATTGATAGATCGCCTCATAGGGAAGTTTGGAATAAACCATATTCATCGGTTTTTACCTGATGAACATTATTGGCCCGAGCGATCTTTCAAATCGACATCATCTCTCGAAGAAAAACCAACGACTGCATGGAGAGTTGACAAACCAAGACCCTTTCAACTTCTTCCAAAACCAGAACAGATCGAAGTAACGGCACCGGTGCCGGATTATCCTCCAATGAATTTTCGCTATAAGGGAAAACTCCATAAAATAATTAAGGCTGATGGCCCCGAAAGGATTGAACAGGAATGGTGGTTACAGCAAGGTCAGCACAGAGATTATTATTATGTAGAAGATGAAGAAGGCAAAAGATATTGGCTATTCAGGTCGGGTCATTATACTGACAGGACTTATCAATGGTTCATTCACGGTTTTTTTGCGTGAAAAAATTTTGAGTGTATGAGTTATGTGGAATTACAAGTGACATCTAATTTCAGTTTCTTGCGTGGCGCTTCTCATCCAGAGGAATTAGTGGTGCAGGCAGCCGCATATGGTTATAAAGAAATAGCGATTACAGATCGGAATACATTTGCCGGTATCGTACGGGCACATGTTGCTGCCCAAAAACATAAAATTCGCCTGATACCTGCTTGCCGTCTTGATTTATTGGATGGTCCAAGCCTACTTGCTTATCCAACCAATCGCCACGCCTATTCATTGCTATGTAATTTATTAAGCAAGGGCAATCTGCGTACAGAGAAAGGAAAATGTGATTTGTATAAATCAGATGTATATGAATATTCAAAAGACATCAAATTCGTTGTGCTGCTCCCGAATGAATTAAATGAGCATTTTGATTTTGAAGAATCGTTTAAACAGGTTTTACGGGATTACAAAAATGCTTTGAAGGAAAATCTTTTCATAGCAGCATCGCGGTATTACCAAGGGGATGATTCCAAATATCTTTATCGAATAGCTCAAATATCTATTGAACTGAATATTCCAATGGTAGCTACCAATGATATACATTATCATCATCCTTCGCGCCGGGAATTGCAGGATATTGTAACATGTATCCGGGAAAAATGCACCATCTATAATGCCGGTTTTCGACTGCATCCAAATGCAGAAAGATACTTAAAGCCTGAAAAAGAAATGCTGCGATTGTTCAGACAGTATCCAGGTGCAATTAAAACTTCCCGGGAAATTGCCGATGCATGTACCTTCTCTTTAAATGAATTGAAATATGAATACCCTGAAGAGATCACGAGTGAAGGTCGAACTCCGCAGGAAGAACTTAGTTTTTTGGCAATACAGGGGGCACAGGAACTTTTTGGTGAAGATGTACCAGAAAAAACAATGGCTGCTATTAATCATGAATTGGCTTTTATCGAACAAATGAATTATGCTTCTTATTTTCTCACTGTGTATGATGTTGTGCGTTTTGCCAGAAGCAAGGGCATACTTTGCCAGGGCCGGGGTTCGGCTGCAAATTCGACTGTTTGTTATTGCTTAGGTATTACTTCTGTCAACCCCTCCAAATTCGACTTATTGTTTGAACGTTTTCTTTCAACGGCCCGCAATGAACCTCCCGATATAGATGTAGACTTTGAGCATGAACGTCGGGAAGAAGTAATACAATATATCTATAATAAATATGGACGAGACAGGGCAGCCATCGTTGCAACGGTTACTCAACAACATCAAAAAGGAGCAATAAGAGATGTTGCAAAGGCAATGGGACTTTCACTGGATACCATTAACCGGCTTTCAAGTGCTGTAGGCTCAATCGGAGAGTTTCCAGAGAAGTCGTTTGAAGATAACAGGTTTACTGAACAGGGTTTCGATGCCTTAGATAAACATTTGCAAAAGGTGCTTGATCTAACCCAACAATTTATAGGATTCCCCCGGCAGTTGGGTCAGCATACAGGTGGCTTTGTGATTACAAGAGGAAAACTTATTGATCTCTGTCCTATACTGAACGCAAGAATGGAAGAACGAACAAATATTGAATGGAATAAAGATGATATTGATGCGTTGGGTCTTTTGAAGGTAGATGTATTGGCGCTTGGTATGCTAACATGTATCCGAAAAGCCTTTGATCTTGCTAAAGAACATTATGGACTTGACCTTACATTAGCAAATATTCCGCAAGACGATCCTGCAGTATATGAAATGATTTGCCATGCGGATACGATTGGTGTTTTTCAAATTGAAAGCCGGGCACAGCAGTCTATGTTACCACGATTGAGACCTCGTACATTTTATGATCTGGTCATTGAAGTCGCAATTGTTCGTCCCGGCCCCATACAAGGCGATATGGTACATCCCTATTTACGCCGTCGTAATGGTGAAGAACCGGTAGAATATCCTTCGAAAGAATTAGAAAATATATTAGGTCGTACATTGGGAGTTCCTTTGTTCCAGGAACAAGCTATGAAGATTGCCATCGTAGCGGCAGGATTTACACCGGCAGAGGCGGATGGACTCCGGCGAAGTATGGCAACTTTCAAGGCACAAGGCATGGTAACGCAATTCCAGGAAAAGCTAATCAATGGAATGCTCGCAAATGGATACAAACTTGAATATGCTCAACGTGTATTTAAACAATTGGAAGGATTCGGCAGTTATGGTTTTCCTGAAAGTCATGCTGCCAGTTTTGCGTTGCTTGTATATGTTTCCTCATGGCTGAAATGGTATTACCCGGATATCTTCGCCGCCGCTTTATTGAATAGCCAGCCTATGGGATTTTATCAACCTGCGCAGATCGTTAGAGATGCAAAAGAACATGGTGTGGAGATAAGAGCTGTTGATATCAATTATTCTAACTGGGATAATACATTAGAAGAAAAAACAGGTAACTATTGTATCCTTCGACTTGGATTCCGTCAGGTAAAAGGTTTACGTGAAGAAGATATGAATTTATTGGTATCCAATCGAAAAGCATATTATACAAGTATTAATTCATTACGCGATATTGGATTGCCGGAAGCTGCATTAGAAAAGTTGGCAAACGCGGATGCTTTCCGATCAATTGATCTTGACCGTAGGCAAGCTTTATGGGAAACATCTACTAAAGATCGCCCGTTTGGAATTTTTGAAGGTGAGGTTTCGGCAGAAGCAATTGATGAAAATGTATTACTTCCCACGATGACTGCTTCTGAGCATGTAGTGAAGGACTATGCAACAACTTCACTATCATTAAAAGCCCATCCGGTAAGTTTCGTGCGAGAGAAGCTGCAATTATTAAACATTATTTCTGCCCACCAATTAAAGTCTGCAAAAAATGGCGATCAGGTTAAAGTTGCCGGACTGGTTTTAGTTAGACAAAGGCCAGGCACTGCAAGTGGAATTTGCTTTATTAGTATTGAAGATGAAACAGGATCCGCTAACCTGGTGGTTTTTGAAAACTTATTTGAGAAGTATAGAAAAGAAATAATACAGTCGCAATTATTAATGGTAGAGGGCAAACTACAGGTGGAAGGGGAAGTGATCCACGTTATCGTTAGCTGTTGCCACAATCTGTCCCGGCTTTTAGGGGATCTTACTACTTCTCAGGAAGAGAGTTCGTCTTTTCCTGAGGGAAGAAATTTTAGATAATCACTTGATTAAATGCAATTGAAAAATGAGAAAAGAAACTTATTATATTATACAATTGAAATGTTAAATCAAGATAACGGAGGTATATCTTACTTCCCTTTTTTTATTCAGGGGAAATCCTTTTTTCTTATTTCTTGATGGTGTTTTTCACATTGCTCCGGCTAACTCTGTCACTCATAATAATTGTTGTAGGGTGCGCGCATTTTCAAAAGCATTCCCAATAGTATTATTGAAATAAACATAAACGTCCTTTCCTTTCTTCATCCATCCCTTTATTTCTACAGCCTTTTGGCGAAGAAATTCCACAGAATAGCTATCGCGATAATCACCCGATGGACCATGAAACCGGATATAAATAAAAGAAGCTTTTCCATTTAACTCAAACAATTTTGCTTTTGGATGATCCTGCAAAACTACGCCAGTGGAAAATTCGTCGAGCAGCTCCCAGGTTTCACTGATATACCAGCTCGGGTGCCGAAACTCAACTGTTTTTTGCCACGCTCCTTCCCGATCATACTCCTTCAATGCCCTCAGAATTTTTTCTACCCGCGAAAAATATTCAAGAGTAATCTTGCCGGGAAATTGAACCAACAAACAACCTTTTTTAATTCCTATTCCATTGGCTGAATTGAAAAATTGTTCCATAATTGAATGATCACCCTCAAGATTTTTTACATGCGTAATTTCCTTACTCAGCTTTACAGAGAATTTAAAATCGTCCCCCACATCCTTCGCCCATTTCTCATACGTGCTTCGAAGAGGCATTTTGTAAAAACTTTGGTTAATCTCTACGGAGTTAAACAGATTCGAATAATAATGCAGGCGGCTCGTCGAGTGGAATTCCTCAGGAAAACTTTTTTTATTACCGGGTATCACTACGTTACTGGTACCAATATAAATAAGGCTTTTATTATTTGCCGGCATGGTTTAAATGTCCGTTAATGTTTTTTTATTTTTTGCTGTACCTGGACTGAATTCCATATACTAATTAAAGGATCGTCTTGTCCATATAATGGACCGGAATCAAGTATTGGTAAATGCCGGATATTGATGTCAACCATAGGATGCTCATCTGGCCTACCATAATTCATATCGTAGCCCCTACCCGATGGGTAGCCTCCAATACAAGTAATATCATTTTCATCACCTAAATTCATATGAGCGACACCCGCCGGTATTACAATCACATCGCCTTTTTTCAACAAAACATTTTTGCCATTTATACCTCCTAGCAAAATAATAGTACGGCCATCAATGACGGCCATTACCTCGTGTGCAGTACTGTGATAATGATGAAAAGTATAAATGCCGCTACGCCAGTTGTTGGTCCAGTTGTTTTCCTGAAAAACTGATCTAACATACTTTCCGGGAAAAAATGTGGGTAGTTGCAAGTTCTCTTTATAATGCAAAACCGGGAATTTACTTCCGGGAAAGTATCCGTTTTTTTCCACGAGGTATTGTTGTGGAGCAATAGGCATAGAAATAAATTTAATTGCAATTGGATTCTGTATTAGTAGTATAAATCTAGTGCCAGAAGTAATGCTTTTCTTCCCGTAACTTTATAGCGAGCAATGTTCAAGATTTTTTCGAATAACCTTTAGCATTGGTTTAATTATTTCCAATTTTTTTTCCCAAACTATGGAAAGCGGGAATTTATTTCCCCACGGATTTTGACACAAACCTAACGACATGAAAAGTATGAAGGACTACCTTTACAGAGCGGGAAACCCATACATGGATTGATTCAATTTCTTAACCGTAAATTCTCTTTTTATGAAAAGTAAAATTTGCATTGTCTTTCTATTAGCTATTGGATTAACATCCTGTTCTTCCGATGAGTTTGAAATAAAAGAATCGGAAGTACCACCTAATGTAATAGCTGCTTTTAAAGCTAAATATCCATCTGCGCAAGTAAAAGAATGGGAGGCGGAGAAAGAAGATGGCAAGTTTTTTTTCGAGGCAGAATTCACCGATGGTGGTAAGGAAAAAGAAGTACATATTACTCCTGACGGGTCGTCAATTTCAGAAGAAGAATAAATGTTAAATGGCTGCTCAACCTTCAAATTAGGTAATAAATTTAAACGCATCTACGATGAAAAGAACATTATTTCTATTATTTGTTTCCTTTCTTTTTGCCTGCAATCAGCAGTCAGCAACAGTTGCCGGGTCAGTTCCTGTAAACACAAGCAGTGATACGATTTCCTGTCCACCAGGTAGCAGTAAACTTGACATTAGCAAGATTGAACAAATTACGGGCATGAAGGGGGTCGAAAAAAATGGAGAGTATAAAATAACCGTTCCTCAGAATGATCTCAAAATAATTGTTGATGGTTTTAAAATTATTCCTCCTATGGGATTGGGTAGTTGGGCCGCGTTTACTCCTTGTGGAGACAGTGCAATGGTAATGGGGGATATAATATTGACAGAAACGGATCTGAAACCTGTACAACAGGAAGTAATCCGACAAGGATTCATGATTACCGCAATTCATAATCATTTTGTCCGCAACAGGCCTAATGTTATGTATATGCATATTGATCGGGAAGCAGATATTACAACTCTTTCCAATGGGGTGAAGGCAATATTTGATAAGGTAAAAGAAGTGAGAGGAAAAGATCCCAAGGGTGAAAAAGGAGACAGTGTTATCAATACATTAAATATTGCAATGCTGGATTCAACCATTGGTGATAAAGGTGAACTCAGTAAGGGCGTCTATAAATATACAATTGGAAGACCCGATATACAATTAAAAGAACACGGAATACCCGTGAGTACATTTATGGGATTTAATACATGGGCCGCATGGCAAGGCACAGCAGAACATGCTGCAGTCTGCGGTGATTTCACCATGCTGGAAGAAGAAGTGGCACCTGTTATCAAGGCATTGGTTGAAAATGGTATCGAGGTTGTGGCCGTTCATAATCATATGGTACGTGAAAATCCGAAAATATTTTTCTTGCATTATTGGGGAGTTGGGGCCGAAGAACAATTAGCAAAAGGATTGAAAGCAGCATTAAATGAAACAGGTAATAAGAGCCATGCTCATGGATAAAAAGATGTCGCTTGTGTCGCTGGCTTCGAAATGATTGATGTTCCAATATAAATTCAACTTTTTTGACTCCGCCAGGAATTTTATCCTGGTACATATTATTTACACCTAAAATAAAGTGGCTATGAGAAATTCTTTTTTCAGCTTCTTCGTTTTATTGAATACCCTGGCATATAGCCAGTCGGCAACATCTCCCAACAGCACTAACAAAGTAAAAAATGAATTGGAAACACTCTGGAATAACATGCAGGATGCAGCGGTGAAAAAGAACCGCAAGGCATTGGAGAGTTTTTATGCGGATGAATTTTTATTTATTCATTCTTCCGGCCAGGAAGATAACAAGCAAAGAAGGATCGATGCCATTTTATCAGTGAATGATTATAAACCGGCACCGATGCCTTCATTTGATGAACTGTATGTCTATGGAGATGTTGCAATACTTAGAGCAAAAGCTGCGAATAGAGGGACTACCATATATGCCAAAAAGAACGGGGAATGGCAGGTTGTACAGGTACAATCAACCGCTTTGCCACCAGCACGTAATACGGTAAAGTTGGATCCAAAAACTGTTCAGCAATATGTTGGTAAATATGAACAGGCACCAGGTGTGTTTACTATGATCAGTTTTGAAAACGATACACTCCGCGCAAAAGGTGCAAACAGACCGCAGGTAGCAATACTTCCACTTTCCGATAACGTATTTGCTGTAAAGGATAATATAGGTGAATTTACTTTCTACAAAGATGATAAGGGCCAGGTGACACATTATATTTTGAGGGTAAGCGGAAGAGAAATAAAAGGAACGAAAGTGGAGTGATTCTTACCGCATTTCTGGAAGTCGGTGGATACCGGCGAAAATATTGTCAAAGCATCTAGGTAGTTCTACGGGTTAGATTGTTATTCATTATTGTCCTGAAGACTCTGTATTTTTATTTAGAGACTTTGAATAGCAGACAGAAATAATTCAATTAAATTAACGACTAATGAGAAATACGATTGCAATAGCCATTTTACTGCTGATTATACACGCCGATTCTTTTTCTCAAAAAAAATGGACCGAAACATCAAGGGAAACATTTAATCTTATCGAAAACCCGGGAGGCAAAACACTTGGGTATTCACCAACATCGGGTGTAAAGATTTTAACAATCAGTGGACTTGCATTCAAAGATTTGAATAAAAATGGCAAGCTAGACAAATTTGAAGACTGGCGCTTGCCCTACGAGCAACGGGCCAAAGATCTAGCCACAAAATTAAGTATCAAAGAAATTGCTGGGTTGATGCTTTACTCTGCTCATCAGTCTATTCCTGCCCGCGCTGGCGGTTATTTCGCTGGCACTTATAGTGGCAAACCGTTTAAAGCTGGTGAAACCGATCCATCAGATCTGAGCGATCAGCAAAAAAAATTCCTGAGTGAAGACAATCTTCGCCACGTTTTGATCACGACTGTACAAACACCCGAAATTGCTGCTCAATGGAACAATAAACTACAGGCATTTTGTGAAAGCACTGGTTTCGGAATTCCTGCCAACAATAGTTCCGACCCTCGTCATCGTACGCGGGCCAGTGCAGAATTTGATGCGGCATCCGGTAGCGAAATTTCGATGTGGCCCAGTTCGTTGGGTATGGCAGCAACATTCGACCCTGCGCAGACCGAAAAATTTGGAAAAATTGCAGCAACCGAATATCGTGCCCTGGGTATAACAACAGCGTTATCTCCGCAAGTTGATATTTCTACCGAGCCACGATGGAACCGTTATAGTGGCACTTTCGGAGAAAGTCCATTACTCTCCACGGCAATGGCGCAGGCTTATTGCGATGGATTTCAATCGGACGAATGGGGATTGAAAAGTGTAAATGCCATGGTAAAACATTGGCCAGGCGGTGGCGCGGGTGAGGCCGGCCGTGATGCACACTATGCCGCAGGAAAATATGCTGTTTATCCGGGGAATAACTTTAATGCTCACCTGATTCCTTTTACTGAAGGAGCTTTTAAATTGAAAGGGAAAACAAAAATGGCTTCGGCAGTAATGCCCTATTATACCATTTCATGGAATCAAGACAAGAAAAACAACGAAAACATAGCGAATAATTATAACAAGTATATCATTAATGACCTTTTAAGAACCAAATACAAATACGATGGTGTGGTATGCACGGACTGGAGCGTAACAGCCGATCATAAAATGATGGACTTGTTTATTGATGGGAAACCTTGGGGAGTGGAGAACCTTAGCTTGAAAGAGCGTCATTATAAAATTTTGATGGCGGGGGTTGATCAGTTCGGTGGTAACAATGATGCAAATCCAATTCTTGAAGCATATGAAATGGGGGTCAAAGATCTGGGAGAAATTAAAATGAGAGCCCGTATGGAGCAATCAGCTGTTCGGTTATTACTGAATATTTTCAGAGTTGGTGTTTTCGAAAATCCATACCTCAATCCCGAAGAAACAAAAGTGACTGTTGGTAAGCCTGAATTTATGAAAGCAGGTTATGAAGCACAATTAAAATCTATCGTTCTGCTTAAAAACCAAAAAAATGCATTACCGGTTACAACCAAAAAAACCGTTTATGTGCCTAAACGGTATGTACCGGCCAGCCGGAATTTTATGGGAGCAGAAACACCTGCATCGGAAAATTATCCCGTCAACATGGAAATCGTGAAGAAATATTTCAATGTTACTGACAATGCTGATGAAGCAGATTTTGCGTTGGTTTTTATTGAAAGTCCGATGACGTCTATTGGCTATGATAAGGAAGATTTGAAAAACGGTGGTAACGGTTATATACCTATAAGTTTACAATACAACGATTATACCGCTACCGAAGCCCGCGAAACAAGTATTACCGGAGGCGACCCTTTAGAGAAATTTACGAATCGTTCTTATAAAGGTAAAACCGCCAAAACACCCAATATCACTGATGCAAAATTAGTAGCTGATACCAAGTCCAGGATGAAAGATAAACCCGTAATTGTTTCGGTAAGTGCTTCAAATCCGATGATATTCTCCGAAATCGAACCGTTCGCATCTTCGATTTTATTGAGCTTTGGGGTACAGGACCAGGCTCTGATCGAAACAATAGCAGGAAAGTCGGAACCGACAGCTTTGTTGCCGATGCAAATGCCTGCCGATATGACTACCGTTGAAAAACAAGCTGAAGATCTACCCTTTGATGTGAAAGTGTATCGTGATTCCGCCGGAAATAGTTATGATTTTGGATTTGGCCTGAATTGGAAAGGAGTAATAAAAGACGCAAGAACAAAAAAGTACAGAAAATAAATTTGCAGTAAGTAGTTAACCAAAACTCCATCGCCTCCAAAAAAATACATCGCTTCTTGTAACCATTGTCCAAAACGGAAGTAAATATATTGGTACTTCTCTTCTCATACAGAGTCGTTGAGGGAAAAGACTTTTCAAAAGCAACATTTATCAAATAGAGACCGACCTTGGAGAACAGCTACCTTGCCAATCCCGATTGACTGTTTGCTGGCATTCTAAACAAATAAATTTAGATCCATGCTCAAAAGCTACTTTAAAATTGCCTGGCGCAATTTGCGCAATAACAAACTGTATTCGTTACTGAATATAACTGGTCTTGCTATTGGTATGAGTGTAGCCATAGTGATTGGATTTTGGGTTTGGGATGAGGTTTCCTTTGATAAATATCATAAACAACACGATCGGATAGCGCGGGTGATGGTCAATACTACAAATAACAATACTATATATAGCGGAAAGACGGTCTCGATTCCGATGGGTTATGAACTTCGCGCCAAATACAGAGGCGACTTTAAGTATATTTCGTTGGCAACTCATATGGGTACTCATATTGTTACCGTTGGAGATAAACAATTATCCCAGGCTGGCATATGGGTACAGGACGAATTTCCAGAAATGTTCACCCTTAAAATGATCACTGGAAATGCAAATGCCTTAAAAGACCCCTCATCGATCCTGCTTGCTCAATCAGTGGCTGAATCACTTTTTAATGGTATCGACCCGTTGAATAAGACAGTGCGGATAGATAATAAAACGGATTTAAATGTAGCCGGTGTCTTCGAAGATTTACCACACAATACAACTCTGGGCGAAGTGAAACTTCTACTTCCCTGGGATAAATATGTTAGTGAAGGTTGGATAAAAAATGCGCAAACACAATGGGAGAATCACAACTGCCAATTATTTGTTCAGCTTCAGAATCTGGCACAAATTGAAAAGATCAACGATAAAATTAAGAATGTCCCAACTCCGCATATTACTTATTCCAAGGAAGAGCTGATGTTACACCCCATGAATAAATGGCATTTGTACAGCGAATTCAAAGAGGGTAAAGTGGCGGGTGGACGTATTTCATTGGTATGGTTGATTGGTCTCATTGGAGCATTTGTTCTATTGTTGGCCTGTATTAATTTCATGAATCTATCAACAGCCAGAAGCGAAAAACGGAGTAAGGAAGTGGGCATTCGCAAAACGATCGGCTCCTTGCGCAGACAGCTTATTTTTCAATTTCTCAGTGAGTCGTTAATTATAGTATTGCTGGCAAC
>Ga0157380_10000736_pt1 | contig 20432 bp, 8 predicted proteins | sample S35metaG_FD_119757 | JGI IMG/M metagenome (GOLD analysis project Ga0157380, IMG submission 119757) | Switchgrass rhizosphere microbial communities from Kellogg Biological Station, Michigan, USA - S3-5 metaG | ecosystem: Host-associated > Plants > Roots > Rhizosphere > Soil | place: USA: Michigan...
AAAGCTTGATCCCGAACTGCATGATGCGCGGATCTCGGAAAGAAGTAACCGAACCGAAAAGCGCTTCATTGGTAATTGCGCGGCTCACGCTTAGATTTCTAAAGTTTGTGTGATTCAAAACATTGAAAGCTTCTGCTCTGAGTTGCACAGATACGCTTTCACTGAATTTGATTTTCTTAGAGAGCGTCAGGTCGAAACGAGTGGTCGGAGGTCCAGTTACGGAGCCGCGCGAGGCGGTACCGGGAACGTTCAAAACACCCGTAGCTCCGGCTGGGGTTTGCTTCGCGAAACAAGCCCCGTTGAACCACTGGTCAACTGTATGCGGCGCATTCGCATTCGGATCGCAGAGCAGCAAGGGACGTCCACCCGCTACGATGGAAGGAATGAAACCGATTCCAGCCGTGTCGTAGCTTGAGCTGGCGACCGTGAACGGCGAGCCAGTGAAGTGGGTGGCGATACCTGATACTTGCCATCCACCCAGTACCTTGCCGACCGCATTGTGTTGGTTTTGGAAGAACGGCAGCTCATAAATGTAGTTGACGTTCATCACATGAGCTCGATCGAGAATCGCTCGACCATATTCGGCCCTGATATTCCGAGCGTCCTGCGGCGCGGCGTTAACCGACGAAGTCTGATTGTCGGTCAGGTTCTTTGACCAAGTGTATGCAAAGTTGATCTGCGATGAGCCAGTAAAGCGGTGCTGCGCGGATATCTGCATACTGTGATAGTTCGAATTGTATCGAGTCTCGAGCACATTAATTGAGCGATACCCTCGATAAGGTCGAATCTGATCAAAGTTAGTTGGAGTTGCCGTCAAAGCGGTGCCGGGAGTCATGCACAGTGTCGTAACCACGCCCGGATCCTGCAGCGTCGCGGTGCCACTCGCGCATTGAGTTGTCAGGGCTTTGCCTGGCAGGAGATTGTTGTATTCCGTATTACCGTTCAAGTGCGTGCCCTTGGAACCATAGTAGCCAATCGTAAAAATGGTCTTCTTGCCAAATTGGTGCTGAACATCAAGCGACCAATGTTGAGTGTATGGCGTCAGGAAATTCGGCTGGATGGCGCGAATGTTCGGGGGAGTCGCGGAAGCGACCACCGGTATGGAGGCGCCCGGCGGGATTGGCTGATCGAATTTTGTAAGTGTTTGGGTCGCGGTCTCCTGATAGGGCGGATTCAATGCCAGCAATTCCGCAGCGCTCAAGGAAACCTGCTCATGATAGATGCCGTAACCAGCTCGGATTGAAGTAGTGCCCTTCTTGAAAGGATCCCAGGCAATACCAATGCGTGGAGCGAAATCATGCTTCTGCGCTTGATAGACATACTTTCCAAACGGAGAAGCAGTTGGTGTGCAATTAAACGCAGCCGGCCCAGTCTGGAAGTTCTGCGCATTAACAATAATGCCGTTGCAGAAATTACCGGTTCCTACACGACGGTTACCAGCACCAGTTACCTGCGGCGCCGCGGCAGGATTCCAGAGGCTGGGTAGGAAGTTTACCAGGAAGCCATTGTTATCCGATGGTGCACCAAAGTAGGAATAGCGCACACCGAGGTTCAACGTCAGGTTGGGGCGGAAGTGCCACTCATCCTGGGCAAAGCCTTCAATTGAACGCTGACGGAAATCAACCATCAAGTCGAGTTTGGACTGCGTAAAGGTAACGTTGTTGCCAAGCATGTAGCACGCCCAGTTCTGATAGAGCGTGTTCAGCGCAGTGCTCGGAGTTGTTCCCGCACGCGCGCACACTGGCGTCGCAAGCGAAGTAACTGAATTATTGAACGCACTGAATGCACCTTGATTGGTGCCTGACAAGGCATTTTCAGTCTTGGTGTTGCGGGAGTAGACGAAGCCGTACTTCATCGTATGCGCTCCCTTGATCCAGGTCAGCGCACCGCTTGCGTTGCCCTTCGACGAAGGATCAATGTAGTTACTGAATCCGGTGAGAGCATTGAATCCGGAAACAGTTACCGCCGGGATGACGTCACGAACGTTAGAATAAGGTGTCGGAACGCTGATCGTGGACACATTCTTGGAGAGCAAACCTATGGTGCTGATGTAAATCGCTCCATAACCATACGTGAACCGGCCTTCAAGAATCATATTGGGGCTCGGACTGTAAGTGGCCTGGAACGTGTGTGTCTTTCCGGGCGAATTCGATTCCGTCCGATTAACAAATGGAATACCTGAACGACCGCCGATGGTGCCATCGGCGTCGGTGGTCGGGATCTTGTCGCTTCCAAACCTGTAGAAGAAACTCAGACGATCGTTGGCCGTGTGATCGATGCGGATGATCTCTTGTCTGAATTTGGCGATATTCAACGTCGGAAAATCGAGTCCCAAAGTGCTAGGCTTCGTAGGTTCGGGAACCTTACTCCAAACCTGATCTATGTACTGTTGGGCCACGTTACTAACAGCGACCACACTGCCCAGACGCGTCCCTGCGGGTAGAACCGAGGTACAAGTGGTCGCATTGGTTGCACTCAAACAGATGTCAACCGGGAAGATCCCGTTCTTCATGGCGTTGGTTGGCACCACGGATGATAGTGTTGGATAACGAGTATCGCGGCGCTGTTCCTCCGAAAAGAAGAAGAACGTGCGCGGCAATCTACCAGCCCAGTCACCGCCTTCACCAAACTTGAACATGTAGACCGGGCCACCGATAGTGAATCCGTAGTTGTTATAGCGGAAGGGTTTTCGTTTGAGCTTGCCGTTCGATTCACGACCGAGGGACGCAGCCAGCGTCGGGGTCTTGTTTGAAAGGAAGTCGTTGGCGTTGAAGGCTTCATTACGAATAAACTCAAACGCACTGCCGTGGAACTTCTCGCCGCCCGAGCGGGTCACCACGTTAACCTGACCGCCGCCGCTTCGACCGGACTCGGCTGAAAACAGGCTGCGCTGCACTTTGAACTCACCAATCGAATCGATGCTGGGATAGGCCTGGATCGTGAGATTGGACCCGCGGTCAGTAACATCAGCGCCGTCAACCGTGAACGTGTTTTGAGTACTGCGAGCTCCGTTAACGGAGATCAATGTTCGGTTGACGACTTGGGTGTCGGGATTGTTCGTACCGGTGAACACCAAGTCGTCCAGGTCGTTAGTAACACCCGGCGCCAACGTGACGAGCTGAACGAAATTACGATTGTTAATCGAGAGCTCTCGAACTAGATCGCCATTGATAACAGTCGAGACCGCTGGAGTCGTTAACTCAACCGCTAGCGGCGCAGCTTCGACAGTAACAACTTCAGCGATATTGCCCGCTTCAAGGCTGACATCTACTGAGCGGTTAGCACCAACGTCTAGTTTCACTCTTTTTTCCACGTGCTTTTTGAAGTTCTGCGCCTCAATCGTCACGTCATAAAACGCGGAAGTGAGATTCGGCGTAGTAAACCGGCCGTCGTCATTAGTGGTGACGGTGCGCACCACAACTTTCTTGTCACTCTCCGTAATGGTCACTGTGGCACCAGCGACTGCGCCGCCGTTGGCGTCCCTTACGGTACCGACCAAACTTCCGGTAACCTCTTGCGCCGTCGCGAATCCGCTCAGAAAAAGACAGAGCGCTCCGGCGAGGAGAATGAGTCGGGGGAACTTATGTAGATGTCTCATAGTTGCTTCCTTTTCGTAGTCGAGAAACGAATTACTTCTTTCGAAGAGTTAAAAGTTTTTGCTCAAGTCAGAGACAGAGATTGTCCTGATGGAGACAAGTGCGAACTGTTGACTGCGTTATTACAAAAGACTAACCACTGGAATGATGTTCAAGATTTATACACCGATGGCGTGCCGCTGGCAAGCACCGCGCCCTCACGCGATCGATGCTCTTGACACCTCAATTTCTGGACTTAACACTGGCTACCTGAACCGACGAACCCGATCCTTTCAAAGCCATTCCTGGACGCGCTGTAGTCATCGCACCGTTTGCGTAAACTGCCTCTCCGTTTACCAATACATAACTAATACCCGCGGCAAACTGATGCGGTTTTTCAAACGTGGCGAGATCGTTGATGGTCTTCTCGTCAAAAATTACCAAGTCCGCTGCAAAGCCTGGTCTCAACAGGCCACGGTCATGAAAGCCGAAAGTTTGTGCCGGGAGCGAAGTCATCTTTCGAATCGCATCCTCGAGCGTAATAACTTTCAAGTCACGAACGTAATGTCCCAGCACTCGCGCATTGTTACCGTAGCCGCGCGGATGCGGCAGGCTTTTATCGACCTGGTGCACGCCACTATCGGAAGCAATCATCGTGAACGGCTCCCGCATGATGTTGCCGATGTCTTCCTCGCTCATGCTGTGATAGACCATGCCCGCGCCACCGGCTTCGTACATCGCGATGATTTGGTCGATCTGATTCTTGACATCGCTCTTGCCACGAACCTGCTTGGTGATTTCAGCGATCGACTTGCCGTTAAATGAAGGATCAGGTTCGTAGCTCGCCACTACTGCATAAGAGTAGTCCTTGAAGCCGCGATCCTTCAGCTCTTCTTTCATTTCCTTGACGACTCTTTCTCGTTGAGTCTGGTCAGCCAATCTCTTCTTTCCGGCTTCCAGGCCACCTGCTCGCAACCAGGTTGGCAGACGCGAGTCGAGCGAGGTAGAGCTTGCCGTGTAAGCGTATTGGTCGACGGTTACAGTCAAGCCTCTTGCGCGGGCTTCGCGAACGAGACCAATGGTCATTGGGCTTTGGCCCCATAGTCTCTTGCTACTGATCTTGAAATGTGAGATCTCGACCGGCAATCCAGCCTGCTCGCCAACTTGTATGCTCTCCTTGATTGCCTCAGCAACTTTCCCTTCCTCACTCCGCATGTGTGTGGCATATAGGCCACCATACCGAGAGACGACCTTGGCAAGGTCAACGATCTCATCGGTCTTTGCGTAGGTTCCGGGAACATAGATCAAGCCCGTTGACAGTCCGACTGCGCCGTCTTTCATCGCTTGCTCGACGACGTCCTCCATTTGTTTTAACTCTTCGGGAGTTGGTGGCCGGTCATCGAGTCCAATTACCTTGCGGCGCACCGAACCGTGGGCAATTAAGGTAGCCAGGTTCACTGCGATCGGTTTCTGTTTCATCTGCCCCAGAAACTTGCCAACATCCGTGGCAGACGTTCCGCAGTTTCCGGTAACAAGTGAGGTCACACCCATGCGAACGAAGTTCTCGGCTTCCGGCAAGCTGTAGATCGACTCAACGTGCGTGTGCACGTCGATGAAGCCCGGAGCGACGATCTGGCCTCCTGCGTCAATCACCTGCCCGGCCTCCGAACGCTCAAGTCGACCGATGTCTACAATCCGGCCATCTTTGATGCCGATGTCACCGCGGTACCAGGGATTACCCGAGCCATCGATAATGCGCGCATTAACGATGAGCACTGAATACCTGGGACTGGAAGTGGCGATGTCAGAACTGGCGTGATGAAGCGAAACGAAAAGACCGGCGACGACGCAGGTGAACAGGAATATGCGAAACGAACTTTTCACAGTGTGAAAAACGACAGAAAAACTCCAATTTAAGGAACCGACGCTTTCGGGCCAACACACGCAGATCATAAACAACCCTGTGCTGGCTACATCCGAGGTAAGTAATAGTCGATTAAGAACGGGAACTCGCCGGATCAATATTTTATTGAACAACCGACCAACAATGAAAGCTAAAAGATTTTATCAATATGATAAGAATTGATGATATGAGGATCGGGCCAGAGTTATCCAGAAACTCGGAGAGCTTCAATTTTCTGAAGAACTGAGTTCCGATGATTTGGATAGGGACACTTCGCTGCATGACAAGTACAAGTTCAAACAACCGAGTAGTGCAGTGCTTTCACTAAGACAAGCGTTTCACTCAAATCAAAAACCTTGACCAACCCAACTTTGGTTATATACTTGCGTCCAAATTTACTTCACGGATTTGGAGACGCGCCGATAATCGCGGGCAGCGTTTCGCCAACTAACAATCAGAGTCAATCAGGGTTAAGCGGAATTCGAATCAGTCAGAATTCAATGTAGCCTTCCCAGGAGGACAAGCCATGTCGAAGTTTTTAGTGCTGTTTACTCTAGTTCTACTAGCTTGCACCGTAGCCTTTTCTCAGACCGGAACGTCGGGCATTTCCGGTTCTGTTCGAGATGGAGCGGGAGCGGTTGTTCCCGGAGCAACCGTAACGGCTTTGAATGAAGCAACGGGTGTGAGCCAATCACAAGCAACAACTGAATCCGGGTTATACGCCTTCGCTTCGTTGCCGGTGGGCGATTACACCATCACTATCGAGAAACAGGGCTTCAAGAAATATCAGAAGACAAAGAATGCGTTAACTGTTGGTACCCCGCTGACGGTCGACGCCGTGATGGAAGTCGGTCAGGTTTCCGAAGTGGTAACGGTGCAAGGTGGTACTGAGCAATTACAAACTGCGAATGCGACCATCGGCAATGTAGTCGAACAAAAAGCAATCGAAGCGCTACCGCTGAACGGACGCAATCCGCTGACGCTCCTACTGCTTGAACCTGGTGTCGTGCAGAGGTCCTTTGGTGGGGCTGGTTCGGGTGTCCACGTGAACGGCTCCCGCGATCGCGCCTACAACGTGACGATCGATGGTATCGAAGCCAATGAATCTTCGGTTCCAAATCCGGTTAGCAACCTCTATCGAATCAATCCTGACAACGTGCAGGAATTCAAAGTCACCACCAACAACGCCACTGCTGAAGAAGGAAGGAATAGCGGCGCCTCAATCTCAATCGCAACCCGCGCGGGCACCAGCGAGTATCACGGCACCGGTTTCTTCTTTCTCCGCAACGACGCATTGAACTCAAACGAATGGTATGCAAACGCGCAGAAGACGCCGAAGCCGGTGATCAGACTTGGCCAGTACGGCTTTGAGATGGGCGGGCCGATTAGAAAGAACAAGACGTTCTTCTTCGGCAGCTACCAATACAATCGCGTCGACTTTACACAGCCTATCGATCAGACATTCGGAATCCCAATCGTCTATACGGCAGAAGCGCGCGCGGGTATCTTCCGCTATTTCGTCCCGGACCCAGCCAATCCGTTGGTGATTAATGGTTCGACGATTACGCGAAACTCCACCTTGCTGGTTGATACCAATACTGGGGCTTTGAAAGTGCCGCTCTGTGCAACTCCAACTTCGCTGAGGTGTATTCGAACCTATGATACCCGTGTAGCGGGAAACAACACTTTAACGAAGCCTTTGGACACCGCGGTCGCTTCTATCCTTTCGCCGTTTCCGCTTCCGAATAACTTTGCCTCCGGTGATGGATTGAATACGGCGACCTTCCTTTGGAATCCGCCGACGGCGATTCGCGGACCGGCATACACTGCCCGCATCGATCACAATTTCAACCAGAACAACAGTATCTTTGCCCGTTACCTTTGGTCCGATTACAACACCCTGAAGGGCGACCCGCTAAACGGACGACCTCAAGTCTATCCGAACAATCCACCCCAGGGTGAAGTGTACCGGCGAACGTCGAACTTCGCAGTCAGCTATCGACGCGTTCTATCACCACGATTGATCAATGAATTCACGGCAGGGTACGGACGCTTCAGCTTCCTGTTTACGCAAGGGGAAGCTAATCCAGCCTGGCCCAATGTTCCTTCGCTCGATTTCCCGAGCTTGAGTGAACCTTATATCAACACGCCACGAACGGCGCGGGTGGTGACTACACCGCAGCTCCTCGATAACTTAACGTACATCAAGGGCGCGCATGTTTTCCGAGTCGGTCTTAACTTCCGTTACTACCGGCACGTCGATCAACGTGGTCAGCCAGGCGGTATTAACGTCACCCCGTCGACGACGTTTGCTTCGGGTAACCGCAATCCGTTCATTGTTGGTACGACTACCAATGACGGGTTTACGCCTGCAGGCGGAATCAATTCGACTGACTCAACCATGTTGGGAAACCTGATTACAACCCTGTATGGATTGCCAGCCAGGCTTTCTCAAACATTTATCTCCAATCTCTCGCAAGACGTTTTCCTACCATTCAAGATTGGTGACAACGTCACGCTTTACGCGCAGAAGCACAATCTCGACCAGTACAACTTCTACTTCCAGGATGAGTGGAAAGTTCGACCAAATTTGACCTTGAACTACGGCGCCCGCTGGGAAATCAATCCGCCGGGAAACACGTCGCCAACCAGCAGCACCTATGTGTCGACGTCCTTGATCACTCAAACACCATTGCCGGCCACACCAACTGTCAACGCGCCGGGCACAGTCACCTTCGCTCCATCAAAGCACTGGTACGAAGGCAGCTTTAACGGCGCGATTGGACCGCGATTAGGATTGGCGTGGAGCCCCGAATTCAAGTCGGGGGGGATTCTCCATACCATCTTCGGGGGAAACAACCAGAGTGTGATCCGCATGGGCTACGGGTTGGCGTTCGATACCATTTCGTCGTTCCAGGTCACAGCGGCTGCCGGACGAATTCCCGGATTGGTCCAGAGCTGCACGACCACTTATCCATTCACCACGATCACGGCGGGATGCGTTAATTCTCCGGACATCTTTAAGACTATCGCCGGCGGGTTCCCGAGCCAACTCCCCGCCCCCTCGGTGAAGCCTTCCACCCTGTTAACTCCGCCGCAGCAATTACGAACAAATGCGCCTCCGATCACAGTCTTCGCGCCGAAGATGCAGCTACCAACAGTGCATCAATGGAACATTGGATTCCAGCGTGAGCTACCCGGCGGGTTCGTGATGCAGGCGTCATACATCGGCCGTCGTGGCGAGCATCTATTCATGGCGTACGACATCAATCAGATTAACTCCGACTCGATAGTGCCATCCTTCCTGATCATGCAGCAGAATCGAGCGAAAGGCTGCAATCCTTCAGGCACTGGATGTCCAGCTGGAGTCACTGGCGTGACGCCGCCGCTATTCAATCTGTTGCAAACTGCCGGTGGACTTACAGCGGCGGCTGCTACGACCTTCCTTAATTCTTCGAACACCACTGGTGAGCTCGACATCAACAGCGCAGGGAACTTCGCAAGGCGCATCGAAGACACCACCTTGGGTTTGAAGCTCAGACCTAACCAGCAATTCGCGGTCATCACTTATCTGGACAACAGTGGTGACTCGAATTATCACGCCGCGCAATTCACTCTGCGCCGCAGATTTAGCAGCGGCATGGGTGTTAGCCTCGCGTATACGTTTGGCAAATCAATCGACAATCAGTCGGTTGATCCAGTCGGTGCCTCGTCCGGTGGCGGTCTTTCGACCACCAACTCGCGCACACCGACAGATATTCGCAATTTCCGTGAGGAGCGGGGTCGCTCAGACTTTGACCGCAGGCACGTTTTACAAGCGGCCACCGTCTGGGAACTTCCCGTTGGTAAAGGAAAGCGTTTCCTGGGCTCGTCTCACGGAATCGTGAATCAGATCTTCGGCGGCTGGACCGTGAACTCAATTTACACCTTCCAGAGTGGTGAACCATTCGCCATTCGCAGCGGGTCATTTACTGCAAACGGAAACCATGAAGGTCGAGCCGGCGTCCAAATACCCGTGAAGGCAAAACTGCAGGAACTTCCCGGACAAACCTTTGCAGGTCCCGTGCTGTTCAAGCCAGTCAACGCTCTAACTTGCGGCGTCGACCTGACCCAGGCGTTCTGCATTCCGGCTCCTGGTAGAGATGGCGCCGGCAGGAACATCTTTACCGCTCCGAGCTACTGGAATCTTGACTTAGGCTTTATCAAGACGTTCCAGATCACTGAGCGGTTTAAGCTGCAGTTCCGGACTGAGATGTTTAATGCTTTGAATCACGTTAACTTTGACAACCCGCGTGATGCCTCAGTCGGGTCACCCAGCATCAGGTCGAGCGTATTTGCTCAAGCCTGTTGCGCTGGAGTTGCGCCACCGTCAACACAGACGATCGTCCAAACCGGCGAGTCTGCTCGCGTAATTCAATTCGCTCTGAAGCTTCAATTCTAGAGGAGCGACAACAACCCACAGCGAGGCATCAGCAACGATGCCTCGCTGTTTTCACTTCTTTCCTGTCATGAATACTCGGGAAGTTAGTCTCACAAAAACAACTCTTCGCTTTCCTTCGGTTGTGATTGCGGTAGTGGCCCTTTTTGCTGTTCCATCAACACTCGGCCAAAAGATTACCTCAGAACAATTAGTCTCAAAGCATCTCGAGTCGATCGGTACTGAAAGCGCGCGCTCGGCTGTCACTACTCGTATCATCGCGGGATCTTCCACAGTGATTTTCCTTACTGAGCCTAAAGGGCAAGCCAGCGGATTGGCAGTACTAGCCTCGGATGGCCACAAAAACTTGATCGGCCTCAGCTTTCCCAGTCCGGTTTATCCCAGAGAACAGTTCGGCTTTGATGGCAACGATTTTATGGCTGCGTTTGTGACACCCGGAGTTCGTTCTTCACTCGGAAGTTTTCTCATGGCTCATTCGATGATTTTCAAGCAGGGCTTAATGGGTGGAGTGCTCTCGTCGGCGTGGGCATTGTCTAATCTATCAGGTGCGCGGCTCGAGTATGAAGGTGAGAAGAAAATTGAAAATCACAACCTGTATCAACTGAGATACTTTCCACGTGGCAGCTCCGACTTACAGATAACCCTATTCTTTGACGTCGAAACTTTCCGCCATGTGCGGACAGAATACTTGCAGGTCATTCCTGCCCAAACGGGAAGCAGGGCTATGACGAATGTCGAAGAGCGAGAGATTCGCTACAAGATGATCGAGGATTTTTCGGACTTCAAACGTGAATCTAATTTGATGCTGCCTCACAAATACGCAATCAAGCTTTTTGTGGACTCACAATCAGGCACGTTCTCGGCCAATTGGCAGCTCAGCCTCGGCAAGTTCATGTTCAATGAACCAATCGATCCGGCCTCTTTTACGTTCACGACCAAATAAATCGCCGTTCTAGTCATAGAGCAGGTAGCGGCGGCATGCGCCCAAAGCTATCAAGCTGAAGCCGTGTGACGTTCTTTAGCGGTTCATGGTTTCGCCATATACTCTCGGCATGCCCAGTATTAGATTTGGCGGACTACCTCACACTGTCACGCCTGATGATTGGCGATTCAATTCCTCGGCACCAACGAGAATCATCTCTACCAATCTAATAAGTGAAGTCATTCCCCTGCTTCAGCAAGTTGAAGCTGCTACGGATGCGAATGCTTTTGCAGTTTTGCTTTTGAGTTATGAAGCGTCTTCTGCTTTCGACCGAGTGTTGCGAACTCATAAGAGTGAACAATTTCCTCTGGCGTGGGCAGCGATCTTTGAAACCTCGCAACGGGCCGAAGCCACTCCGGTGGAAGAGCCATACCGTGCGGGTAACTGGCAACCGCTGGTCAGTACGACCGAATATGCCGAGTCTATTGCAAAGATTCGCGATCTAATTGCCAGAGGCTACACGTATCAGGTGAATTATTCACTTCCGTTTGTTTGCGAATTCAGTGGAAGCGCAGAAGCTTGGTTTGAAGATCTGTGTAATGCTCAAAAGGCGCCATACTCTGCCTACCTGGATTTGGGAAGATACAAGATCCTCAGTCTCTCGCCAGAATTGTTCTTCAGGCGACAAGGAGACAGCTTGACTACCAGGCCGATGAAGGGGACAGCACGCCGAGGTCGGTGGCTCGAGGAAGACGAGGAAGTGGCCGAGCGGCTGCAGAGATCTGAAAAGGACCAGGCTGAAAATGTGATGATCGTCGATTTGCTGCGAAACGATCTCGGCAAGATCTCGCAACTCGGCACCGTTAAGGTATCGGAACTTTTCAAACTTGAACGTTATGACACCCTTTGGCAGATGACTTCGACGATTGGATCCAGGCTACAGCCGAACATTGGTTTGGTTGAAACTTTGGCGGCACTCTTTCCATGCGGCTCAATCACTGGCGCTCCAAAGATTCGCACCATGGAGATCATTCGCGATCTCGAACCATATCCTCGAAATATCTTTACTGGAACCATAGGACTGATCAGGCCCGGTGGAGACTGTTGTTTTAGTGTGGCCATCAGAACAGTGCTACTCGATTCTGAATCAGGACGCGCTACGTTTGGTGTTGGCGGAGGAATTACCGCCGATTCCACAGCGATAGGAGAGTACGATGAGTGTCTGACAAAAGCTGCTTTCCTGAATAGTTCAATTCCGGATTTCGACTTGATCGAAAAGATTAAATTGGAGGATGGAGAATACTTTCTTTTGGAGCGCCATCTGGCTCGCCTTGAAAAGTCGATCAAGTACTTCGGATTTTTTCACGGTCTTCATCATGTTTCTACCATTCTGCAGCGTATTCGCGAAGAGCACTCTCGCGGCAGTTGGACTGTTCGCTTACTGGTAGCGCGCGATGGAACTGCAAAAGTCGAGATGACTGCCTCCTCGATTTCAGCACCTGCAATCCGGACGGTTAAGCTCGCCTCGTTCGCAGTCAATTCGAATGATCCATTCCTCTTTCACAAGACAACTCTTCGGAAATGGTATGACCGCGCCGGCTCCGAACGAGAAGGTTTCGATGACGTTATTTTGTGGAATGAAAACGGAGAGCTTACGGAATCGACTATCGCCAATATAGTCGTATCAATTGAAGGCAGACTCTATACGCCTCCGCGACACGCGGGCCTACTCGCGGGAACTTTCCGTGAAGAGCTGCTAGAGCAGGGAAAAATAAGCGAGCGAACTATTCGGAAGGATGAACTCAGACCCGGCACTTCATTCTTTCTCGTGAACTCAGTTCAGAAATGGATGACGGCTCAACTCGACAATCCCGCAGATTCCTAGTCATACAGGAGATAGCGGCGGCGCGCCTGCATAAACTGTTCGAGAGCAGCACTCCAGGATCGAGCAATGTCTTCAGCGGCATCGCCTCGCTTAACTCGAGCAAGCGTATCCGCATTCGCGAGCAGTCGTAAGTAATCGTCAACCTTCCAGTCTTTGGGATAGAGGCGACGCAGAGCCACTGCTACTTCAAGACCGGTAATCACCGCACGAAACTGGCTGCGATTTGTGATGATAATGTTGATGCCACGACACTCGACCCCTTTGAAGACTGAGGTTGTCGGTGTGAATTTAGCGGGCACAAAACGAACACCAGCGATCCGTCGATTGTTCAGATACGCCGCGAGCTCCAGTCCATTGATCCAGGGAGCGCCAACTAATTCGAAGGGTGTATCAGTTCCCCGCCCCACCGACACGTTAGTTGTTTCGAGCAGACCAATGCCCGGATACAAAGTCGCCTCGGTGAGACTGCGCATGTTGGGAGAAGGATTAATCCAGGTGAGGTTGGTCGCGTCGAACCAGGTGGAGCGACGCCAGCCTTCCATCTTGATTACACGCAACTCGCAACCAATCTTTCGTTGTTCGTTGTAGAGCTGGGCCAGCTCGCCTACAGTCATTCCATGACGAACCGGAATTTGGTGATAGGCAATGAAAGTCAGCTTGTCGGTGTCGGCAATCGGGCCTTCAACTTCAAGACCACCGATCGGATTCGGCCGATCCAAAACAAAAACGGGCACGTGAGCTTTCGCAGCCTCCTCCATCACGTAACCAAGCGTTGTGATATAGGTGTAAAACCTGACCCCCACGTCCTGGATATCGTAGACCACCGCATCGAGATTTCTTAGTTGATCAGGATGCGGCCGTCGACTCTCTCCGTACAACGAAAATATTGGCAGGCCGGTCTTCTCGTCTTTGGAGTCCGAAACTTTCTCATCGGCTGCGCCTCGAATCCCGTGCTCAGGCGCAAAGAGAGCCATTAAACGAACTCCCGGCGCTTCTTTTAGAACATCGATTGTCTGATTACCGTCGCGATCTCGCCCCGTATGATTAGTCACCAGCCCGATGCGCATCCCGGAGAGTTGTTTGAAACGATCGCGTTCGAGTACGTCGATCCCGTTAAGAACTTTGCCATCTTCAGCGGAAGAGATTGACGAACGAACGCTGGGGTCCGCTGGAAACGAAGTCACCTGGGACAATGTCTTGAGAGAGTCGGTGTAGTACTTGGCCAGTACGGCGCGCGCTCGTTCTGACGTGTTGTCAGTGATAGCGCTCGCAACAATCGAGGCTACTCGGCCGCGCAATGGTCCAACGTCGCCCTTACCGTCGGGATGTACACGGTTACTCAGAAAGATCACAAACGTCTCACTCGCAGGATCGATCCAAATCGAGGTTCCCGTGAATCCGGTATGACCAAACGAGCCCAGGGGAAAGAGATCGCCCCGGTTGGTAGAAAAGCTCGTGTTGATGTCCCAACCAAGCCCTCGAGTCCATCCTTGTTCAGACACCATTCGAGGTCGAGTCATTTCCGCGACCGTCAAAGGACTGAGGATGCGCACGCCGCGGTTTTGGCCGCCGTTTAGAATCATTTGACAGTAGAGAGAGAGGTCGTGCGCTGTCGAAAATAGTGCTGCGTGGCCTGCAACTCCGTCCATCCGGTACGCAGTTGGATCATGGACTTCACCACGCAACCATCGTTCTCCGTCAGCGCCGGCGTTGGCGCCTGAATCACCGAGGTAGCTTAACTGTCCGCGGCGACGCTCGGTGGGCGCTATGCGGTTGGTGGCTGCTGCGGGCGGGTGGAACCCAGTATCGCGCATTCCTAACGGCGCAAAGATGTTCTTCCGTGCGAACTCGTCCAACTTCACGCCGCTCGCTCGCCGCACCACCTCGCCCAAGGCGATGTAGCCAATGTCGCTATACACGAAGCGCGCTCCCGGCTGATTTCGGAGAGGCTCCTTAATTAGTCGCTTGATTGCTTCGTCGTAGCCTGTCCACCGATCCTTGAGATCGAAATCAGGAGCGTAACCAGCTCGATGCGTCAATAACAGTTCGATAGTTATTCGATCTCTGCCGTCTCCGGTGATCTCCGGAATGTAATGTGACAGCGGATCGCTGAGTCTCACTTTCCCTCGCTCGACAAGAATCATGATGCTGGTGGCGGTAGCAACAACTTTTGTCAGGCTGGCCAGGTCAAAAATTGTGTCAAGCGTCATGGGCTCGTGTTTTGGCTCGACACTCCGCTCGCCATAAGCTTTTTCCCAAACAAGCTGGCCTTTACGTGAAACCAAAACCACTGCTCCGGGCAACTGATGTTTAGCAATCGCATCACCGATCACGCCATCCATTTCCGAGAGTCGCGCCGGTGAGACTCGTGCTGCGGCCGGCGTGGAAACGAGAGCTTGTTGTGAAAAAACTTGTGCGACAAAACACAGGACGAGAACAATTGCACTGATGCAGCGTAGGAGAACGAGTTTTGAATTGAGTTTCGACGTCATAACTTTCTACGAGCCGATCTTCTTCACTTGAATGCCCGTTCCGCGGGGATAAAGACCGGGCAATGAAATCGGGAGCTTACCGGTGATGTCTATTTGACCAAGCACCGCGCGCGCCGCTGCTTGCTGCAAGCTCGGCATGTCACCGTAAGCAACGAGGTAAGTACGCAGCTCAGGAAAGTTCATCAGCAGATATGGGTTACCAAAGCTAATCGCAACCAAACGAGTTCGACGTTCAATTAGACCGGTCAACGCCTTCCTTCCCGGTTCAGGCAAACCAACGCTACGCATTTCACCGGAACGAACGCGCCCGTACATCGATACTAAAATCACGTCCGCCTCACCGGCACGCTCCAGAGCATTGTCAACATCCTTATCAGACGATCGATCGTCCAGCACCACAGTATCCATCTTGAAGCCCGCCCGAGTCATAGCAGCGACGAAAGAACTCGTAACTACCAGGCGATCGTCGCCATTAGTGATAGCAAGGTTCAGAATACGCGCCCCCGGCTTCAGATTCGCCATCGGTAATTGCTTATCTTCATCGCGTACCAGGGTAATTGTATGCTCGGCAATCTCGCGAGCAAGTTCAGTGACATCGCGATTGCCGACCACACGATCGATAACATCTACTTCAGCGAAACGATTTTCTTTCAAGCCAAGATCGTATTTGGCCGCCAGCACCTTGCGCACGGACTCATCCAAACGTTTCTCGGTTATTCGGCCGGACTGAACGGCGGCCCGCAGTCCTCGCACCGCCGCATCCGCGTCAGTTGGCTTAAGCAGAAGATCGGCGCCGGCTTCCAAGGCTCGTACAGCCGTCTCTTCGGGAGTGAAGTAGATCGTGAGACCGCTCATGCTCAGCGCGTCCGTCACGATCATACCGTTGAAATGAAGATCGTTGCGCAGGATACTGCCGAGGACTGGTGACATCGTCGCCGGCATCGTACCTTGACCTTCAATCTCGCCCGCCTCTGAAGTCTCGACAGGTTTGCCTTTGGCATCCTTTGGCAAAGGCTTGACCACTGTCGGATCGACCTGCGGCAAGCCGATGTGTCCGACCATCACGGAACCAACACCAGCATCGACAGCGGCGCGAAATGGAACTAGTTCGACGCTGTTTAGCCGGTTACGGTCAACATCGATTTCAGGTAAGCCGCGATGCGAATCCACAGCCGTGTCTCCGTGACCGGGAAAATGCTTTGCGGTAGCGATCACTCCACCGCCCTGTGCGCCTTCCGTAAAGGCAGCAGCGAAGCGCGCTACTTCGGCCGGGTCCTCGCCATAAGAGCGAACATTGATAACGGGATTCGCGGCATTGTTATTGACATCGACTACCGGAGCATAAATCTGGTGAACTCCCAGTGCTCGAGCTTCTCGCGCTGTAATCTCTCCCTGTCGCCGCGCGTATTCCGGATTGCCAGTCGCGCCCACCGCCATGTTCCAGGGGAAGTTAACGGTGTCATCGAAGCGCATGCCGGCTCCAGCTTCAAGATCTGCGGAAATCAACAGCGGATACTCTGCCAACTCCTGCATGCGATTAACCAACACAACTGATTCGTAGACCGGGCCTTTGAAAAGGATAATGCCGCCAATGTGATTGTCGATAACTTGATGACTCAAGGCTTGAAAAGCGTCGCTGTTCTGATTCAAGTAAGTAGCATTTACTCCTACTGCAATCAGCTGACCGATCTTCTCATCGATCGTCATTTTCTTGAGCTGCTTGTCAGCCCACTTGCTCGCATCTTTGGACGGGACGGTTGTATAAGGTTTGACTGGTTTTTCTTTGGCTAAGACGGAGCCGGGGAAGCTTGCGGGCATAGCCGACAACAAGCTCAACAATAGGGCCACCGCAGTCAGTTGGAATTTTAGTTTCATAGCCTGGAAGTTTGTTAACACTCCGAAGGGAATTGGTCGAGGGTCAGTTTGGATTTTGACCTCTCTCATTCTCACCCGGTTTTAACGGGTGAATACGGACAGCCCTCAGAATCTCCGTCAACCGTTTCAACGGTTTCTCATGCAGTCCAGCAAACCGTTGAAACGGTTGCAAGACGATCTTTAGAGTGTTTCCTCTCACCCGGTTGAAACCGGGTGTGAAGGAGAGCGCTAAGATCCAAAACGACGTTACTAACGAGACGCTACCTACCCGATGGAGAAAGTTCATCTTGACGATCCGCAGGAGCTTCCGCGAACGCAAACGATACCACCCAGGCGACAAAGAACGTTACCAGGCTCCCGATCAGCACGTACCAAGTCCAGGCAATCGGCGACCAAAAGCGAATGTAAAGCATGACGACAATGCTGGCTATCATGCCAATCAACGCCGGTGGCTCGCTCACGCGCCGCAAAAACGTCCCTACCAGAAATACTCCGAGCACCGGTCCATTAATTAGTGAAGCAATCGACAAAGCTTGATCGAGCGCAGATCGATTCTGCCGCATCGCCAACAACGCCACGCCGATTTGCAGGATGCCCCAAATCAAAGTTAACCAGTGCGAAACCCGGAGATAATGGCGATCGTCCTTTTGCGGCCGAAAAGGCTTGTAAAGATCATTTACCGCTGTAGCCGCAATAGAGTTGAGCGATGAAGAGAGCGCGGCTGCGAAAATCGCGGCTACCACGAGGCCTGAAAGTCCTGAAGGCATAAACCTGGTGATGAAATCCGGAAAGACTCGATCGCCTCCGACAGCTTGAAATGATCCGTTGAGCGGCAGCGTAGCAACTCCATTTCCCAATGAGCCATAAGCTGGATCCGTGTGAGGTCCATAGAAAGCAAATAACAAAACGCCAATGAACAGGAATCCGAGAAACTGCGCGAACACAACAGCGCCGCTAGATAGCAAAGCTGCAGCAGCCCGGCGAGGTTTGTCCGTGCAAAGATAACGTTGCACCAGATATTGATCCGTTCCGTGAGTACTCATAGTCAGAAAGCAACCACCCAGCAGGCCGGCCCATAACGTATAAGTCTTGGTCAGATCGATTGGCAGTGTGAAGCTGAATGCCTTACTCGTAAATGGTGCCGTCAATGCATAGCTGGTCGGCCTAATTCCGAAATCTATGAAATTGAATTTTTGATACTGCTCACCCAGGGAAACAGCCTGCGTGAAGCCTCCCTTGATGGCCATCACCAAAACAACGCCGGCCATCAGAGCGCCCGCCAGATAAATGCCCAACTGCACCACCTCGACCCAGATAACTGCTTCCATCCCGCCGAAGTAGGTAAAAATAATCATGACAACACCGAGCAGCACCACCGATCCGATTACAATCGTTTCGGTGTTTGCCTGGGGTTGAAAGGCCGTGTAGACAGCTGCCAACACAAACGCCGTCAAGAGCAGCCGGATACCATCGGCAATATTCCTCATCACTACGAAGAGTGAAGCGGCCAACATCTTAATTCGGTTGCCAAAGCGTCGTTCGAGGAGCTGATATACAGTCATCAACTCACCGCGAAAATACGACGGAATAAACAGGAACGAGATAACAATTCTCCCCAACATATAGCCGAGCACCAGTTGGATAAATTGAAAATTGCCACCTCGAGCAAAAGCAATTCCAGGCACAGAAATAAAAGTGATAGTCGATGTCTCAGTCGCCACAATGGAAGCGGCAATCGCCCACCACGGTACCGTCCGATCGCCAAGAAAATAATCTCTCGTGGTTTCCTGCTTCTTTGAAAACCAAACCCCGAACAGCGTGATGCCGATCAGGTAACCAAAGATTATTACTAAGTCGAGGGGTTTCATTTGTCGTTCCTGGAATCGGCGGTCTGTTGAAAGATCTCGGCAGCACGCGCCACATTGCCTCCCGAAGCAGCGAGCGCGCGCTCGGCCTCCGGGAGCGAACAACCGGTTCGTACCATCAGCAAAGCTGCCGGCAAACTTCCTTTTGCATTATCGAGAGCCGACCGCGCCGCCTCGTCAGTAACTCCTGTTTCAGCGATGATGATGCGAATGGCTCGAGCCCGCAACTTTTCATTACGAGTCTGCACGTTGGTCATGCGGTTGCCGGTCACGTAACCGAGCTTCACCATTGTTGCAGTCGATATCATATTCAAAATCAGTTTTTGAGCTGTGCCTGCCTTGAGGCGAGTCGAACCAGCCAGCACTTCTGGACCAACGACTGGAACTATGCTCACTTCGGCTGCTTTAGTGATCGGAGAATCTGGAACACAGGTCACCGCAACAGTAAAAGCTTCGCACTCGCGCGCGAACGTCATCGCGCCAACCGTGTATGGAGTCCGTCCTGAAGCGGCGATTCCAACTAAAGCATCGTTGTTGGAAAAACCATGAGCAAGCAGATCACGTATGCCGGCCTCGCCATCGTCTTCAGATGCTTCAACAGCTCGATGGCACGCATCGTAGCCGCCGGCAATTACTGCCTGGACCAAATCTGCGGACACTCCGAAAGTCGGAGGGCACTCTGACGCATCAAGAACGCCCAGACGTCCCGAAGTACCGGTGCCGATGTAGAAGAGCCGTCCCGCGCTCTTCAGCCTTGTGACTATTCCATCAACCGCTCGCGTCACCTCGGTCAGAACATCTCGAACTGCGGTCGCCACAAGCGCGTCCTCTTCATTCATCAACCGCACAATCTCACTGGTGGGAAGCGAACTGAGATTTGCGGTGCGCGGATTCTCTTGTTCAGTTATGGGAAGCGGAGCAAAGCCGCCAGCATTATCGCTCATGCCAGGTTAGGAGTACGTTTGTCTTGATTAATGACGGAACGTCTAAACAGTTCCAAAAGAGAGCGTCGCAGGACCCAGCCTAAGTCGATCAAAGATGGAAATCAAACTGCGAGCGCGACTCGAATATGCTCGCGCGCCATTCTGGCTGCAGCTAATGCGGGAGGAAACCTCGGTGGCGCGAGGTAGGCTTTGGAGGCTGCGTCGTGAACCTCATTTCTGAGGAACTCGAGCACGAGCTCACCGGCTGCAAATACGCCGCCCACATACGCCACCTGAAAGCGCTCCTGCTCCATCTTGAGATTTCGAATCACGGCTCCGGCTGCGATACCCAATTCAATTCCGGCTTGATTGATGATAGTACGGGCGATGTTGTCGTTGGCTTTGGCAGCTTCGATCACCGGTTTTGCAAACCCGGCGATGCGTTCATTGGTAATGGTTGGGGCGTAGATCGCCGTAGCCAGGTCTTCTGCAGAAGAAACATGAAAGTAAGAGCAGGCGGCGCTGCTTAATAAGGTTTCCGGACCACGACCATC
>Ga0157380_10000737_pt1 | contig 20426 bp, 13 predicted proteins | sample S35metaG_FD_119757 | JGI IMG/M metagenome (GOLD analysis project Ga0157380, IMG submission 119757) | Switchgrass rhizosphere microbial communities from Kellogg Biological Station, Michigan, USA - S3-5 metaG | ecosystem: Host-associated > Plants > Roots > Rhizosphere > Soil | place: USA...
CGCGGTCGAAGTAATACTGCCTGGCACAGCGCTGGTAATTGATCAATTGCGTTACACTAAACCGATTCACCGCATGATTGCCTTCCGGCTCAATTGCGCGCAAGAGCGGGAAAGCCTCCATGAGGGAATCAGATGTTTCCGCGAAAGTGGTCGTCTGCTCGTGTGGGAGTGAGTGAGCCTCCGAAGGAGTTTTCTCGGCAGAATTCAAAGTGAACTGAACCTTAACTCCATTGCTCAACTGAAGCATGCCGCTCTCGGTTTGCAGCGGCACCTCAAGCGAATTCCAAATCCACTTCAGCCACGTATCGTTTTTTCCAGCGAGACTCTCGAGGTCTTTACAAGTTCCGGAAAGTATTAGTCGATCCTGCGCCCTGGTCGCCGCCACATACAGGAGACGCATGCTTTCAAACTGCTCGCGCCACTCATGCCGTTGTTGAAAGTCGCTAAAGGTGCATCCCATGACCAGCTTGCCACGACCATCCGGAACTTTCAGAGTCAACCCCCGATGCCTATCAAGCAACACCCAACTATCCATGGGCCGCGTCAATCGCTGTAGATCCGGGATGATAACGATCGGAAACTCGAGGCCCTTGGCTTGATGAATCGTCATCAGTCGCACCGCGTTTGTCGCCTCATCGATTTGGCCTTCACTTTCACGGCTGCCAATCGCTTCAAACTCTTCGACGTAACGGACGAAGTCGCGAATCAGGTGCGTGCCGGCTTGCGCGAATCTTTCTGCGAGGGTAAAAAGCCGCTGCACATTCGCCAGCCGCTGCGCGCCATCAAACGTGGCGGCGACCACAGTCAGGTATTCGGATTCGTCAACCGCAAAGCGAAGCAAATCTCCGAGACCATAGTGATGCCGCCGCTCGATCAACTGCTGCAGCAGTGAAGCCGCACGATCGAGCAGGTGATGCTCCTCCTCGCTGATGTACGCAATGTCGCGATGATGGCGAAGCGCGGTAAAGAGTCTTCGCGGGCTATTGAAGTGCTTTTGCGAATCTCCCGTTTCGACTTCACCTGGAGTTGGTCCACACCGCAGCGCCAATAAGGCGTTGTCCGAGATTCCACAAAGCGGCGATCGCAGCACCGCCGCTAACGCCAACTCATCCGTCTTGTTATCGAGAAACCGCAGCAGCTGGATCAGATCCGTAATTTCTTCGCGCTCATAAAACCCGCGACCGAGAACCGTTTGATAAGGAATGTTGGCGCGACGAAACGCCGACTCGTAAGTCTCGGCGTTAGTCATCGCGCGAAACAGGAGGGCGATGTCGCTGTACTTTTGCGGTGCTGTTTCATCAGCTATCAGCTCGTTGATGCGCTGGGCCAGTTGCGCGGCGTCCAACTCTCGAGAACTTTGCTCGGCCTTCGGATCATCCGCCGCAGTGGTGGTCTCAGTGGTCATCAGCAGCTCAACTAAAGGTTCCGAATCAACCAATGCCCGTTTCGCTTCACTGGCTTCATGAGCGACGTAGCCCAGCTGTTCCAATTCCTTTGCTGGAACTTCATCGCCGGGCACAAACAGTCGCTGGAAAAGATGATTGATGAAATCAATTAAGGGCGGCTGACTGCGAAAGTTAAGCAGTAGGGGCTTCTCTTCCCCGCCCGAGGCGAGCAGCGTTTCCGTCATCTCGCGAAACACATCCACATCCGCGCCGCGAAATCCATAAATCGATTGCTTGCGGTCTCCGACGATGAAGAGGTTTGCACTCTCTCGACGAGCCTTCTGCAACGCCAGCCGTTCCAGCAAACGCTTCTGCAAACCATTCGTGTCTTGAAACTCGTCGACCAGGAAAAACTTGTAGCGCTCTGCAGCGCGAGTAAGGACTGCTGGATTGTCGAGCAATTCGAGCGTGCGAATTTCCAAATCATCAAAGTCGAGGGCCGATAGTTTCTGTTTTTCTTTGGTAAGCTTTCGGTCGACTTGATCAAGAATGTGTGCGATTTCGAGCGCATATTGACTGGCCGACAAGTCGAGGCAAATCTGCGGTACCCGACCGCGTAGCTTGTCCTCCCAGAGCAACGCATCGACGGCATTCACCAGCGGTTTGAGATCGCCACGCGCTTGTGGTCGCAATTCCCGAAAGTTCTCAACGGCGCGGCAGTAATCGGCGAGATTACTCGCGTCAGGAATCGTTTCAATGATCGGCCGCAGAGTCGCCCAGCCTGAGCTGACTTGGGCCTGATTCGTCATGGCGGCAGAAGTCTTTCGTTTCACCAGCAGAAAGTCGTTCATGCTCCGCGACAATTCGCGCAACGCCTGAGCATGATCTTCCTCGGTCGCATGACTGTGGGCTGTAATGCTGGTCAAGTCATCAAACTTGAGACCCTGACCGCGAACCTCGCGATACAACTGTGAAAGTGCGTCAGCTAACTTGCCGCGCCCGACTCCGAGAGTTAAGCGAGAGATTTCGATGTGGCCGGAACTGATGAACTCGGTGAGCGTTTCTTCGACCACAGATTCGAGCAGCATCGCCGCCCGGTGTTCATCCAACAGAAGAAATTGAGGATCGACTTGCGCTTCGACGGGAAACTCGCGAAGCTGTCGCGCGCAGAAACCATGGATGGTGGTAATAACCGCGCCATCCAACGTTCGCTTGTAGCCCAACCAAAGTTTTCGCTCAGCTCCTTCCGCTTTCCTTAAAAGTTGGTTCAGCTGCTCACGCAGACGTTCGCGCATTTCATTCGCGGCGCGATTTGTAAAAGTGATAGCTACAATTTGATCAATGGTGAGCTTTTGAGTGCGCAGGATATGGAGATAGCGTTCAACCAGAACTGTAGTTTTGCCAGAACCAGGTCCCGCAGTGACGGAGATGTGCCTATCGATTGTGTAGGCAGCGGCCGCTTGCTCCGGCTCCAGTTTTCTTTTTGGTTCAGGTTGTGACATTAAAAAACTTTATCCGCAGATTACGCAGATGACACAGATTGCTCAGAAGCGGCTAAGGGCAAAGAGCAAAGGGGGCAAAACCACATTTCGAAATCCTCCAAAGTTTCTATCTTGCTTTAGGATCGCCCCGCCGCTTTGCCCTTTGCTCTTTGCCCTCCGCCCGTTCAGTGTAATCTGCGTCATCTGCGGATAGGTTCTTCTTTCTTCCGATCGATGCGGTAGCGGTCGTAGCGGCATACTGCGCTGAAGTCACAGAAGCGACAGGTCTTTTCCTTCTCAGCCGGTCTGACGACGAACTTTCCAGCGCGCATCTGATCGAGAAATCCCCAGACCTTCGCAATTACTTCATCACGAATTTGCTGCCAATCCTCGTCTGAAAACACGGAATTCTTCGCCTGAAGATTAGTGTAGCCAGCCTGGCTGGCGCGATAGAGGCCGCGGTTCCGCCGATCGCCTCCGCCACGAATTATGTAATACCCGCCGCCTGCAATTGGATGGTCAGGCAGAATCAATTTTTCCAAAGCCTCGAGATAGATCGGCAACTGCAAACTTCGACCAGACTTGATGTCCTCACGGCTCGACCCTGTCGAGAGTTTGTAATCGTAAGCAATCAAGGTGTTGTCTTTAGCGATGTCAACGCGATCGATTTGACCACTAACTCGAATAGACTCCTCGCCCACGAAGGTTGAACGACTGATCGCTAGCGGCTCATCTTTCGAATTCGGATCGCGCGCAGCCGATCGAGTCCCTCCGAACGCCACTTCGAAGAATGCAGGCACCACGCCGAGTGCAGCAGCCTTTTCCTGCATCTGGAGCTCGTAGATCAGCACTTGATCCAGCAGAATCTTTCTAATCTCGCGATCGATTTTCCAGATCTGTTTGTTTAGCGGCGGCACCACTCGCTCGTGTTCATCGAATACCTTGTCCGCAAGCTCTCTCAACTCAGCTTGCAGCGTGACGCGATCGAGCGTGTAAAGCGGCTGCCGGCGATAGCGCTCGAAAAAACGACGCAGTATGTCGTGTAGTAACTTGCCTGCATCGATAGCCTGTAGATCGAGAGCAGCTTCACCGCGCGGCTCGAGCTTGAGAATTCGCTGGCCGAGGAAACGGTAAGCGCAGTTGGCGTAGATTCCGAGACTGCTCGCGCTGTGCACAAAGTCTCCGCCGAACCGTTGCTTGATCAGCGCGAGCAAATGTGGATTCGTAATCTCACCATCGTAAGGACCAAAAGCAAAACTCGCGCGCTCACGCTCAATCTCAATGCGCCGCAACGCGGAGTCGCTCAGAAAAGAATCATTGCGTGACAAGCTGAGGAATTTCTTGATACGCGGTTGCGGCAGCAATTCCTGTTTGTCACCGCGATGGAAATGGCGCTCCTGTTGACGCACGAGACCGATATTGAGTTCGTGAGTTCGCGACGCGGCGTTGAGACTTGCTCCGTCATAATCTCGGCGAATTGATTCAGAGACTATTTCAAGCGGAGCGACCGCGCGTCGCAACTCATCGACGTAATACGACGCTACTGTTTCGGAGTCATCCTCTAACAACAAAGGACGAGTCAGGTAAAGACGCTCAGTCGCTCGACACACTGACTGGTAAAAATAGTGCTCTTCTTTGAGCAACGTGGCCGGCGAGATGTCTTCCAGCGTCAGTCCATACTGCTTCAAACGCTCACGCTCTTCATGTGGATAAATCCAATCGCGGGATGCGCGCATCGGAAAGCCGCCTTCGACCAGGCCCGCGACAAAGACGGCGCGAAAACGAAGACCGCGCACATCAGTAGCCTCGAGAACTCGCAGCCCCGCGCGATCAGCTCGGCCGATCGTTTGCGATTGCGAGTTAAGACAACGGCGAACTTCCTCGATGAATGTGTCCAGTCTTACCGAGAATGAGACTTCGTTCGCTGAAGTAAGCGCGATGCTCTTGATAGCTGCCGCGAAAGCGCGGCGAAGTGCTTCGAGGCTATTGAAGTTGAGCATCGCTTGCGGTAGCTCCTGGTCCGCAAGCGATCTTCTAATCGGCCGCGCAATTTGTTCGCGAAAGCAGAGCCGGTCAAACAATCTCATCAGCGCCAGTCGCAAGTCCGCGGGATTAGCTTCGCCTGGAACGGCTTGAAGGTGCTCAGCGAAAGTCTCGATGACGAGGGCAGTCCATGCGATTGCCGCTGGATGAATGTCGCGTGAAGGCCGACGCTTCTTCTCAGCCTCGCCGCTTTCAACTTTAGCGGTCTCGGCATTCTCAACCTGATCGGCTTCGTCAGGATCGCGTGCCTGCTCGCCGCCAATATTCAAAAGCTCGCGAGTAGCAGCCGCAGCCGGCAGTTCCTTAATCAACTTTTGCGCGCGTTTCAGCCATTCTAAGACGTGCAATTCGCTGCCAACGTAAGCAAAAGCATTTTCGAGCGCATCAGCATCCCATACACCGATGCGATAGCGACGCTTCAAATATGCCAGCCGCGTTGGCTCCAGCTTTTCATCGCTGTCGCTTAACAGACCTGCAGAGACTGCATCGAATCGATCGTTGAGCCGCTTCAATTCGTCTTCACTCAAACGAAAGTATTCAGACTTGATCAGATCAGCGAGCTCGGATGTTCTCGGATTACGCGACTCTTCTCGCGCCTGCCCTTCGAGGAGGGACAATAGTTTGAGTGCGGCGCGGTTGGCGGGGATATCGTGGGCATCGATCCGCGCCTCGAGATTGCACGGCATTGACTCTTCGCGCATGACGCGGTCAATAGTTTCAGCGTAAGAAGCGCGCTGTCTCACCACCAACGCTATGTCGGACAGGTTGTACGCTTCAGTGAGAATGAGCCGTTTGACTTCTTTGGCAATGGCTCGAATCTCTGTATCGCGGTCGCCGCATTCAAAGTAGCGAATCTCTGATTGGGAAGTGACCTTGGATGATTCGAGTTCCGGCAATTCGCCTTCGCTTCCCCTCTCCGCGGGCGGAGAGGGGTCAGGGGAGAGGCCGTCGCTGCCTACCCCACCCCCACCCCTCCCCACCGGTGGGGAGGGGAGAACGAAATCACCATCACTCGAATTGAAAAGTCTTTCGCGTAACTTTGTCAGTGCACCGTGAGCCTGGACAATATCTTCGTCGCTGGTCTGCAGCTCAAAAGGCGTCATCGAGGAAAGTTGTTCGATAGTTTGTTCGAAAGGAAAAAAAATTTCCGGATTACGAGCGTCATGATTCAAATTAACCAGGACGTCAGGAATGCTTGGTATCAATCGTCGCAGGATTTCTCCCTGCACGGGAGTGAAGTCAAAGAATCCATCAAGGACTAGTAAGTCTACGTCAGCAAGCCAGGGGATCTGCATGCCCTCAGCGTTAAGAACATCGAGCGCGCGGCGCTGATCGGCATCCGCCTCAGTGAGTTGATGTTTGTCGAGCAAGTCGCAGTAGGTCGCGTAAATCAGCGCGACTTCCCGGTCAAAATCAATTTGCCGCGCCGGCCGGTCAGTAGTTGCCAGGTCACTCGCGTTTTCTTCCTGGGCGCGAGTCGCAACTATCTCGGCGACTTCAGCCGGAGACTTCGCGGCGCGTTCGATCTCACCGATTAGTTTGGCGATGGTGTTGACACAGCCTTCGCGGTTCGCGAGCGGTGCAATCGCAGTCAAGTCTCCCTTCTCGCGAAGTTGAAAAAGAATCTGTGAGATTAGACTGTGCTTGAGTGGTAACTCATCCTGATCGATGGGAACGCGTTGCGTCAGAGGCAGGCCTTCATCGTCAACAGCGGTGGACAACAATCGTCTTACAAAGCCGCGGAAGAGGTAAACCGGAAGCTCGCCCCAAACGCCTCGATTGCGAACGCCGTCCAGAATTCCCTGGGTGACTAACTCGAGCAGAGGATGCGAGGCTGCCAGGTAAAGGAATGTGTGAGTTTTGTTTTCTGAGACAAGCTTGGAGCAGCGTTCAATGAGCCGCGCTCGATTGTTTCCCAGCAGAGGGCCTAACCAGATTTCTTTTGCCACATCAACTCTATCTCTTGCCAATTAATTCTAATAACGTGAAGACGGTAAAGAAGCTACACACTAAGCCGCCTATAATGGCGACCGCCAACTCCAGTCCCAACGCAGTCCGCTGTTCAAGCCTTGGGAACTTTGGGAACAGCCTCCATCGATCCAGGCCTCGCATCTTCTCGCGAAACGATTTACTAAAAACCTTCAACCAGAAATATACACTTAAGCCGGCGCTTATAAGCACGATTAGGAGTAACTCCGTCACTAATCATTCTCCTGCGCTTGTGCTCTTGACGCGCAACAACGGCAGAGACTCGTCATCAAGTTCTTCGGATTCTCCAGCCACGATATCCGGGAACAAACCACCTTCATCGAGACTGAGCGCGCGTGCGTTCTTGTCTATCGGTTCGAGAGTCTCAATATCTTCACCCGCGATGGCGCCTCGCTCTTTAAACTTTCGGGCGGTCACCAACACACGGGCCTCGAGCGAGCCAACGCCGCGGTTATACGACTCGAGCGCTCGGTCCAAACCTTTGCCGATGTCAGCGAAGTAATTTGTGAACACTCGCAGACGGTCGTACAGAGTCTTTCCAAGATTGCTCACTTCCTGAGCGTTCTCTGCCATCTGTTCCTGTCGCCAGCCATACGACACCGCTTTCAACAACGCGATCAGAGTCGTCGGCGTGGCGATGATCACGCCTTGCGCCACGCCGTCTTCAATCAACTTCGGATCGTTCTCGAGCGCAGCGCTGTAGAACGTTTCACCCGGCAGGAAGAGCAAAACAAACTCCGGGGTCGGCTGCACGGTTTCCCAGTACGACTTGCGGCTCAGCGCGGTGATGTGCGACCTCACCAGACGCGCATGTTCTTTCAGTTTCGTGGCGCGAACAGTCTCGTCTGTCGTCGAGATCGATTCATAGAACGCATCGAACGGAACTTTTGAATCAACTACTATCGTGCGATTGCCGGGAAGCCGCACGATCAAGTCAGGACGAATGCGACTATCCTCGGTGGCGACCGTTTCCTGTTCGACGAAATCGCAGTACTGCAGCATTCCTGCCAGCTCAACCACACGACGCAACTGAATCTCGCCCCAGCGACCGCGGACGTGCGGTACTCGCAGAGCTTTGACCAGGTTGCCTGTCTCAGCTTGCAACTGCGATTGAGAAGTCGAGAGTGCCTTTACCTGTTCGCGCAATTCCGAATAAGCACCGGCCCGGGCCTTTTCGAGTTCGCTGATTTTGCCGTCGACTTTTTCGAGCGACTCCTTCAGCGGTTTTACCAACTGATCGATGGCTTGAGTTTTCAGCTCGAGATCACCTTTGGCCACTTCCTGAAATTCGCCGAGCTTTGCCTGCGCGAGTTCAAGAAAAGACTGGTTGTTGTCTTTCAGCGCGTCGCGCGACAACGCCTTGAACTTCTCCGAGAGCTCTTCGGCAGCTTGCTTGAAAGATTCGCGGCGCTCGGTTGCGGCGCGGCGCTCGCCTTCGAGCTGAGCTTTCAGATGAGAATTATTTTCCTTTAGAGCTTCACTCTCGCTCTCGCTCTTTTCGTACTGATGTTGGACTTTGCGCAGTTCCTGTTCGCGAGCTGTGAGACGTTCTTGAAGAGTGGCGACTTCGGCTGCACCCTCCGCCTTCGCGGACTTGTATGTTTGCTCGGCTTTTGCACGCAGCACCAGCCAAACAGCGAGTGCGCCAACAGCCAGGCCAATCAGCAAGAGCGTGATTGAAGTTAATGTGATTTCCATTCAGCTTGCAGTTTATCAGAGCGCGTTGCGGATATGAAACAACGTCGCACGGAAGAAGTTCTTTGTACTTTGTTCTTTAACTAAAAACCAAGAACAGCGCGAGTTTACTTTTCGACATCCAGCAACGACGTGGTTCGTTCAGTCACACTTGGTAGTGGCGTCGGAATTCGTTCTTCGGGAAGTGAGTCGGTAGTTTTTGCTGGCGGCGCCGCCGAAACCCTGCGAGCTTGGACTCCGTCTCGGACCGCGGCTAGTAAACCGTAGGTAGTCACTCCAAGACCACTCAAGATAAAAACTGAGGCAAGCATTCCAATCAATCGATCGAGTCCAAAGTTCTTCTGAGTAACGAGGAGGATCAAACCCACTCCCAACACCAGCAAGCCCCACATCATCCATTTGATCATGCGGGCAAGTTGGGCTTTTTCGGAATTGTCTCGGTAGGCTTTTAGCTCCTCTGGCGAAAGGTGCGTGGCAACCAGCTTTCCGATCGCTTCGAGATCCATACCGCACGAGCGGCAATACCTTTCAGTGGTGCTCTCTTTACCGCAAGAAGGGCAATGCATTGGAGAAAACCTCCGATCTCGTACTTCGCTGCGGCTCAGCCGCCGTACAGTGCGGAAAGGCTCCGCCTTTCCGCATCGCCTCCGTTAATACCTTGGAGGCTGTGCCTCCCAGAGGTGGGAGGCGAAGCCTCTAAAAAATTGATCGGTCACGTCGGAAAGGCGAAGCCTTTCCGCACTGTGCTGCGGCTGAGCCGCAAAGACTTTCGCTCCTTCTGAAGCTGGAACGATTCAATTTCAGTCAAGTTCTAATCGCCCTAGCGCCCAAAACAAGTAACCATCCGCTCGTACACTTTCCTTGTGAGGCGGACGTCGTTGAGATTGTACTCACGGATTGCGGCTAGTTTTCCAGCTGCGTAGAGTTCGAATACCTTGCTGCCTTCAACCTCCGCAGTCTTACTTGATTCCAAACCCAACGCCCAGGCGATATCGTCCAGACTCACGGTGCGCTTCGCTCCCAGCCACCAGCGATGCATCGTGTCAAAGACTCCTCTGACTTTGTATTCACTAAGATCAACAAACGGCGGGCCGGGCAAGCAATTCGTAAGGCACCGTTGAAAAATAAATGGCAGGTCGAACCCGATGAGATTATGGCCGACAACCTCATCCGTGTCCGGATCAAAGCCTTTCATAAAGTTCAGAAAGCTCGCGAGCGTTTGCTTCTCATCCTGCTCGTTTCCGTCCTGGTCGATGCCAAACACCGTCTCGCTTTCTCCAAGCTGAGCACCTTGAATATCAAGACCGGGGATTGGTCCCACGTGGACCGCAATACACAGTACGCGGCCCGTCGCCGCGCTGAGTGCGCCCAGTTGGTAACAGCGTTCTTCTTCGGCGGCAATATCCTCGAGATAGCGTTGCTGTTGCTCGACTCGCATGTTTCCTAATCGCATCGACCGCTCCAGTGAAGGACCAACTCGTTCTCGATAATCAGGCTGCGGAATTGTTTCGATGTCGATGGTATAGGCGCGCGGCAAGATAGGATCGAAGCTTTGATGTTCGCGGTACTGTTCCACCGTGATGGGGCGATATTCAGAAACGACGAACTGTGGGCGATCCTGCGAGCTCTCCAAACGTCCGGTGATGCCCCAGAGTCCTGGCTTCATTTCTTTCCAGACTTCAATAGCTTCGCTCCAAATCTTCAGGTTGAGTGATCCGGTCGCGTTACGTGCTTGCACTTCACAGAAAAGCTTGCCCTGCTGAGTTCGTCGTTCGCGGACTGAGGTCACCACTACGATCAACCAGACTTCCTCGCCATAGTCGAGTTCCGGAATTGGAATATTGCCTCTCATCTCGCGGTATTCTATACAATAAGTCCCTTTGCGTCTTTGCAAAGTAATTCAAGCGTGATGTTAATTATTCAAACTCAAAAGATTGAACGAGCCGAGGGGTTGCGACGCATTCGGCAACTGACCGGCAAGGATCTGCGAGCGCTTGCAGAGCAATACGGGATCACAGTGTGGAAAGGTAAACGCAAGAATAAAGGTTGGGCCGGCCAGGTGATCGAACATTATCTGGGCCTGCCGCAGAATTCTCTTCAAGCCCCAGACTTTGGCACGTGGGAACTGAAAGTTGTCCCGTTGCGACGCACACCGAACGGTGAGGTAAAGGTGAAGGAATCGATGGCTATCACGATGATCGAAGCCGCAGAGGTGGTTGGCAACAAATTCCGGGACAGTCATCTCTATGACAAGCTTCGCAGTGTAATCGTAGTGGCACGAATCTTTGAAAATGTGGAGGACACAAGTTCGGTATTGCACTCAGCGGCAGAGTTCGACCTGAACAATCCGGCGATTTATCGACAGGTTGAGCAGGACTACGAAGCGATTCGCGAGATCATTAAGACGACCGGGATTGATTCGCTGACGGGTGACACCGGAAAATACGTGCAGGCACGCACGAAAGGGCCGGGCCATGGCAGCACGTCGAGAGCGTTTTACGCGCGGGCGTCATTCGTCGCGCATATCCTCAATCTTCAGAAGCTGGCGATGATGCCCCGGGTAGTGGTTGAACCGAACGATCGGGTTGTGGATGTGTCGGAAGATGAGTGACTGAGATTTTCCAGATATCATTTTACATATCACATTTTCATTTGATGACTGGCCCCACGATCCACGCCGAAATCGGATATGATTCCAGAATTTCAACTTTCGAATACGTTGAAATCCTGGAATCGTGTCTGATTGAAGGTTGAATCAAAACCCGCAACACAAATGAAAAATGTGATATGGAAAATGATATCTGGAAAATCTTGAGAGGCTGACCTAGCTTACTTCTCTAACACCGAATAACCGCGCCTCACCCGCAAAACTTCCTCGTCCATCTTGCCCGCGAGCATCAGACCAACCATCTTGTAATCGGCAAGGAAGGACCAGAGCGGATAATCAAACGAGGCCGGCTTGTTCTTCTCTATCAGCGCGTGAGCCAGCCACGCAGCGCCATATCCCGGAATCAAGGCCAGCGGCAACAGTTTCCACTTGCGAGCCGAAATGCAGGCGGCCAAACATGCCACCGCTGCAGTCGTCCCTATCGCGTGCATTGTTCTGGTGCCGGGTTCGCTGTGCTCAGCCACGTAGTGTGGCCAGAATTCCTCAAATGATTGAAAGCGGCGCTCTGTCATCTTTGCGTTCCTTTCACTCAGTCTGGAACAGCTTCGCGAAATCATTTGCACTCACCGGGGGGACACGGACGAGTTGAAGATTCTCTTCGACATGTTCGACGTGACTCATGCCCACCAGCGCAGTAGCCACTCCCGGAGTCGAACGCACAAACTGTATTGCCGTTTGCGCATCTGTGGCTAACGATCCGAGTGGCTCAGTGATTGTCTCCGGCAATCCACTTGCGACTCGTCCCTGCAGAATCGAAGCGCTCGTCATCACGGTCACACCCAATGCCGACGCTGCTTCCAATACTGACATCAATTCGCCATTAACGGATTGAGTGCGCAAGTTGAGCGCTTCCGCCATGCCGAGATTGAACGGCAATTGCACAACTCGAAAGTGGTGCGACTCTCCGGCAATTTCATGAGCGAGCTGCACCATCTTTTCGAGCGAATGGTGCTCGCGAGAATCTGGTGGCACCCGAAAACCATTCCAGGTCGCTACACCATACCTAACCAACTTACCCTCGACGGCATTTTGCTCGAGCCGCTCAAAGGCCAATCGCAACCGCTTGTAAAACTCTTCCGGTATTAGATAGCCAAGTTGCGATTCAGGATTATGAATGTAGTAAACGTCGATGCTCGACAACCCCATGTTCCGCAGCGATTGATCGATTTGATTTTGCAAGTAAGCCGGAGTCATGCAGTGACTTCCGCCAACGATGTCTGCAAAGCCGGCGACGCCAGGGTTAACGAAGGTCTCTTGAACATAGCCGCGAACGTCTCTCGGTGGAGCTCCATCGAATGGCAGGTAACCACCTTTGGTGCAGATCACGAGTTCATCGCGCTGAAAACCCCTCGCTGCGAGTCCCGACAAAGCGCTTCCGATCGAACGCTCGCTACGCTGGAAGCGATAGTTCGCCGCCGTGTCGATGACGTTCGCGCCGAGCTCCACGGCTCGAGTTATGCAGTCCACATAGCGCTGGTCCGTCGTCCCATCTGCATTCCCCAGATAGGTTCCCAAACCTACGGACGATAACCAAAGGTCTTGTTCCAGCCGAAAGTGATTGTCCGCCGCGACGCCCTTGAACCGCTCGCGATAGCGTGTGGTCCCTTCCCTCGTTGCATGTGCGTTGTTAGTCATAGGATTTGGAGTGTGAATATACTCGGCGCGTATCCCGCGAGCAAGAAGATGCCTTCAGTAGAAGTAGTACATTCAAATTTATGCCACGGGCTTGTCCCGTGGTGACTGACGCTGGCAGCTAATCGCACTGCTATCTTTGAACAAGATGCCACGGGCTCGTACCGTGGTGACTGACGCTGGCCAGCTAATCGCACTGCTATCTTTGAACAAGATGCCACGGGCTCGTACCGTGGTTACTTACGTTCGTGGCTTGTGTTTATTTTCAGCCGTCGCGAGTCTTTAGCGATAAACGTGAATTCCACGGGGCAAGCCCGTGGCATCCGAAGAACTTTTTTGCTTCTGTGGTAGCTGCCTCCGTTAATCACCACGGGACAAGCCCGTGGCATTAATCCCCAACGCACCTCTACCAACTTGCGAACACCTTCGGCGTTACAGCAAGTGATGTGTTAGTTTTACTGACACGAGATCAATACCGAGCGAGAACAATTCCATGAGCGAAGTCATCGACTGGCGCGAACACGCCGGCGCCAACGCCGCGAAATTCTTCAAGAGTACTTTGTGGCAAGGAGAGCATTTGATGATGGGAATCAATTGCCTCGAGCCTAACCAGACGCAAAGCGTTCACGCGCATGATGGCGCCGATAAAGTCTATTTCATTCTCGAGGGACACGGCCGGTTCACGATTGGCGATCAAGAACAAGACGCCGGTACCGGAGCTTTGGTCGTCGCCCCGGCCGGTGTGCCCCACGGTGTTACGAACAACGGGTCCGAAAGACTTTCACTTTTAGTGGCAATAGCACCGGGATTCAAATGAAGAAAACGGAAACGACGAAGAGCCAGAAACGCTCATCGTCTCTGGACATATCTGCTAAGGAACTTCGTGAGTTTGCTTCCCAGGCGAGTGCGCTCGTTCAGAATTACTTCGCGCGGGTTGCCGATTTGAGAGTGTTCCCGGAGACGTCCAGCGGAGCCACCACCCGCAGGCTCGGAGCTGACCTTCCCATTGAAGGCGAGACCAGCCAAAAAATTCTTAATGATTGCCGCGCTATTTTCGACGCCAGTCGTCACAACGGTCACCCGCGCTTTTTCGGCTACGTAGCCTCACCAGCCACGGCGCCGGGTGTGTTTGGTGATCTGCTTAGTTCAACCCTGAACGCAAATGTAACCGCGTGGCGCTCAAGCCCGGCCGCCACCGAAGTAGAACAACTCGTAGTTCGCTGGTTGGGAAAGTTAATCGGTTACAGCGACTCTGCTCACGGACTGCTTACCAGTGGCGGCTCATTGGCAAATCTAACTGCGATTCTCATCGCTCACCGCGCTAAATCCGAAATCGATATCGCGCGGGCCGGGCTTTGGAACTCGACCCAGCGGCAAACGATTTACGCGTCCGATCAAATTCACATGTCGATTCCCAAAGCTGCCGACATTCTGGGCATTGGTCGAGATCAGATGCGCCTGGTTCCAGCGGACAATAATTTTCGCATCGACCTCGCAGCGCTGCGGGAAATCTTGATGAACGACAGCAAAGCCGGCTTGAAACCATTCTGTGTCGTCGGCAGTGCCGGTACCGTTAACACTGGCGCCGTTGATCCGCTGAATGAGCTCGCCGATATCGCCAGTGAGTTCGGTTTATGGTTTCACGTGGATGGCGCGTACGGTGCGCTCGCAGCCATGGACGAAAGCAAACGTCGTCTTTTCAGCGGCATTGAGCGAGCTGATTCCATCTCGCTTGATGCTCACAAGTGGCTGTACACACCGATCGACGCCGGGTGCCTCTTGTTTCGAAACGAGGCCGTCGCGCGCGCTGCATTCTCAGCAAATGAAGCCGACTACATCAAGGTTCATGAAGCGACCAGCGATGAATCGTTCGCGTTTTGGGACTTTGGGATTGAGTTGTCCAGAAGATTCCGTGCCTTAAAAATCTGGATGACGCTGCGCTACTTCGGCTCACGTCGAATAGGCGCTGCCATAGCCGAAGACATATTGCTCGCTGAGTATCTCGCCGAGCAGGTCTCCAAGGCGGAGGACTTTGAGTTATTAGCCCCAGTTGAATTGAGTATTGTTTGCTTCCGTTACGTGCCGAGAAAGGTGAAGACAACTGGCGCCGAGCTCGACGAACTGAACACTCGGATACTGCTCGCTGTCCAACGTGGTGGAGAGGCTTATCTTTCGAACGCGACTGTGAATGGGAAGTTTGCGCTGCGCGCTTGCATCACTAACTTCCGCACGACCAGAGCTGACATCGACTTGACCCTCGATGTAATTAGACACGTTGCAGCATCATTAGGAATCGAGTAACCCCTTGAACGAAGCCGCTCCATCAAGACCATATGAACAAGAGTTACGAGTCGCGATCGATCTGGCGAGGAATGCAGGCGCGGCTATTCTTGAATTCTACAATCGCCCCATTCAGGTTATGCAGAAGTTCGATCGAGACATGCGCGAACCAGTGACTCTCGCAGACCGAACGGCCAATGAACTAATTGTCGAAGGACTGCACCGCCATTTTCCCGATGACGGCATTCTCGCTGAAGAATCTGAAGACACCGCGCGCAGACTCGCAAAGCAGCGAGTCTGGATGGTTGATCCACTTGACGGAACCAACGGATTTATCGATGGCAATGGTGACTTTGCTGTTCAGATTGGTCTTGCCGTCGGTGGCTCTGCCGTTTTAGGAGTTGTCTACCAGCCGCTAACTGATTTGTTGTATCGAGCCGTCCTCGGACAAGGTACCTGGATTGAACCGGCAGACTCTGATGCCCAACCAGCCCTAGTTTCGGACCATACTAATCTTGCCGAGATGAGATTGGCCGCGAGCCGGTCCCATCGTAGCCCGCGCATGGATCGAGTGGTGCACTCTCTCGGAGTGAAACATGAGGTCCAACGTGGCTCGGTCGGGATCAAGGTTGGACTCATTATTGAGCAGCAGTGCGACCTCTACGTGCACCTCTCGCCGCGCACTAAACAATGGGACACTTGTGCGCCGCAGATTATTCTCACCGAGGCTGGAGGCACTTTCAGTGATTTATTCGGTGACTCGATCACTTACAATGCTGCCGAAGTGCAGCACCGAAATGGACTCGTGGCGAGCAACGGCGTATCTCATGAACAGGTGATTAAGACTTTGGCGCCGCTACTTGCTGAATTCGGACGCGTACCGGCAATACAGGACCCGGAGCGGTAGCGACGGGATCCATTTAATCAATGCGCGTGGGAAGGCCTGTTTGAGTTAGCTAAGTCTTCGATCCCGTCGCTATCCCGATGTGTCGGGAGTACTGTAATGTTACCGGAAAGGCAGATCGCTTTTGTTACTCAGGCCAAAACTGTTTCTCACCTTTACCGCGATTTGTATCGTTCCGCTCCTCATTATCTGTTCGATTTATTTCTTCGCCGTCCTTAAGAACTCTAAAACACTTCTACAGAATACGCTCGATCAGGAATCCAAAAATGCGGCCCGGCAGTTTGAGGACGTAATCAACGAACGTGAACATGAGCTTAAGTACCTTGCGAGTGGTCCGTTAAGTGAGAAACCTCCCGCTGCTAACGCTGCGGACTTATTACACACTCCGGTAGGCAATGCCATCTCAAATTTGCCGCTTTCATACTCGAGTCTCGCCACGTTTGAAGTCGGCGGGGCTCAGACTTTGCTTGCCGAAACATCCTCAGGCTCGTGGAGTTTTCGCAACCACTTTGTGTCCGGGGCCATTAGTCCTGACACATCCGTCTGGACGATGAAAGCAAATGAAGCTCATCGGAAGGTGCTGCATAATGCGAAGTGCGGGGATATTTGGCGCACCACTCTGCCGATTTTTCCCATCCCTAATCAGGAGAATGCTCTGCCTACAACCGCACTCGTGGCCGATTTGAAACTTGATCAGGTTTTTGCCGCGATAGAAAGGAGCCTTCGACCTTCAACTCAAGACGCGGGGTCCACGTTTTACCTAATCGTGATCGATTCCGAACAAAGATTCGTGTATCACCCCACTCGTAGCAATCAATACGTCACTGCGGCGTTACCCAACTTTAGCCAACTGGCGGCGACGATGCGCTCAACCAAAACGAGCGGCAGCGGCCAATTTGTGGAAACTGATGGTGACACCTGGATGGTGAGCTACCAGCCATTGCAGCAAGGTCTTTCGCTCGCCGTCGCGCGGAATTATTCCGGCGCGAGCGCAGCAGCACGACGCGCCGGTTGGCTGGTTCTGGGACTATCGCTGCTGTTGGGATTGTTGACCGGATTAATCATCACCCTGTTGCACCAACGAAGAACTCAAAGCCTCCATCGAGTTACCGCCAGCGTTGCTGCCATCGCCGAAGGGAAGCTCGACGAGGAACTCTTGCTGCGCTCAAGCGACGACATGCGAGGACTGGCTGACAGCGTCAATTTGGTTTCAGAAAAACTGCGCGAGCAATTTGCTCGCGAGGCCGAGATGCGCCAGTTCAATTCCTTCGTCAAACTCTCAGCAATGCTAGCCCACGATCTAAAGAACGCGATCCATGGTCTTTCGTTGATGGTCGGTAACATGGAACGACACTTTGAGAAGGCAAGTTTTCGTGCCGAAACCATGAAAGCTCTCGCCGAATCAACGGATAAGTTGCGCAAGTTGGTAGCGCGGCTGAGCAATCCGGTAAACACTCTTAGCGGCGAATACGTAGTGCCTCGGCCCACTGATCTCGTGCCCCTGCTAAAACGAGTCATCGAACAAATCGCGGCACCAAAGCGTGAGTTACACCATGTCAAGGTAGATTTGCCCCCCTCGTTATTCGCTCTCGTAAATGGCGAGCGGATGGAAAAAGTTATGGAGAACCTGGTTCTCAATGCGATCGAGGCCATGGGAAATACTCCGGGAACACTCACGGTGACTGCCGGGCCGGCTGAAGCCGCGAAGGTCTTTTTTTCCGTGTCTGATACGGGACCGGGCATGGATACTGACTTTATTAACCAAAAACTCTTCCGGCCTTTTTCAACCACGAAAGCTCAAGGCATCGGGTTAGGACTTTACACCTGCCGCGAAGTAGTCAGGACCAACAACGGCGAGATCACCGTCGAATCCGTACCTGGCTCTGGTACGACCTTTCGCGTCGTGTTAGCATCGGCTTAGCTCCATTAGCGCCAGAGCGTGCAAGTGGTTTCTTATTCGCTACTTGCGCTAAATCCTCTCAGGCAATGCCCAGACTGTTTGCCGGCTGTAATGTGCACCTGCAAGCAATCGCTTTATTCTGTTCAACGTTATGACTGCTCCACCAAAAGCAACGGTCTTAATTGTTGACGACGACGAACCCATTCGCCGCGGTTTGTTCTGGGCGCTGGACGAACACTATCGCGTCCTGGAAGCAGCCAACCGCAACGAAGCGACGCAACTTCTCGAGAAAGAAAAAATCGATGTCGTCCTTGCTGATTTGCGGCTTCGCCCGGGTGTCGAGGACCTAACCGAAGGACTTACGATTATCGAAGTTGCGCGGCGAGCTCGGCCGGCGGTGCCCGTGGTTGTAATCACCGGTAGCAGTTCCAAACACGCGGCCCTCGAAGCCGTAAAACGTGGCGCCTACGGTTTCTTTCAAAAGCCTGTTGATGCCGAAGAGGTGGCCCACATCGTTAGTCAGGCCGTCCGAGTCCGGCGACTCGAGCAGGAAATAGATCAACTGCGCGAGGAGCTGGCTGCCTCGAGAGGCTTTGCGCATTTGGTCGGATCCAGTTCCTCCCTGGAAAGCATTCTTAAGCAAGCTCGAGCAGTTGCCGGCACCAGCGCCACCGTGCTGTTAATTGGCGAGAACGGAACTGGAAAGGAAATGCTGGCGCGCGCCATTCACGAAGAGAGTCCCAGAGCTCAAGCTCCCTTTGTCGCGGTCAGTTGTGCGGCTTTGCCGGAATCGTTGATCGAGTCCGAGCTCTTCGGTCACGAGAAGGGCTCATTCACGGATGCAACGCAAATGCGCAAGGGCCGCTTTGAATTAGCCGATGGCGGCACACTGTTCTTGGATGAGGTGGGTGAACTTTCGCCAACGGTCCAAGTGAAACTGCTGCGCGTCCTTCAGGAACGCGCGTTTGAACGAGTCGGCTCTGCCAAGACGATGACGGTCGATATTCGCTTGATTGCCGCGAGCAATACTGATCTCGATAAGGCTGTAGAAGCGGGGTGTTTTCGTCGAGATCTTTTTTACCGGCTGAACGTGGTGCCGTTGAGCCTGCCGCCTTTGCGTAAACGCCAGGATGACATTCCAGTGCTTGCTGCACACTTCGCTGCTAAGGCTGCTGAGAAACACGATCGCGGGAATGTCGAGCTCGATCTGATGCTGCTTGATGCGCTGCAGGACTACGAATGGCCCGGCAATGTTCGCGAGCTCGAGAACCTGATGGAGAGGCTGGTTGTGCTGAGCAACGGATCGCTGTTGGGGCTGGAGTTTCTGCCTGAGAAGATGCTGCGCACTCTTCCCGGCGCCAGTACCTCCGATGAAAATACTTTCGAAGGAGCGGTGACGGCGCTCAAGCAACGTTTGATTGTGAATGCCTTAAAGGCCGAAGGCGACAACAAGGTAGCCGCCGCCAGGCGACTCGGGATTAGCCGCTCCTACCTGCATCGTTTGATTAACGAGTACAAGATCTGAGAGCACTCCCTCCATCAATCAACTATCAGCTCAAGGTCAGGAACAGGCGTTTAGAGTTCAATCTTCAGATTGGGTGCTCTCGATACTACAAACTAAAGTTTGAACTCTAAACGCCGTATCGCAGCGCCCTACTGTCCCGGTGCGGTGGTTGAGCCTTTGTCGATCGGGGGGCCGACTCTCACGATCCACAAGCCGGTGTTGATGTCATTGAAATAAACCAAACCATTGTGAGGCTGCGCGCCCCAGCAGAATGGCAGGTTAGTTCGAAAGCCTCCAGCGTCTCCGGTCCACACCCGCCCAATCTCGCGACCCTGCCGGTACAGGTCGCCACGCAACTCACCCGAAACGTCGAGCACGCGAGCGCCGCCGCTGTAATAGCCCATGTAAAGCATGTCGTTATCGACCCACATATTGTGGGCCCCAGCCTCGGGGACCGGATACTCGGCCACCTTCCGCGGATGTTCGATGTCACTAACGTCGACGACGTGAACAATTCCGCGAACGGGAATTCTCGGCCGCGCTTGAATGTCAAAGATAGCGGGAAAAACTTCATCGCCAACGAAGACGTAATTCTTGTATCGGAAAACAGAGTGAGTTCCTGCCAACCAGCCATCGCCATAAAGCTCGTTATGATTGAAACGAAGCTGGCTAACTAACGTCGGGTTTTCCGGGCTGCCACCCTTGATGCCTTTGCCGACATCGAGGATTACCAAACCGTCGCGCCAATACGCGAGATAGGCCAGACCATCCTTTACTTGCAGATCGTGCAAATAACGACCGTGAATTCCTACTCCCTCATCGGTCTTTACTGAGTTCGCGACGCCGTTCTTCACTTCCCAGCGAGCTACTTCCTTCGGATTCCTGACGTCCTGGAAATCGATCACGCGCATCGATCCGGTAGCATCGTCGGTGAGATAGACATAG